>JGI20133J14441_1000873_pt1 | contig 26802 bp, 26 predicted proteins | sample RS3BMetagenome_FD_14441 | JGI IMG/M metagenome (IMG submission 14441)
GTCTGCATGGCTGCCCAGAAGGCGCTGATCAGCTCCCGGTTCGACACGGCTTCACGCTATCTCCAGAATGGCTCCGGCCTGGGTTGTCCCGTATCACGATCCCCAACCGGTACGAACGGGCGTTCGTCGAGATGGTGGTCCCCGCCGTCCCGTAAGCCGTTCGGCTACTGCGACGCCTCAGGCGCCGGATTGACGCTGCCGAGCGAGGACCGCCGGAGCCTTGCGCAGCCACGCCTCGTTGAGCAGTTCGCGGACCTGCTGAGGAGTTGCGCCGGCCAGATCGACGACGAGGCAGGCCAGGCGCGTGCCCCAGTAGAACTCGTGGAAGACGGCTTGGTTTTCGGAGACGGCGGCGTGGATCTCGTCTTCGTCCACCATGACGCGCAGGTGCTGATCGTTTGGCACGGTGGCGAAGATCTTGCCGCCTATCCGGAACGAGGCCATCCCGTGATGGTCCTGCTCGGTGACCTGCGGCAGTGACAAGGCCATGCTGCGGGCGTCGTCGACGGTGACAGCCATCTGTGGACTCCTACCGGGAACCGGTCATGCGGGCGCCAAGTGCCATCAGAGCGGGGTTGGGTCGAGCCATCACCGTGATCGTGGCGATCCGGTCGGCCGACTCGTCGATTTCGATGAGGTCGACACTGCGCAGGCGATGGTCGTCGACTCTCGCTTCGAACACCAGGCCGTACAGTGGCCTCTCGTTGCTGGTGGTGTCCACGAGTAGATGGGTGTGACTCTCATACTGGAAGGGTCTCCGGGAAGGGGTCAGGTCTGACCCTGGGTGTGACTGGTCTGGTGCCTTCAAACTGATCTGTCGGCCTGTTCCCTGCCCGTGACGCGCACCGACCGGTCGGACGGACGTGACCTGATAGGAGCCTTGACCAGCACCATGAGAGTCCTGTCCGCCGTCCCGGCCGGCGGTGCCACCACCATCGGCACAGCGAAGGGATGGCAATACCAGCATGCACCACGAACAGCTCGATGTCACCGGCGGAGTGGACACCCATGGCGACAATCACGTCGCTGCGGTCGTCGATTCCGTTGGACGGATCCTCGGGACCGAGACCTTCCCAGCCGATCTGGCCGGCTATCGCCGTCTGCTCGCCTGGATGCGCCGCTACGGGCACCTCGAGCGGGTCGGGGTGGAGGGCACTGGCGCCTACGGGGCCGGCCTGGCCCGTCACCTCGCCAGCCAGGATGTCGAGGTGGTGGAAGTGAACCGCCCGAACCGCCAGACCCGGCGGCGGCGGGGCAAGTCCGACACCACCGATGCCGAAGCGGCCGCCAGAGCAGCACTCAACGGCGAGGCGGACGGGCGACCCAAGGCGGCCGACGGCGGGGTCGAGGCGCTCCGGGCGCTGCGGGTGGCTCGCCGCTCCGCGCTCAAGGCCCGCACCCAGGCCGGCAACCAGATCCGGGATCTGGTCGTCACCGCCCCCGACGACCTCCGCGCCCGGCTGCGGCACCTCGACACCGACGCCCGTGTCGAGATCTGCGCCGGGTTCCGGCCCGGACCGCCCGCCGATCCGGCCGAGGCCACCAAGCGGTCGCTGCGCTGCCTGGCCCGACGCCACCGGGACCTCAGCGCCGAGATCGCCGAGCTCGACGAGGCCATCGCCGCGCTGTGCGCCCAGATCAACCCGGCCCTGCTCGGCGCCCGCGGGGTCGGCGCAGACGTCGCCTCGGGCCTGCTCGTCGCCGCCGGCGACAACCCCGAACGTCTACGCAGCGAAGCGTCGTTCGCGGCGCTGTGCGGTTCCAGTCCGGTCGAAGCATCCTCGGGCAAAATCACTCGCCACCGGCTCAACCGGGGCGGGAACCGAGAGGCCAACAACGCCCTGTGGCGCATCGTCATGGTCCGCCTCACCTGCGACCCCGTCACCCAGTCCTACGCGGCGCGTCGACGCGGCGAGGGCAAGACCGACCGCGAGATCATGCGCTGTCTGAAGCGCTACGTCGCCCGCGAGGTCTACCGGCTGATCACCGCACCACCCGCCGTGCCCGCAGGGCCCGAACTACGAATCGCCCGCACCGCAGCCGGCATCAGCCTCGCTGTCGCCGCCGAAGCACTCGGCACCTGGCCCACCCGCATCTCCCAGCTCGAGCGCAGCCTCCACCACAACGCCGAGCTCGCCACCCGCTACCAGCTATGGCTCAACGAACGATCCCGACCACAAGCCGCTTGACAACGATAGGAGCATCAGCGCCATTGGCCCCACGTTGTGCGCAGCACACCGCAGAGCCTTCTCCGCCCGGTTCTTCGCCGAGCGCCTCCCGTAGAGCCGGGCACAAAAACTAGTGAGGACCTCGACCATGTCCCGGACCAGATCGTCGGTGACCTCGCCGTCGTCGATGACCACCAGGCGGCGCCCATGGGCCGCCAGAGCAGCCTCCACCAGTTCGGTGTTCATGCGGGCCAGGCGGTCTCGGTGCTCGACCACGACGGTTGAAACTTTGGGATCAGCGAGCAACCGGCGGAGCTTGGTCCGCGAACCGTTCATCCCCGAGCCGACCTCTGCTTCGACCCGTTCCACCGGATGACCGGCTTTTGCCGCCCACTGCGAGAGTCGTGCAACTTGGCGGTCGAGATCGGCCTTCTGGTCGTGGGATGACACCCGTGCGTAGAGGCCGAGGGCGACGGGTGGGGCCGAAAGAGCGGCGACGGGAGAAACGAGGATCGTTCGTTGGTTGACCCTGACTGCCGGCACCGGGAGTGTTCCTGCGTGGAACCACCGATAGGCGGTCTGAGGGCGGACGCCCTGGACGCGTGCCCACTCGGTCAGATTAACCTCTTCAGTATATCACTAGAACGCACGTACGCTATGTATCGAGCACTTATCTGACAGCAGTTCCCTACCCCTTCGGCGACCACCGAAAGGCCGAGAGTGGCGGTGAACGACATCAGAGCGCGTACCAAGGCCGTCGCGCTCGCGTCGCGTCCTAGGCCGGCGATGAAGCTTCGGTCTATCTTGACTATGTCGACCGGGAACTCTCGCAGGTAGCTCAGCGACGAATAGCCGGTGCCGAAGTCGTCTAGGGCTATGCGAACCCCCAGCTGGCGGATCGTGCGCAGAACCTGACGGGCGATGGTCGTGTCGGCGATCAGATCTCTTTCGGTCACCTCCACGACCAGGCAGCCCGCGTCGAGGCAGTCGCGCTCGAGGGCCGCGGCGATCGAAGCTGGGAAGTCCGGGTTGGCGAGGTCGTCCGAGGTGAGGTTCACTGCGACCCGGAATCGCGGACCGAGGTTACCTTGAGCCTGCCATGCGGCTAGTTGCTGACACGCGTGTGAGAGTACGAAGCTGGTTATGTCGCCGGCCAGGCCGGCCGAGGTGGCGGTTGGAAGGAACTCGTCAGGCTTGATCAGCCCGAGGTCGGGGTGATTCCAGCGTAGGAGTGCCTCAGCGCCGACCGGGCGACCGTGCCCCAGCGACATTATCGGTTGGTAGAAGACGGCCAGTTCGCCCCAGCTGAGCGCCCTTTGAAGGTCGCGGCCCGTCAGCCGACACGAAGACGGCCCCCACGTGACGTGCCGGCTGGCGGCTTGGCCACACCGGGGATGACGGGGACGGTATGTGCGGTCATGGGAGTCTCTTAGCTTTCAATTAAACCCTTGACGGCCCAGACCCCTCGGTGAGGGTGAGTTCTATCACTTCCCGGGCCACGGTGCGTAGCTCCTCGATCAGGGCACGGAGACGCCGGTCGTTCGCTATCCACTCCTGATAGGCCGAAGCCTCGCTCTCGCTGAGGCGGCGGTTGACTGTCTTTCCGGCAACCTTGGTCGTGAGGTGCCAGTACGGTCCGTGCAGGCGCGGCGGGTTCGCCATGCAGGCGCAGTTCGCTTTGCCACAGCGGTGCGATCGGAACGCGAGACTGCCCGAGGCGATGATGCCGACGGTCGCCAACTGACTCGCCAGCGCCTCATAGCGCTGCCTTCGTTCGGCGAGATCTGCCGAGTTCGGTTTTGCCACGCTCCCCATCCTTGTCCGTTGGCGTGCTGGAGTGGTCCACCACTTCTGTATCGAGAGTAGTCAGACTCTCGACATGGCAACACCGCATGCACTCGACCAGCTACGAGCCTTTCGAGCTGCGCTCCATAGGGCCTTCACCACCTGGGCCGACGCGCTCTTCGAGCTCACTGACGCAACGCTGTGCGCAACCGGCCCGGTGCACTCGGTCCCTGCGCTCTGTTTGGAGCCGGAGTTCTCAAGGAGTCACGGCAGCCTCTACAAGTCCCTCGCTGAGGGCCAGATCGACGTGGAGGCGCTGCGACAGCTCCTCGTTGCCCATGCACCGGCGGACTGGCCGCTCGTCTTCGCCGTCGACGCGTCGACATGGGCACGCTGTGACGCAGAGTGCAGCCCCGAGCGCGGCTTTCACTACTCCGCCTCGCAGCACTCGGCCGGCCAGCCGATCGTGGCGGGATGGAGCTATCAGTGGATAAGCCAACTCTGTTGGGCGAAGGACTCGTGGACCGCCCCAGTGGACGTGTGTCGCCTCAGCCCGGAGATGGACCCCGACCGGGACGACCATCAACCAGGTGAAGGGGGTCGTCGAGCTGCTCTCAAGCGACCGGGAGGTGCCGCTGTTCGTCTTCGACGCCGGCTATGACGGCATCGCCCTCGCAGAAGAACTGAGCGGCGAGCGCTGCGAGGTGCTCGTCCGCATCTCCTCGTCCCGGGTCTTCCACCACGACCCCGCCGTGCGCGAAGACAGCGCTCGAGGACGACCGGCACGCCACGGGAAGCGCTTCGTCTTGGCCGACGAGGGAACCTGGACGCCACCCGACCATGAGATCGCGCTCGCGGATCCGAGCTACGGGGCGGTGCGTGTCCGGGCCTGGCGCGGACTACACCCCAAGCTGCACGGGCGGGGTCGGCGCAAGGGGGCCGACGAACTGCCGATCGTGCGCGGCACCGTCATCCGCGTCGACGTCGAGCACCTCCCGAAACCGTGTGGCCGGGCGGACAAGACACTGTGGCTGTGGTGGTCCGGACCCGGCGCGGTGGACCTCGAACGATGCTTTCGTGCCTACCTGCGGCGCTTTGACATCGAGCACACATTCAGGTTCGTGAAAGGCACCCTCGGCTGGACGACGCCCCATCTCTGCACGCCCGCCCAAGCAGATCGTTGGACCTGGCTGATTGTCGCCGCGTACACCGAGCTCCGGTTGGCGCGCGAGCTCGTCGCCGACCGCCGCCTCCCCTGGGAGCGACCGTGCGACCCTACAAAGCTCACCCCGTACCGGATCCGACGAGGATTTCGGCAACTGCGCGCAACCCTCGGCACGCCGGCCCTGCCACCGAAATCCCGAACACCGGGTCCGGGACGTCCCAGGGGTACTCGAAGACCCCCGAGAACCCGCTATCCAGCAGTCAAAAAGGCAGCCTGAACTACGTGTCAGGGTTTAATTGAAAGCTCAGGCAATGTTCTGGTTCCCCTCGTGCATTTAATGGTGACACTCCGCTCCCCTGGCCAATGGCTGTTTGAGCGGCGCGATCGGATACGTTAGTCAATCGCCTGCGTGCTAAGTCCCCCTGCGTGCTAAGTCGGCGTCGACACGAACCTGACCACGTCGCAAGCGTCCCAGCCGTCCGGATGGGCGACGAGCATCTCAGCCGGCCCTGAGAGATCCGCGCCCAGGGTGATGGCGGGAGGCTCGGAGAAGCCGTCACGGCGGGTCTGACCCAAGCCGATGTTGGACATCAGCCCGTTGCATAGGCACAACCTGCCGGCAGCGGCCGCCTCGGAACCACCCTTGTGCATGAACGAGGCCGTCTCCTCCGCCGGGCATCGGTAGCTAACGGTCCCTTTCGGAGTGAGATACGGTGTCCGCAGGTATCCGAGATCGCAGGAGCGCTCCCGGCTGAGGCGGATAGCGGGGTCCGACATGGTCCCTTTTAGGTCGGCGAGCTTGAAGGGGAAACCCGTCGGCGAAGCGTTCGGGTCGCTCCTCACGGTGAGGTCTCCGCACGCCAGTCTTGCCAGCATTTCCCGGCGAAGCTGCGGTTCGATCCCGGACTCTTCGCAGAGTGCGAACAGCGTTCCCGTTTGGATACCACGAGCTCCCACGAGCTTCGCCCGCGTCAAGCTGTCGCTGTGGGATTGCCCGCCGGCCAGCCAGAAGGGTAGCTCGAGCGCACGGAGCTTGCCTAGATCCGCTCGGTCGCGGGGGCCGTAGATCGGCTCGCCTCGATCGTCGAGCCGGAGCTGTCCCCGAGGTGGTGCATTGTGACCGCCCGCCTCGGGAGATTCGACCACGAAACCGTCAGGGCGCGTCGTCGGGTCCCTGGCCAGGAAAGTCGCCAGGGTGTCCGAGGACACGATAGCCAGGAACCTTGGAACGCCCAGTTCGAGGGGGGTCTTCCCGATCAGCGACAGTGGGTCGAGGACGAGCCGGTGCTGTTCGCGTCCGCCTCCTTCCACGTCGACGGGTAACTCGAAACGTTCGTGGCGGGCGAGAGTCCGCAGCATATCGGGGAACTTCGCCGGTATGCCCGCCCCTACGAGCACGGCGTCGACACCGGCGAGCATCGCGCCGTAGACAGCCGGCGGGTTGGAGAGCTGGACCTTCTCCAAGAAGTTGATCCCTACCGCTCCACTACCCGCTGCTGCGCGCTTGGCGAGGTGGACCTCGGCGAAGGCCGACAGAACCGAGACCCATTGACGTTGCGGGCTCGGGGCCAGGGTCGGTCGCGTTAGAAGCCGGTACGAAGACCCCGTAGTGCGGCCCCCGGGGTTCCAGTATCGCTCCAGCACGTATCTTGACACCTCGGGTACAGGAAAGGCATCCAACGCATCGCGGAGGTGGCCGCCAGGATCCCCGTCTTGGAGCCTTCTCACCATGACAGTGTCCAGAGCCACGCCCGACACGACCCCCATCGCCCCGGCCCTGGCAACGGCTCCCGCTAGGCGCCACCCCGAGACACCTATGCCCATACCACCCTGGATTACCTCCGGGATCCCGACTTTCACCTTAACCATTATCGAATCACACTACATTATGTACAACGCTTAATGTACGTCGGGCCCGGGCCCGGGCCTGCTAGCGCTCTTTGTGTCCGCCGGATGCTGCCGGGTCCGCTAGGTCGTCTAAGGCGTCTAGGTGTGCCTTTCTTGGGGCCTCGTCGAGGAAGGCGGCCTGAAGGGAGTTGCGGGCGAGCGTCCGCAGGGCCTGGGAGTCGAGCCCCGCTCCGTCGGCGAGGGCCGAGAAGTTGTCTTCCACGTAGCCGCCGAAGTAGGCGGGGTCGTCAGAGTTGACCGTGACGGCAAGGCCGGCTTCGAGCATCGCTGCGACTGGGTGCTCCTCGATGCTCTCGACTATCTTGAGGCGGACGTTGGATAGCGGGCAGACTGTTAGAGGCACCCGCTCGTCCGCCAAGCGTGCCACCAAGTCGCGGTCTTCCAGGGAGCGTACGCCGTGGTCGATGCGTTCGACGCGAAGGATGTCCAGTGCCTCCCACACGTAGCTCGGAGGTCCTTCCTCGCCTGCGTGGGCGACGCAGTGGAGGCCCTCAGCTCGGGCCCTCGAAAAGACGTCCGCGAACAGTGCCGGGGGGTATCCAACCTCAGCGGAGTCGAGCCCAACGCCGATGATCTCGTCGCGGTGGCGGAGCAGTTGGTCAAGAGTGTCCATCGCCGCATCGGGACCTTGGTCTCGCAAGAAACAGGCGATCAGACCGGCCGACATGCCGTAGCGGTTGCGCGCTGCGCCCATAGCAGCGCTCAAGCCGTCGACGACGGCCTCCAAAGGGATGCCTCTTGAGGTGTGGGCTTGAGGGTCGAAGAAGATCTCGGCGTGGCGGACACCGTCGTTCGACGCGCGGGCGAGATAGGCGTCGGCCAGGTCGGCGAAGTCCTCTTCTGTGCGAAGGACCGCCATGCACGAGTAGTACAAGTCGAGGAACGAGCCAAGGTTCGAGAACGAGTACCTGGCTTGGAGATCTTCTACTCCGTCGAATGGGAGGTGGACTCCGTTGCGAGCTCCGAGGCGGAACACCATGTCCGCTTCCAGGGTTCCTTCGATGTGGATGTGGAGCTCAGCCTTGGGCAAGGCCACGGCGTCCGGCCGGGCCCGTGCGGCTGTGGGGTCTGCTGGGTCACGCATCGACCGAGGCTATCCTGCCAGCGTGTCGAGAGGCCCGGGTGGCGGGCTCAGCCTCATCGCCACTACGGCGCTCAGACCTTCGGAGACGATTCTCCCGTGCATCTTCGACGCCCCGTGGACGCGTTCTTTGAAGCTGAACGGCACCTCCAGGATCCGGGCGCCTCTGCGGTGGGCGGCGTAGGTGGTATGGATCTGGAATGCGTAGCCCGAGAGGTTGCCGCCTACGGGCGATATCGCCGCTAGCAGATCGCTCCTCCAAGCTTTGAACCCGCCCGTCAGGTCCCGGTAGGGAAGGGCGAGAACTAGGCGGGCGTAGGTGTTGCCGGCCACGGAGAGAGCCTTGCGGTGCCACGCCCAGTCCGGGTCTGTGCTGCCACCCGGTATGTAGCGGGCTCCCAGGGCGAGGTCAGCTCCGCCGTCCAAGGCGCCGAGCAGGGCTGGCACGACCGCCGTTGGATGTGACCCGTCGGCGTCCATCTGTACCACGGCCTGGTAGTCGTGTCCGAGTGCCCAACCGAAACCCGCTCGGTAGGCGGCGGCGAGACCCTCGGGACGAGGCCTCACCAACACGTTGACCATCCCCGGACGGTAACCCTCGGCGAGTTTGCCCACCCGTTCGGCGGTACCGTCGGGGCTCGAGTCGTCGACGACGACCACGTCGACGCTACCCTCGCCAGGTTCGCCTGCGCCGAAGGCCTCGTCGACCTCGGCGAGGCCCGCTATCAAGGCATCGACGTTGTCCACTTCGTTGTACGTAGGAACTACGACCACTGATCGCACCAGTCGGCTCCTTTTCGGTCGCGGAATGTCGATACGAAGCTGACATGGTATGCCCCTGGGCCGGGCCCGTAGCGTCGGCGCTGGTAGCCTGGGGTCATGTCCCTGGTGGTCATGAAGTTCGGAGGCACGTCGGTAGGAGACGCGGAACGGATGCGTTCCGTGGCTGACTACGTCGCTCGGACGGTCAAGCGCGGAAATCAGGTCGTGGTTGCAGTCTCTGCTATGGGGAAAGAGACCGACGAACTTCTGCATCTCGCGTCGCAGGTGTCCTCCACGCGCCCTGGCCGGGAGATGGATATGCTCATCACCGCCGGCGAGCGAAAGGCCATGGCGCTTCTGTGCATGGCTCTCCACGACATCGGGGTCCCCAGTGACAGCTTCACGGGAAGCCAGGCTGGCATCGTGACCGACACCGAGCACACCAAGGCCAAGATCGTCGAGGTTAGGCCCGAGCGTATACGCAAGGCCCTAGCGGAAGGCAAGGTCGCTGTAGTCGGGGGAGCCCAGGGTGTGTCGACCGATAAAGAAGTGACCTTCCTCGGGCGTGGAGGGACCGACACCACCGCCGTTGCGCTGGCGCAGGCATTGGGAGCTGACTCCTGCGAGATCTACACGGACGTTTCCGGGGTGTTTACAGCGGACCCCCGTGTGGTGCCCGAGGCGCGACGACTCAAGCGCTTGAACTTCGACGAAATGCTCGAAATGTGCGCAGCGGGGTGTCCCAAACCAGCGATGCGCTCGGTGGAGTTCGCCCGCAACCACGGGGTGCGCTTGCATGTTCGTTCGGCCTTCACATGGGAACCGGGAACCTGGATCGAAGAGGAGACACCTGATATGGAGCAGGCGATAGTTTCGGCTGTAACATCTGACAGTTCTGAGGCCAAGGTCACCGTGGCTGGTGTGCCAGACCACCCCGGAGTCGCCGCCCGGCTGTTCCGGGCGCTCGCGCAACATTCCATCAATGTCGACATGATCGAGCAGAACGTGTCATTGGCTGGAACAACCGACATATCGTTCACCGTTCCCCGCGAAGACCTCGAAACTGCCTGCGGAGTTGCCGAGGAACTTCAGGACGAGATCGAGGCACGCCAGGTCATCGCTGACAAGGCCATAGCTACCGTTTCCATCATAGGAGCGGGGATGAAGACGCATCCGGGGATATCGGCGACGATGTTCGAGACTCTCGCAGCTGAGGGCATCAACATAGAGATGATCTCGACATCGTCGATCAGGCTCACGTGCGTGGTGCGCTCCGAAGTAGTTGACCAGGCGGTGGCGGCCTTGCACCGGGCGTTCGAATTGGAAAGCGAGAGGACAGCATGCTGACAGTTGGGATCTACGGGGCGACGGGCCAGGTCGGGGCGGTGATGCGTGAGATCGTCGCTTCGAGATCGCTGCCGGCTGACAGGCTGAGGCTGTTCGCGGGTTCGAGGTCTGCTGGCCGTGCCTTAGACGGAACCGTCGTCGAGGACGTCGCCACCGCTGACCACGCAGGTGTGGACATCGCCTTGTTCTCGATGGGCGCGTCGGCATCGAAGCTCTACGCCCCAGTAGTGGCTGCGTCGGGCGCCGTGGTGGTGGACAACTCGAGCGCGTGGCGAATGGACCCCGACTGCCCACTCGTCGTCCCAGAGGTCAACGCAGCCGAGCTGGACCACATCGCCAAGGGGATCGTGGCCAACCCGAACTGCACCACGATGGTCTGCATGCCGGCGCTCGCACCGTTGCACGCGGAAGCGGGGTTGGAGCGTATAGTGGCTGCGACCTACCAGGCGACCTCGGGAGCGGGTCTCGCCGGAACCGCAGAGCTCGACGAGCAGGTTCGTGCCGTGGTGGACAAGCAGACCGAGCTGGCGTTCGACGGCCGCTCGCTGCAGTTCCCCGCCCACAAAGTATTCCCGGCGCCGATCGCCTTCAACGTCGTACCCTACGCGGGCAGCTTCGAAGGCGACGAGACGACAGAGGAGCTCAAGTTCAGGAACGAGAGCCGGAAGATCCTTGGGATACCGGGCCTGGCGGTAAGCGTGACCTGCGTGAGGGTACCTGTTTTCACCGGGCACTCCCTGGCGTTGAACCTGACCTTCTCCCGCCCTCTCAGCCCCGAGCGGGCCAGGCAGCTGCTAAGAGGTGCGCCGGGAGTGGAGCTGGTCGACGTCCCAACCGCCCTGGCGAGCGCCGGGGGTGACCCGAGCCTTGTAGGGCGGATCCGGGCTGACTACAGCGACCCCAGCGGACGTGGCCTGGCGATGTTCGTCTCGGGCGACAACCTGCGAAAAGGCGCGGCGCTCAACGCCGTGCAGATCGCCGAGGAGCTCCTCCGCAGAGGTGTTGTATCCCCGTGAATCGCTGAAGTACCACCAGGGCATGGTCGTCTACGACTCGGGGATGGCACGCTAAATCAGCCTTCAGCCTGATGCGCATGACGGCCCGCAAAGCCGACAATGAGATCATCGACGACAAACATCGAGGTGACGATGATCGAGATTATGCATCTGACCAAGCGCTACGGGGCCACCGTAGCGGTGGACGACCTCTCGTTCCGGGTGGAACCTGGGAAAGTGACCGGTTTCCTCGGCCCTAACGGAGCCGGCAAGACCACGACCATGAGAGCGGTGGTCGGCCTCGACCTTCCCACGAGCGGAACGGTCACGATCGACGGCCGCCGCTACCGAGATTTGCCGGTCCCGCTACGCGAGGTAGGAGCGCTTTTGGATGCCAAAGCTCTTCACGGCGGCAGGAGTGCAGCGAAGCACCTTCAAGCTCTAGCCCTGAGCAACGGCATACCTCTTAGCCGAGTGGGGGAGGTGCTCCAGATGGTCGGCCTTCAAGGCGTAGCCCGTCGGCGCGCCGGCGGCTTCTCCCTCGGGATGAGCCAACGGCTCGGCGTCGCGGCGGCCCTTCTCGGCGACCCGGCGATCGTCATGTTCGACGAACCGGTCAACGGGCTGGACCCCGAGGGGATCCTCTGGATCCGGCAGTTGATGAGGGACCTGGCTTCTGAGGGTCGGACGGTGCTGGTTTCGAGCCATCTCATGAGTGAGATGGCTCTGACCGCCGACCACCTGATCGTGATCGGCCGCGGCCGCCTCATAGCGGACACGTCGATATCGGACTTCATAGACGCAGGTTCCAGCGGCCAGACGCTCGTCAGAAGCCGGGACGACGCGCTTCTCGCTGCTCGTCTCAGTGAGGCGGGACTGTCAGTGCGACCGGGCGACGCCGGCGGACTCGTCTGCTCTGGGTCTGGCATCGAGCGTATAGGCGACATCGCCCTAGAAGCCCGTGTCGCGCTCGACGAGCTGACACCGATCAGGGCATCCCTCGAGGAGGCGTTCATGGAGCTGACCCGCGACAGCGTCGACTACATAGCTTCCACTCCGGGCGCAGCGCACGGCTCCCGGCCTGCAGGGTCCTCGCAAGGGGCCGTCGGACATGAAGACGAACTTTCTGAGGAGGCCTACCGATGACCACGGCTATCGCAACATCCCCACGCGCCACTCGCAGCGCGAGCGGATCCGAATCTCACCGCCCAGCCGGTTTCGCCGATGTAGCTCGCTCAGAGTGGGTCAAGCTGACGAGCGTACGCTCCACCTGGATCACCTTGACCGTTACGGTACTGCTCGGAGTCGGTGTGGGCACCCTGATCTCAGGGCTGGCGGCGTCACGGTACTCGACCGACCACCACCTGCACCTGACCTGGGATCCGACGTCGGTCAGTTTCAGAGCCCTTGTTATCGCCCAACTGGCGATCGCGGTGCTGGGGACCTTGGTGATCACTTCCGAGTACGGCACCGGGCTGATCCGGACCTCTCTGGCGGCAGTACCGTCCAGGCGCCGCTTCCTGGCCGCGAAAGCAGCGGTCTTCACCGTCGTGGCGCTCGTTGCCGGTGAGGTCACGGCTTTCGCTGCCTTCCTGCTCGGACAGGCGGCTATCGGGAGCTCCGCTCCCCACGCAACTCTCGGCCAGGCGGGCGTGCTGCGCGCCGTGATCGGCGCCGGCTTGTACCTGGCGGCTATCGGTCTGCTTTCGGTCGGGATCGGAACGTTGGTGCGCAACACCGCCGCTGGCATTTCGGCGATGGTTGCGCTCCTCTTCGTGTTGCCGGGTCTGGTCCAGGCGCTGCCGTCGTCGTGGGCGAACGCCATTACCGAGTGGTGGCCTACCCAGGCGGGAAGCCAGGTCTACGCCCTTCACGGCGGAGCCCATACGCTTAGCGCGTGGGCCGGGTTTGCCGTTCTGATCGCCTTCAGCGCTGTCGTGTTCGGGTTCGCCCAGTGGATGCTCGTGCGCCGGGACGCGTGAGGCTCGCTCTTTCCGGACGAGCGGGGCTGCCCCCGGAGGGTTCCACCCCGCCGGGGGCGCTCGCCGCAGAACGTCCAGGAGCGCCGTCCGAAGCTTCGGCCGGTTCGGGGAGTGGTGCCAAAGCTGTTCGCGAGGCAGGTTCGGCTTCGCCATGGTGGTGGCGGCGGGCTGTCACGGTTGTCGCTTGGGTGGCAGTTATGGCGGTCGTGGCCGGCTCGGTGGCGACGGCTGTCGCGCCCGGCGGGAGCAGCTCCAAAGTCGCGGCAGCGACTTTCAACGCCCTGGCAGCCGCCGCCCTCCTCGGGCGGACACGCTGGCCTCGGGCCGTTCTCGGAGCGGTTGGCGTGCTTGCTGTGACGACAGCCGTTGCGACTCCGAGCTTCGCTCGACATGGAGCTATCCTCCTCGTGGTCCTCGCCGTCTACAACGCTGCGACGTTGGAAGTCCCTCGAACCTCCATCCTCCTGGCGGTTTCCGCAGAGCTCGCCATCGGCCTGTCCGGATTCTCGAGTGACAGGGCACTTCTGGCGGACCTGGGCAGCGCCGTCTCCGAGGTGGCGCTGATAAGCTGTGCGGTGGCAGTGGGAATCTCGGTTCGCTACCAGCGGTCCATGCTCCAGGCGTTCCGGGAGCGCGCCGAGCAGGCAGAGCGTGAGCAGGGGTGGGGAGCTGCGAGAGCCGTCGCTGCGGAACGGGTGCGTATCGCAAGGGAACTGCACGACGTCGTCGCCCACCACGTGAGCCTGCTCGTGGTCCAGGCTGGAGCAGTCAGGGAGACCCTTCCCTACGATCACTCGACTCGGCCGGTTCTAGACACGATGATCGCCGGTGGGCGCTCTGCCATGGCGGAGCTGCGCGAAATGCTGGGAGCTCTGCGTCTCGACGAGCAGCCCGCCAGTAGCCTCCAGGCTCGACCTGAAACGCCCGCGGCGCAAGGCGCTTCCGGGCCTGTCACCCACTACGAAACCTCCTCGGGTTCTCCACGCTCCCCTCAGCCGGCCCTGGGACAGCTGGCCAGCCTCGTCGACGGTGCTAGGGCTGCGGGGCTGCCGGTCACCCTTGACCAGAAGATACGCACCGAGAAGATACCGCCGGTGGTTTCTCTTACTGCCTACAGGATCGTTCAGGAAGCCCTCACCAACGTGATCAAGCATGCGCCCGGCGCTTTCACTGCGGTGACTGTGACCTGCGAAGGGGGAAGGCTCGACCTGTCGGTGAGAAACGGGCAGCCACCTACAGCGGGGAGCCCGCTGGGTAGAACGTCGGAACGCTCGACCGAAGGGCACGGGCTCGTTGGAATGGCCGAACGGGCGCACCTCGTCGGAGGGATTTTCAGCGCTGGACCTCTCGCAGCCTCCCGCCGTCTCGAGGGCCGAGGATCGGTGATCGGAAGGTCGGTAGCGGGCAAGCCGTCCGACGGTGGTTGGGAGGTGTCGGCATCCCTCCCGGTCGGCGACACTCCATCGGCGCCTGCCGGGTCGGAGGTGGGGGATGAGTGACTCTGGTTTGGAACGTGGCCAGGGCGCCCGGATCCGCGTCGTGGTCGTCGACGACCAGCCGCTCATCCGGCAAGGCTTCTCGATGATCCTCTCGGCGCACGGTGACATCGATGTCGTCGGCGAGGCCGGGGACGGCTCGGCGGCTCTGGAGGTGATCGCAGCAGTTAATCCCGACGTAGTCCTCATGGACATACGCATGCCTGTCATGGACGGGATAGAGGCGACGCGCCTGGTGCGCCGTGACCGCCCGGACACCCGGGTCCTGATCCTCACGACGTTCGCTCACGACGACTACGTGACGGATGCCCTTGGGGCCGGAGCCTCGGGGTTCGTTCTCAAAGACGCAACCCCGGAGGAGCTTTTACACGCAGTTCGCGTCGTTGCAGGAGGGGACGCTCTGCTCTCTCCGGCGGTCACCACCCGGCTGATCGAGCGCCTGTTGCCTGCGCTCACCTCCAAGCCGGGTCGAGTGGCACCCCAAGGCCTGGAGGGGTTGACGGATCGGGAGGTAGAAGTGCTCAAGTTGGTAGCTGCCGGCCGTTCCAACCTCGAGATAGCCGCGGACCTCTACATATCGGAGGCGACGGTGAAGACCCACGTGTCGCACGTGCTGGCCAAGCTGGAGCTGCGCGACCGCGTCCAAGCGGTGATCGCAGCTTACGAGTTGGGCTTGCTCCAGCCCGGGCGACCTGTCGAACCGGCCAGGCCCCCCGGTGCTTGAACCTAGGCGGGCATTACCTCAGGGCCGTTCTAGGCAAGGCGCCGGCGGCGTAACAACAGCGACAATGACGTCAAGCCCAAACAAGCGGTGACACACCCCGACGCCGTGGCCGGCAACCAATCCACGCCGCTTCTGGGGATACTGCCCGGCAGAGCAAGAAGCGGAGCCGGTCCCGGCGTTCCGACCGCTCCAATGACCTCCCCTGGGCTGAGCTGGCTCCGCTCGCCCACGATCAGAGCCTCGTAGGCCCGCCCGGCGATGCTGTAAGAGCCGTAACAGTCGTAGAACTGCACTAGCTGGCCTATACCCGAGCTAACAGCGTCGCAGCTTGTGACCACCGCTTCCACAGGCCTCCCTTGAGCTGTCAGGCGAGCTCTGGCAGTGTCCGAGCGCAGCGCTGACGTGGCGAAGTAGAGCGTAAGGACTCCCGCAGCGAGCGCTGCGACCGCTACTGCGATCAGGGCAACCAACCTCCCGTCGACAGGCCGACCGGATGTTCCGCGAATGAACTGCCCGGCAGAGCTAGAAGTGATCCTGGAGGTGTCGCCCTGGCCTTCCAGGCATTCGGGCTCAGAGGTCGTCGCGCAGGCGGTCGTGGTGCTGAGGCCTGTGGTGCTGAGGGTCGACGTGCTGGCTCTTGAGACCACGAGAAGCGAACCTAGCCGCCGTTTCGGACCCGCAGACGTCCATAGCGTCGATCTTCTCCAAACGTTAACAATGCGGCTACTCGACACCTACGTGCCATCGCAGGAGGGACGAGTAGGAAAGGACCGGTGGGCGATGTGCGTGTACGCAGCGAAGATCCCGGCGGCTAGACGACACTCGACGTATCGGGCATGATTGAGGCGAAAAGCAAAGAGCAGGCGAACTGAAATGGGGGATTGCCGTGACCGACGAGGCCGTGTCGACTAGTGACGTGGTAGTGGTAGGAGCCGGTTTTTCCGGCTTGTACCTCATCCATCGTCTGCGCAACGCCGGGCTGACCGTGAGGGTCTTCGATGCTGCCGACGACGTCGGGGGCACCTGGTATTGGAACCGCTACCCAGGGGCTCGCTGCGACATTCCCACCACCGACTACTCCTATAGCTTCGACCCTTCCCTCGACTCGGAATGGTCCTGGTCGGAGAAGTACGCGACCCAGCCGGAGATCCTCGCTTACTTGGGTTTCGTCGCGGACAGGTACGACCTGCGCCGCGATATCACGTTCTCGACCCGTGTCAGCGCCGCCGTGTGGGACGAGGCACAGAGCCGTTGGCTGGTGAGCACGGACGGCGGTGAACAGGTCAGCTGCCGCTTCTTCGTGATGGCGAGCGGTTGCCTGTCCGTCCCGAAGATCCCCGACATCCCCGGAGTGCAGACCTTCGCCGGCGAGGTTTACTACACGAACCGGTGGCCCCACGACGGGGTGGACTTTACGGGCAAGAGGGTTGCCGTCATCGGTACCGGATCGTCGGGTATCCAGTCGATCCCTTTGATAGCAACCCAAGCCGACCAGCTCACGGTGTTCCAGCGCACAGCCAACTTTGCCGTACCGGCCCACAACGGGCCGGTACGTCCTGAACGCCTCGAAGCGTTGCTTGCCGACAGGGACGCCTACCGCGAAGCGGCCCGCCACTCCCGGGGAGGTGTGCCGATCCCTCCCACCGAGGCGATGGCTCTGTCGCTGAGCGAGGAGGAACGCAGGGAGCGCTTCGAGGAGGCTTGGGAAGCTGGCGAGCTTTTCTCGATCCTGAACGTCTTCGCCGATCAGCTGGTCAACCCGGTCGCCAACGAGATCCTCTCCGAGATGGTCCGCGAGAAGATCCGCTCCTTGGTCGAAGATCCCCAGACAGCCGAAGACCTGTGCCCTAACGACCACCCGATAGGCTCGAAACGGACGTGTCTCGAAACCGACTACTACACCACCTTCAACCGGCCTAACGTCAGGCTTGTCAACCTGCGACGCCAGCCGATCCACTCGATAACGCCCACCGGCATCGACTTCGACGGGGAAAGCCTCGACTTCGACGCTATCGTCTTTGCGACGGGTTTCGACGCCATGACGGGGGCCTTGGTGTCCGTGGATATGTCAGGGCGCGACGGTCTGACCTTACGCGAGAAGTGGGCTGACGGTCCTTCCACCTACCTCGGCCTAATGACCCGGGGTTTCCCGAACTTCTTTGCGATCACCGGGCCGGGAAGCCCGTCGGTGCTGTCGAACATGGTCGTCTCGATCGAACAGCACGTTGACTGGACCGTCGACTGCATCAAGTGGATGCTCGACGCTGGCTTCGACACCGTCGAAGCGACGGCGACTGCAGAGGCAGGCTGGGATCGCCACGTCGCCGACTGCGCGGAGATAACTCTTATGCCCCAGGCTAACAGCTGGTATATGGGGGCTAACGTGCCGGGCAAGCCGAGGGTCTTCTATCCTTACATCGGAGGGGTGGACGCCTACAGGGACGCTTGTGACGAGGTGGCAGCCCGCGGATATCTCGGTTTGGAATTCCACGGTCCGAGCGGAGCTCAATGTAACGACGGGGTCATCCGCGAGATGCAACCCGACGTGGCGATGGTGCTCACGATGATGGCTGCCATGGAGTTGCCGCCGATCGAGACGCTCGGGGCGGCGGGTGCAAGGGAGTTCCTGAAGGCCAGCTCAGAGGGTCGGCCGCCCGGACCGGAGTGCGGTTCGGTCGAGGACTCGGTGATGCCCGGGCCGGGCAGTGACCTGCCGTATAGGATCTACAAGCCTTCCGGGCCGGGACCGTTCCCGGCTGTGGTGTATTTTCACGGCGGGGGATGGGTAATAGGCGACCTCGACTCCGACGACCCGCTGTGCCGGGACCTTTGCGTGCGTTCGGGGGCGATGATCCTGTCGGTCAATTACCGTCACGCGCCCGAGGCTCCCTTCCCGGCACCTGTCGAGGACGCTTTCGCGGCACTACGGTGGGTGGCGGACAACGCGGAGAGCCTCGAAGCGGTCCCTGGGCAGCTAGCTGTAGCTGGTTGGAGCGCGGGAGGGAACCTTGCGGCTGTCGTCTGCCAGCTCGCGCGGGACGCAGGCGGACCGGCTGTCGCAGGCCAGCTGCTCTTCTGCCCTGCCACGGACGTCGACATGTCGAGACGTTCCTACAGGGACAACGCCGACGGCTACGTGTTGACCGCTTCGCTCATGAAATGGTTCTTCGACCAATACCTGCCCGACGGAGTCCCTGCGGCCGACCCTCGGCTCGCTCCGCTGCGCGGAAATCTTGCCGGTCTCCCGCCGGCTGCGATAGTCACAGCGGACTTCGACCCGCTACGCGACGAGGGCGACGCGTACGCACAAGCGCTGCTTGATGCCGGTGTTCCCGTAACGAGGATCAGAGCCCGGGGTCACACCCACACCTCCGTTGGCATGGTCGACATGGTCATATCGGCCGGACCGGTCCGGGAGGAGATGGCGGCAGCTCTTCGCAGCTTCTTCCCTTCCCTCGTAGGCTCGACGGCCTGAGCGCCCCCGGCGCCGCTTCTCAGGCGGGCACTTCGCAGGTGTCGCCGTCGCATAGCCCAGCGGCTGGCCCGGTGGTGACCACTTCGAGGTCTGGGTGGCGGCGCTGCCACGCTCGACGCAGGATCGCCAGGAGGGTGTCGGGGTCCTGGGCGCCGGGAACGGCGAAGGAACGGTCGAAGACGAAGAAGGGCACTCCGGTGGCACCAAGCTCCGCCGCTTCGCGCTCGTCGGATCGAACCTGGTCGGCGAATCGGTCGCTTGCGAGAAGGTCGGCTACCTCCGTGGCGTCAAGGCCTACCAGCCCGGCGACCCTGGCGAGCTCCTCCGGCTCGCTGACAGCCACCCTGTCCACGAAATATGCGTGCAGGAGGGCTTCTTTGGTCGCCGCTCCAGTCTTGGAATCTATCGAGTAGCCGAGGTGGATGAGTCGGTGGGCGGCGAAAGTGTTCCCGGGCTTAGTGTCCGCCAGGGCCATGTCGAGACCCTCCCCGGCCGCCATGGCGTCCATGTGCTCGAGCTGCCTCTGCGCCTGCCCGAGGCTGAGGCCGTACTTCGCCGCCAGGTGACCAGCCATGTCGCCAGAGCGACGGAATGGCGCCGTCGGGTCGAGCTCGAAACTGCGCCAACGCACCTGCACTTGCTCAGCGTGCTCGAAACCCGCGAGGGCCTTCTCGAAGCGCCGTTTGCCTATGTAGCACCAGGGGCACACGACGTCCGACCAAATTTCTACGAGCATGTAACAGAAAAACACCGTCCGTGGCCGATATGTTCCAGCTGTCACCAACCGTGGCGGTGCTCGGGGCGTGACATCCTCGGACCCCTGCGGGGAGGCCACGCTGAAGGCGTCAGCTCCAACAGCCGGGTGACCCTGTAGCGGTGCGGCCGCCACCGCTCGTAGAACCCTTCCACCTCGGCGTCGGAAAGCTCCCTGCCTGCGAGAGCAAAACTTGTGAGAGCCGGTAGGTTGTAATCTCCGACCGACAGGGCGTCCGAGTCGCCCAGCGCCCGGTGCCCTACCTCGGCGCAGGTCCACCGGCCGATACCCGCGAGGGAAGTCAGCGCCCGGTACACAGTCGCGTGGTCTGGTCCCGACGTGGCCGCGACGCGTTCGAGGGAGCCGGCGCGCGACGCGGCGAGGCGGATCGTCGTCACGGCCGACGGCTCCACCCCCGCCCTGCGCCAATCCCATTGCGGTACCGCAAGCCAGGCCTCGGGGGAGGGTGGCAGCCGCAGGGGGAAAGGCAAGGGTCCTGGGGCCGGCTCGCCGTGACGGCGGACTAGCCAGGACCATGAAGCCGAAGCGTCGCGTCCGGATATCTTCTGGTGCAACACGGCAGGGATGAGAGCTTCGAGCAGCCGGCCGGAGCGGGGTATGCGAAGTCCACGCAGACGCCTCGCCGCTTCGCGCAGAAGTGGAGTGTCGGGACTGAAAGACTGGGGATCGTCGTTGGATCCGAGAAGTTCGGGAAGTCTCCCGATCGCCTCGTCAGCGCCGGTACCCCATGCCGACGCCCGCACACGGTTACCGGCGACGCTCTGCACCCGCAGGGTTGCTGCTCCGGTCTCCATGAGACTCGCTTTCCAAACCGACCCGTCCGAGGTGACCCTCTGGCACGGGTCTCCGGCGCCGACGGCTAGCACGCTGAGGGTGAGTTGCACGTCGACTTCGAAGTCGGGCTGCCAGTCGAGCTCACGCACTCCATGAAAAGCTAGCCGGACATTGTGAGCGCAGCCCAAGGTTCGCTTAGGGGGGCCATCGAGGTCCTAGCGGCCGATGTGGGAGCGCAAGGCGTCGACGAAAGCCCGGGCGGCGGGAGAGAACGGCCGGTCGCTGCGCGACGCCAGGCCGACGGTACGTGAAAGCGACGCGTCGTCGAAAGAGACGGAGCGGAGCGGACCGGCCGACGTCGGGATCACCGATTCCGGTACCACGGCCGCGGCGACCCCCGCGCCGACCAGTGCGAGCGCCCCATCCATTTCCATCCCGCTGATAGCGACCACCGGGCTGAAACCGGCCCCGTTGCAAGCCGCTAACGTCGCCTCTCTTAGGTCGTAGCCGTCCTTGAACATCACGAGCGGGACCCGTTCCAGTTCGCTGAGAGGGATGGAGCGCCTACCAGCCAGAGGGTGGCCCGGGTCCACAGCGAGGACCAGCTTCTCCCGGGTCAGCTCGGAGCAGGTGACCCATGGGCGGTCGACAGGTAGGATTACCACTGCGACGTCGAGCTCTCCCGAACCGAGCCGCTCCACCAGGTCACCCGAGCCGGCCTCGCGCATCAGCAGCTCGACGCCGGGATGGCTCCGGTGGAAGGCGGCGATCACCGGAGGTAATACGTTCGTCGTGAGGCTTGGTGTGGCTCCGATGACCAGTCTTCCGCGCCGCATTCCGAGCAGGTCCCTTACCGCAGCCGCTCCGGCCTCGCAGTCGGCGAGGATCTGGCGGGCCCACGGCAGGAACACCTCACCCGCCCCGGTCAGGGATATCTCGGCCTTGTCCCGGTAGAACAGGGTGGCTCCAAGTTCGCGTTCCAATCCGGCTATCGCAGCCGAGATGGACGGCTGGGCGACGTGCAGACGGTCGGCAGCCCGGGTGAAACGCCTCTCCTCGGCCACTGCCACCATGTAGCGGAGCTGGCTGAGCTGCATACCATAGGCTACCGCTATAGTGACGAAAGGAACTACGTCCTTTACCTTTCGTTCTGCAGGGCTTATATTTTCCTGTTAGCAGCTCGCGACGCTACCAGCGCGATCTGCTGCTATGACGTCCAAAGATCGACGAAGGAAAGCGAGACCCAGTTGGTCGCACCCGTAGTCCCCACTCCGGCACCAGCACCGAAGCCCGAGATAAAAGCCAATCCTCGGGCCGCGATAGCAGCCAAGACTCTGAGGAACGACCGGTGGTGGGTTTCTCCGGCCATTTCGTTCGCGGTCCTGTCCGCCTTCATCATCTACGCGACGTGGGCGGCTTTTGACAACGGCAACTACTACATAAAGCCGTATATTTCACCCTTCTACTCGCCGTGTCTCGCTCACATCTGCGGTGCTGCCTCAACCCACGGCAACACCGGTGTGCCGCCCCACCTGAGCATTTTCGGGGCGTGGTGGGCGATATCTCCGGCGATCATCATCTTGATCTTCCCTCTCGGCTTCCGGATGACCTGCTACTACTACCGGAGGGCCTACTACAGAGCTTTTTGGATGTCCCCGCCGGCGTGCGCGGTCGCCGAGCCGCACAAGTCCTATTCGGGTGAAACCCGCTTCCCGCTGATAATGCAGAACATCCACCGTTACTTCTTCTACGCCGGTCTCATCTTCAACGCGATCCTCACGTATGACGCCGTGGCAGCGTTCGTGGAACCCCGCGCTGCCTCCTACGGGGGTGGCTACGTGGGTTTGGGTAGCTTCGTGTTGCTGACCAACGCAATTCTGCTGTGGCTGTACTCGGCTTCGTGCCACTCTTGCCGCCACATCGTGGGTGGGCGGATCAAGCACTTCTCGAAACACCCGATCCGATTCAAGATGTGGGGGATAGTTTCCAAGCTCAACACCAGGCATATGCAGCTCGCATGGACGAGCCTGATCTTCGTCGCCCTGACTGACGTGTACGTCCGTCTAGCTGCGAGCGGTGCTCTAGGACACGGAAGGTGGATCTGATGGCGACAGAGGTAGAGACCCACGCCTACGACGTGATCGTTATCGGAGCTGGGGGCGCCGGCCTCAGAGCGGCCATCGCCGCCCACGACGCGGGTGCGAAGACGGCGGTGATCTGCAAGAGCCTCCTCGGTAAGGCCCACACAGTAATGGCCGAAGGCGGCATCGCTGCCGCCATGGGCAACCTGTGGCCCGAGGACAACTGGCAAGTGCACTTTCGTGACACGATGCGCGGAGGGAAGCTCCTGAACCACTGGCGCATGGCGGAACTTCACGCCAAGGAGGCTCCCGAGCGGGTGTGGGAGCTCGAGCAGTGGGGCGCCCTGTTCGACCGGACCCCAGAAGGCCTCATCAGCCAGCGTGACTTCGGGGGTCACCGCTACGCTCGCCTGGCGCACGTCGGGGACCGCACCGGCTTGGAGATGATCCGCACGCTTCAGCAACGGGCTGTTGCGCTGGGCATCGACGTGTTCATGGAGTGCACGGTCACGGCGCTGCTAAAAGACGGTGACCGCATGGCAGGGGCCTTCGGCTACTGGCGGGAGTCCGGCCGCTTCGTGTGCTTCGAGGCTCCGGCTGTGGTCTTGGCGACCGGTGGAATAGGCAAGTCGTGGAAGGTGACCTCCAACTCGTGGGAGTACACCGGAGATGGCCACGCCCTCGCGATGAAAGCCGGGGCTGGCCTCGTCAACATGGAGTTCGTCCAGTTCCACCCGACTGGCATGGTCTGGCCTCCGTCGGTGCGAGGAATCCTTGTCACCGAGTCCGTCAGAGGCGACGGCGGGGTGCTGAAGAACTCCGACGGGGAACGATTCATGTTCAACTACATCCCTGAGTTCTTCAAGGCGGAGACCGCCGACACGGTAGAGGAAGCCGACCGCTGGTACGACGACAAGAAGAACAACCGTCGCCCGCCGGAATTGCTACCGCGTGACGAGGTGGCCAGGGCGATCAACTCGGAGATCAAAGCGGGTAGGGGATCGCCCCACGGCGGGGTGTTCCTCGACATCGCCAGTCGCCGCAGCGCCGAGTACATCCAAAAGCGACTCCCTTCCATGTATCACCAGTTCAAGGAGCTGGCCCAGGTCGACATCACCAAGGACGCGATGGAGATCGGGCCCACATGTCACTACGTGATGGGCGGGGTCGAAGTGGACCCCGACAGCGGCGAGTCTAAGGTCACCGGCCTATACGCAGCGGGAGAGGTGGCCGGCGGTATGCACGGAGCGAACCGCCTCGGCGGCAACTCGCTAGGAGACCTTCTCGTCTTCGGCAAAAGGGCAGGAGAGTACGCTGCGAACTACGCTGCGACCCTCAGCGGGTCGAGGCCCGCGGTGTCTACAGACGATCTCGAGACCGCAGCCACAGAGGCGCTCGCCCCATTTAGCACCGAAGGCGGCGAGAACCCCTATACGGTGCACCAGGAGCTTCAGACGGTCATGCAGAACCTCGTCGGTATCATCCGCAACGAGGAGGAACTCAACACTGCGATCAAGGAGATCGACTCCTTGCGAAGACGGATCGACCACCTGAGCGTCGAGGGTCACAGGCAGTACAACCCGGGCTGGAACCTAGCGATCGACCTTAAGAACATGCTGCTCGTATCTGAGGCTGTGGCGAAAGCGGCTTTGGAGCGCAAAGAGAGCCGGGGTGGCCACACCCGCGATGACTATCCGATGACCGACTACGGCTACTGGGGTAAGCGGAACCTGATCTGTGAGCTGGCAGAAAACGGCGAGGTGCGGACACGAGAACAAGCCCTACCCGAGCCACCCCCTGAGCTGGCCGAACTACTCGAGGAGCACTGAGTCATGACCTACGACCTGAAACTGCGTATCTGGCGGGGCGACGCCAAAGGCGGAGCCCTCGAAGACTTCACCGTCCCTGTCGACGATGGGGAGGTTGTCCTCGACGCTGTTCACCACGTGCAGGCGATGCGCGCAGGGGACTTGTCGGTGCGCTGGAACTGTAAGGCTGGCAAATGTGGGTCCTGCTCCGCAGAGATCAACGGACGGCCGAGACTCATGTGCATGTCCCGCTTGTCGGACTTCCCCCAGGATGAGCCGATAACGATCACACCGATGCGGACTTTCCCGGTGATCAAGGACCTGGTCACAGACGTTTCCTTCAACTATGTCAAAGCCGCCCAGGTGCCGCCGTTCACTGCTACGGCGGAGCAGCCCAAGGCGCCCTTCCGGATGGCACAGGTTGACGTGGAACGCTCGCAAGAGTTCCGTAAATGTATAGAATGCTTTTTGTGTCAGGATACCTGCCACGTGGTCCGAGACCATGAGGAGAATAAGCAGGCGTTCGCGGGTCCCCGTTTCTTTTTGCGCTACGCCGAACTCGACATGCACCCCAACGACGCTCTAGATCGCAAGAAGCTGGCGCAAGAGGAGCGAGGACTCGGCTTGTGCAACATAACGAAGTGCTGTACTGAGGTATGCCCCGAGCATATCAAGATCACTGACAATGCGATCATCCCGATGAAGGAGAGGGTGGTAGACGTCAAATACGACCCGATACGCTTCTTGCGTCGAAAGCCGAAGGCCACGGTCTGATCTCTTTTTCTGGAACCGTAGTCACCCGTCAGAGTACGATTTCTTGCTCATCAGCGTGGAACTTGTCGGTGCCCGCCTCGCTGAACGGCTAACGTAATGCATCGCCCTCCCCTCGGGCTTCGCCCGGGGGGATCTGGGACCTGTGGTGCAGCTTGGAGTGCACGCCGGCCTGTCAAGCCGGAGGACGCGGGTTCAAATCCCGTCAGGTCCGCGGTCGGATAGCTCAGTTGGTAGAGCGCGCGCCTGAAAAGCGCGAGGTCACCGGATCGACGCCGGTTCCGACCACGGGAAACCGCCCTGGTCAGGGGCGGTTTTTCTCGTTTCGGTGGTCGGTCGGGACGCCGAGGACGAGCCGTGTGCCCCACCCGTGCCCCACGAGCCGGATAGGACTCGATGCTCGTGTCCCGCAGGCTGCGGCGCTCTTGGTCGACCATCGCCCCCAAGCGCTCGGCGATGCGGTGGTCCCGCTCGGCCGAGGTGTGGTGGTAGATCATCGCTGCCGGGGTGCTCAATTGGCTGCGCCGGGCTATCAGCTCCTTGGTCGTCGCCCCTGTCTGGGCTGCGAGGGTCCCGACCGCGTAACGCAACTCGTGGAACTTGAGACCGTCGAGCCCGAGCATCGCCGTAGCCGGCAGCCAGACCCTCGTGCGGAAGTTGTTTCGCTCCAGCAGCATCCCTTCCGGCGAGGTGAACACGTAGTCGTCCGGCTCGGGGCGATCCCAGCGTTCCAGGTGCTCGCGCAGCTCGTCCACTGCCTGGACGGGTAGGACGACGTGGCGGACACCGGCCCGGCTCTTGGGCTGACCTCGATCACCTGACCGGAAGCCAGACGTAGGCGCTTGCGGCGGACACGGGTGAGACCGCCCTCCAGGTCGACATCCGAGCCCCGGAGAGCGAACAGCTCTCCCTCCTGGATGCCGCCTAACCCGGCGCACAGGACCAGCGCCCGGATCGCCCGTCGACAGCGTCGCCCAGCCCGTCCAGCTGGGCTATGGTCACCTTCCGCTGCTCGGGATGGTGCTCGAAACCGCCGCCGTCGATCCGACACGGGTTGTGGGCGATGCCGAGTTGTTCGGCGAGCTGGTCGATGGTGAGGAGCTGGGGGAGGGTCTCGGTGCTGGCCATGGTTCGCCTCCAGTGTCGTGTCGGTTGCTGTCAACGAGGGCCTCCCGGTTGCCAGCAGCCAGCTCGGTGGTCCTCTACGAGCTCACCACCGAGCGGTCCACCCTACTGACCGGACCCGTCCCTCACTCGCTTGGTAGATCCACCCTCATCGTCACGCAAACTTTCTTCTCACCACTATTGTCCCCTATTGACCGCCATTCGCTGATCGCCGTCGAGGACCTGGCCGTGAAGACCATGGTCCGCTCGGCCCGGGGCACCATCGCCGCCCCAGGGGTGAACGTCGCCGCCAAACGTGGCCTGAACCGGGCTATCTCCGCCCAGGGCTGGTCGAGGCTACGCCACCGTCCGCTCGACAAGGCCGCCACCTGTAAAGTCACGGTGCTGTCCGTCAACCCGGCTCACACGTCACAGCGTTGCGCCGTCTGCGGGCACATCTGCGCCGAGAACCGCAAGAACCAAGCGGTGTTCGGTTGCCAGGCCTGCGGGCATGAGGCCAACGCGGACGTGAACGCAGCCAAGAACATCCTCGCCGCCGGGCTGGCGGTCACAGCGCGTGGAGGGACATCCCAACAACACG
>JGI20133J14441_1000879_pt1 | contig 26711 bp, 19 predicted proteins | sample RS3BMetagenome_FD_14441 | JGI IMG/M metagenome (IMG submission 14441)
TTTCGGTCTTAACATACCAGCATGGACGCTCTTCTACGATGAAAGAGAAACCCATGTTAATCAAATGGTCTTTCCGTTGGCAAGTAAGATATTCGCACCAAGGTTCTATACATTTCAAGACCTGTACCAGAATGGGGTCACCGACCCTGAAAAGGTCACACTCTTTAATGGATTTCACGCATGCTATCTGAAGGACGAACCTGTTCTAAGAGGTGATCCTTTCGGAGATATGGGGGTGGAAAAGCCTGTCGTGTTCGTTCGTCCAGAGCCCGAGTTCGCAAGCTTCTTTACACAGCAGCAACCGATTTTGGAGAAGACTGTGGAGCTACTGGTCAATGATAACAAGGCGGGGGTGGTTGTTTTACCACGTACGGATTCTCAAAGAGCCGTATACTCTAAAATCGGTGCCACAATTCTAGAATGTCCGATACAAGATAATCCTGTTGCACATGCTGATATCGCTTTAGGCGCTGCGGAAACGATGCTTATGGAAGCTTTCATCCTTGGCAAGCCAGCGGTCAGCTCCATATACTGGACTCCATCCAAACCGGTTATCGAACTTCACAGACATATCAATCACTCCACGGAACCTAGGCTTTTGGCAAGCTATGTCAATAGATTCATAGACGATGAGGATGAGCGCAACACATTCAAAGAAAGAGCCTCCCTGCTTGTTAACAGTATGGATAACCCTGTTAAGATAATGATAAATGAAATTAGGTCACTTAACCAAGATGAAAATGAACAGGAATCAGCTCGAAGAAGGTCGCAGATGGAGATCCTCATCGACATCATTCAGGCCGTATCGTTCAGGCCGATGAGACCTACACACATCATGAGGTCAGCTAACATTTCATACAACGAGTTAAAGAAAATAACTGAAACACTAGAGAGGAAGGGCCTCATATCCTCGGAGAGCACGCTAGGCGGCAAGTTTTATCAGGCCACTGAGGAAGGCCTCAGGGTTCTGGAGAATTACAAAACCATAAGAGAAAGGCTGTTCAAATGACTCCAAGCGAAACCGTTAAAATGGACAAGGAAAGGCAGCTTTGGTTTGGATATCAACGTTTTAGAATGTATAGGTGTGCGGGCATGACACCTGCAAGTTTTGGCACACAGGCAGAGGGCATGCCCATCCGACCCCTGACAGACGCACACCCATTTATTGTCTGATAGGCAATAAATATAAGACTTCTGAGTTTAGGCTTCATAATAATAAGTTTCTGATTCATATCAACCACGTTTAAAGCGAGTTATATAGTTGATAACTTGGGTTAACAGAAACCTCAAGCGTGCTGCTCTTTCCGTTACCTCGTCGTACCTTCCTTTTGGCAACAGTCTAAAGAGGACAATTTTTGCGAAGATGAACATCGAATTCAGACCTCCTGTAAAGAAGTTTACATTGTTTGAAGGAGGGAAAGTAGCTGCTTGCATTTCAATCGACTTCGATGTTACAAGACCTGAACGATTTGAGGCAAACAGACATGGAACAAGGAGGTTGATTGAATTGGGGGAAAAGTACGGGATACCGATGACATGGGCCATATGTGGAATGACGGCGGATCAGGATCCGGATACCTATGAGCTGATAAGGACCTCAAATGTGGGACATGAAATAGCTGTGCACACTTATTCTCATATAGCTGTTCCTGAGCACGATGAAGCAACCATAAGAGCGGATATCGAACGGTGCATAAACGTACTTCGGATTCCGACCAGGCCAAAGACATTCATCTTTCCTTGGAACAAGGAAGGAAGGCACAACCTCATAAGAGAATTGGGCTTTGTGGCTTTTAGGGGAAAGTCTCGCGCAATAGGTGTTCCCAGAAAGGAATATGGCATGTTCAACATCAGTCCAGTGGTTTACATGGGTGCTGGATCGTACAGGGGTTCAAAGGTCATAAATAAGCTGATGGAGATTTGTGTGAAAAATCGATCAGTCTTTCATTTATGGTTTCATCCATGGGACCTTGTCAGGCCTACTGTTGAAGAATTCTCGAGTAGTACCTTGGAACCCGTGTTATCTCACATGGCCGAGTTGAGGGATAGTGGGCTGTTGTCAATAATGACGATGGGACAATTGGCAGAGTACTGTGACAAATTGGAACTCATGAGGAAGGATGAAAGTCTGGAGATTTTAAACAAATGATGGAGCTTGTAAACAAGTCTGTCCTAGTAACAGGAGGCGCTGGATTCATTGGCTCTCATCTTGTAGATCAGCTCTTACTGCTAGGATGTAAGGTAACTGTACTTGATAACTTTGACGACTTTTATGTTGGCAAGGAGGAGAATTTAGCACCTCACTTTAACTCTCCAAGATTCAGACTCGTTAACGCAAGTGTCACCGACTTCGAAAAGGTTCAGGATGTTATGAAGAATGTAAACGTAGTCTTCCATGAAGCAGGTCAGGCAGGGGTAAGGTACTGTATAAAGAATCCGAGAAAGGCCCATGACGTAAACGTTACTGGAACAATCAACGTCCTACTGGCTGCAAAGCAAGAGGGGGTAGAGAAGGTCATTTATGCGTCTTCGTCTTCGGTTTATGGAACTTCTGTCAGGTTCCCTCTCGAAGAATCTTTACCCACGAACCCAACGAATCCTTATGCAGCAACAAAACTGGCCGCAGAGAAGTACTGCATGGCATTTTGGCAAAGTTATCGACTGCCTGTAACATGTTTGAGATATTTTTCAGTTTACGGTCCACGAGGAAGACCAGACCAAGTTATATTTTCGTTTGCTGACAAGGCTATATCCAAAGCTAGACCGATAATATATGGAGATGGTTCTCAGACAAGAGATTTTACATACATATCTGACGTGGTCTCGGCCACACTTTTGGCTTCACTTAGGGAGGAGTCAAACGGTCAGGTGATCAACATAGGTTTTGGCAAAGAAATTAGAATCGACAGAGTGGCCAAAATGGTCCTTGATTACTATGGTTCAAGCAAGGAACCAGAGTTTGTTGAGGGATACGACGGTGACTTTCCTAGAACCCTATGCAATAACAGCAAGGCGCGAACTCTTCTAGGTTGGCAGCCAATGGTTCCCTTTGAAAAGGGCTTAAATGAAACACTGAAATGGTATGATGAGAAGAGAAAAAGAACATATCAATTCCTAAAAGGTGGAAGGTAAAGGAGAGTTCAGATTTTGAAGCATGTAATCGCAGCAGGCGGAAAGGTGTCGGTGGTGGATGTCCCGCCACCAAAGTGCGGAGACGGGGAAGTGTTGGTTGAGACAGCATTTTCCGTTATCAGCACAGGCACCGAAATATGGACCATAAATTCAACTGAACCTATTGGGGCGCAGGATCTGATTAGGGATGGAAGTAAGATTTCAAAGGCTAAAGACCTTCTTAACCATGTGTGGCAGACTGAAGGGATAGGGGGAATTATAGACTACACCAGAATGGTCAGGAATCCTCAGGTTCAGCTAGGATACAGCGTCTCTGGTGTTGTGAAGGAGGTGGGTCGAAACGTTCCAGACATAGTACCTGGGGAACGTGTTGCATGTGTTGGGGAAGGCAAGGCAACTCATGCCGAAATTGTGGCCGTCCCCAGAAATTTGGTTACCAAGATTCCCGAGCATGTGGACTTTGAGGATGCTGCTTTTGCAGCTTTAGGTGCGATCGCAATGCAGGGTTTTAGGCGTTCGGGAGCCCAGATAGGTGAAACTGTTGTGGTAATAGGGGTGGGACTTGTTGGCAACTTGGTGGCTCAGATAGCCAAGGCGGCGGGTTGCAGAGTTGTTGCAATTGACATTAAGAAGGAAAGATTGGAACTGATTACAAAGCTTGGTGCGGACATCGCATTGTCCCCTGATAGCCCGGACCTTGAAATGAAGGTGCTCAATTTCACTCATGGAAGAGGAGCGGATTCCGTTATCATTTGCGCAGCATCAGAAAGCAGTGATCCAGTAAACCTTGCCGCCAAACTTTCAAGGGATAGAGGTACAATCACCGTAGTTGGGAGGGTGGGACTCAGCTTCGACAGAAAACCGCTATATCAGAAGGAGTTGCAGATTTTCATGTCAAGATCACTAGGACCCGGTAGGTATGACCCAATATATGAGGAGAAAGGGATAGACTACCCACTATCCTATGTAAGATGGACACTGAACCGTAACGTGGAAGGCTTTCTAGAACTTGTTGCTCTTGGCAAAGTCCATTTGAAGGAGTTGGTTGCCAGAAAATACCCTGTAGAGAGGGCGGAAGATGCTTATCGTGAATTGGCTTCCACCTCCAAAGCTGCCATTCTTCTTGAGTACAAAGGCAGCACAAAAACTCAGCTGAGAAAATCGGTAGTTTCGCCAGTTAGTGGTCTATTTAACAACAGTTTGCCATGCATTGCCGTGGTTGGCCCTGGGAATTTCGCAAAGGAAACGCTTATCCCATTGGTGAAGGGAAGTGGCCTCTATAGACTCGGGTGGTTAGTTTCATCCAACCCTATCCACGCTAGGCAGCTTGCCAGCCGCTTCAGGTTCGAACGGGAAACCACCAGTTTCGAGGAAGTAATCGATGACAAACAGACGATAGGCGTATTCATAACTACACCAAACAACCTCCACTTTCCGATGGTGGTGGCGGCGGCGAAGGCAGGAAAGACAATCTTCGTGGAGAAGCCACTTTGTCTTAACGAAGATGAATTGTCGGAGATTGAGAAGGTGCAGAGAGAGACAGGTGCAAGAATTGTTGTGGGATTCAATCGCAGGTACTCATCTTTGGTACGCAAGATAAAAACAGAAATGGAAAGGCTAGATGGACCATTTCTGATTACTTATAGGGTTATACAAGATTTTACACCTCTTTCAAAATGGGTTCAGGATCCGACAGTGGGTGGAGGACGCATAATAGCAGAGTGTGGTCATTTCTTTGATACCTTTAACTTTCTTATTGGGAATTCAAATCCAAAAGTATCGGTGCAGTGCGTTCACATCAATGGGGGAAGCACCGTGGCGAGAGACAATTTTGTAGCAACGCTGACTTATCAGGACGGTTCAGTAGCGACCTTATCTTACACCACACTCGGTAATAGAAACGCTGAGAGGGAACGGATAGAGGTATTTGGACAAGGCAAGGTTATGATTCTAAACGACTTTCGCAATCTGACGATTTACGACCAGAAAGGCAGTACGGTGATCAAAGCGTCAGGTCAGGATAAGGGGCACAGGACCGAGTTCGAGGAATTCGCAAAACTGCTCAGAGGGGAACCATCTGCTTCGATCTCGTTTGAAGAAGCTGTGGCTGCTACAAGAATTTCGTTCGAGGTGGACAGACTGGCACGCGGATCCTTTTCGCCTTCGAATTCAGATTGATAAAACATGCAGTTGGTATCCATAATAATCCCTGCTTATAACGAAGAAAGCGAAATATTGTCTGTTCTTAAAGAAATGGATTCTCAGTCATATCAAAATAAAGAAATCATTGTAGTAGACGATGGTTCGACCGATGCTACTGCTAGTTTAGCGCTACATTTTGCATCTGACAAACCATATATCAAGATCATTCGAGCTAAGCACGGTGGGCCGTCTGCTGCAAGAAATTTGGGCATAAAGTTTTCCTCGGGCGAGATTTTATTCTTTGGTGAATGTGATTGCGTGTACGACAAAAATTATGTCTCTAAGGCGGTGATGGCGCTAGAAGCCGAACCTGAAGCAGGAGCTGTCTGTTTGACAGGTGGTCCATTAAAGCTCACATCGAACCTTGTAACAGAGTCGATAGAGCTGGAGAACATTGCTCAACGGCGACTGCTCGAGCTGGGTCGCATCAAACCATTTTATGCTTGGGTTTACAGAAGAAATGCATTAGAGGATGTTGGCGGGTTCGACGAGTCTCTGTACCAAGCGGAGGATAGAGATCTATTTTCTCGTGTTACCTCTGCGGGTTACAAAGTACTTCTTGTTCCAGGAATAAACTGGATGCATAAAAGAGATCAAACCTTATCCGAATTCGCAGCCACATCATTCAAAAGAGGAAAGAGGAGGATAATGTATGTAATGAAGCATAGATCGGTAAAGGAGTTTTCAAGGACCGTTCTGCCTCTTTGGGTGTTTCTGGCTGGAATCATGCTGATGCTTTTTAACAGTGCTTATGGGGTTTCCTTGGTATTTGTAGATATCATTCTGATAATGGGGAGGTCGTACAACACCATAAGATTCACAAAGAAACGTCTAGCTAACGCCCGTACATATATTTTATATCCGGTATTTGTAATGATACGCAATTTTTCCTCTGCTTTGGGTTACACTGTGGGATTGTTCTCGGTTGTTTTTGGAAGGAAGATGAAGGCAGAAACTGAACCACATCAAGCCAAGGAAGCTATAATTTTGAAAAGCAAATGAGAAAGGTGCTGAACAGTTGGTCTGAATATATGCGGAGCAGTTGACAATTTTGAGAACAGGTGGATGGTTGCCTGGCGGAATATCGAGGGTTGCAGGAAAGACGAACGAGGCTCCAAGTATAATATTGAAGATTCGCAAGAAAATGAGACGTAATTCCCTAATTGGCGGTATTGTGATGACTGCAATGGCTATAACATTTACGTTTCTATCATACTTTACCAAGTCTATTGTGCTTGAAGCAGATTCGGTGGTTTCATTCGTGGCTGCCCTTTTATTGTTCACCACAGAACAGTCTGACACCGTTCAAAAACGTGTTATGGCCAAAGTCATAGGTTCTTTTGATAGAATGATTCTTGATTTCGCTCCGTCAGTTCTTAAGGATTACCGATTGGTATTCGTACCAATGACCAAAGGTGTAGATAATGTGGTGAATTTGCTCGAGCCGATAAATACACAGACAGAAGACCAGCTTAGTACTCCATTTACCTTTACACCTCCAGGTAGGGGGCTTGCTGAACTTGCACTGAGAGAAATAGGTCAGTCGAATCCTACTATTGAAACAGTGCTGGATTCTCTTCCACGCCTTGTGACAGGGGAACTCGCATTGGCCACCGGGTTAGAGATTAAACCAATATCGGAGAATCTCTATCAATTTGCCTTCGTGCGACCTGTGACATTAGATGGAACGTCAAAGGAAGAAAAGAGGGCGATCACTTCCATCACCGCCAGCCTAGTTGGAGTTCTTCTGGCACATTCATCGAAACGGAACATAACCGTTGAAGATTATTCACTCAATACCGACCAGGGGAATGAAACATTCATAATGAAGATTCACGAAAAAAGTTCAATATCAAGCTGAGTGATTTCTTGATCGAAGGACTGGACCGTTTTTTAAGCGCAATCAAACTTTCGGTACTTCCGCTGTTGGCAATAATTCTGTACTATCACGATTTGGACAATATTACTCTCGCTTCCTTTGGCGTATTGTCGGGGAAAGGGCTCGGTTTCATGATTGCCGCTATTTCACTTACTGCGTCGGGTGTACTTCTGAAGAGGAGTATTATAGCCCAGTATTCTACTGTATCAAAAGTTAGCTATCTCTGGGGCACAACTGTGTTGATATTGAGTTTAGGGTTGTATGTATGGGGATCCTATCAACAAGTTTTGGTCAACCTGTATCATTATGAATCATTATTGCTATTCGTATCAGCGTATATACTTTTGAGATTCAACTCACGTACCATTCGTACCGTATTTCCATTATTCCTCTTACTGAGTTTACTTCCACTTCCTTTTCTAATTTCAGCTCCTGTAAACGGTTGGCATTATTTAGAACCCTTTTTAGCCGCATCTATTTTGGTTATTTCATATTCATTCCTTTTGCGATTCTCGTCAGGTTCCGTATTGGTTTCCCTTTCGATGGCGGCCTTGTCCGTTATCTGCTGGTTCTTTCCGTCACTGTACCTTCTTGGCTTCGCTAACTTGGGTATAGCAATAATTCAGGCAGATAGAAGGTTTAACAAGATATTTGGTTTGAAAAAGAGCACAGGTCCCAAGAAGTGCCTTTCACATACTAGGATAAATTATCTTGGGTTTTGTTACTCGTGCGGAGAACAGGTACAAAAATCTGGTTATTCCACTTGGAACATATCAGGGCTCATAATGATCGTAATGATCGTGCTTATATTGATGCAGATTCGTATTCCTTTGCTTACATTCCAAGATAATTATCCCTTTTTGTCAACAGCTACATACTACGGCTGGCAAATCACCACGTTACCCGCGACACCTCAGGGCTGGCTAAAGTATAGCTCGGAGACAAATGTAGTGCCGGGTGATACATATTCGGTTCAAATGGTGGTTGTTCCTTCGTATCTTCCTGAAACAAAAAATTACACTTTAATCTACGAGACATCTCCATCAATTCTCAACTTTATGTCAAGCATAAGAGCTTCTCCTGGTTATAACTGGTCGGTCACCAGTTATCAGCTGCATGGGGAACAAGGTCGTCTTATAGTGGGCATTGGTCGAGAGGTAAATCTGATGTATTATACGGTCAGTTCGACATCCCTTTTCATAAATACGTCCGATTTCATATCATTAAACACAGGATTGACTATTGAAAGACAATTTCCACCAGGCAACATTTCAAGTGAAACAAGCGCATTTTTAGCTGACGTGTCCTCCTTGCTAGGTTCAACCGACTATCAATCCTTGGCAGCAAGTTGGACACATTGGGCCGAATCGACACTTTACGATTTTAAGAGTTCTATTGAATTGATTCTAGCTCTTGCAAGTATAGGAACAATCTCATCTGTGACATACGCAATTTTGTTTGTGAACAGAAGACATTTGAAGTCAATTCAGGAGGCAAGCATGCTTTCAGGAGCGGATTGGGCTTTGCTCTCTATGATTTCCATGCTGAATAAGTCTCGAGCGGTGGGAATGGAGATAGCGAAGACTGTCGGAAGTATGGGGAATCAATTCGAATTTCTCGACAAAATCACCAGCTCACTCGCTTCATTGGAGAGGAAAGGTCTTTTGAAAGGAGTGATTTACGAGAATGGTGATACGATAATGATGACATGGAAGGTTTCAGGGTAATTTTGACGAAGCTCATTTATGTCATTGTAATCTTACTGCTTAGTGTACCGCTGATTGGTCGTTCTCAACTTGTTGTCCACGCTGCGCCAAACGCACCCCAAGGAGCGCAGGTAGTTTACCTTAATATGAACACAACAATACAACCTAATTATGATATAGTAAGCCTTTCTGAGCCCGAGACGGTTACAGGGACCATCTCGGGCACAAATCTGATGATCAACAACATTACAACATTGGACATTCTCACATCATTTCATCCATACTATCAGGTCGTAGCCAAGGTCAACTCAACAACAGTCACCTCATTTGCAAATCAAACCTTCTCTGGAGTATACGCCACCTTTTACCGCACCATTTTTACGCTTCCTATAGGGAATGTATCCTTCACAATACACTTTGGCGGAGTCCAAAGCGGAAACAGCGTCCTCTATCGGTACGTGGTCACTGTGCCTTCGGCTTACATCTCATCATCAAGTCTGACGTTTATCAACAATTATGACTTGATAATTCCCACAAGGACCGTGATATCAGGCTCATTCGATCAATTCGGTAATAGTTTACCCAAACCAATGTTTGTCAGCCGTCTAGATGGTGGGGCTTACGACGTATATTCGTTAAATCCCAACATTCAAAACATGATACTGGTCTCTCCTTCGTTTGGCAGGATCAGCCTAATCGTATTAAGTGTTGGGCTAATTATTATTGTCATAGCTGTCTTGAGTGCCTCCACAAGAGTGAACCAGAGAATTTTTGGTCCGGTCCTGAATCGTTTCTCTGCTTTATACTCTATAAACACGTTAAATGGTACCCCTAGAGAGAGAAGATCATTTGTAACTTACTTGGTATCGCTGAGAGGATTTGTCAGAAGCATGGCCAAGCCGAGGAATTTACTTGTGTTGTTCATTCTCACAGGCTTTCTCATGACTTCTCTAGGAGCCCTTGCTGGCCCGGATCCTCAGTACAGGGCCTACGTGATCGCGGACCCTTCTATTGTGCGTCAAATAAGTTCAAGTCTTCAAAGCACAATCGGTCCTACACAAATTATCACTCCAGCCCAAGATTACTCAGATTTTGGGGTGATGTCTAGCGTCAACACACATTTAATGTCGTTGTGATCTCCAGGTATTCTGCCACATCTTTACCAGAGGTAGCACAGTTTGTTACTCCGAATCTGGTGAATGTACCAATTATTATCGTAGATAGTTATGCAAATCCCTCCTATGTGAATCTCTTGAAAGCCCTGTACCCTAACCAGGTCATATCGGTACAAAATGCAGCTTCGCTGGCGCAAAATGAGACATTGCTTATACAACAGTATTTGAGCAGTTCCTCTAACCAGAGACCTAATCCTCTTGGTATTCAGATTTCACAGCGTGATTTCGAGATCTTAGCTGTAATAGAGGCCGCTCTATCATTTCTCCTTATTTTATTCGGTTGGGCGTTCTTAGGGTCGAGGTTCGCCGAGTCTAATACGGAAAATACACTCATGAAATTCGCAACTTTCGTAGCCCTGGGCGTTTTTGTGTTTGTGTTCTCTGAAACCGTATACGTGGAGACGTCCATCCTGCTTTCATTCCCCCTCTCCCTTCATGCGGTTATTAGTGGAGCAACAAGCATAACAGCCACCGGTTTGCTTGGTGTTGCATTGCATCTCCCATTAGGCGGTGGTAGCACCCCCAGGCTGTTGGCTGGCTTTTTGGGGGTCCTCATCGGAGCTTACTATGCCCCTTCCTCATATCGCTTCAGTAAGAAGAGCATAGCTATCGTAATAGGGCTTGGGTTGTTCGTACTAGCTAGTCCGTCCGCAATAGGAAACTTCGCTTTTGAATTTCTACTCCTGTTCGTCGGGAACGTTTCAGTAGGTACAGCCTTCTACGCCTCGCTTCTTGTTAAAGGTTTCATATACGGCGTTGGATCTGTGTTCGGGGGCAGTCCCAATCCGTTCTATTTAATGTCCGCAGGTAAAATGCTTTACTTCGCAGGTCTTGCTCCAATGGCCTTCATAAAGAAGATGGGACGCATAACTTCAACCCTTGCTCTCCTTATGGCCGCTTTGTTCGTTGGTGACGGTGGTGTGAGGGTTGGTGAGATGACTCCTCAAAAAACGTTGATCGCAATAATGCCGGGTATAGCAACGGGAATAGCATTCACGCTAGTTTTGTTAGGAATAGCGGTTCTCGAAAGGTACCTAAGCTCAAGGTATATGAGGACAAGGTCTTGAATTATAAACTCGACCTGGGTATACAGGTGAGAAAAGCGTTGTATATAGTTACCTTGATTTATTCCTTGTTTATCACAGATTCTACCTTACCCTCACTTTCGGACAAGCTATCCCCTTTTGTAGTGCTATATTATTTGCTGTTCCCGGGATACTATATATTGGAACTTTTTGGAGAGGATTACCCCGTTCTAAACAAGTTACTTTATTCAATTCTTCTTGGATTCACCTTCGTGGCATCTATATCGTCTATATCCCAATTGCCCGGTCTGAGTGCGGCCCTTCAGATCAACTTTGTGGTACCTATATTCACTTTATTCCTTACACTTATCGATTTTTTGCGCAAGCGACACGTAACGACAAGGTAGTCTTAAGATATGAAGATACTCATAGTTTCCTCTTCATTCTTTCCCAAGATTGATGGTTCAACAAGATGTGTGTACGACCACGCAAGAAAACTTTCCCAGCGGGGGCACGATGTTTACCTTACCACAAGAGGCATAAAAGACACTCCTAGATTCGAAAATTTCGAAGGAATAAAGGTGATTCGTTCCGCTTTTGCCTATAGAAGAACTTCTATGATAAGACGATTCACACTGATACTCGAACAGATGATCACGATAATGATGCTTCAGAGAAGACTGAAATTCGAAGTGATACACGTGCATGGTTACACAGCTGGGCTCTCTGCCTTGCCGACGAAGATCAGATACCGGGTGCCTTTAGTCATTACGACTCATGGCACTGAATTGCTTTGGCCAAGAAGGTTAAGATGGAAAAGTAGCGCCGAAGTGAAACTCACACTTTTCTTCGAAAAACTAGTGTTAAATCTTTCTGATGTAATAGTTGTTCAGTCACCAGGGGTCTATAATTACATGCTTAAAATATATGGTAACAACATATGGAGGAAGGTCAGACCCATACACACTGGGGTGGATCATATAAAATTCTCGCCAATGGTATCATCTACTCAAAACCAAATCCTGTTTGTTGGCGCACTATCAGAGATCAAGGGTGTGAGTAAGCTAATAAAATCATTCGCCAGAGTGCATCAGGAAGTCCCTGATTCCAAGCTTTTACTTGTTGGATTAGGTCCCAATAAGCCTTTTTACGAAAGGTTAGTCAGCTCATTGAATCTGGACGGTTCGGTACAGTTTCTTGGAAACATCACTGACGACCAAGTTCTGAGGAACCTTTACAGAGATTCTGACATAGTGGTCCTTCCGTCGTTAGTTGGCGGCCCTGTTTCGTGCACAATTCTGGAGGGGTTAAGTTCTGGAAGAGCTGTCATTTCAACGAATGTTCCAGGAGGTATTCCTGATGTGTTATCTGATGGGGTTGGAGTGTTGTTGCCCTCAGCAGATGAGAATCAGCTAGCTGAATCAATGATACGTCTTCTTAAGGACAGGGAGTATCTTCACTCGATTCAAATGAAAGCCAGGCAAGCAGTTGAGCAACGTTACACCCTAGAATCCATGATCGAAAAACTCGAAGGACTTTACTCTTCCATGGGGAACTGAAGGATGAAAAAGAAAGAAGATTTTACCGGGCGAAGGTTCGTCGTAACAGGTGGAGAAGGTTTTATTGGATCACATATTGTAAATGCCTTACTGGAGATGGGAGGAGAAGTTGTTGTTGTTGACGACCTTTCGACGGGCGTTTCTCGTCTCAAGCGCATTAGAAATCAGAGGCTCAAGATACATCACCAGGATTTGGTGGCATTTGATTTTGAAAAACTAGGAAAGACAGATTGCATTTTTCATCAAGCTGCTCGTGCCTTGATTCCTTCATTTAAAGACCCACTGACTGACCTTAGGGTTAACGTTGGCGGGACTATATGTGTACTTGAGTACGCAAGAAGGTACGATGTGAAGGTGGTGCACGCATCGTCTGGAAGCATTTACGGTAACCCTGTAAAGATACCGATAAAAGAAGACCATCCCTTAAATCCGATATCTCCATACGGAACCAGTAAGTTGGCTGCTGAAGGTTACTGCAACTTCTATTTCCGAACATATGGAGTTGATGTTGTTATGCTTCGTTATTTCAACGTATATGGTCCAGGTCAAAGTGTGAGTGAAGAGATGGGTGTAATACCTATATTTGTTCACAGAGCCTTGTCAAATGAGCCTATCACCATATTTGGGGACGGCCATCAAACAAGGGATTTTCTCAACGTGAGAGATGTAGTCCGGGCGAACATCTTGGCCTATCTTGCAAATGGCACTTCGGGTGAGGCTATGAATATAGGTGGAGGAGGGCATGAAATTAGTATTCTGAATCTTGCTCGAATGGTGATGAAAATGTGTTCATCAAATACAAAAATTAACTTCAAAGATCCTAAACCAGGTGATATCAGAAGATTGGTGGCCGATAACTCAAAAGCTCGAAGACTGATCGGGTACGAGCCAACTGTAATGCTGGAGAAGGGTCTAAAGGAATATATCAAATATGCGAAAAGAACAAAACACTAAATCCATCTGTTACTTGGCTCCTGACGTACCTGTTCCTGGATCCAGAGGTTCGTCAGTGCATGTATTAGAACTATCAAAGAGTATGAGAAAGTTGGGTTACAGGGTGCACGTAATAGCAAGAAGGGTTACAGGCAACGATCCATCCTTTGAATTTGTGCAGGAAGTCGCGGTTCATAGGATCTTCCGTATGATAGTCGGAGGTCAACGAACTGTCAAAACGAGAGACACAAGTGACAGGGTAGGGACGCTTTATTACATCTATTTGAGGACAATCTACACGCTTTATGTTTCTATTGTAGCTGCGTTTATAATATGGCGTAACCACCTCGGATTGATTATTGAAAGAGAAACCGCATTCGGGGCTGGTGCAATAGCATCCTTTCTAACTCGCAACCCGTTATTTCTGGAGATTATTGGACCGAGATATTCCAGATTGAGCGTCAGACGTTCTAGAAAGATATTCTACTATACGGATTCTATGCTTAAAAATTGGGTACCCAAAGAGAAATGTGTTAAGGTTCCTGCTGGCGTAGATGTGGAGATTTTTAGACCAGACGAAGTACTCGGCGAAAATACTCGTAAATTGCTTGGCTTAAAGCTATCCGATTTTGTTTTTGGTTATGTCGGCACATTTCAAAAGTGGCATGGATTGGAAACGTTATTCAATGCAGTTAAGGGTTTAAGCAAAAACCATCGTGAGGTTAAACTTTTGCTTGTGGGTCCTAATTTTACTCAATTTAAATCTCTCTCCGATTCCTTGGGACTCAATGATGTTTGCATATTTACTGGAGCTGTGAACCATCACGAGGTTCCGAATTATGTCAACGCATGTGATGTCATGGTGGCTCTTTATGAACCAGATGCAGACCCGTTGAGAAAAAGGTATGGCATAGGGTTTCCAATAAAGGTCCTTGAGTATATAGCTTGTCGTAAGCCGGTAATTTCGACGAAGGTCGAACCTATTATAAATTTGTTTGGCCCCAGTCAGGGTGCACTGCTGATAGACCAGGGAAATACGGATCAATTGCGCTCTGTAATGGGCGAACTGCTATCCGGCAAAAATATATTAGCACCAGATCCAAGTATCGTACTGGGATTTACGTGGGATGAGCTGGGAAGGATCATTTCAGATTGCTTCTAAGTAAAAATTCGATGAGGTCCAATATTCGCTGCAGGGTAATCCGGCTAGTTGAAGATTATCCTGTGGGAGGGAACCCATCTTACGGATTGCAACCCGTTTTTTACTACCTTTCAAAGGAGCAAGCAAAAAGAGGTCACGACGTCCATATAATATCAAGACAGCATGGAAAGCAGCCTTCCACCGAAGAGATTGATGGTGTCAGGATATACAGAGTTCCAAGACCGTTCAACAAATCGGCCTATCAGTTGGTTCGAAAATTAGATGCTGAATCAGGTAACTCGATAGTACATACCCATTCTACTTCAGGATTTTTCATGTCTGTCTTAAAGAGTACTCTACACTCCCATTTTGTATGTCATGTTCATGGAGCTTCTAGATCTGTAGCGATGCCTGCTAAAATAAAATTCAGTGAATTAGTTCAAGAGTATTCAATGACAAAGATGTGGTATTACTACTTCAGAGAACGTTTGCTTTGGTCATCATCTCACAGGGTTTTGGCCGTAAGTTCGCCGTTAAAAAATGATCTTGTCACGTACTACAAGATACCAGAATCTAGAATTGATGTTGTGTACAATGGGGTCGATACAGAACTATTCAAAAGAGGGCCCAGTTTCGAAATACCAGAAACAATTAAAAAATTTGAAGGAAAAAAGATCGTGCTCTACGTTGGGCATTTTGGACCGAGGAAAGGAGTGAACCATCTTATTCAAGCAATGAAATATGTTGTACAACAGATACCCGAAGCGGTTCTTGTTTGTGTAGGGGGAGTTCCACCTTGGTTAAAGGGTTCGCAATATTGGGAAAATCTTTACACAGTAATAGAAAAAGCCGGTCTTAAGGACAAGGTGCTGTTACTTGAACGTGTTCCCAATAGTGAGCTTCCAAAATACTATTCAATAGCGAATGTGTTTGTTCTGGCTTCTTACTATGAAGCTTTCGCCAAAGTGGTTATTGAAGCCATGGCATGCGGGCTTCCCGTGATCGTAACTCGAGAAGGGGGGCTGGTCGAAGCGGTTGAGGATGGAAAAAGTGGTAAGCTGGTGGATTATGGGTCGATTGGGCAACTAGCAACCGCTATTACTGATGTTTTACAGAATGATAGACTTTCTAGGGCAATGGGAGCCGAAGCCAGGCGCAGAATTGAAAGAGATTTTACCTGGCGTGCAGTAGCTGATAGGATCGATAACGCATATTACAAAGTATTATCAGCCGACGTTCCCACCGCATAGAGTGCATCGGTCATGGTATCAAGCGTGTTAGTTTCGGGCGGGTATGGCTTTATAGGTAGCCACATAGTGGATAGGCTGCTATCGGAAGGTTATTCCGTGGGAATACTGGATAACCTCTCGACAGGGACCAAAACCAATATAGACAGTGAGCGTATAACCAAACTCAAATTTCATAATGTTGACGTGGTTGACACTATTAGTCTAGTCAAGGCCGTGAAAGGATACGAAGCGGTACTACATCAGGCAGCTCTCGTAAGTGTAAAGAGGTCTGTTGAGGATCCCATAACAACCCATAAGGTTAATGCCACGGGCACATTGAATATGCTCAAGGCCGCACTAGAAAACAAGGTCAAGAAGTTCGTTTACGCTTCGTCGTCTTCAGTTTATGGTAATACAGAATCATTGCCCAAGCGTGAAGATATGAAATGTTCGCCAATATCGCCTTATGCAGTATCAAAGTTGGCTGGAGAGTGTTACTGCACATCTTTTGCATACGTTTATGGATTGGTTACTGTTAGTTTGAGGTATTTCAACGTTTATGGACCTAGACAAAGAGAGGGACCTTATAGTGGAGTCATACCTATCTTCGTGGAAAAGGTCATGCAAAACGAAAACCCCCAGATATTTGGGGATGGTAATCAGACACGCGATTTCACCTATGTCGATGATGTTGTTCAGGCCAATTTGTTATCCTTAGAGAAGGACATAGAACCCGGCGAAGTATTCAACATAGCAACTGGAAGACCTGTAACAATAAATGAGCTAGCTCAGATTGTATGTAAATTATCTGGCAAAACCCAGTTGAGACCCGTGCACTGTGAACAGAGACCGGGCGATGTTAAGGCAAGCTACGGTGACATATCAAAGGCATCATCGGTGTTAGGGTATAGGCCGAGCATTAGCTTGGAACATGGGATAAAAAAGGTAATTGAATGGTTCAAAAATCGTTAGTAGAATCTCAAATCAGGTGAACATTGAAACGAAATCAGAAGAGATTCCACTTTCAGTTGGCTTGATAAAAGATCAATCACCTCTTTCTGCAGCTCTGGAGGAGATGCTATCTCACATGGGTGTTCAATATGAATTAATAGATGGTAACGATGGTGAGAGAAAATATCCAGCAGTAATTTCGAGTTTGGAAAACAGACGAGAAGCAGCAAGAAGGCGTGTTCTTGATGAAGATAACATCATCATGGCTCATGATGTTTGCGACTTGCAATTGGTTTATTCTCATCTGTCTGGCTCGATCAACCACGATAAGGACCCTAATGAACCGGTTGTAAACATCGAGGAACAAAAGCTCTTGGATAGCATCAGGTTTTCCTTTGCTAAGAATGGATTGCCCTTTGTGAGAAAATCACTTTGGCCAGAGAATAAGAATTTTTGCTTTGTAATGACGCATGATGTTGATTGGTTGTCTTACAGACCCATTCATAGGGCCGTATACCGAGGTGGAACCGGCATACAAAGGTCGCTTTCCTTGATAACCCGGGGTCTGCTTTCAAATAAAAATTACGGGTGGAATATACCAGAAATCCTAGAGTTAGAAAAAAGGTATGGAATCAAGTCAACCTTTTTCTTTCGAACTTTGTACGACTCGTGTGCTCATTTATTTCCTGAAAGCGTAGAACTAGTGAAACAAGCTGGTTGCGAGATAGGGTTGCACGCATCCTTTAACTCCCATACTTCGAAGTCATCGATGAAGCTTCAACTTGAATATCTCCACAAAATATCTGGACAGAGTATAAAGGGAATCAGACATCACATTTTAAAGATAAGGGTTCCCGATACTTGGAAGATCGAAGCCGAAGAAGGGTTATCTTATGATGCCACTTTTTCCTACAACAGATTATTTGGTTTTAGGGCTGGCTGCTGTTATCCTTATCATCCTATAGAACTTGACCGTCTTCCAATAATTGAATTGCCAACATCATTCATGGACTGGACTGCCTTGCACAGAAAAATGCGTGGGGAAGTATTTTCAAACAAGTTGAAGATCGGGTTAGACGTCGTCTCTCAGTATAAAGGAGTAATGGTAGTGAACTTCCATAACACCTACATAAATCGGTATACCTTTGATGATGTATACTTTGCCTACGAGGATCTTTTGAAAAAGGCATCAGGGGGAAACGCATGGATAGCAACTGCATCTGAATGCGCAGATTGGTGGAGGTTCAGAGAAGAAGCTAAACTGAACCCCACTTTTGTTGAAAATGACAGTGTAAAGGTGGACATCCTAGAACCCCCTGCAGAGATCTATGCTGGTAAAAACTACAAGCTGCGAGCCATGACTTATGGGCCAAAATCGTATTAGATCCATTCTACTCCTGACCTATCACTTCCCGCCCGAGATAGGGGGAATACAAACTAGAATTTCCAAATACATAGACATTTTCTCGAAAAAGGGCATAGACATAGACGTGTTCGTGGTATCCAATAACGTCAACCAAAATATTTGTTGTAGCACAGCTGGCATTAGGGTAAAGTACGTTTCTGGTAAATTCAGATTTATAGTTCCTGTAATCTTCGATGCAGCCAGAACAATTTACCGAAGGAATGTGGATGTAGTCCACGTATTTACGGGAGCCTCAACAGTCCTAGGTTGTTCGATTCTATTTCTTGGAAAGATATTACACAAAAAGATTGTAACTAGTTTCTTTGGCAGCGAAGATTTTGCAAGTCATTCGCCACTTCGAAGGCTATTTAGAGTCACTTCTCTTACCCTAAGTGATGGCATAGCAACCAATTCTGTACACACGATGAATCATCTTCCAAGCAAGTTTGCGAAAAAAGCACAGGTAATTCTGGGAGGATCGGATATTCATTCAGTCACCGATTACGATGCAGACAATAAAATTGTCGTACTTTACGTCGGTAGGCTTGTGAAGCGCAAGGGCGTAGACGATCTAATAAAAGCATTCAAAATCGTAAGGTCCAAGGTTCCAGATGTTACCCTTGAAATTGTAGGAGATGGGCCTGAAAGAAATAATCTTGAAAATCTGGTTTCTTCTTTAAACCTAAATGATTCTGTATTGTTTAGGGGGGTTCTTACTGGCTATAAACTGCAAAATGCTTACAATCGTAGTTATGTAGTGGTGTTGCCTTCAAAAAAGACCCCCACAGATTTTGCCGATGAAGGACTCGGCCTATCCCTCATAGAAGCCTCCATGTTCGGGAAGCCCCTTGTGGGCACCAGAAATGGCGGCATACCTGAGATCATTGAGGATGGTTATAACGGCTTTCTTGTTAACGAGGCTGACCCTATTTCACTCGCAGATGTTTTAATACGACTTATAAATGATAGAAGACTGGCAAAGTCTCTCGGCAGAAACTCGTACGTTCGTGCGAAGAAACTTTTCACGTGGGAATCTTCGGCTGAAAGGCTTCTTAGACTATATTCGGATTAGGATCTATTTTGGCTGATAAAGTTAACGTAGAGAAGGTCCTCGTCCTGGGAAAGGTGGCTACAGGGGGAATACTCGCCGTATTCAGCTCTCGTGTTGTTTCGAAGCTCATCTCTCTGATCGGTTCTGTAATACTTGTCAGGCTCCTTGTGTCCCCTGTAAATTTTGGAATACTTTCTCTTGCTACGGTCTTGCCAGGTCTGACAATGTTAGGCGACGTAACGGGAGTTTACTCCGCTTTACAGAAGGATATCGCAGCTTTCAAATCAAATAGAGACGGTGTTAGAGTTTGGTCATCTTTCTGGACAGTGATAACCATAAAGACAGTATCTGGGGCATTACTATCTTTTCTCGCTTTCGTGCTTTCTTACCCTGTCGCGGTTTTACTTGGTAAGCCAGAGATCGTCCCCTATTTTCAAATTGCTTCATTCTTGCCTCTTGTCTGGGTGCTTCAGAATTCGGGCAAAGTTTTGATTGCAATGGATAAAGCCAAGCATTATGCACTTCTTGACGTATTGGACGAAATCTTACTAAGTTCGTCCCCTATCATTCCAGTTCTTCTTGGCTTTGGAACCTATGGCGCAATGGCTGGACTGGTTGTGGGAAACTTACTGTTCTTGTTTGCCACCATAATCGTACTTTTGAAGTCGATTTACGATATTGTACCTTCGGCTCAAAGGCAGATCAAATTTAAGAAGACGTTTACTCGAGTTATTAGGTGGGGCCTCCCGCTCGGAATATCTAACAGCTTCGGTTCATTCACCGGACAGCTCATAAATCTAATAATTGCCAGATTTGTTGATCTGGGAGTTTATGGTCTTTACAGTGTTGCATCGTCTGCGGTCTCATTTGTGGGGTACGTGGATGATGCGGTCGGTTCAGTAGCTTTTCCAACCTTCTCGAAACTTGAAGCAAAGGAGGAGCCAGAAACACTGCGCACGATATTCAGGTATGCCGTAAAGTTTTCAACAGCTGTGGTGGTTCCAGTATCACTCTACGCCGCAATATTCTCTAAGTCAATCGTCACAATTCTGTTCGGGGAGCAGTATGCAACAGCAGGACCCTATCTTACAATACTTTCGCTGGCCTTTATTGCCTACGGACTTGGTTCAGGCCTCATATCTGATATGCTTCTATCACAGGGATATACGAAGTTTTTGGGCGCTCTAGCTATACTTTATACGTCAATACAGGTGATAATTGCGGCATTGGTTGTTCCAACTTTGGGTTTCATCCCTTACCTCATAGCTAGCCTTTTCGTGTTCATACCAACTTTCCTGCTGAAAGTAAGAAAGGCCAGATCAACTTTGGGTATAACCCCTCCCTTGAAGATGGTTGCTCCTATCTATATTTCAGCCTTGGTTTCTGTTGTACCTGCTTTGCTCTTGCTGGTTCTTAGTTTACCCCATATAATCAACATAATAATCGGTGCAATCATTCTTCTTTCTGTATATTTGGTCAGTCTTGTGCTGGTAAAGGGCCTCACCATAAGTGACCTTCAGTTAGCAAAAAAGATATTATCTCCACAGCCATTAGTAGGTGGCATAATTTCCAAATTTCTTTCAATACTCGAAACGATAGCAAAAATCACATCTTGACTTAAGTGATATTCATATGTCCAAATCAAGAAGTAGGTTAGTACAGATATTTCTTTTGCTATTGATTCTTTTATCGTCAGTGATCTCTCAATCAAGCCAAAAATTTAGTTTCACACAACCGGTGAATAGTACGGAAACTCCATCTTACTCTTTTTCTGAACTGAGCCCAACGCAAGCCATTAACCTATCAGTGCTGGTCTCAGCAACGGGTAATGATCTTTCAGTCAGTGCATTCCAGAAATTCATTCAAAACGAACTGCTCCCATTCAATATACACCTTGTGCTTTTGGATATAGGATGGCAGAATTATCCAGTCGGTAAGATTCCGTATATGACATGGGTAAACAACTGGTTGACAGCGTGTGACGACGAAGGCATCGGAAACGTACTGTTTGTGCCTCAGGTTACCACGTTAGGAATCAATTCTACTTGGGTTGACAGTTTGCTCACTTTAGACCCCTCTGTGAGGACTTACAACTCGCTGGGGCAACCGCTTAATTACTTCTCGTTTGATAATCCTGACGTAACAAACTACCTTGAGAACGACCTATCTCTGCTCGATTCATATTATGGAAACCATACTTCATGGGATGGATTGAGTGCAGGGATACCTTATTCGAACCCTTACTATCCTGCAGGTTCAAACATTTCGGTCATGGGTTACTCCAACTTCTCTATACAATCGTTCATCAACTCTGTTTATTATTTTAGAGATATGAACAGCACGGGTTTTCTTCAGAGTGGGGAGCCCGATATGCTTTGGAGGTCCTACATAGACACCCCGCAGGTGATACAGCTGTCGTCTGGCGTCTGGATGGAGTCTGTTCCCTACCGAGTCTCCGGAAACGGCCAGACGGGAACCAGTATAAGGATTCGATTTTTCCTTCCTACAAGCACTCCAAGAATTTCTTTCAACTGGTACGGCTACAAAGTAGGTAACCCCGGCCCCCTCCTAATGCAATTGTATCCTGATTTCAACGGGCAGCCTGGTGAAAACACGACTCTGGTCCAAATATCGACACCTTCCATCAATGTTGGAGTTACCCCTGGATGGCAAGACTCTCCTGAAGAAAACATTTCTCTTGCACCAGGATGGTACTGGCTATATATGAATGCGCCAGAAGGCAACAATTCGAATTTTTATTATATATACCAGCGAGCCTATCAAGTAACTGAGGCTGAACAATTTCAGCTTGAGGGCAACTCTGTACAAAACATTACATCACCGATCCTAGAAGTAACAAACGGAAATAACATGCTCCAAGTCTATCCATATCAGCAGGATATACCAAACCCTAAACCGACACAAACATTCTTTGCGAACCACACATTTTCATTCAATTCCATCTTTTTCTTTCTTTCAGACAGAGCATTCAACTCTGTCAACGCTACCGTTGAAATTATAGATGAGAACACCAGTACGGTTGTTGGCGAAGGCGTCCTTAGTCAAGTCCTACTTCATGGTATACAAAACTGGTCGCCTGTTATCCTAAACAATACTGTTACTGCCATCCCGGGTCACACATATGAAATAAGGGTTGTTGAACCTCCTCAGTCTGAAGATTCGTGGGCTACTGTGCTCAGGGGTATTCACAGATCCTGCTTCTAGCGGGTTCCAGAACCAATCAAGTTATCTGCTCTTTCGACTAGAACTTCTGAACCTAACCTACGGCCAGATAACAAATGATAGGATCACCTCAAATGGTGTGGATGCAGTTACTCAAGGCTACCTTGATGCGGTAAGATTCATTCCCTCATACAACGAAACAATGACTTCGTTTTCGATATTGATGAAGAATCTGTTTGCGACCTCTGAAAACTATTCTGGTGAGGGGAATCTTACCTTTTCTTTACGCCCAGCTTCCCAGAACGGAAATTTCCCGTCAAACGTCACGATACTTTCAATGACAGTGCCCGGTGGTTCTATTCCGCAGAATGGTTGGGTAAATCTAACTGGTTTGAATGTTTCGTTGACGCAGGGATTGCAATATTGGATGGTGATTTCCACCAACAGCTCGAATCGTTTCTCGCTGGCTCGACTTACCAGCGTCTACAATTATCAGGTCCTGGTTTCACCTAACAATGGTCAAACCTGGATTTATCCGAGGGAGGGACCCACTGAGTTTTCATTCATTATAAACACAACCAAGCAGATTCTAGGTAATTTCATACAAAACATACCACGAGTACAGCTAACAGCAGGTCAAATTTACGCGCAACCCTTTGAAGTATACTCACCGACAGAGGCTGTTGGCTTGTTCATGGGAATAATAGAAAGGGCCAATCTACTTCCTATCAATTCATATCTGCAAGTGTCGATACATCCGGACAATGGCCTGGGAACACCATCCGCAATAACCCTAGCGTCTGGTCTTTATTCAGGGTACAATCTTACTTTCTACTCTCTTGACCAAATCCAATTCAGATCGGTAGCCATGCTATACCCTGGAATCAGATACTGGATTGTCGTACAGCCTACAAACGGAACTTACTATCTGGACCCTGTGATGTACTCGATTCGGCCACAAAACATACCTGTGAATTGGACGGCAATAACATCAGCTAATGGTGGAAGGTCATGGTCAAGAATATCGAATCTGACTACGATACTTCCCTATAAAATAATCTCTCCTGTGAACCCCACCCCTATTTTCAATACGACCCAAATATCAAAACTTCTTTTAGAATATCACAGTAGTCCAGTAGATTACCAACTTCCGCATGGTTGGAACGCTTACATATTGGAATCTGAAATCAATATGTTCCAAAACTTGACCTCATTGGTAATTGCTCAGACGAACCGTAATGTTCACTTTTACATAGGCCAGAGCGATTCCCTTACCTTTCTGTCCAATCCTATTCTGATAAGGGGTTTGGGTACGATAGATGCAAAAAACTGCGAGGGTATTTTTCCTACCCTCTCAGAATTCGCGCCTGTCTATGGGACTAAATTGATCAATATAGTAGGCTACCCTATTCAATCATGTCATTCAGCATCCCTTGCTGATCTAGTCAATCAAAGCCAGCTAATGCAGTACGTTGGACCACCCTACGGTGACGAGTCTGCCATAAAAGTCCTGGTTATAGGAAATTCCGTACCCACATACTTTATACACCAACTGTCATCTCTCTTCCAAGTTCAATTTGCTGTTTTACCGCCAGGAGCAGACAGTAGATTATTAATGAATCTTTCTTCATATAATGCTGTATTGTGGACAACCTCAGAATTGACTGGCGTCGCTGTTCAGAACCAACTGCAGAATTACGTAAGAGCGGGTGGCAACCTTTTGTTCATAGGGTATCCGCCTAGTTGGGCCACTCCCTTGTTGGGTTTTAATTTCTCGAATATACCATCATTCACACCTTCTGAAAACGCTTCCAGTAACAAATTTATACAATCCTTCACAATGAACACAATTTTCCAAAACAACATGACTATAAGTCATCCCACGCCGAGCTCAATATTGGCTGAAAACAAAGAATTGTTGGTTTCTATAAATTCAGTTGGAGAAGGAAGAACTATCGCCCTTAGTTCTATGCAGAATCTTCTAGATACACCCTACTTAACGCCAGGATTTCTGGTGCTCTATAACATCGTGCAATATATTTCAACGGGTTCTGTTTCACCGATCTCTGTCAACCTTGGTCCAACATACCTATCGCCCCAAATAGAAGCATATGTTTATGGTCAGGCAGGGGGACCAGTGCTTGTTTGGATGACCAATCCGAACAATCAGACTCTGACTGTACGGTTATGGCTTAACATTACCGCTTTTGAGATCAGGAATGGCTGGAAGCTTATAGATCCGTTCGAAATGATTTCAATAAATGGGACATCCGAAACATTGCAATATTCTACTACTCTTAAGAACAACAGTTGGGGTCTAGTTTATCTTGAACCTCAACAAAACAACTACCTCGTACAGTATACCAATACTCAGCTTTTAGAACAATTCGAATACCCCAACCAGATTGTCTATTCCTTTGGGGATAAAGCCAATAGAACGATATTGGTAGCAATATCTAGTGATGCACCACCAAAATCAATTACTGTGGGGCAGGGCGTACAGCTTAACCAATTCGGGATAGTTCAAAGCCTTTTAAATAACTCTGAGGGGTGGTATTATAATTCCTCGAGCGCGACATTGTTCGTGAAATTTATTTCATCAGAACGGAATATAATGCGCGTGTTTCCTTCAACACCTGTAAGTCAACCCTTTCGATTATTTGTCTCTGCATGGGGGATACCGCTACTAGGCGCATTTGTGATCGCTGAAGGATTGACCTTTGTCATGATCTCAGTCAGGCGCCGGTCACGTATCAAGACGCGGAAGCAGAGCCGCTCCGTCGAACATATTACTTAGCAGGTGATTGGCGTTCTGAAGATAGCTCAGGTGGGCGTATACTTTGCACCTTTTATGGTGGGAGGTGTGGAATGGTACATGTATAACATGTCAAAAGAGCTGGTTAGAATGGGTAATGAGGTACATGTATTCACCGCCGACTCGTATTTGGGAAGCAAGCACCCCAAAGAGGAGATTATTGATGGCATATTCATTCATAGAATACCTCTTAAACTTGACCTCACATACAGACTTAAGGTTTGGGATGGATTAGCCGACGCGATCAAAGAAATCAATTTTGACATCGTGCACGCCTACGACCACGCTCAACTTCATACGCCCGTAGCGCTGAAAGTCGGTAAGGAGTTGGGTTCCAAAACATTTGTTACAGTTTTTGATGTCCATTCTATGATTCCTAGGCCCTGGTACAAGCAGATCCCTATGAGAAGAATTGAAAAATACTTTGCACGGAAGGTGTTTCCCCTTTCAGATAAGGTGCTGGTCAGAGCTCCGGAATTAGTACCACCCCTACTTGAGCTGGGGGTTCCCAAAGACAAGCTGGTAGTAACCCCGTCTGGAATACTTGATGAGGCGCTAGAACAAGCTGATGGTAAAAGATTTAGAGAACAGATTGGCATCGAGGGACGCCCCATCATACTATATCTGGGGAGGATGAATCCTCTGAAGGGTCCTCAACATATATTAGAGGCGGCACCCAGGGTCCTGTCGGAATTTCCTAACGCCGCTTTTCTCTTTATAGGTCCAGATCAGCGACAATATACTAGGAAACTGCTCGCAAGGGCAAAGGAGCTTAACGTAGAGAGTAATGTGAAGATATTGGGTCCAATATACGATCAGAAATTGAAGATGCAAGCGTATGCGTGTTGCGACGTCTTTGTTTTACCAACTTCCTACGAAGGAACCAGTCAGGCAATATTTGAGGCTATGGCACAGGAAAGGCCCGTAATATCTACCAGAACTGGAGGTATACCATCTCAGATTACTGATGGAAAGGATGGACTGCTACTCCCTCTTCCTGTATCCGCGGAGGAGCTTGCACGGAACATAATCTGTGTTCTATCTGATAAGCAAAAGGCAATTACGCTTGGTAAGAATGCTAGAAGAAAGGCCGAATCATTCACCTACACCTACCTTGCAAACCAGCTCATCAACCTTTATACGACATAAATTAAACCGCACTACTTAAATCAAGCAGTCATTCTTCCTATAAAGGTAGCTAATGGTGTGTCCGATACCGTTATCTATGTGAGCTACATATAACTCTTATTTCATCACCTCTTCAGGTCGGAGAGTATACCAGTCATCTATTCGAGGTATAACCTCATTATCACAACCCTCCGGTA
>JGI20133J14441_1000881_pt1 | contig 26620 bp, 24 predicted proteins | sample RS3BMetagenome_FD_14441 | JGI IMG/M metagenome (IMG submission 14441)
CCTCTGAATTTATTTTTAATGATTCCATATTTTCACGTGTTTCATTTCTCAATGGCTGATCTTTAAGTATTTTAATTAATTTTTCCCAAGTTTCTTTTAATTTAACATCTTTATTTATTAAATTAAAGTAAACCTGGCTTATTATTGTATCCTTTTTAAATTCTGAAATTGCTTTTCCATCGCTTTTAACTTTGGTATCTTTGGTATATTTGATTTTCCTCAAGTAAAATATAAAAGCCAAGTATTCAAATACAAAACTGGCAAAAGGGTCTTGCTTTTGCTCTTTAGCCTTTTCATGCCAACCCTGTAAAATATCATAAGAATCCTTATTATCATATTGATTTTCTTCATTATTATTCATTTTCTATCACCTTTTAAATATAATTTTATTTACTTAATTAATTTTTCTTATCAAAAAAATATTTATGCAGTTATATTTTATAATTTTTAAAAATTATAAATAAATATATATTTATTTTAATTAAAAATTCAAAAAATTTTTATTTTATAAAGCTTTTTATTAAATACGAATAAAAAAGAAATTTGCTAAAAATGCATTAAATTTAAAGTATTTGCTTATAATTATAAGCAAAAACGGTCGGGCCCATTCATTAATTTATTTATAAAATTTTTAACTTTAATTTTGTTGCATCCATTAAAAATATATAATATTTTTATAATTTTATAACTTTTTCACCCTTTATTAAATAAATTACATTATCTCCAATATTTACCGCATGATCAGCCATCCTTTCAAGATATTTTCCTATTAACATATAGCCAATTCCCCTTTCTAAGTTATTAATATCAGATTTCACATATTCTATTATTTCATTTTCTAGCTTATCAAACAAATCATCAACTAAATCATCTTCCTTCTGTAAACTTTCAGCAATATCTGCGTTCTCTTCAATAAAGCTCTTTATTGCTATTCTCACCATTTTTTTGGTCTGATCCACCATTTTTGGAATTATTTCTGGCTTTCCAAGATGGCCCTTCTCATAAAACCTTGGAATAAATAAAGAAATATCATATGAGTATCTTCCAATCCTATCTATATCCATCAATATTTTCATTGTTGTAATAAGTCTTCTTAGATCCTTTGCAACAGGAGAATAAAGTAGGATTAAATTCACGCATCTTGTCTCCAATTCCTTTGTTTTATGATAGATCATTATGTCCATTTCCTTTATTTTATTTATACCCATAATATCTATATTAACGAGTGAAGATAGAGTAATATCCATTATTTCTTCAAGATTCCCCATTAAAACCTCNAGTTCCTTGCTTATTTTATTCATCTCCATTTCAAATTTTTCCATTAAAAATCACCCCAATCTATCTGTTAAAAACTTTTCAGTTATTTCATTTTTTGGTTTTTCAAGTATTTCTTCTGCTTTTGAATGTTCAATTATTCTTCCATTATATATAAATGCTATGAAATCTGAAATTCTGGCAGCTTGTCTAACATCATGAGTTATTAAAATTATTGTATATTTTTCCTTTAGTTTGATTATAAGGTCTTCTATTTTATTCCTTGCTATAGGATCAAGGGAAGATGTGGGTTCATCCATCATAATTACAAGTGGTTTTAGTGCTAGTGCCCTTGCAATGCAGAGTCTCTGTTGCTGTCCACCGGAAAGGCTTAATGCGGATTTTTTTAGATTATCCTTAACTTCCTCGTATAGTGCTGCCTCAATCAGGGAATTTTTTACAATTTCTTCCAATTCATTTTCTTTTAATTTCCAATGTATCCTTGGTCCAAATGCCACGTTTTCAAATATTGAAAAATTAAACGGGTTTGGTTGTTGAAAAACAAGGCCTATCTGTCTTCTTATTTCTTCAGGTTGATACTCAAAAATACTTTTATCCTTAAAATAAATTTCCCCATCATATTTAAGTCCAGGTGTAATCTCAATCAATCTATTAATTGATCTTACTAAAGTGCTTTTACCAGATCCTGATGGGCCCAAAACAGTATTTACATTATTTTCATAAATCTCGAGATTTATATTATCCAGTATTTTTCTATCTTTCGTATATACACTGTAATTTCTAAATCTAATTATTGACATATTTTCACCTTTTTATATATTTTGATATAAATATTAAAGAGAACACAGTAATAATTAATATAAGACCTGAGGCAAAAGCAAGTTGATGGGAATAGTTTGAGGGTTGATTAATCCCTGCCCATACAACATAAGTTAAATATGCTACCTGCGATTTTATCAATGAATTTGGAATACCATTGTTCCAGCCAGCAGTATATAAGAGCTGGGCGGTTTCACCTGCTCCAATACTTATGGCAAGTATAGTGGAAGTAATTATTCCATTTTTTGCATAAGGTAACATTATTCTGAATATTAAATCCATTTTTTTTGCACCTAATGATATTGCGGCTTCCTTAATATTTGTAGGCACCTCCGTCAATGAAATTTCAGTAACCCTTAATATATAAGGAAGCATCATAATTCCAAGTGTAATACCACCTGCCAAAAGTGAATATCCAAAACCTAATTGAATAACAAGAAAAAGGTATCCGAAAAGACCCAAAACTATGGATGGTGTGCTGGTTAAAACATCCGTAAAAACTCTTACTATTGAATTATATCTCTTCCATCCATATTCTACAATAAAAATCGCACTGAATATACCGATAGGAACTGAGAATAAAATTCCCACACCTACAAGCATCCAAGTACCAACAATTGCATTAAATATACCCCCACTTGTTGTATCACCATTTTCAATTAACATTTTTAGTGTAATTGAATGTAGACCATTTATTATTATACTTCCTGTTATTGCTACTAAAATAGCTATGATAAATAGAATTAAGAAATAACCTAACAATTTAAAAGAAAAATCCTTAATTACTCTTATATTCAAATCTCCTCACCTCTGGTAAAACCCCTAATTATTCCAAGACCTACTATGAACCTTCCTATAAGGCTAGCAGCAAGAGTAATTAACATTAATGTAAGTCCCAGTTCACTCAATGCATATAAATTCATACCTGTAGAATCCATAAAGGCACTGTCCAGGAGAGATGCAAGAGCTTCGGCCATTGTATTTATAGGTGAATATATGTTTGATGGCATTATATTGAATACACTACCACTTACCATTAAAACTGCCATAGTTTCACCTAGTGCTCTACCCAGACCAAGCATTGCTGCTCCAAAAATTTGTATTTTTATTCCTCTAAGGATTATTAACCTGGCCATTTCATATCTTGTCGCCCCCAGTGCTATCGCCCCTTCTTTTATGGATGTGCTGAAGTTTAAAATCGAACCATTTATGACTGAGGTCATTATTGGAAGAATCATTAAACAAAGTATTATAGAAGAGGCCAAAATACCAGCTCCGCTGTATATATTTCCAGAAAAAAAGGGTATAAATCCAAGATATTTATTCATTGCAGGCTCAATAAAGTTTGACAATAATGGTTCAAGGTAAACTATACCCCAAAGACCGTAAAGAACACTGGGTATTGCAGCGAACAACTCTATTAATGATATTATCAGCTTTTTGAATTTTTCATTTACATATAGGTTAACTGCTAATGAAACTACAATACTAATTGGAAAGGCAATAATAAGGGCTATTAATGAAGTAATTAATGTACCATATAGAAATAATAAAATCCCAAATGAAGATCCATAAGGAACAAGTATACCATTTATATTTACAGGTGGAAGATAAACCTGACCAGGATACCAGTAGTATGATGTAAAGAATTTCAGACCATTATATTTAATAGATGGAATTGAATAATAAAGTAAGAAAGAAAAGAGCATCAAAACTAAAAATATTGGAATAATGGAGATCAAAAATGTAAGAAAATAAAAAATTTTATCCAATTTATGAGGCATATGTGATCTTATTTACCAATGGTACAGTTACACTGTTTACAACACTGGACGGGAGAGGTATTAGATAAAACTGATTGAGATACTTTGATGAACTTCCGCCATTTGGATTAACTATCCATAGGATAAAATTTTTTAATGCCTGGGCAGTATCTTTATCTGGCTGTACCTGTTTTACTATTAGGTATTCGAAGGTGGCAATTGGATATGAGTCATTACCAGGTGCCCAAGTAATGGATATTCTTCCATCTGGAGGTATCTGGTTCAAATACTGGGCAGCAGCATTCATTACTGTTTGAGTTGTTGGCAATACCGCTACGCCATTTCTGTTAATTAATGCAGCATATCCTAGTTTTCCTGCAATTTGGTTTGTATATGTCATCGCAATGTAGCTTATTGTATATGGATTTGATTCCATAAAACTAATAATTCCAGCATTTCCTGTAGCACCGTGAGAAGCCGGATTGGATGGCCAGTTTACGTTTGTTCCATAGCCAACAGTATTATTCCACCAAGAGCAGGATTTTGAAAGAAAAGATGTAAACATGGCAGTATCACCGCTTCCATCAGATCTATAAACGGGTATAATCCTTTCATGCGGGAGTGAAATTCCTGGGTTTAATGACTGTATTTTTTGGTCATCCCAATATTGTATACTATTATTATAAATCCCAGCTATGATGGGACCAGAAAGATTTAAATGTATATTGTTGAGACCTGGAAGATTATAAGCAACGTATTGTGATGAAATCAGTATTGGAATATTTAACATTCCAGGATTTGCGCTCATAAGAGAGTTCGACATATAAGTATCAGAGGCTCCAATAATAACTGTACCCTTAATCGCTGAGGAAATTCCAGTACCGGATCCTGTAGCTTGAGTTGTAATTGTAACATTGTACTGAGGATCTGTATAATTCTTTGCCCAAACATTAAATACTGGGTAAAGCAAAGTAGATCCCGATTCGCTCAGGGTAATATTCTTTTTCTGTTGTGGCCCACTGTTAATAGCCACAAATATCCCCGCAATCACTAGTATCACTACTATACCAATTGTGGCAATGTATACTTTTTTCATAGTAGGTAATAATATTAAGAATATACAAAGATAATCGACATAAAATATATATTTTATATATTTTCAAAATTCAAAAAACTATATATAGATTATATAAATATTGTATTCTATGGATTATAGAAAAATACAAAAGATTGGAGGATCATCCTATTCTATTACCCTGCCGAAGGAATGGATTAATAGAAATAATCTAAAGGAGGGTAGTGTTGTATATATAGAAATTAAAGAAAATAATGATTTAATTATAAGACCAAAGGAGGTAGGGGAATTTGAGGATAATGAGTTCATACTGACCCTAGAAGGAAATATTGATTTTGAATATTTACTCCGAAAAATTATATCTATATACCTTTCCGGTGCAAAGAAGGTTGTTATAAAATCCAGGGATATTTTAGATCTAAATGTGAGAAAGGCAGTTGAAAAGTCTAAAGAAATCTTAATAGGTATTGAAATAATTGAAGAGACAGGTAATCAGATAATTATACAAGATCTTTCAAAGATTGATGAATTACCTATGGAAAAGATGTTATCTAGATTATTTCTTATGGGGCTATCAATGTTAAATGATGCTGAAAAATCTCTAATAAATAACAATAAATTGATTGCCAAGGATGTTATTGAAAGAGATTTTCAGATTGATAGAATATATCTACTTATATCCAAACAATTTTATCTTATTCTAAAATCCCCCAGTATTATTTCTGAAATGAATATTGATATAATAAGGGCTTTTAATATAAGAACTGTTGCAAAATACATAGAAAGGATCTGCGATCATTCAGAGAAAATTGCAAAAATGGTTTTGGAGGATGATGCACAGATAGATAATGATGTTAAAAACACATTTACCACGTGGTTCAAAACCTTAAAACAAATATTAAATGATGCCATTAAATCATATTCAATTGGAGATGAATTTTTAGCCAATTCAACAATAGAAAAAGTTAATATTTTTTGTGATGAAATAACAAATGAAATGAAAGGAATGAAAATAAAAAATGCATATAAAATATTTAGAGTTTCTGAGGATATAACAAGAATCGCCAGATATTCCTCGGATATATGTGAAACGGCAATAAATGAAATAACAATGAGAGGGAAAGTTTATTTAAAAGAAATGGAATAACATATTAATGATTGAGTGGGCTGAAAAATACAGGCCGAAATCGCTTAAGGATATAATAGGAAATCCAGAGGTAGTTAAAAAAATTAGGGAATGGGGGGAGTTATGGAAGTCAGGGAAAATACCCGATAAAAAGGCGCTTGTTTTTGAGGGTAGGCCAGGTGTTGGTAAAACCACTGCAGCCCTGGCACTGGCAAATGATATGGGATGGGGGGTTATAGAATTAAATGCTTCAGACATAAGGAATGAGGAAAGGATTAAGGATATTGCCCTAAGGGGATCATTATATGAAACTTTTGATGATTCTGGAGATTTTCTTTCTTCAAAAAAAGGGGGTAGGAAATTAATAATTATTGATGAGGCGGACAATCTTTATGAAGGTAGGGGGGAGGCAGGCGATAGGGGTGGCAGGAAGGCAATAATAGAAACAGTAAAATCAACTCTTCAACCCATTATATTAATTGTTAATGACCCCTATGAACTTTTCAAGGGCGAACAGGGAATAGTATTGAAAAATATGGTGGAGGAATTAAAGTTCAGGGCTTTAAACTATAAACAGATAGCAGCAAGTATTTTAAAACCTATATGTGCAAAGGAGGGTATATTGGTAGACAGTAAAGTTTTAGAAAAGATTGCACAGAGAAGCGGTGGTGACGTTAGAGCTGCAATAAATGATCTTCAGATGCTTGCAATGGGGAAGAAGATAATTACAGAAAAGGATGCAGAATACGTAGGTTCTAGGGATGTTGTTGAAAATATTTACAGCGCTACACTGGACATAATACTAAGCATGTCAATGAAAACATCTAGAGAAGTATTAAATAGTCTCGATGAAGATCCACAAACAATTCTACAGTGGATAGATGAAAACATCTCACAGGAATATCTGGATATTGATGATTTGGACAGGGCATTTTATTATCTATCCCTGGCAAACACATATTTGGGGAGGATAAGGAAGAGACAGTATTATGGATTTCTCTCATACGTTATGGATTTTATTGCTGCTGTTTCAATAGCAAAGAAACAAAAATATGGGATACATGGAAAATTAAAGAGTCCAGATTTTATCAGGGCAATGGCGATGAGGAAAAGATCAAAGGATTATAGAGATATAATAAGCAAGAAACTAGCCAAGATTACGCATCAATCCATTGATAGAACAAGTTTTGAATTCTTTGAAATTTATATGAAGATATTCAGGGAAAATAGAAGATTTGCAATTTGGCAGACAGCTATACTTTCATTATCTGAGCAAGAGGTGGAATTTTTAATGGGCTCTGATGAACAGGTTGATTCGATTGTTGATGAGGCTAGAAAGCTTAGAGAAAGACTGAAATAATATTTTACAATTCAGAAAATAATGGAATCTAATTATGACATATTAAAATCCCTGATTGAATCAGATCCTTTCCTAAGATACGTTTCAATTCACGTAATCGAAATGAAGGAGGGCTATGCAAAGCTATCCATGGATTTCAGGGAGGAGATAACAAGAATTGGAAATATGGCAAATGGCGGTGCATTGGCTACACTTGCAGATGCCACTGGAGGTGCATCTGTTCTTTCCCTTATGGAGGGTAAAAATCAGGTAACAGTAAGTTTAAACATAGACTTTTTGGAACCTGTTAAAAATGGGCCAGTAATAGCAGAGGGAAAAGTAATAAGGAAGGGTAAAAATTTAGTATTCTCAGAAATAAAAATATTCGATGGCGTGGGCAGGTTATGTGCCCACGCAACAGGTATATGGTTCTATTTGCCTTAATTTAGATCCAGCCTGCCTTTTCCTGGAAAATAAGACTTGAAAGTTTCATCTTTTCATCCAAATGGTTACCGCCTAGTATTGAAAGGAACATTGCATCCCTGTAGTACTTTTCAATTCCAAAGTCCATTAAATAGCCATAGCCTCCATGGACCTGAAGTGCAAGCTTTGAAACATCCCTAGCAAAGTCTATTGAAATAATTTTTAGCATAAGCTCCTTCTTTATATCCCTTTCACCCTGTGCAATGTTAATAAGATATTCATTAAGTATGTCAAGCTGTGAATAGGCCTGGGCCATTCCAAAGGCAAGTGGTTGAAAATCCTTTAATTTATGAAGGAAAGCACTTCTCTCCTTTGCATATTCTATAGCCTTGTTTAATGCGCCTTGGGCAATTCCTATTGCTATTGCAGAAATAGGCAAATGTGTATCATCAATTAATTCATCAACATTCAGTGGTATTTCAATAGCATCCTTTATAGATGTATCAAACTTTACCGGTGAAAATCTAAGCCCCCTAAACCCAAGTTTCTCATGCTCATCTAAGGGGTGGAAGCCACTTTCTACCAGGTAGAATTTTCCATCATCTGCAGGCACTATAAACAAATTTGCTTCTGAGTTAATCACTGCATTTAATTTTCCTGTTAATTTTGAATCAATCTTTTTAATTTCGCCAGGTTCCAGAAAATTTAATAGGTGGGAATAATAGAAAGTTCCTGATATTTCACCACCTGAAATCAAACCTATCTTTTCCCTCACCTCATTTTTTAAAAGAATAGATTTAATTACAAAGGAGTTCTCTAAAAATACGTAAAAGGCAACAGATGGACTTGCAGATGCAAGCTGTTTTAAAAGAATAGAATAACCAAGTCTATCCAATGAAGCACCACCAAGATCATAAGGGGCAAGAGCACCTAAAAAACCTTGGGAGGATAGTCTTTTTTTAAGTTCCTTGGGTATACCTTCAAGCTCAATCTGTTTGTTAATTGGTTCAAGCTCCTTTGATGCAAATTCACCTACCACGGATTCCAAAACCCTATGCTCCTCATCCATCATCATTCCACCCCCATCTTTTTCATAAACATCCTGTAAATTACAAGTTTTTCTATCTCACTTGATCCCTCCCATATCTCCATTATCTTTGAATCCCTGAAAAGTCTCTCTAAAGAAGTTATTGCACCATCTAATCCAGTTACCTTTAATGCTGTTTCTGCCGCATATGTAGCAGTTTCAGCAGCAAAATATTTTGCCATGCTTGTGAATACAGGATCAGGATTAAACTGAAATAGTAGAGATGCAGCCCTATATGTGAGAAGTCTTGCAGCATCAACCCTTGTTGCCATTTCTGCTATTGTAAATTGTATGCTCTCCTGAGAAGAGAATTTTTTATCCTTTTTTGCCTTCTCAACAATCATATCTAGAGCACCTTGGGCAATGCCTATAGACATTGCAGCAACGTATATTCTGGTAATGTTAAAGAATGTCATTACATAATAGAATCCCTTTCCAATTTCACCTATTATGTTCTCTGGTGGTATTCTAACATTTTCAAATACAAGTTCAGCAGTATCTGTTGCCCTAACACCCATTTTTCCCTTTAATTTATTAGCAGAAACCCCTGGCCATTTCATTTCCACTATGGCCATGCTCATGTTATGGTGTCTTTTTTCCTCAGATGGTGGCGGAGCAGTCCTTGCAAGTACAAGAACATAGTCTGCAATTGATCCATTTGTTATAAACATCTTTGAACCATTCAGGATATAGGAGCCATCCGGTTGTTTCTCCATTTTACTTGCTATACCCGCCACATCGCTTCCAGCAACAGGTTCAGTGACTGCAAATCCCATAATTTTTTCACCGCGCTGCACAGGTTCCAGATATTTTTTCTTCTGTTCATCAGATCCAAATAGCATAAGTATTTCCGAACCGAATGCGTATACAAATGATGATATGCCCAAACCTGGATCAACTCTACAAAGCTCCTCTATTGATACAAGAAGATCCCAAGGATTAGAAAAATTAATAATACCTAATTCATAGGCCAGCTTTCTTATTTCAAATGGATACTTTTCATTTTCATCAAAATACCTTTTTCTTTCTTCAGTGAATTCTTTCAAAGCAAATTCTCTTACCTTTTTTCTTTTTTCTTCAATTTCCTCAGGTAACGTGAAATCCATAATCTACACCCTCTCTATTATTGTTGCATAACCCTGGCCTCCACCAACGCATAGAGTGGCGAGACCATACCTAGCATTTTTTTCCTTGAGTATCCTTGCCAATGTACCTACTATCCTTGCACCAGATGCGCCAAGTGGATGGCCTATTGCTATTGCCCCTCCATGTATATTTACCCTCTCTCTATCAATCCCAAGCTTCCTAATAGCATTCAATGGAACCACTGCAAATGCCTCGTTTATTTCCCAGTAATCTATGTCTTCCACCTTCAATTTAGCCTTTTCCAGGGCCTTTTTTGATGCAGGAACTGGACCTTCCCCCATTATGCTAGGATCTACCCCTGCCCATCCAAATGAAACTATCCTTGCCATAGGTTTCAGACCATATTCATCCATTGTTTTTTCATTCATTAGCATGGTCATAGAAGCTCCTGCATTCAGTGGTGATGAATTACCAGCAGTTATTACACCATCGGACTTGAATGCAGGTGGTAGCTTTTTTATCTGTTCTAGGGTAGTATCAGGCCTGATGCTCTGATCCTTGTCCACAGTAATAATCTCGCCATTATACTCAACCTGAACTGGAAGTATTTCACCCTTAAACCAATCATTCTTAAGGGCCTCACCAGCAAGCTTATGGCTCCTATATGAAAATTCGTCCATATCATCCTTTGAAATACCCTCTACCTCTGCAAGCTTTTCTGCTGTAAGCCCCATGCTATAGCCGATGTTCATCTGATATCTCATATACTCAGGCCTTACAAGGAGTTTGTAATTTATAAGTATATTTGGATTGTCCCCCATTGGCACATGGGTCATATGCTCCATTCCACCTGCAAATGTAATATCAGAATTTCCAGTCATTATTTCCCAAGCACCAATTGCCATAGCCACCATGGAGGAAGAACAGGCCCTGTCCACAGCCATAGCTGGTACCTCAACAGGAAGTCCCGCAAGGAATATTGGATGTCTTCCACCATAAAGCCAGTTTTCACCAGCTTGAAGTGCGCAACCTGTTATTACATCCCCTATCCTTTGGGGATCTATACCATTTCTTTTTATAATCTCCTTTAAAAGCATTGCTACTGCCTCATCCATTCTCAGGCTATTGAATATATCCCTTTCAGGCTCCCTTGGTCTAGACCTAGAAAAGGCTGTTCTAAGAAAATCTACCAAATAAACATCCATTTTTTCACCTTCCCTTGAACTCAGGTTTTTTCTTTTGTAAAAATGAGGATATACCCTCCTTTAGATCTTCAGTGGAGAAAAGTACTCCTGCAGCAAATGATTCCATTTCAAGACCGACATCCATTGGCACCTCCACACCCTTATTAAGAAGCCTCTTTGCAAGGGCCATGGAAATCGGAGCTGACGTTTCAGCAATTTTTTTGGCAAACTCGATTGCCTCATTATCTGGATCCTTTACTAGTCTATTTATGAGACCAATAGAATATGCATCCTTTCCCTGTATCCTCTGCCCAGTCATAATCAATTCCATAGCTCTTCCAAGACCCACTACCCTGGCAAGCTTTTGAGAACCTCCCCAAGCAGGGACGAGGCCAATAGTTACCTCAGGGAAGCCCACCTGCACATCTTCAGTACCTACCCTTAGATCACAGGCAAGCGCAAGCTCAAAACCACCACCCAATGCATAACCCTTCATTACAGCAATTGTTAATTTAGGCATTTCCGATAATAACCTGAAGATTCTTTCACCTTTTCTTGCAAATTCAAGAAATTGGAAACTGCTGGCAAAATACTGTGATAAATCGGCACCTGCTGAAAATGTTGTCCCCTGTCCTGTAACAACAACAACACTAATTTCATTATCATCCCAGAGCATACGAATTGCCTTTTCAAGATCTTCAAGAAGCTCGTTGTTTATAGTGTTATGCTTAGGTCTGTTTAGTGTAATTCTTGCTACTCTGAATGGGAATTTTTCGACAATTACTGTGTTAAGCTGTTCAGAAGAAGAGGCCTTCTCTTCCTTCTTTTCCTCCCTCTTTTCCTCTTTTTTCTTTAATCTACCCTCTATAGCCTCCCTCATTTTTCCATTTTTAATTGACTCAGCAGGCTCAAAAACTGTGCAATTGAACTTCTTTGCAAGTTCTTCCAACTTTGCCTTTACTTCAGCATTGGTAAGGCTCTTTGCTACAGAAATAGGTCCAAAGGCCCTATTAAGGCCATATTTTACCCCAGTCTCGATATCCTCAGGCGTGGCTACGCCCTCCTCTATCAATTTTACGGCTTCATTTATCTCAACAGCAAAAATATCCATCAAGGAAACCTTGTCCGTTGCCTTCTTTGTGTCTATATGTGGTCTTCCGGCTGTCCAATCGTAAAATCCCTTACCAGTCTTTTTGCCCAAATATTTCTTGTTATAAAGATCATCATAAACCTTGCATTTCTTATAATCAGGGTTGAGTGTCTTTGCATAGTATTCCATTGAATGATAAACCACATCTATACCTACGTAATCAATTAGCTCATATGGCCCCATGGGCATACCCTGCATCTTGGCGAATGCATCTATCTCCTCAGGTGTTGCCACATTGTGCTCTATTAAAAGACAAAATAGAAGCATATCCGGCGCATTTATCCTGTTAACAATAAATCCGGGGGAATCCTTCATCACCTTTACAGGGATTTTTCCGATCTTTTTTACAAGGTCATAAAGTGCATTAATTATTTCATCACTTGTCTCTTCTCCCTTAATCACCTCTACAAGTTTCATTAGAACCGGTGGATTAAAGAAATGCAAGCCTGCCACCCTCTCCCTATTCTTAAGAGGTTTAGCTATGTCAGTAATCCTTATGTTTGAGGTGTTACTAGTTAATATTGTGTCAGACCTTGTGAATCTCTCAAGATCAGAAAATATTTTCTTTTTAAGATCCTCTATTTCAGGCACTGCCTCAATAACAAGATCAGCATCCTTAACCGCAGGCTCTAGATCAGTATATGTTTTAATCCTGGAAAGTACATCATCAACGCTTTCTTTAATACTTCCTTTTTTAGAAAGTTTATCCAGACTATCCCTGATCTCATTCAATGCCTTTTCAAGCATTTCTTTTGAAATATCTTCAAGGCTTACACTGTATCCATTTATCGCAAAAACCTCTGCTATTCCATGCCCCATCTCCCCAGAACCAATAATAGCGACTTTTTTGATTTCCATAAAAATCACTTTAGCTTCTTTACTACGTTTACAAGTTTCTGTGCCAGGAATGGATCACCCTTGATCTTCAACTTTCCCATAAAAAATGCCTTAGTTCCATCCATGGATCCATCTATTATTGCCGCAAGATCCTCTTCCTTTGCAGTGAGAACGACAGTAGGTGAGGCATGTTCACCCATAATCAGTTCAGCAGATCCATCATCCTTAAACTGCAGATAGTAGCTTTCTCCAAGATCATTCTTAAACTGAAATACCTTCATTCCCTTTGTTTCCTTCTTCAAATTCTCATCTTTATTGATTTTCTCAACATATCCCTTTAAAATCTCGTATGATTTCATAATTGTAAATCCAAACTATAGTTAATAAATATTTCCATACTTTAAATGTATCACAATTTTACACCTATAGCTTTTTATTGTAAAATAATAGAGATCATTAAACAGATTTGATGAAATGTTTAAAGATTTTATTCTCTTAACATTTCATCATTTTTAAAAAGTGCATTAATTAAAATAAATTTTATTGATTTCATCAGCTCGATGAATAAGATCAATTCCAAAAAAGACGTAAAAATGAAATTTTTGATGCACAATAAATAATGAAAAATATAGGGAATTATTTTTTAAAAAGGATTTCTACTGGGCTTATTCGATAAAAGATTAAAATATTGAATGCAATCACATCTTATGAATGAATTTGTTTATAAATATAGAGTGGCATGGGTAGACACGGATGCCCTTGGAGTTATGCATTTTTCAAATTATTTCAGAATATGTGAAAGAACAGAAGAGGAGTTTATGAGGGCAATTGGATTATCCTTTGATCCTAGTCATAAGGTTTCTTTACCCAGAGTAAAGGCAGAATGTACATTTAAATATCCTTTGAGATATAATGATGAGGCCATAATTACAATGAAATTGAAAGAAATAGGAAGAAAGCATATGAAATACTCTTTTGAAATTAAAAATGCATCAAATGATATTATTTCTGCATCTTGTGAAATAGTTGTGGTGGCAATAAATGATCAATTTAAATCCATAGAACTGCCCAATGAACTTATTTATAAAATTAAATCATTTTTTAATGAAAATTAATATGTATAGAAAAGATGAAATTATCGCTGTGATTAGTATTATTAGCCATTTTATTTCATAATTAAGTGATATGGAGAATATTAAACCACCATAAAAAGGTCCTGCTGCCCTTCCTACGCTAGTAAAAAGGCCAAACGTTCCAGAATATCTGCCCTTCTCCCCCTCAGGTGCAAGATTCATGGCTGTAGTTGTTGCGCTTGAGGAATAAATTATCTCTCCAAATGTAATTACTACCATTGATAAAAACATCCATTCTATTGTAGGCAGGAGCACCACCATAAAATATCCAAATCCATACAATATTATACCATAAATAAGGAAATAATGTGCATTCTTTTTATTTGCCAATCGTGCAAATGGATATTGAAGTGCAGCAACCATAAGACCATTCATTGTCCATGTTAATCCTATTATTGAAACAGGTATTCCATTTACTTGATTTTCATAGTATGGATATGTACTGTTGAGCTGTCCAAAGATTAGGAAACTTATGAACCCCGCAATGCTATAAATAAGGAATTTTTTATTCTTCAAGGCAGAAGGTATATCTTTCAATTTCATAGACATTGATCTTTTAGCTGTTTCAGGTATGTTAATCATTAAAATTGTTACCAATGAAAGCATAAAACCCATAAGTATGAAGGAAATAGAAAAATAATGTATTTCAAAAATGAACCCACCTATCGCGGGGCCAATACCCCATCCAAAGTTTGCAAGTGCCCTTTGTATACCAAAACTTTTGAACCTCTCCTCTTCTGTAAATACGTCAGCAATAAGAGCATTGAACATTGAAAATATCATTCCACTAAATATGCTTTGCAATAATATTCCTAAAAGGATTAAATAGAAATTAAAAATCATTCCAACACCAACAAAAATAAATGATATACCCTGCCCCAATTGACCAATTCCAAGGAAGATTTTTCTGCCAATATAATCCGAATATGCTCCAAATATTACCTGCATTAAAGCGCCAATCAAACCTGAGAATAATAGATATGCACCCGTAAAAGCCAAAGATAAATGAACCTGTGTGGTTAAATAAAGTATAACAAATGACCATAAAGTCCCATATCCAAAAGATCTGAGGAAACTTGCTAGACCTACAGTTCTAAGAACTTTAGATTTCAGATCCACGATCTTTTAACAAAAAATATATAATTAATCTTTGGGATAATCTATTTAAATATGTAATATTTTCTAAATGGAAATGATAAGTCTTGAAAAGAGATCAATAAGTAATAGAGAACTTCCGGAGGGTTGTAAACTTTGCAGGGAAGGTGCAAAACTAGTTCTTTTTATTACTGGATTATGTAATTTCAAATGCTTTTATTGTCCTTTAAGTACTAGTAAAAAAAACAGGGATGTAACATATGCTGATGAAATGCCTGTCTTGAAGGATGAAAACATAATAGAGGAGGCAAAACTCATTGATGCAAAGGGCACAGGTATTACCGGAGGAGACCCATTAAGGAAATTATCAAAAACAATAAATTACATAAATCTTCTTAAGAATGAATTTGGAAATGGTCATCATATTCATCTTTACACAGCAAGCGGAAAAAAGGAAGAGATTTATGCTCTTGGTAACGCAGGTTTGGACGAAATAAGGTTTCATGTGCCAGTTAGACTATGGAACAAATTAAAATCATCAGATTATGTAAATAAAATAAAATATTCAAGGGATGCTGGAATGAAGGTGGGTATAGAGGTCCCAGTGCTCCCTGATAAAGGAAATGAACTTTTAAAAATGCTCAAAGATGCTGAAGATATAGAAGTTGATTTTGTAAATTTGAATGAGCTTGAGTTTTCAGAAACAAATTATGAATCACTTAGGATTCATAATTATAAGACAAAATCATATATAAGCAGTGCAGTAAGGGGTAGTGAGGTCCTTGCAAGAAAAATAATAATCGAAAATGATTTTTCAATCACAGTACATTACTGTTCAGCAAGTTTTAAGGATGCCGTTCAATTAAGAAGAAGACTATTGAGAAGGGCAAAAAATATAGCAGAAGAATATGAGATTATAACCAAAGATGGGACTCTTCTTAAGGGAATTATAGAGGGAAAAGATCTAAAGAACATTTATGAGGAATTAATAGATACAATTGGTGTACCTGAAAATATGGTCAATTTTGACATTTACAGAAATAGAATAGAAATTGCACCCTGGATACTTGAAGAATTAAAAAATATGATAGATGGAGAAAAATACATAGTCGAGGAATATCCAACGTGGGACAGAACAGAGGTGGAAAGATATCCCATAAAATAATTAGATTTGAGAGGACTCGTTTATGACAATATCCATTTTTTTTAGTGACCTTCTAAGATAATTAAATTTTTTTTCATCCATTCCAATAAACTCAGGGGGATAGACACCGTATTCATCCATTTCCAATGCCATTGTACCTATAATTGCTGCGGTATATCCAGTCATTCTTGCCATTGAAGTTATATTCTTCTCACTATCATATTTGTCATAGATAAAAAGATCCGTGGTATTCTTTCCGAAGCCCCTTACTAAAAGTATGCTCATATCTTCAACATTTAACCTGAGCTTTTCAAGAATGTATAATGTTACATCATAGGGGGAACATCCATTAATCTTTTCTTTTGAGAAAAATCCAAGATCCCTGAGAAGCCTAATCTTTTGCATATGTGAAGGATACCTTAAAGTTCTTTCAAACATCTCCTTGATTTTTATTGTTTTTAACATTGTCCTTAACCCATCAGAAATGAATGTTTCAAAGCTTCCTAAATTGGATATACAAAATGGTTCAATTGTTTCAAGAGGATCTACCTTTATTACCTTGTAATTTTTTATAACTCTTGCAGGTCTTGTATACTCATCTATAAGTCCTTCGACACTCCAGGTTATTGTATAATCCAAGGGTGGAATTTTTTTCTGTGGAAGACCACCCACATATATCTCTATCTTTTTAATTGAATCCATTTTTTTGTACAGATGTCCGGATAGAACATTACTTAACCCTGGGGCAAAACCCGCATCGGGTATGAATAAAACCCTCTTCTCCTTTGAAATTTTATCAAGAACAAATGGATCCTCCTCCATATAAGAAATATCTACGACGCTTTTTCCCATATTAATAATTTTAAAGATTGTCTCGAACGAGGCACTTCCCGGAAGCGCAGATATAACTATTTGAGATCTCTCTATTACATCTTTGTTATCAATTACACTTCCTTTATATTTTTTGGCCCCTTCAATCTTTTTTAATGACTCACTTGAAATATCAATTACAGCAAGGTCATAACTATCCGATAAAAAATCAATTATGGCTCCTCCTATTTTTCCTGCTCCAACAACTGTGATCATTAAAAAAATAAATTATTATCTGGTTATTAATTTTATTAATGAAAAAGTTAAAATTCACACTACCTTATTCCATTTAGATGAGAGATCTCAGAGAATCGATTGAAAAGTTAAGGAGAACTGGAGATCTACTGGAAATAGAGGATAGATTTTCATCCGAACTTGAGGTATCAATCTTTACAGATGAAATTCAGAAAAAAGGTGGCCCAGCCCTTTTTTTTAAGGATGTTGATGGTACAGGAATTCCAGTCCTCACAAATGCATTTGGAAATATAAAAAGGCTAGAACTATTAATTGGTAAAAGCATTGATGAGATTTCATCTTACTTTTCAGGATTAATGGAACAGATATTTACAAAACAAACAATTACCTCTGGATTATCCCTTTACAGGGATCTCAAAAATTTTTTCCCCTCTGAAAGAAACAGTGGGCCGGTAAAGGAGATTGAAGGTGATTTAACACTTTCTGACATTCCTATTCTTAAAAGCTGGCCAGGAGACGGTGGTAAATTTATAACACTTCCTGTTGTTATTACAAAGGATCCTGAAAATGGAAAATACAACGCTGGAGTCTATAGGATGCAAGTATATGATGAAGAAACAACAGGTATGCACTGGCAGAGACAAAAAACAGGATACATGCATATGCTTAAGGCAAAAAAATTAGGGAAAAAATTGGATGTTGCTGTTGTCATTGGTGTTCATCCCTCAATCATATTTAGTGCCATAGCACCACTGCCTGAGGGAATAAATGAACTAGGTTTTGCTGGACTTTTATTGAATGAGCAGGTAGATGTTGTAAAAGGTGAGACTGTAGATCTTTATTATCCTTCAAATGCTGAATTTGTCCTTGAAGGATATGTAGATCCTGATGAATGGAGGGATGAGGGGCCATTTGGAGACCATACTGGATACTATACCCCTGTTGAGAAATATCCTGTGTTTCATGTTAAAAAGATATTTCATAGAAGAAATCCCATTTACCATGCTACTGTAGTCGGAAGATTCTGGAGCGAGGATAGTGTAATAGCAGATGGAATACAAAAAATATTCCTTCAATTCATAAAATTTCAAAATCAGGAGATAATAGATCTTTACCTGCCTGAAGAAGGTGTATTTAACAATATTTGTATTGTATCAATAGATAAAAAATATCCAGGTCAGGCAAGAAAGGTGGCAATGTCAATACTCTCATCAGGGCAATTAATGTTTACTAAATATGTTATAGTAGTGGATGAGGACATTGATATAAGGGATAGAAAAGAGGTATTATGGGCTGTGGCTACAAGGACCGATCCATCAAGGGATATTGAAATAATTAAGCTTTCTGTAGCTGATTCTCTTGATCATGCCTCAATATACAATAACACTGGTGGAAAAATGATAATTGATGCTACAAAAAAAATGCCTGAAGAGGGCTTTAACAGGGTTTGGCCTAAAAGGATTGAAAAGAATCTCAAAAATATCGTGGTTTCAATGTTGAATAAATACGGGTTTGAATAATATGTCAAGGGTTAAAGACTTTTTGAAATTTGTGAAAATAGAACACACTGTGTTTGATCTTCCATTTGCTTACGCAGGAATGCTTTTATATGGGAAATTTACAATAATTACAATAATTCTCATCACCATAGCAGGCATATCAGCCAGAGTTGCTGGAATGGTAATAAATAGAATTGAGGATTATCCCATAGATAAATTAAATCCAAGGACAAGGGAAAGGGAACTTGTAACGGGTAAGATAAGATTCAGAGAGGCATATGCAATACTTTTAATATCATCTATACTTTTCGAATTATCTGCTATTATGCTGAATTTTTTATCTGGGCTTTTTGCTCCTTTACTTTTATTACTTTTTTACATTTATCCTAAAACTAAAAAAATTCCAATAATATCACACATTTTCCTAGGATTTAGTATTGGTGTTATAGTAATAGCTGGATACATAGGTGCATCTGGTATTATTCCCTATGATTGTGATGTTTACTATTTAGCAATTTTTCTTACCTTCTGGATAGGTGGCTTTGATATAGTATATCAAAATCAGGATAGAGAATTTGATAAAACAGTGAATATAAAATCTATTCCCGTAATTTTAAATGGAAAAATACTTTTCCCCACCTTTGTATTTTATTTAATAGCAACATTTTTTTTAATACTGTATTCTTTAGGATCATTATGGAGGCTTTTTTTCCTGATTCCAGTAATACTTTTATTATATTATAGACTATTTTATATATATTCATGGAGTGTTGATAAATTGTTCTATTTTGATATACCTATACCATTTTTAATTCTCTTATCACTCCTATGATCTAAATTTCCTTTTATAGAAAAATTAAATATTCTTCATTTATTTAACCCCTGAAACAAAAATAGGAAGTGAAAATCATGAACAAAGGTGACATTGTAAGGGTAGATTATACCTTATGGACATTAGAGCAGGATAAAGAGGAGATAAAGGACACCACCATTGAACAGGTGGCAAAGGATAATGGAATTCATGATCCTAATAAGCGCTACTCCCCTGAAGTAATCATAATTGGCCAAAAGATGGTTCTTGATGAGCTTGAAAAGGCAATAATGAATGCTGAGTTGGGAAAAGAGTATGATGTTTACCTTGAGCCATCCCAGGCATATGGTGAGAGAAAACCATCATTATTAAAGGTTTATTCTCCTAGAGATTTTGAAAGAAACAAGATAACACCTGAGGTAGGTAAATTTGTAACAATTAATGGCCAGAATGGAAAGGTAGTAAGCATATCTCCTGGCAGAATACTAGTTGATTTTAACAATCCTCTTGCCGGAAAGAAATTACATTACAAGTTTATCGTAAGGGAAGTAGTAGAAGGCCTCGAAAATAAGATTCTAGCAATAATTGAGGCAAGTTATAACAGGGACATAAATGAATTTAAGGTAAAGGAATTTGAAAATTATATAGAGATTATACTTGCTGACAGTTGCAAATATAGGCCTGAATGGGCATCTGTTAAATATTTTGCAGTTGGATTAATCAGGGATTATACAGACAAGGAAATAAGACTTGTTGAGGTATATGAGGCCAAAAAACCTGAAGAAAAGAAACAGGAAGAAAATAAAAATTAAAAAAAATTATTTTTTATGTAAAAGTGTTCCCTTTTCCTCTTTTTCTTCAACCTTTGTCTTCTTTTCGAATTTCTTGAATCCTCTTGTTCTTATCCTCCATATTATGAAGGCAACTATAACTATAACTGCTATTGTTCCAATAATTATGGCTGGAAGTTTCCAAGCTGCCTGTTGGACGCTCACTATTTTTGACTGTGAATTATCACCAAGGTATATCTTTGGTTCCTGAGGTGAATAAACAGTAAACTTTATTGTATAATTTCCAGAGGACGGGGGTGTCCAGCTGTAATTTAGTTTTACAGTTTTGTTCACTGGTAGATTTGTGTAGCTAACATTTCCCTCCAGTTTTCCATTTACATAAAACTGCAGATAATAAATGTTTGCAGGAGCATTACCAGTGTTGGTAACATTTACAAAGAACGTTGTCTGTGAACCCTCAGTAAGATTTCCCTTCCATGTGAAATTTAATAGAACCAAATCGGGTGCTACTGGAGATACCCTAAGTGTTTTATTTAATGTAGCATAATTGCCTGAAGCATCAGTTACATTCAATATTACATAATATGTTCCATATGTTGTGAATTTCAATGTTACCTTACTTTCATTCAAGGATCCTGATACTATAACAAATGACGTTCCTGCTGCCTGTGTCTTACCAGTATTATTCTCTATTGTCCAGAGATAAGAGGCAATAGTGCCGTTCTGTGGATCATAGGATCCAGTTCCATTAAGTGTAATAGTCTGATTTTCAAATATTTGGTTAACTGTTTTATTGTTACTTCCCTGGAAAACTATTACAGGGATTGGCTTAACAGTATCCTTTACATAAACTTTAAGGGAGACAGTAAAGTTATTCCCTACCAGGTCACTGTATGTAACGTTGATCCAATCATATCCAGACCTTGTTGGATATGTAAATGTATAATTTATGTAATTTCCTATATATTTTGAGCCGCCTATATTCCATAGAACATTAACATTTTCTCCAGATTTTATTATGCCATTTAATGTATCCTTTAAATTACTGGCAATAAGTGAAATCTCCTTATTCTGTAGAACTGTTATTGGTCCTAAAACTGCAGCTTTTCCTGAGGGTTTATATGTATTTGATGTACCATTATATGTGAAAATAAGTGTAGAGTTTTCATTGTATAATCCCCAAGATGCTATCTCACCTGGTCCAATTGTATATTTTATCATAGATGTTGCATCTGGATATGCACCATCAGAATATATCTTTATATTTGTATAGTTTGTATTGTTACCCACATCAGTTACCGTAAGATTCAAATTATGTATACCTGGGGATAAATCTGCGCTGACATTGGCAAGGCCTAACCCGCTCTTTATCACACCATCAAAATTCCATTTAAATGTCATTTCCTTCCAGGAATATTGTTGTCTAACCATATCTCTTACGGCGTTGCTTGCGTTGAAATATACGTTTTGATTCGCTTTTATTACAACTGTAAAGTTATTCGCACTTGAATTTAGTATATAATTTCCTGGCGAAATTCCAGACCAGTAAATTCCAAATGTGCTCTGGGATAAAATTATTTCAGGTTTCTCCCTTTTCTTGAGATCAAGAACAACCTGCCCCACAGTTGCATTCGTTATTTTTATAGTATTTATATAACCTGTAGATGTTGCACCAACAACATTGTTTGATAATTCATATTCAGAAGGTATTGAGACAGTATAGTTATAAGTGTTGTACGCGCCTAATGCAGAGTTTTGCAATACATTTAGATAAACTGGTATATAGCCATTTGAGGATATGAGTGAAGTAGCATTAATTGAAGAATTGTAATATACGGCATATAGATTGACAGTAAACCCATTGTAATTCAATGTAAAGGGCGTTAAAGAGGAGTTCTGGAGAGAATAAATGTAATTTCCTACAGTAATATAAGATCCTGAATAATTCTTTATTGAATTCAGGAAGAATTTATTCAGAAATGTATCATTGAAGCCACTTAAATACATCTCATAATAAAGGATCCCTGTACCACTGTATGGCAAAACCTGTAGTACTGTCTTATTATTAAGTAAAAATGTGCAATTCATATATATATATTTGAAATCCTTTGAAAATGAATAGTTATAGTTATAATAGTTGTTCACCCTGTTTAAAAATATTGTTTGCGGGTAGCTGCCATTGAATGGAAGTGTCTTTATTGAATATCCATCTGCGGTCAGAACTATGGTATAATTGGAACCTCCTATGTAGAAATTGAAAACACCATTATTAAAGGTAAGGGTATCCCAAAGTGAAGAGTTATAGAATACATTCACATATATTGTATTATATATTATAGAACCCGTAGAGGAATCCTTAACAATTCCAAATATATGTTTAAAATTTGAAAGATCTATATTTCCATTGTAAGGTGCGCTGATCTGTAAATAATAATTCTTTATTGCACCACCGCTTGTTGTGGAAATCTCTAAAATAAAAGGACCCTTCGTTGCATTGAATGTAATATTCCCTGCAGAACCTGTAATGCCAGAAAAGAATTGTAAACTATAATAATCAAAGGCATATACCTGGTAGTTTGAGGCTGGAAGACCAGAGTTTTTAATAACGAGTGATACAGTTTCATTTATTGCTGTTCTAGGAACCGTGATTGTGGAGACGTTTGCTCCACTTGTATTTACAGTTATAGGTAAGAAGGCTCCACCATAAACAAAGCCACCAATTTTCTGTGGAGATACCTTCAAGATATAGTTCCCAATCTGGACATTACCAAAGTTTATCACTGGATTTGAAACTGTTGATGATATAATATTACCTGAATAATCCATTAAATTTACGCTCAGACCCTGAAGGAAGTCAACATCCCCAGTTTCCGTATCTTTATACATCACCACCAAACTCACATTTCCACTTTTTGTACTCTGTGCTGGAATCAATGGCACTAAGATAGAGCTCACTAGGATCACTGAAACAATCACTAAAGCCATTGCACTTTTTGCATCTAATGATTTCAAGTATCATCCCTCCAATTCAGGGATAGAAAAGTGAAATCATAACATTATTAAATATTTTTGGTACAACGTGATTTTAAAGAAAAAATAATATAATTTGATTGTATAAATGATAATTAGATAAGCATGGAAGATGTTTGGGTAGAAAAATATAGGCCAAATAATCTTGATGATATAGTAGGACAGGATTACATTGTTGAAAGATTGAAGGCATATGTGAAGGAAAAAAATATGCCACATTTAATATTTGCAGGCCCTCCAGGGACAGGTAAAACTACAAGCGCAATTGCATTGGCAATAGGTCTTTTTGGAGAAGATTGGAAATCAAGTTTTCATGAATTAAACGCAAGTGATGAGAGGGGTATAGATACTGTAAGGATCCAGATAAAGGACTATGCAAGGACTGCTCCATCTAACGATATTGGTTTTAAAATAATATTCCTGGATGAAGCAGATCATTTGACAGCTGATGCACAAGCTGCATTAAGAAGGACTATGGAGAAGTTTTCAAAAACCTGTAGATTTATATTATCGTGCAATTATTCCTCAAAGATTATAGATCCTATTCAATCTAGGGCCAGCATATTTCGTTTCAGACCACTTTCAAAGGAAGATATAGGAAAGAGATTAAAGTATATAGCAGAAAGGGAAAACATAAAGATAATGGATGACGCAATAGAGGCAATATACATAATAGCTGGTGGCGATATGAGAAAATCAATAAACATACTTCAGGCCGCAGCAAGCCTTGGTGAAACAATAAATTCTGATATAATTTATAGGGCTTCAGGTCTTGCAAGCAGGGATATTATAAGAAAAATGATAGAGAAGGCACTGAGTGGAAAATTTCTGGAGGCAAGAGAATTGCTTGATAAAATGGTAGTGGAATATGGAGTTGCCGCAGAAGATATAATAAAACAGATGCACAGTGAATTTTATAGAATATCAATAGATGAGGAGGTACTTGCCGAAATACTTGAATCAATGGCTGATATAGAATTCAGAATAATAGAGGGTGCAAATGAAAAAATAGGTCTTGATGCCCTTTTAGCAAAACTTTCAAAAATAGGGAAATCAAAATAATTTAAATTAACAAAAGTTTTAATACATTTTTGTAATAATCAAAATCTAGCCGCCGTAGCTTAGCTGGTGGAGCGCTCGGCTGTTAACCGAGTGGTCGTCGGTTCGAATCCGACCGGCGGCGCTTGTGATCTACAGATGTGAAGATGTGGAAAAGTTTATGCGAAAAATAAAAAATGAATTTGCAGTTTTACCAGCGGATACACTTTATTCACTATCAATAAGTATTCATTCAGAAAGGGCACCTGAAATATATGTAATAAAGGGTAGAGGAAAGGAGATCCCTGTACCAGTGGGTGTTCATGATGAAAATATGCTAGATGAATATGGTGAAATAAATGAACTTGTTCAAAAAATATTGAGTAAGGATTGGCATTACCTTGTAACAATGGTATTATTTAACAAAAAGGTGCCATCCGGAATCTCAGGTGAAAAAGTAGGTTTTCGAATTCCAAAGAATCCCATTTTAAAAAAGATAATTGGATCTATTGGTCCAATAACACTTACAAGTGCAAACAGGCACGGGGGCAGAAATCCAGTTACTGTTATGGACGCATATGAAGAACTGGGAGAATCAATAAAAATATATGTTGATTGCGGGCCATGTTCAGGTATTCCTTCAACAGTAGTTGACCTAACAGAAAAGAGGCCAATCCTTATTAGGGAAGGCGCAGTACCATTTTCCTGGATAGTGGATCTTTATGCTTTCTGAAGATGATGTAAAGAAATATCTCAGGGCAGGTTTAATTGCATCAGATGCAATAACATATGGGAAAAATTTGATAAATGAGGGTGTTGCACTTGAAGAGGTAGCAGAGGAAACGGAGGCATATATAATAAAAAATGGAGCAAAACTTGCATTTCCAGTAAATTTGAGCATAAATGATGAGGCCGCTCACTATACTCCTTCTAGGAATGATAAAAGGAAGTTCAATAAAAATGATATTGTTAAGTTTGATCTAGGTGCACACATAGATGGATTTATAGCAGATACTGCAGTTACTATAGAGGTAGGAAATGAAATGGAATCCTCTCTTTTAATATCAAGCGAAAGGGCATTATATAATGTTGTACAAAGAATGAGGCCTGGTTTAAGGATTGGTGAGATAGGGAAAATAATAGAGGAGACAATAAAATCCTTTGGTTTCAGGCCAATCTATAATCTTACAGGGCATGAGTTATCTAGAAATGTCCTTCACGCCGGTTTAAGTATACCTAACTATGATGATGGATCAATGGTAGAAGTTGAAATTGGAATGGCATTTGCAATCGAGCCATTTTCTACTGACGGCTCGGGGTATGTCAAGGAAGGCTCATTTGGAAACATTTTACAAATAATAAGGGATCCTGAAGAATTTAATGAAATATATGAAAATTATGGTATGCTTCCCTTTTCAACAAGATGGATTTACAGGGATTTTAGTAATCCAGAAAATATAATTGACAAGCTTTTAAGAAGTAACAAAGTATACAAATTTCCTATATTAAAAGAAAGAAGAAAGGGCAAAGTAGCACAATTTGAACATACTTTTGTTATTACAAAGGAAAGAATATATGTAACCACCATGAAGATTCATAGAAATCCTATTTAAGGATATCCCTCTTACCATCATCTGCTTTCCATATTTTGATTAAATCATCGCTTCACCTTATGATTTTTTAGCCCTTCATTGGGCTGGGATCTTTTCAGATATGTCCGACAATTTTTCAATATGATGCATTTATATCCCTATTTATGGGTAGGCCACATTTATCACAGTGAAGGATCCTCCCATGTTCTATTTGGACAATGACACACATACCGAACATGTCCTGCTTGTATTTTTTGT
>JGI20133J14441_1000882_pt1 | contig 26605 bp, 25 predicted proteins | sample RS3BMetagenome_FD_14441 | JGI IMG/M metagenome (IMG submission 14441)
AATGATGAGTTTTTCCAAAAGCCGGTGATGACACATGCCGTAGGGGCGTGATTGATGACGCCCTGAGAGCGGCGCGACGAGCAAGGAAGGCATGATGATGAGTAGGGGCGTGATGAATCACGCCCAGGGAGCGGCGCGACGAGCAAGGAGGGCATAATGATGAGTAGAGGCGTGATTGATGACGCCCAGGGAGCGACACGACGAGCAAGGAGGGCATAATGATGAGTAGGGGGTGATTGATGACGCCCAGGGAGCGGCGCGACCGGGAGGCAGGGCGAGCAGGGCGTGATGAATCACGCCCCTACGGTGTTGGAGCAATCATAATTCATCACGCCCTGAGAGCGGCGCGACGAGCAAGGAGGGCATAATGATGAGTAGGGGCGTGATGAATCACGCCCAGGGAGCGGCGCGACCGGGAGACAGGGCGTGAAACGATGGGCGATTTTGATGGTTAAGGTTCGTCGAGCCATTAATAGATGATAATGGGTGTGTAGAGCTTGACGAAGCTGTAGAGCCAGGCAGCATCTGTTTTTGCCATGTTCACGCAACCATGTGAGCCGTCCTGAGAGTAGATGTCTCCGGTTGGGTCAGGATGCGGAAAGTTGGTGCCAGGGCCGTAATCGGCGCGCCACCAGCTATCGTGAATAAAGTATCCCTCGCTATGATACTGCATGGCATAGTTAATAGGTGTATCGGGATACCAGTGCGGTGAGCCGGGAGGGTCGGGTGATTTGAACACGGTCGGCGACTGTTTGCCCTCAACCCACCAGTTACCGGGGATGCTGGGTAGGTCCGGCTGACCCGTGGTGACATAGAATGCCTTGACCAGTTTGCCATTATCGTAGACACGCATTGCCTGTTCCGCCAGCGCAACGACGACGACTTTGCCGGTCATCGCATTATCCAGCTTCATGAGCTGCAAATCGGTGGCATGGGGCTGGTTATAGGGCGTTTTATCGCCGCTGTCTTGCGTAAAAGCCTTGAAATCATCGATCCACATATTGAGATTTTCGATGGTTTGCTGATAGTCGGCCATCGTCTGTGATGAGGTAATTTCGTCCTGTGCCCAGCCTTCGATGCCGTTGGAGTCGTAGGCATAGCCCAGCGGGTACGTAGTATTGTTGTAGCTATCGTAGTAGGTATGCGTTTTATCCCACGCGCTAACCTGCTGTGTGAGTTGTTGCAACAGGCCCTGAGCTTCGGCCTTCATTGCCGGTATCTGGATTTGTGCGACCTGTTTTTGCAGTGTTGCCAGCGCCGCCTGATACGCTGCCGGTGTCTGTGCGTTTGCCAACGCCTGCTGATCGGCGTTGTATTGCTGCTGATACGTAGTCACGTTGCCCTGATACTGTTGCATCAGCGAGATCCATTGCTGGAAGGTCTGAAGTTGCATCTGCCCCTGTGCCTGCAAGCTCTGGCTGATAGGAGACAACTTGAGCGCGGTTGAAGAGTCAGGCATAGCTGGCTGGTTAGAGGCAGCGGAACTTCCGCAAGCGCTGAGGAGCAAAATAAAGGCTAGCAGTGTGCCGAAGATCGGAAAAGAACGATATAGTTGTTTGCGTTGTTGCTTTACGAACGTCTTCATACCAGGTAACTTCCTGAATAGATGAGATAGATTTTTTCACTTCTACCATTGCAATGGTGATAGACATAAAAAAGTTTCATGTTGAGATAATAGTCCTGTGTGAAGTGTTCACGCTATGAACTACTTCACAAAACGGCAGTAGTGCCGTGTACGAACGTCGGCTTTCATTGTACCACGATGATCCAGCCCTGGCACTCTTGCTCATGTGACAGGGATATAGCTCTGCTCTATCCCTGTCACACGAGAGATTGTTGTGTCTTCAACTAAAGGCGTATGGTACTACTTTTTGCATCATGAACGCTTGATGCTGCTCCAATGACTGTAATCGTTGTACTGTGGTGGCGATGGCAAGCTCGCTCTGATCGACGGCCAGCCAGCGCCGACCGAGCCGTTCTGCTACCAGGGGCGTGACGCCGCTACCACAGAAACAATCCAGCACCAGGTCGTGCTCTTCTGAAGATGCGAGGATGATGCGTTCGAGCAGCGCTTCCGGCTTCTGTGTGGCATAGCCGGAGCGTTCGGGGTCTTTCTGGTGCAGATGGTGAATGTCGCTCCACACATCGCTGAGGGTTAGTAGAGAGTTCTCGTCATAGGTATAGACTCGTCCCGCCGAGCGAATCGTCCAGGTGACATGGCCGTCTGCGTCAATTTCGCGTCGCATGTGGTTTCGTCGCTGCGTGCCGCGCTTTTCCCCTACGCGCTCCGGGTGAAAACAGTACTGTGCCGATTTTGTGTACAGAAAGATCGTATCGTGCTTGCGCGCATAATAGCGCTTGGCGCGTCCGCCGGATTGATAATGCCAGATGATCTCATTTTTGAAGCCCGCTCCCTCATCATTGACACCGGTCGCAAACACCTCATCGAGTAGCACACGCGCGTAGTGGGCAGTACGCCAGTCGAGGTGTAGATAGAGACTACCGTTGGACGCAAGCAGAGCATGGAGGAGGATGAGTGTTTCGTATAGCCATTGTAAATAACCGTCCAATCGGCTTTGCCAGGTGTCGCGGTAGGCGATGCGCGTCCCATCGCTGTGATAGAAGATGCGCCCGGTCATGAAGGGAGGATCGATATAAATCAGATTGATCGCCCCACGAAACTCTGTCAGTAAGAGGGGTAAAACCTGCGCCTTATCGCCCAGAATCAGGCGGTTTGACCAGGTTTTCTCTGTTGTTGAAGCAGTATAGGGTGTAGACGGATAGTGTGCAATAGTGTTGAAATAATATTGCTGGCTGGCGAGAGTAGCTGTAGCATCGATGCGTTGCTTACCTGACCAGGTGAGTTCGGCCATGATTGTATCTCTTTCTTTGCTGATGTCAGGCTCTATTATACAGGAAACCGGCTTATTTTATATCGTGGCTGGTACAAATGTGACAACAGGGAGGTACATGAGCGATAATGAAAGTTGCGGTGCCTGATTACCTGGCGAACCGCGACGTTGATATGGCGGTGTGTCCCTGTGCGACAGAGGCCGTCTTATCGGTGATACAGAAAGGGTTTTCACACTACTATGGACTTTGGTGTATTTGTTCCGCAAGGTTGGCGCATGGATCTGGTTGATTTTCGTGATCCGGTCGAAGCCTATGAAGCGATGACGCGCGTTGCTCAGGAGGCCGACGCGCTGAAGTTTCGCTCGATCTGGTTATATGACCACTTTCATACCGTGCCGAAACCAACGCAGGAGGTGACATTCGAGTGCTGGATCAGCACGGCGGCATTGGCACGCGATACGAAGCGCGTGCGTATCGGGCAAATGGTGACATGCAATAGCTATCGCAATCCGTCCTTGCTTGCCAAGATGGCCAGCACGGTAGATGTTCTCAGCCATGGCCGTCTCGACTTCGGTATTGGTGCTGGCTGGTATGAACACGAGTACCGCGCCTATGGCTATCCCTATCCCGATGCTCCTGAGCGCCTGCGCCATTTACGCGAGGCCGTTCAGGTCATTCTGGCGATGTGGACGCAAGAAGAGGCCGTGTTCGAGGGCAAGTATTACCAGGTGCGCGGCGCAATCAACCAGCCAAAGGGTGTGCAAAAGCCGCATATTCCTCTGCTGATTGGTGGAGGTGGCGAAAAAGTCACACTCAAGCTAGTGGCACAATATGGCGATGCCTGCAACGTCGGCGGCGATATTGCCACTATCAAGCATAAATTTGAGGTTATCAGGCAGCATTGTGAGGCGGTGGGACGCGATTACGATACCATCCGTCGTACTAGCAGTGTCAATTGCTATATCGGAGAAACCGAGGCTGAGGCTGTTGCCAAATTGCCGGAGAATATGCGCGGCAATCTTGAGCAAGCTCGCCAGCAGGCATTGATAGGCACCCCCGCGCAAATTCGTGAGCGCCTGGCCGACTACGAAGAAGCCGGTGTGCAGGAACTCATCGTCTACTTCGCCGACGCGACCAGGCTCGATCCTTTGCGCCTGTTCTCACAGGAGTGCATTGGCTGATGTGAACATGCTTATGAAATTTAGCCTGCGAGAACGGTGATTCCGTAGAGGCACGATAAACCATGCCTCTACGGAATTTTGATGATTAGCAATCTTATTTGGCAAGTAATGGTGAGGTGTACTTGAGAGGTGAGCAGGTTTCCTTACGGTTGAATGATATAGAGTAGCGTGTTATTAAGCCAGGCTTAGGGTCGATGGTTGTTGACTGCGAAACTCTTCTGCTGACCGATAGAGAGATCGAGCAGTTCAATAGCAGTGGCTTGTCCGTTGTTGCTTGCCACGGTGAATGCCACATGCTGCTTGTCCGGCGACCACTGAATATTGCCGATGATATAGGCAGGGCGCAGAAAAGCGTTTGTAGCATCTGCCCATTGGCCTGACGAATTTATGCTGCTCATCATCATTTTCTGGACGTACCATTGTGTTTATTGACGAAAGTCTCATACTGTTATTATAGCAAATGGCATGTCCCCCGGCCTATTTTTCCTGATTGCTTGACTTTGTGTTTCGTATAATGTACGGTTGTTTCATATAGTAAACACGAACAGAGGAGTACGAGCAATGGAGTTGAGAAGTGTGCTGGATACGCAGCACCTGGCGCAGTTGGTGAAAAGCAAGCGTGGGGAGCGTAGCTTGCGCGACATCGCACAGGAGATTGGCGAGATCAGTCCGGCTACATTGTCGCGCATTGAAAATGGTAAGATGTTGGATGTGGAGACGTTTTTACGGCTATGTGATTGGCTTCAGATCGCGCCGCAGCAATTTATCCGCGAGATGCCATCTACTTTGCTGGGAAGCTATGCGCTCAGATATCATGTGCGTGGAGGCCAGCCACTTGAAGGCTCAGTGGTCGTGCAGGGGTCAAAAAACGCAGCCTTGCCGATTATCGCCGCCTCATTGTTGGCCACGAAGGGCCAGACTATACTGCATAATGTGCCACTCATCAGGGATGTCTTTGCCGCCATTGAACTGGCCCGCACGCTTGGTGCGCGGGTGACGCTGCATGAGGAAGATCAAGTGCTGGTCATTGATGCATCAACGCTTACCTCAAGTGTGCTACCGGTACAATTGACCAGTTTATTTCGTGGCTCTGTATTGTTCCTGGCACCCGTGCTGGCGAGAACGGGTCAGGTCTCGATTGAAAGCGTTGGGGGCGACAAATTGGGCAGGCGCGGCCTGGACTTCCATTATCGCGGCTTCGCACGTCTCGGTGCAGAGGTAACGGGCGATGCAGAGCATATCTCGATGCGTATGGGCAAATATCACGGAGCCTATCTCTACCTGGATACGCCGAGCCATACCGGCACAGAGAATCTCATGATGGCAGCGTGTCTGGCAAAAGGCACAACATTCATCGAAAATGCCTCTGTGGAGCCTGAAATTGCCGACGTAGCACGTTTTCTCACGCTGATGGGTGCGAAGATCGATGGGGTGAATACCGGCCTGCTGACCATTGAGGGCGTTGATGAGCTTTCGGCAGTAGAGTATACGATTATGCCGGATCGCCTGGATGCCGGTACCTTTGCCATCGCTGCCGCTGCGACACAGGGGGATATCATGCTGGTCGGGGCCTCGTTACGTCATCTGGGCGTAGTGCGTGCTAAATTAGAGCAGATGGGGGTCGAGGTCGTTGAAGATGGTCCGGTTGTGCGTGTCCATCGTCGCCAGGAAACGCTACGACCAATCAATATTGTCACGTGGCCCTATCCGGGTTATCCTACCGACCTGCAACCCCAGCTCATGACGCTGGCTTGCCTGGCTTCGGGCCTTTCGTATATCCGTGAAACACTCTACGAATCGCGTTTCGGCACTGCACAGGAACTGATGAAAATGGGAGCTGAGATCAAAACCGAGGGCGACCTGGCGGTTGTTTCCGGCCCGACACACTTTAATGGCGCTGAAGTGATCGCGCATGACATTAGAGCGGGCATGGCGTTGCTGATCGCTGGTGCGGTGGCCGAAGGTGAAACGACGATTGAGAAGGCGGTGATGATTGAGCGTGGATGCAGTTCAGTTGTACGCCGCTTCTCGCAACTGGGCCTATCCATTGTTGAGGAACGTGTCCCGATGCCACAACTGTCGCGTAGTTAGTATCCGCCGATTGTGCAAGGAGATTTTTATGTCCGACGATGGAACTACCGATGACGTTCAAAAGTGCACCGTAGTGACGGAGCGGCGAGGAACCACACTGATTGTCACGATCAACCGACCGGAGGTAAGGAATGCTCTTGATGGGCCAACTGCGATGGCATTGGCGCAAGCATTCCGTGCCTTTGATAGCGATGATACGCTGGCGGTCGCTGTTCTGTGTGGGAGCGGAGGGACATTCTGTTCTGGCTTCGACCTGAAAGCAATTGCCGATGGCACACGGATGGTCCAGGTGAGTGAAGATGGGGATGGGCCGCTGGGCGTCACGCGCATGCAGCTCTCCAAGCCGGTCATTGCTGCCGTCGAGGGTTACGCGGTCGCGGGAGGACTCGAAGTTGCGCTCTGGTGTGATCTGCGTGTGGCGGCAGAGAATGCTGTCTTCGGCGTGTTCAATCGTCGCTGGGGCGTGCCACTGGTCGATGGGGGCACGATTCGTTTGCCGCGCCTCATTGGGCAAAGCCGCGCTCTTGACTTGATTCTCACCGGTCGCGGCGTGTCTGGACAGGAAGCGTTGACGATGGGCCTTGTCAATCGCCTCACGTCTCCTGGAGAGGCGTTGCCTGTGGCGCTGGCCCTCGCCGACGATCTTGCTCGCTTCCCTCAACACGGTCTGCGCTCTGATCGGCTAGCAGTATATGAGCAGTGGTCGCTTTCATGGTCGGATGCGTTTGCCAACGAGGCGCGTCGTGGTCTGGAAGTGTTGCGTTCGGGAGAGTCGGTAGAGGGAGCGCGACGTTTTGTTTCCGGTCATGGGCGTCACGGTAGCATGAGCGACCTCTAGGGTTAACTAACCTGCCCTGCTACGTGACCGATAGCTAACTCTTCCTATAGCACTACGGCCTTACGGGACTCTGCTACTGAGATACGTTGATACACAATGATGCTTTGTGAAATCGACCAATCTCACACACGGCTATCTATATCCGCCACATGGGTAGCCGTGTGGTTGTAGCATATCTGTGAGGTGAATGTTCATGCTAGGAAATCTTCGTCCACTGTTGTGGTCTTCGCTGCTTTTGTGTGCGTTGTTGCTCTCTTCCTGCGGTATACAAAGGATAGGCACAATTCCGCGTGGTACACCTGATACCGGGGATGGGACACCGGCTGTTTTACCGTCGCCCACGATTACTGTACCCGTCGCCAGTGTCAGTGTCCTCGGCTCAACCTACGCTTTTGTGCGCAATAATCAACTCTGGGTTGCGTTGAATAGGGCAGTGCCGCGTCAGCTAACGAATTTTAATTATAGCAATCAGCCGCAGGTTTTCTGGCATCAGCCGTTGTGGTCGCCGGGCGATCATTTTCTGGCCTTTATTTCTGATGCAGTACCGATGGGAATCGGTGGTGGCGGTTGTCCTGCGCCGGATTATAGCGCCAATGGTGTACTATATGTAGTAAACTTGCAAAGCGGGCAGGCGACACAGATTACACTGCCTGCTGTGAAAAAAGATGTGCAACTGAGCGGTGTCCTGCTGACCGATTACTGGCAGTATGCATTCTGGGAGGATGCAACTCATCTACTGGCATGGTATAATGGTGTGCCGGGGAAGGTGAGCAGTGCGGCAGGTCTCTACCGCTTTGATGTTGCGACCCAAACGTTGACGCAGATTCTACCCTTATCCAGCCTGGATGTCGCAACGCTCTTCGAGCCACAGCCCAATATGCCGCTCTTGCTCTCGTTACGTTATAGCAACGAGCAACTTTTCTATCAGGTCGTCGTACATCCCTTTGGGCAGCAGAGTCAATTCTTGATTTATCGCCGTTCGTTGCAGCAGTCACAGGCGGTGAATAGCAAGGTGTTGCAGATTGGGAGCGAGGCATGGTGTGCGAGTGCGCAAGGTGCAGGTTTTGTGCGGCCCGGCTGGGATGTGTCGCCGAACGGAGAGCAAATCGTGTCACAGACGATTGTGACTGCGAGTAGCAATGGCTCTGCTGTGGGAGCGGTACAGGTCTTGAATATGCAAGATGGCGTAACAACGCCGCTCTTTAGCCCGGCTCCGACAAGTTTCTTGAGCCGGGACCTTCAACTGACCTGGGGGCCGGACAGCCAGACGGTGATCGCCTCTGTCCCCCATACAACCGGCCAGGTTGAAGGACAAGGACTGTATAGCGCGACGCTGGCCGATCCGCAAACGATGCAGCAGTATATGCCGACGGTGATAGGGCAAGTCTGCTGGCGCGCTGATGGCAAAGCGTTTGCGTTACAGGATGGAGATGCATTGGACACCGGTACGCCGTTCAGCATCTATGTCTTTGTTGCGGGAGAGACACAGGGGCGCGTATTGTTGAAGAATGCGCGAGAATTTGCTTGGGGATGAAAAGAAATGCAGTATGCACTCTGGACGATTGTGAGCTTACTGGCCTATGCAGGTGGCCTGGTGATCTTATTGCAAGTAACACCGAGGCTCTGTTTTCGCTCGTTTGACGAGGGAGTATTTATGGGGCTGGCGGCTGTCGCGGTCATAGGAGCGCTGCTGGCCTTTGGTTCGTTTGTCGTGACATACAGCATTTTTAGCGGTGACTTGCAAGTGAAAATTGTCAACTTCCTGATGCTGGTAGGCATTCTGCTAGTAGCGATTCGGCTCTCGATGCGCAGTTTTCGTCCACGTGTTCTGACCGGCATGATTGAGGTGTCACGTATCATGGTAGGCAGTTATGGTATTTTGCTCGTTCTTGCCGCATTGTATTGTATTGTTCAGTTATTCCGTTAGCATGACAACTCCTTGAGGCAAGAAAAGCGTTGTTGGCGCGGAGTAGAGGCAAATTATGATTGTACGAGATGTAATGACAACAAAGTTGACGACGGTAGAACCGAATGATACGCTGGGGCACGCTGCGAACATATTCAGGCAGTATCAATTTCATCATTTGCCGGTCGTGCGTACCCTGTATCTTCCGCCGCCACCAGAGACGCCCCATGCTCCAAAAAGGACGAAGCTGTTATTGGAAGGCATGCTGACGGCCCAGGACATCGATGTCGCGGCGGGTACTGCCAGGCAGGGGTCTTCCAGCGAGATGCTGGGGCGACCCTGGCAGGAGCGGCATGTCTCAGAGGTAATGCATCGTGCGTTGATTCGCGTCTCACCGACCACCAGTGTCGCGGCGGCAGCGCAGATTATGGTTGAGCGCGGGTTAAACTATCTGCCTGTAGTAGAGTATGAGGAGAGCGAGCAGGAAACCAGAACGATTCTGGTAGGTCTGATTACGCGCAGTGATCTACTGATGGCTCTGGCCCGCGCACTTGGCGCGTTTGAGCCGGGGATGCAGTTGGAAATTGCGCTGCCGCCGGGCGATATGAAGCCTCTGGCAGAAACGCTCTGTTTCGTATCAGAGTTGCATACTCCCATTCGTAGTCTCATTGTGGCACCGGTTGACAGTACAGGGTCACAAAATGCTGTTTTGCGCCTTGGTACTATTAATCCGGCTCCGCTTCTTGCCCGCTTGAAAGAAGCAGGTATCCACTATTCGTTTGCAACGCCACTGGTGGAGGATGATAGCCATGCCTGATCAAATCTTATCGCGTGCGCGGCTCGTCTTTGATCCCGAAGAACTGAAGTATGATTTTGGCGCGCATCATCCCATGCAGCCGAGCCGGATTGTGGCTTTGTTCGATCTGCTCGAAAAGAGCGGCCTGTGGCAGCGTGAGCAAGAGCGGACGCGCCTCGCGCCTCGTCTGGCCACTGTCGAAGAACTGCGTTTGGTTCATACTGCTGATTATATTGATGCTGTGCAGCGCCTCAGCGTGCCGGAGGAGGAGATTCTCGATGACGGTGAGCGCAAGGTACGTGGCCAACTGGCGATGCAATATGGTTTCAGTGATGGTGATACGCCACCATTGCCCGGTATGCACGAGGTTTCGGCGCGTATTACCGGTGGTACGCTAATCGCGCTGTGTGCGGTAATGGGCTTGCCGGAGGGAGGCGAATTTGCCTCTGAGGAAGAGCGTCCTTTACATGTGTTCCATCCCAGTGGTGGTCTGCACCATGCCTGGGCCGAGCGCGCCTCTGGTTTTTGCGTCTACAACGATGCAGCGGTAGCCATCGCGCGCGTCTTGCAGGCCAGCGAGGCGAAAGTCCTCTATATTGATTTTGACGCGCATCATGGTGATGGGGTGCAGCGCGCTTTCTATGATGAGCCGCGTGTGATGACGATTTCCATTCACGAAACCGGACGCTATCTCTTTCCCGGCACAGGTGATGTGCTGGAACTGGGCAAAGGGCCGGGGCGCGGCTACTCGGTCAACCTGCCGCTGGAGCCGTTTACAGAGGACGACTCGTATATCGCGTGTATCGATTCTCTGCTCTCGCCGCTCGTGGCATCTTTCGCGCCCGATGTGATTGTCTCGCAGCATGGTTGTGATACGCATGCGTGGGACCCGCTCACGCACCTGAGCCTGACCATGCGCGGCATTCAGGCGCAGATAAAAGCTGCTCACAAGCTTGCGCATGAATATTGTAACGGACGCTGGGTCGCGCTTGGTGGTGGTGGCTATGATCTCTATCGTGTTGTGCCACGCGCCTGGAGTGTACTCTGGGCCGAGATGTCCGAGCAAGAGGTGCCTGAGAAGTTACCGGAGGAGTGGGTAGCGCGCTGGAAGCCGGCCTGGGAGGCGATTGAGGCCGAGGAGCAGATGGAGCAGGAGGTGATGGGCAAGGAGCCATCACCATCAATCTTCCCGACGACCTTTATGGATTCGCCCGCCGATTTTCCGCCCATGCCGCGTCGCTGGCAGATCAGTAACACCAATCGGCACACGGTAGCGTTGCTGCGCCATCTCCTGCTCTCACCTTCTATGCGCCAGGCGTTCCCCTCACAGCGTCATCGTTCGCCGATGGCAGGTCTTTTCGATCTGCTGCACATGAATCGCACTGACACGCCGTCACGCAGCAAAACGTTGGAGACGCCGAAAGGGTTGGTGCTACTGCGTGATTTCTGCCCACCTTCGCTGGTCGAGCGCCTGCGCCCTGATGAGGGATTGAAAGCCTTCGCGCGCCTGCCTGAGCGCGAGCATCAACTCCTGCTCAATATTGCCAGAAGTGCCGATTGCGCTTTAACACTGGCCCATACGCCGTCGGGAGTAATCGTTGGTCAGGTCACGATTGCACCCGCCGACGAGTGGTGGGACGGCATCGAGAACGTGTATGAGGTAGCCATTGAGGTCAGCACAAACTGGCGCGGCGTAGGGATCGCTCATCGCATGCTAGAATTCGCGCTTGAACTGGACGCACTGGAGGACATGATACTCTTTGCGATGGGCCTCTCGTGGCACTGGGACATGGAGGGCCTGGGCATCTCACCCTACCGCTACCGCCAATTGATTACCCACCTCTTTGCTACGCAAGGCTTTACTGAGTATACAACAACGGAACCAAATGTCAGCATGGAGCCTGCGAATGTCTTCCTGGCGCGTATCGGCAAGCGCGTCGATGAACGTACCGTCAATCGCTTCATGAACCGCATGCTCAGTTCGTCAAGTATGTTACGCATGTAGGGGGGTATCAAAAGGGCTAACGGCAAAAAGTCCTTGTGATCTATTCCTGCCCCTAGAGCAGGAATAGATCACAAGGACTTTTTGTGTATTGACAGATTAGCACAGCTTATGCTATATAAAGGATGAACAAGCTGGATATATCCTCCCTTTGGGGGGAAAAGTTAATAGGCATTTGTTCATGCTAACTTGTTTTGAGAAATGCATTCCTGTTTGTTCTATCGCATCAGCCTCTTTGCTTGCGACAAGTGCCAGTATAGTGTTGTACAGGAAGGTATTTTTTATGCATGGGAACCTCATATCCTGCCCACCTGTTGGCTTCCACTCCATACAAAAAAGTGATGAGAACAGATCGATCCTAATTGATGGGAAGATGATGATAAAATTCACCCGCACTGAGTATGCCTTGATCTTGCTGTTCCTGGAAGGCAAGGTTGTAGAGGATGCCATCTCGATAGAGAAAGTACTTGGCTATGAGGTGGGTCAACATAGCCGCGAGAAGCTTGATAAGCATATAGATCAAAGGAGTGATTCACAGGGGGTATAATGAGATCAAGAAGTAGAGTAATGAAGGGCATTGTTTGCTTTGTATCACAGATGTACTGTAAACTGTTACGTATGATAGCTATCTGTTTACTTTTAGCATCTTGTAGTACTTCTATTCCTGTTTCAACAACTGTTGCATGTGGAACAATTACTAATCCCGGTAATGAAGGTACAGGAGCAGCGGAACAAGTTGGGAAGTGCTTCGCACTGGCTTATCAACATTGCCAGCCTGCTTCGCTAACATATGTTGACCCAAGCGGGATCACAAGTACTTTTACACTTAAACCTCAAACTTCACATTGCGCTATTAGCGAGACGGTAAAAACAACAAAGAACGCAAAAAAAGCCTCTACCTTTGCGTGCGCGCAAATGCAGGCATTTCGTGGCGGGATTGGAGCTTTGATTTTCTTAGGGTGCCTTAATGGCGGAACTATTACGATCCCTGTTAATGAAGCTGTGCAGTAAAATAGTCTCATATGCCCTCACGAATGCTACTACCAGAGCATTTCATTCTTCGGTCTATCTTTAAAACAGGGATAGGCCGAAGAGCGAAATACCTCGATGTGGCGAATTTTTGGGATGGGCGGCGAAAAAACGCAACATCTCACTGGAGGCATCAGGCCCTCTGATATCAGTATATGAGCCGCCTGAGTTGCCACCGACCCAGGCATGACCTGCCTGATGCACAATCCATTTCTCTACTATTGCCTGTCCGCGCGTATCATAATAGAAAGTGCGTGTGTAGCTATATCCATCAGCTTGCCCTTCAATACTCTGGTAGTTCCGTCCCTGTTTTGTTTCTGATCTCCGTGCTGAAGCCTCATGCCATTGTTCTGCCAGCCGGTCTGCATTGATGGGAGCAACGGTAGTATCGGCATCACCATGAAAGATAATCAAGGGTATAGGTTCAGCGATGGCCCTGTTATAGCGCTCAGCACCCTTTCTCATCGCGCTGAAAGCGGAATGCAGGTTATGCGCTGCACCGTAGGGAAGACCCGAATGTACTCCTACTGCGGCGTAAAGGTCTGGATAGGTTGCGGCCACAATGGCGGCCATAGCTCCGCCCGCCGACAGCCCGGCGATATAGACTTGTCGATCATCAATATTGTAATTACTCATGATTTGCCGCGTAATCTCGGCAATTAACAATGGTTCCCCTCTATCTCTTTGTTGATCAGAAGTCTGGAACCAGCGCCAGCATTTTGAGCCGTTGGCGGAAACTACCTGTTCGGGATAGGCCACCAGGAACATGTGTCGATCCGCGAGCGTGTTCATCTGTGTGCCTGTGGCAAAGTCAAGCGCTGACTGGGTACAGCCATGCAGCATTACGACTAAAGGAACTTTTTCTTCTGTGTAGCCACGAGGAAGGTAGAGTTTGTAAGGACGGCGGCCATACGCATTGCTGTAGGTCTGCGCGAGCCATTGCCCCTCGGTTGCCGGTGTGGGTGACTTGCCGCGAAAAGGGGTGGGGCGTTTGGCGAGCAATTGCTGTAGATGGTGAAACAATGAGTCTGTGGTTCCATCTGCTTGTTCACCGGCTTTTTTGTTGTTAAGTACGCGCTGAAGCAGTGCTGTGGCTTCAGTGAGTTGGCCCGCTTGCGTGAGTCGCATCACTTCCTTCATTATGTCCTGGGGATCATTCATCGTCAGGTGTTGCCTTTCTTTTGCCATTTAGCGAATATGCCCTGCCAATGCTAATCTTACAGCAGGACTGACCCGTAGCGCGCCAAGTGCCTCAATGGTAACAGGATGATAACGCATCTGTCAAGAATATAGACAGGTTCTTACGACTTTCTAGCAAACCACCCCTATGTATTTTCCCAGCTCTGTAAAATATATGCTCAAAAAAGCAATCCACTCAGGCGATGCTGTCGTAGTACTAGGTGAGAAGCAACTGAACGATGCTCTTACATGAAAATACATACTATAGATATGTTGCTTCCCAGACTTTGTAAATTCCCTTATATACCTTCCTGCTTTAGGATTGAGAGAAGGGAAGTACGTCAACATGACGTCTGTATGTACTTTTATGTGCGGTACACGGAAAGGATGGTTTCTATTATGTCAGATCAGAAGTTGGCCAGCGATAATCTGGTGGCGGCTATTGAGAGTCGCCGTTCGCGCCGTTCGTTACTCAAGGGTGCTGTTGTGAGCGCGGCGGGAGCGACCGGTGTTGCTGCGGTTGCTAGCGCAATCATCCCTGCCGGTAGTGCCTTTGCTGCCACGACCCAGTCGAGTTGTGTCACACCTATTCCACAAATTCTGACCATTGGTCGCACGGCAGAGCGTCTGGCTGTTACCTTCTATTCACATGGACTGAAGTATGCTGACAAGCTCGGCCTGAGTTGGGACGCCCAGGTTTTGTTGAAGGCCGCTATGATTGAGGAGCAGATTCACGAGAACTTCTTTGCCAGCGCCGGGGGTCAGGTGCTGACCAGCACCTTTAGCTTCCCCAATGGCGAAGAAACTTTCCGCGATCTCTCGAAGTTTATTGCCACCCAGCAACAGCTTGAAGGTGTCTTTGACTCTGCCTTCCTGGCCGCAATCAAGGAGTTTGGTGAGCAAGGACGACCGGACCTCTCACAGATCGCGGGGCAGATTGCTACTATCGAGGCAGAGCATCGCGCGCTTGGGCGTCTCATCGGGGGTCTTTCTCCGGCGGACAACTGGGCCTTCTCGCCCGTGCTGCTTGGTTCTGTGGGCGATGCGCCTGCTGTTGTGAAACAGGCCGGTTATCTCAGCCCGACGCAAGGTAATAGCTTCACGTATCATCCAGTGAGTACCAGCGATTCCGGGGTTATCTACCGCTCGCCATTTGCTGTTCAATCATGTTAATCTAGCTGTCTGGAGCGACGCGAATATATGCCTGAAGAAGCGTACTAACGTTTCTTCAGGCGTGTTTATGCTGCTCTCGAATGGAAGGCGGTAAAGCATGGATAATTCAGAGACATTCACTGCTGGTCGGCAGGTTGGTATCTATCAGATAGTGGCACGCCTGGGCGAAGATATGTTCAGCGAGATTTATCTGGCGCATCTCCTATCTCTGCCGGAGCAGCGGGTGGTACTCAAGCTAGGTAGTTCTGTGCAATATGATATCCCTGGGCAACGTGAGGCTTTGTTGCGCGAGGCGCATTTCCTGGCACAATGTAGACACCCGCATATTATTCCTTTGCTGGATGTAGGGGAGGAAGATGGCCACCCATATCTGGTAATGGCTTATGCCACCAATGGCTCGCTACGGCAACAGATGAATGCCAATGCGCCTGTTTGCCTGCCCTTAACAGAGGCGCTGATGCTGCTCCAGCAGGTTGGTGAGGCCGTAGCATATCTTCATGCGCACCATATCATTCATTGCGACCTCAAGCCGGAGAATATTTTGCTGAACCAGCAGGGTGCCATCTGGCTGGCCGATCTAGGTCTTGCTCGCCTGGTAACGGCTGAGCGAGGCGATAGGGAGGAGAAGCATCCGGTGGGTTCACTACACTATATGGCCCCGGAGGTCTTTCAGGGTGTTGTGAGTGAGGCCAGCGATCAATATGCCCTGGGGTGTATTGCATATGAACTATTGACGGGCCAGCGTCCCTTGACCGGTTTAAGTATTCGTGAGATCATAAGGCGGCATATGCAAGAGATGCCGATAGCTCCCTCATCGCTGAGGTCGGCATTACCGGCGTCTATCGATCAAGTAATTTTGCGTGCATTGGCGAAACAGCCGGAGGCGCGTTATCCTGATGTCGAGGCTTTNCTGGCGGCGCTGTGCGCNTCATGTTGGGAAGTGACGATAGGNATGGTCGAAAAGCCATCCANNGNACCGATTCCGTCGTAGTATGGAATGTAAGAGATAGGAGTATGCGTTGCTATGCGCCCACCGTGGCTGAACCACGAATCAANCTGCCCTATCTCGGCACGCCCATGTTCACCGGTCGTGTTAAGGCTCTCCTAAGCAATTCCTCGATTTATTAATGATAGCCCCGCGTTTTTGTATCATTCAGAATATTCTCGTTCGTATTAGAGGTAACATGGCAGCCTCTCGCAACCTTCAGTCTCGCCTCAAGGCACCTCTTGCCTTAAAATATGATAAGAGATAGATTAGAGATAGATAAGTAATCGAATTATTATCTTCTTAAGGAAAGATAACCACGGCTTTAATATACTTTAGTTTACGCTTAGAGTGGTTTATAGCTAAGTTAATAGCGGCCAAAAATACTTGAAATTTGTTGTTGAAAGCGGTACGCTATGGAAGATGAAAATACGAAAGCGAGGTTGCGAGAATATGCAATTAAGAGAAAGAACCAGAACGTCATCTCCTGAACTGACTGATGGTTTTCTTGTGAAACAAACATTGGCCGGTGATCAGAGTGCCTTTGAAATGCTGGTGCGCCGTTATCATGTGCCACTTTTCAATTTTATATGTCATTGTTTAGGCGACTATGATCAGGCATGTGATGTATCGCAGCAGGTGTTTCTGCAATTGTATATTTCCATGCCAACTTTACGCACGGGCGAACCCCTGAAGGCATGGTTATTCCAGGTGGCACGTAACCGCTGTTTAGATGAGTTGCGTCGGAAGCGTGCTATTCATTTTTCTGAGCTGGAAGCCTCGAATGAAGATGATGATCTATCACCGTTGGCGATCATGCCTGATAGCAGTCCACTCCCTGATGAGATTGCTGAGCATCATGACCTACAGTCATCCTTGCGGCACGCTATTCAGAATCTGCCTCCCAAGTTCCGTTCGGTGGTGCTGTTGCGCTATGCCGGTCAACTCAGCTTCTCGGAAATTGGGCATACCCTGAATATGCCAGAGGCGACGGCCAAGACCTACTTCCAGCGCGCTCGCCCGCTGCTACGTGCAGCGTTGGCAGCGCAGCGCCAACCGGCACCTGCGGTATGAGCATTCGGGTAGAACAAGGCTCTGGAAAGTGAAACTTCCCTCTAGTGTTATTCGTATTCTGTAGAAGAGATAGCGCGAGTAACATTAGAGGGAGTTGGTATGAAATATCCGCTATATCTTCTTCTGGCTGAAGTGGCTAAAGACCCTGTGGTTGATGATGAGATTGATGAGCTATTTAGGCAATTGGAAGTGATCGAACCTCCTGAAACGTTGGTTAATGATATTCTCGCTTCTGCCGCCCGTCTAGCCCGGCAGTCATGTCTGGCGTCTCCCCTCTTGCAGGATATGGATGGTCTGGTGGTGTGTCATGATATGCGCAATCCGTCATAATGGGTTGCACGGTTGTCTTGTCTATCTCAGGCGAAATCCGTTTATCTTCCGTTCGGATTGGACGGATGCATATGATGCATATACATAAAACGGCATCATGAACTCCGGCGGTTCGTGATGCCGTTTTATAGTTATTCTTGCTTGTGATGCGCCTGGACGCTCACAGAGGCATGTACAGCACTTGTTGGCGACCCCACCGGGAAATAAGGCCGCTGGTGGGCCTTGCTATCAGGAAGCAATCTGGTCGCTGAGCCGTCCGTGTGCGACGAGCCAGCGCACAAATTCAAGACGGCGATGGTCTGCGAGAGCTTGCTGCTTTTCCCTCTCGTTATAGTCCTTACGAAGCCTGCTCAATAGATTCATCTCACGCTCGTCAAATCCACCTTTGCGTAGAATTTCACGATCTTCTCTGCGGTCCATATGAACCTCCTTTCGGGCTGTTTAAGAACTAATGGGATGCCACCATTAACAGGCGTTGTATATGCTTGAGTAAGGTAGACATAGAATACGGTTTTGGCAGGTGATCCAGCGTGAGTCTTGATTCTCCACTGCCGCGTGTAATCCTGCGTGCTTCAGGAGTTGCGCTGGTAGTGAAGAGTACAGGCACATTCGTATAGGTGCGCAACGTGTGTAACACGTCTAGCCCATTTAGCGTGCCGGTTAGTTCAAGGTCAAGCACAACCAGATCGGGGGCGAAGGAGTGCATTCTGGCCAGCGCCAGGTCTCCGCTTTCTACGATAACGACGGTATAGCCATGAGCGGTAAGTACCTCGGCCTCCAGCGCAGCGAGCGAAGTATCATCCTCGACGAGGAGAATGCGTTGTCGTGTATGTGACCGTTCTGTCGCTATTCCCGCCGAGGGGACATGATGTTGCATATAGTGCTGTTGAGACCTGTTCTGTGCGCTCATGTCGCCGCTACCCGGCAAGATGTTCGCTGCATCATTATCTTGCATGACTGGTGTTCTGCTCTCCTGTCTTGAGAGTTGACGTGCGATTTTCAGCCGGTGCGGCTAGAGTAGCGCCTATCACTATTGATTATCTTCGCTATCTCTATCTGAAGCATACCCTATCCATAGTGAGAATAACGTGAAGATTTGTTCATGGATGTGAAAATTGTGTGAAGACGCCGCAAACTTTTTAAAGTTCCTCGGCGTCAGCCGGTGGTACCAGGTAGCCTACACCGGGTTCATTGAGCAGGAAACGTGGTTGGGCCGGGTCCGGTTCTAATTTGCGGCGCAGATGGCGAACGAAGGTGCGCAGATAGGTGTTTTCGCCGCTATAGTCTGGCCCCCAGACGCGCTGGAGTAACTCACGGTGTGTGAGAACCTTACCGGCATTGCGAGTTAGCTCGCAGAGCAGATCATACTCGGTCGGCGTCAGATGAACTTCGTGGCCCCCGCTGCGTACCTGTCGGTGCGCGAAGTCAACGACCAGCCCGTTCTCGCCGCCACAGCGATAGAACGGTCGCTGTCCGTCGCCACTTCCGATACTATTGCGCAGGCGCATAGCCTCCTCGGTGCGGCGCAGCGCCACCCGCACGCGCGCGAGTAACTCGTTCAGGCTAAACGGTTTTGTCAGATAGTCGTCGGCACCTAGATCCAATGCTTTGATCTTGATAGGTTCTTCGTCGTGGGCTGAGAGAACGATAACCGGTGCATTGCTCCATTCTCGCAGACGCCGCAAGAAGGTCAGGCCATCGAGTGAAGGAAGCGCCAGGTCGAGCAGAACGAGCTGGGGCTGAAAGAGCGCTGCTATATCGATGGCCTGAGCGCCATCACGCACCGCTTGCACCTGAAAGCCTCGCGCCTTCAATTGAGCAAGGAGAAAATTGCGCATCTGTGGATCGTCCTCAACGCATAGGATGCGCACCTTTTTATCGCTGGTAGACATTACCGCCATCTCCTCCTGAATACCATCACTCTGAAAACCATCGCTGCGTATTGCCGCTAAACCATCGCGGCCTGATCGGTAGAGTCCTGTTCGGTCTGCTCTCCATACACAGGCAAAGTGAATGAAAAACTGGCCCCTTGCCCAGGACTGCTGGTGAGTTGTAACGTGCTGCCATGTGCCTCAATGATACCACGACTGATATACAAACCCAGCCCTGTGGCCGGACTCCACCGTTCAGAACCTTTGCGGCGCTCGGTGGCCTCCGGTTGACCGGGGCGTTTCGCGTCCGGGCGGCGCGTGGCCGCGAAGGTGCTAAAACGGGTGAATAGGCTGGATTGTTGTTCCGGTGTCAAGCCAGGGCCATGATCGGTGACCCGCAATGTAACGGCTACTGTTTGTGGTCTGCGGGCCTGGAGCGCGATCACTGGCTCCGCCTCCAGGTAAACGATGTCCCCCTCCGGGGCATAGCGGAAGGCATTGCTGAGTAGGTTGGAAAGTACGCTCATGATTAGTTCGTAATCGCCCTCCACAGCCGGTAGATGTGGTGGAATGCTGATTTGCAAGCGGCGGCTGGATGTGTTAATCAGGGCTTCCAGGCGCTCTTGCAGGTCCTCGAACAATTCTGGCAACAGAATCGGCTCTCGCTCCAGGCGTAGTGCACCCGCTTCAACCCGTGAGGCATCCAAAAACTGATTGATCATGCGTACCAGCCGCTCTACCTGCTCATCTGCCGTTTGCAGAAAGTCTTGCTGCTCCTCCAATGACCATTCCAGGTCTTTTGCCAGCAAAGCGCTAAGATGGGCACGGATATTGGCGAGTGGCGTTTTGAGTTCGTGGGCCATAGTCGTGAAGAAATCTTCACGCATGCGCTCCAGATTCTTAATCGTAGTAATATCGTGCAGGACGAGAACCGCGCTGGTGATTGTGCCATCACGATCACGTAAGGGGGCGGCATTCGCCAGCAGGTAGATATTTTGACCATCTTTAATGGGAATACGGAGTTCTGCCTCTGTGGCTTCGCCTCGGCTCAGTGCGCGGTGCAGAGGACGTTCCTCATAGGGCACGAAAGCGCCTGCGGGGCCGTAAGTTGTAACCGGGCTGAGCAATTCTTGTGCGTTCAGGCCGAGAGCCTGTTTGGCGGCTGCTTCGGGGTCATCCGCCGGTTCCAGGGCAAGGCCCATGAGCTGTAAAATCTGTATGCCCCGTGTGTTGATCAACGTGATAGTATTATTCGGAGCTGTTACCTGCATGACGCCGGATGGCAGTCGTTCGAGCAGGATTTCCAGTTGCTTCTGCTGCATCTCTTGCACCTGTTTGGCGACCTCCAAAGCGCGATTGCGCTGGGCCAGTTCGGCAGTGCGTGCGATGACTTCGGCTTCGATGCGTTCGCGGGCCGCAACCTCTTCGGTGACATCGTGATAAAGCACGATGAAGGCAAAGGTATCGCCCAGTTCGTCGCGTACAGGGGTATAAGAACAACGCATTGTGTAGGTTTGCCCGTTGGCGGCAAGCATCTTAAATTCGTCCACGCGCCCTTGACGAGCACGCGCCTCCAGGACTGTGATGGCATCAGGTGTATCCAGCGCCATAATCTCTTGCGGGAACATCATTGGGGTTTGGGCCATGACCTCCTGCAAGGAGCGTAAAGCTGTATCATCAGGCCAGCCGAAGAGTTGACGTGCGGCTGGATTGGCATCCGCGATGCGCCAGCGGGGGTCAAAAATGACCACACCATCGGGTAGGGCCTGCATGATATTCTTGCGCTGATGTGCGTTGCGACTGGCCAGCCGCGCCCATTGTTCGATGCGTCGGAAGAGTTGAACATTCTGGATAGCCAGCCCGGCTTGCTGTGCGAATTGTTCCAGCAATTGCACCTCTTCCGTCGGGAAGCCGCGTGAACGCACGTGATACACTTCGATGGTGCCAAGAATAGTGTCGGCATGCGCCACTGTCCTGGTACGGCGATTGAAAGCCTGCACCGAACTCGCAGCGCTACTCTGCTGTGGATAGGGTTCAAAGATCGGCACACTAAGGATGGAGCCAGGGCGACGCGGGATACCGTGATCATCTACCAGGGGCAGGTGAAGTGTCGGATAGAGACCGGTATCGGTGATCATTAATGGACGTCGCTCGCGTGCCACCTGCCCCAGCAGGATATGTTCGTTGACCTCTGGATGCCAATGATAGGATTGTACATGCAATCCCTTTTGTGCAGCTATAGTGACGTGCTGTGACCCCTGAACGGTGCTCCGTGTAATCCCGTCGATATCGAATGGTCGCTCTTCAAGCGACGTTGTCGGTTGATCAAGCAGGAGAATCGCGCAACGCCGTGAGCCAACCATCTCATGGACAGCGGTCAGAATACGGTCAAGCACGTGCGGCAAGGCATAGGCACTGGCAATGGCCGATGAGATATAGCGAATAGCATTGAGATGCAGATGTGAGCGCACGGGGTCGGTAACATCTTCAATCGTGACCAGTAGCTCTGTTGTACTACCAGTATCTGTTGCCTGCGACTGCGGAAACTGCTCAATGGAGATATTCCAGTAGGTGCGCCCACGCCGTTCCAGAAAGCCCTCGAAGGGCACGTCCTGTTTGTGTATGCTTTCACCACTGCTGATGACCTGCGCAAGCAAGGGCATCAGCACCGCGTTAATGTCGGCAGGAACAACCGCGTCAATACGCCGTCCCGTGACTTGCTGCACATTCCAGGCTTCATGCAGAAGTTGTTGTAAGTAAGGATTGATATATTGTACACGAAGGTCTGGGCCTTCGATAATTGCTATACCGAGTGATAAAGAGTTAAGGATATGTTGAAATCGTGCGGTTTGTCCTGTTTCCATATGGCAATCTTCTAGCTATCTGGTGCGCACACAAACTATACGCTCAGAGAGATTACGCACACGTGTGGAAAAACGACTTTACACTTCTATTATAACTTATTCTAGCTTCCTTTGTGCTTGCCTGATTGCCATCTTCAGCGATAGGGGATGCCAGCGAGACAGGATATCTACCAGGGACACTCCTAAATAATGATAATGATACAAATTGTGTCATGGTAGGGATGCTCCTGGTAGATATCCTGTCTCGCGTTCGTCCTGATCGTTGAGACGTTTCAAGTCTATTGCCAGCCCCGCTATCATAAGATAGACCCGCTCTGCTGCCTGTGCCAGCCGCTGGTTGATGCGTCCAAGTATATCGCGGTAGACACGGCTGATAGCATATTCGGGGTGGATGCCCAGCCCAACCTCATTACTGATGATCACCAGCGTTTTTGTGGCAGGCAGTGCCGCCAGCGTTGCGAGCAGGTGATCAATCTCTTGTAATGCCTCTTTGCTATAGCGGCTGCTCAGCGCCGGGTTGGTTTCAAAATTGGTATCATGCTGTTGCCAAAGCCAGTTGCTGAGCCAGAGCGTCATACAATCGAGCAAGAGAACATCGGCCACCTCGGCGGCTTGCTGGATGGCCTGAGTCAGATTGAGAGGTTCCTCGATGGTAGGCCAGTCGGCGGGACGTGAGGCGCGATGATGGGCAATCCGCGCGCGCATATCGTCGTCGCTGGCGGTGGCAGTGGCGATAAACGCAACTCGCCGACCGCTATTGTGTCCCAATCGTTCCGCAAAGGTACTTTTGCCACTGCGCGCGCCTCCCAGAATGAGGATCAGGCGAGAGTGCGGAGAATGCAGCGGCCTGTTCTGTTCCGTATGGTTCATAGTTATCTTCTTTCTAGCTTCTCTAAAACCGGAGGATAACGAAAGCCAGCAGGCAGACGACCTCAATAATTTCCCCGATGGCCCCGTAGCTATCGCCGGTCAGGCCACCAAGCAGGCGCGCGATCCATGTACCGAGTGCCAGGGTGATACCGCTGGCCAGAATCCAGATACCGAGGCCCATGAGGCGTCCCGCCAGGGCAACGATCAGTAGCGAGATAGCAGCGGTGATGAGCAGGTGTTGCTGGGTGACGGCTTGCCGAAAGAGCGCACCGAGGCCGGTGGTACGTGCGCTGGGAAAGACATGCAGGGCCAGTATCATGCACCAGCGGGCTGTGGGCAGCGTCATCAAGAGGGCAAGGGGGAGTGCGGTATTCGATAAGCTGGCAATACAGGCGAATTTGAGTAGCAAGAGGCAGAAGGCCCCTAGCACACCGAAGCTGCCAACGTGGCTGTCGCGCATGATCTCCAGGCGACGCTCCGGTGTTGTACCTCCGAACAGACCATCGCACGAATCCATCACGCCATCGAGATGCAGCCCTCCGGTGAGAAGCACCTCGATAATGACAACAAGAGCGGCGATGACCAGTGAAGGGGCCACGGAGGAAAGAAGGAAAATCAGCAGCCAGAGGATTAACGCGATGAGCAAGCCAATAATAGGAAAATAGATGCTGCCGACAATCACGCGCTCGCCGATAGCGTCTTTATCGAATAGACGTTGGGTGCCGGGAAGAGGCAGAATGGATAGGAAACGGAGCGCGGCAACGAATTCTCTATATTGATCGAGCAACCACATAATTGGCTCCTTCTATGCTTCAGGTGTTATATTGCTACGACGTGGATGGGCCGGACGTTGCATATTAAGCTTGACCAGCATACCAGCAGGAAACATGTCCTGTAAAGGCTTTTCTGCCGCTGGTTGTTGCGGGGGTAGCAGATCAAGTATGCTCAAGGAGCCAGGCTCCAGGCACAGCCGCCACTGGTTATTCAGTGGCATCTGTAAGGCGCTACAGAGCAGGGCGCGTATGGGGCCACCGTGCGAAACGATGGCGATGTCTCCGGCGTTCGTTTCTGCCTGGAGCCGGGCCAGAGCCTTGCCAAGACGCTGGAGCAGATCGATCAGCGATTCTCCACTGGGGGGCGCATGATGAAGAGGGTCAATAAAGAATGGGTGTGGTGTTTGAGATTGGTCGGCGATGTCGTCATAGGTCAGCCCTTCCCATTCACCGAAGTTTAGTTCGCGCCACAGCTCAGAAACCCTCAGCGGAGTTGCATGTGCCTGTCTGGCGGCGATCAGTGTCGCGGTTTCATGAGCGCGGCTGAGATCGCTGCAATAGATGGCTTGCAACGTTACTGGCGCAAGTTGATGGGCCAACCAGCGGGCCTGCGCCCGTCCTGTGCGCGAGAGTGGCACATCGTTCCAACCGCAATACCGTTGTGTGGCGTTCCAGTTCGTTTCACCGTGCCGCACGAGCCAGAGCCGCCGGATACTGTGCGTCATATGTTTACCTGTCCTTTGTCCTTTCTTGCTAGCTCTCTCTCTACACACAAGACGGAACGATTTTCCGCAAACATAAATTCCGCTGTTTGTCGCTTGACAATGGTTTCTGTACAATGCAGAATGAAGCGGATGGCGTTAGATCGCCCACTGAAGGTACGACAGGCATTGCCCGGCCTTATCTGTAGCGCCGGGCAACCCTTGTCTTATAAGGCTGAGCAGGCTGATGGGGACTCTCTGGAAAGGTGTAGAGCATGGCAGAAGACGAACTTGAGCAAGGGCTGGATGAATTGAGCGACGAAGCACGTGCGCGCAAGCGACAGACGTTGAGCGAGGCCAGGGCGAAGCGCGCGCCCAAAAAAGGTCTGGTAATTGTCAATACCGGCAACGGTAAGGGCAAGACGACGGCGGCATTGGGTCTTTTGATGCGAGCGTGGGGCCAGAACTTGCGTGTGGTAATGTTGCAGTTTCTCAAGGCAAAGACCGGTAATTGGGGCGAGATTCGGGCAGCGCAACGCATGGGCATCGAGATTATTCCGCTCGGTCAGGGGTTTACCTGGGTGAGTGCCAATCTTGAGCAGGATCGCGCGCTGGCTCAGGCATGCTGGCAGCAGTGTTGTGAGCGGATCGAGAGTGGCCAGTATGATGTGGTGATTATGGATGAGTTAACCTATGCGCTCAAATATGGCTGGCTTGATATCACCGATGTGCTGGAGGTATTGCGCAGGCGTGATCCCATGCAGCATATCGTTATTACCGGACGTGATGCCCCGTCGGAGTTGATCGAGTTTGCCGATCTGGTGACTGAGATGCGCGAGATCAAACATCCCTATAAAACACAGGGTATTCTGGCGCAGAAGGGCATTGAGTTTTAGTATAAAAGGTATGATGGTTATATGGATGAACAGAGACGAACAATATTGATTACTGCCCATTTTGAGCCACAATGGCAACAGCGGGTACAGCAACTTGCCCCCGACTACCAGGTAGTGCTGAATACGCCTGCAAATCCGCAGGAGCTTTCCGAGGATGTATTACGGAAAGTCGAGATCATGTACGCTTTTGGCTGGAATTTGCCGGAGCCAGAACAGGTGCCACACTTGCGCTGGGTACAACTCTATTCGGCGGGGGCCAACCAGGTCATGTCGTCTCGGCTTTACCGCGAGACGGATGTCCTTTTTACAACGGCGAGTGGTGTGCATGCTGTAGCGATTGCTGAATACGTGTTGATGGTTACGCTGGCATGGTTCCATCGCTTGCCAACGCTCTTCGTATGGCAGCAGCAACACTTGTGGCCTCGTAGCGCTCAGCGTGGTCAAGAACTCAGTGTCCAGACTCTTCGCGGCAAGACTATCGGTATTGTCGGCTATGGCAGTATCGGGCGCGAGGTGGCACGCCAGGCCAAAGTATATGGAATGCGCGTGCTGGCCATGCAGCGCGGCGACGATCACCGCGATACCGGCTTTATTTTTCCAGACATTGGCGACCCGGAAGGTATTTTACCTGACCACTATTATCCTGTAGGACAGCTTCATGCCATGTTGGCCGAGTGTGATATTGTGGTTGCCAGTGTGCCATTGACCGCTGAGACACGGGCCATGTTCAACGCAGAGGCATTCAAAGCAATGAAGCCAGAGGCATTCTTCATCAATATCGCGCGCGGCGATGTAGTAGACGAGGAGGCGCTGGTGCAGGCACTCGGAGAGAAGTGGATTGCCGGAGCCGCGCTGGATGTCTTCCATCAGGAGCCGTTGCCGGAAGATAGTCCACTCTGGGAGCTTCCTAACGTCATTCTCAGTCCACATATCACAGGCGTTTTCGCGGAATATAATCAAACGGCGGCGCAGATCTTTATGGAAAATCTACAACGCTACCTCAATGGCGAGTCGCTCTATAACCTTGTCGATAGAACACGCGGTTATTAAACAGCTTTGTTGTGCAATTCTGGTTGGAAGAATTCGTTATCATAAGTCCCTTTTCTTCAGAATTGATGTTTAGACTAATTTCTCATAGAACGGCCTGTAGAGCGGGATGAGACACATTCTTGCGAAAATTGCTCCAGTGGCTT
>JGI20133J14441_1000948_pt1 | contig 25096 bp, 22 predicted proteins | sample RS3BMetagenome_FD_14441 | JGI IMG/M metagenome (IMG submission 14441)
TCGTCGAGGGCTCGGCTGATGAGGTCCATCGCCAGCTCCTTCTTTGTCTTGAAGACGAGCGAATCGGGGATGCGTGCGGCACGCCGGCGCGCCATGTCGCCGGCCCACGACTCAGGGATGTACAGCTCGATATCGATCGGCACCTGCTCGCCGGCGGTGGCGACGCTGAGACTGACGGCGATCTGGCAGTTGGCGATCTTTCCCGCGCTGCCGGTGTATTGCCGCTGCACGCCGGGCGAGTGAGTGCCCTGCTTGAGCATGCCGGTGTCGTCGATGATCCAGGTGGTGATGCGCTCTCGCGCGGCCATCGCGTCGAGCGCGTACCGAGCCGCCTCACGCCGAACGTCTCGATCGCTCCAGGGCGCCTCGCGTACGAAGTGCAGCAACCGGTCGTGCATGCGGCTGCACCTCTTCTGCTCACCGCTGGCACGTGCGGCGATGGGCTCGACGCTCTTGCGCTCGCCGTCGGCCATCAGGCCGAAGGCGTACGTCGCGAACGACGCCTTCTGGCTCTTGCGGCGAAGGTGCTTGCCGAGCCTGACGGTGAAGTACTCGGTCGCTCGCGCTGCCGTGCCGGCATCCATCTCGTAGATCATGCCGGCGACCCTGCGCGCCTGGGCCCATCATGGACAACTTCCCGGAGTCGATGGATGCGACACAGTGGGGAATGGACCGTGGCGGCCCTACATGCGCGCGTTTTCGATCATGCGCCCCGCGTCAGAGAGTCCTGCAGTAGTGCTAATCACGCCCGGGTTTGCACTACCGTGAACCGGGTAGTGCTCGTGCGCCGCGGCTACGCGAGGTACTGAGAGGGCGTCCTGCGCGCTCGTGTGGGCCGAGACGGGCGTGATCATGCTCCTGTACCTGAAGCTAGCTCGCGCGCGCTGGTCGCGAGATGGTCGCCCGCGGACGTGCCAGGATCTGCGCGAGGCCATCGTCGAGGGGGCCGCCAAGCGGCTGCGTCCGAAGACGGTCGCCACGATGATCATCGGCCTGCTGCCCGTACTCTGGAGCACGGGAACCGGCGCGGACGTCATGAAGCGCATCGCGACGCCGATGGTCGGCGGGCTGCTGACCTCGTTTTTGCTCGAGTTCGCCGGGTACCCGGCGGTCTTCGCGATCTGGAAGGGGCGGGGGATTCCGCCCGGCCAACGCGGCGGCCAGCCCGAGGGGACCATCGCCGGCACCGATGCCGCGCCGTGACCCCCGGCGTGTTCGAGCTGGCGCGCCCCAGCCGCTCCGGCCCCGAGGTGCTCGAAACGGAGCACGACGACCCCGCCGGGGAACGGAGCTCGACCAGGCGCACGCTACTTCACGCTTTGCGCCGGCAATCCAGGCAACCGTGTCGGTTTGATGGCTCCTCATTCGTCCTCGGGGTATGGAAGGCGTTGCTGCCATTCGTCGTCCGACCCGATGAGCCACGACGACCAAGCCTTGTTCGTTCTGATCCCCGGCGCGGGCGGGATGGCCTGGTATTGGCATCGGCTCGTGCCTTTCCTCGAGCAGGCGCATCACGAGGCTGTTGCGGTCGATCTGCCGGGTGATGACGAGAAGTCCGGGCTGAGCACCTACGCCGGGCTCGTGGTTGATGCCGTCGGGCATCGGTCGAACGTGATCCTCGTCGCACAGTCACTCGGTGCGTTCACAGCTCCGCTGGTATGTGCTCGCGCGGAAGTCGGAATGCTCGTGTTCCTGAACGCCATGATCCCGGAGCCTGGCGAGACTGCCGGAGCCTGGTGGGAGCACACAAGGGCGGTACAGGCTCGTGTCGCCGCTGCCAAGCGCGGCAACTACAGCGCTGAGTTCGATGTCGCGACCTACTTCCTGCACGACGTACCGGATGCTGTCTTGCGCAGTGGTCCAGTCCATCAGCGCGAGCAGGCGCAGGTCGTGTTCGGGGAGCGATGCGACTTCCGTCGCTGGCCCCGAATCCCCACCCGTATCGTCGCCTCAGCGGACGACCGCTTCTTTCCTCTCGAATTCCAGCGACGTGTGGCGCGCGAGCGCCTCAAGAAGAAGATCGAGGTGCTGCCCGGAGGCCATCTCGTGGCGCTCTCGAATCCCGAGGGGCTCTCGCGCCTGCTCCTGCGATTCGCTGGCGAGCTGCGGACGCAACAGACAGGGGCGCGCTGAGGACTATCCTTGCCTCCCCTCGGCGATCCTCGCCTTGAGGAGCTTTCGCACGAGAGATGCTGGCAGCGGCGCATCAAAGTGCAGGGCGCCCTTGGTCTGGCTGTAGCTCTCTATGTCGCCCGCGAGCGTCTTGAGCGTGGTTCCACTGAATGGGTACTACGAGCAACCCCGTCGCGGTCGCGGAGAAGCCTGCGACGATCCGTCCCTTGTAGCGGAAGGCGGGCATGCGGTAGCTGATGCACTCCTCCACCTCGGGGACAATGGAATGAATGGTCTTCCGAAGCTTCTGAAGGAGGGCACGGCTCTTCGGGCTCACGCTCTCCAGGTAGTCGTCAATGGCAGATTCGCGATGCATTTCGGGGCCCCGACGGGTTCTTCTCGACGAGGAGGCCATCGAGACGGGGCGGCTCTCGTTACGAGCGGCGCGCCGAGCTGGGCGCTCGAGAGCGGCGCGGTCTGCACGAGCGGGCGCGCGCCCGGGGCATCGCCGTCCGCCTGCGAGACGAGGCGCGCGGCAGGGTCGTTCCGTGCGACCGCGATCGGACCATTCAGATCGTCACCAACCTGCTCGACAACGCGACCAAGTTCAGCCCCGAGCGGGGCCTGGTCGTGTTGGCGGCGCGCGCCGAGGAGGGCGCCGCGGCCTGGTGCAGGCGCACGGAGGACGCATCTGGGCCGAGAGCACGCCCGGCCAGGGCAGCACCTTCCACTTCACGCTGCCCGGTGCCGCCTCCGTCGGCGCCCGGGAGCAGCTCTCGCATCCGGGTTGACGCGCAGCTCGCGCTCGGCCTGACGGCCGGCCCCTACCCCCTGGCGTCCTTTGCGCCGGCCGCGATCAGCTTCGCGGCCTCGGATGGCGAAACCAGCAGGGCGTGCCCGGCGCACACGGCGACACGATACCCGGCCAGGCGGGGATCGCGCTCGCCCGTGAACGACTCGATCGTCACCTTGGAAGCGGATCGGGTCGCGAGGAGGGCGAGCAGTTGACCCAGAGGACGCGGCGTGGCTTCTTCGATGGGACGGGCCTCCACCCCGACACGGCGAGCTAAGCGCAAACGCCGCGCTCCCTCAAGCTCATGCCGGCACCGGAACACCCCCGGCGTGGCTCGGAGGTGCTCCGACCGGCGCTGCCCGCCGGGAGCTAATCGATGAGCTCCTCCGCATGCACCTCGAGCTCGAACGCGCCGCAAACCCCGCACGGCTGCCGCCCTTCGCAGCGGAGCACGGGCTCGATGTCCTCGCCGCCGTGCAGGCGCCCGGGGGGCACGTCCTGCACGTTCCCATCGATCACCGCCGAGCAGCGCGCGCACGTCGCGTGGAACCGGAAGCCGGGCGTCGCTTCCCCTGCGGAGCGACGGGCGAGCACGGACGCGAGCCGTACGCGGTCGGCAGCCCGCAGCCGGGGCAAATCGTGGAGCGTGTGCCGCCGCGGTGGAGGGGATGCCGCATTCATGCCCGAGGGAACGGCTCGGGCGATGCAACGGATAAGCGTGGCGGTTCGAGAGCGCGGCGTCTATCATGGAAGATACATGCATTCGGGGCGCGCTGTCCGCGCCTCGCTGCAGCCTCGCCCTCCCGACTCGCCAGCTGTCGCGCGCCATCGATTCACGGGGCCGCCGAGCCGTTCGTTCGTGTGAGGGGGGAAGGTCGCGGTCAACTTGGGGGGCGAGGTGGGAGGGTCAGATGAGTACGCGCACGACGGTTTTCCCGAACTCCGTGCCGCCCGCGGACGCCGACGTCGAGGCCGAGGCCGAAGGCGAGTTCGGCCCGGAATCGCTCTCCGGCGTGCGAGCGGCACCGCCGATGGTCGCGCTGCCGATATCCGACGCGGGCCTCCGCTGGCGCATCGCGGAGCTCGTGCGAGGTGCAGGGGTGGTCGTGGGCGAGGAGAGCCTCCTTTCCGTCGCCGCGGCGGCGGTCACCGACGCGAGCCAGGGCGCGGCGGAGGCGGTGGCGGACCTTCGCGCGAGGATGCGCAGCGACGCCGGGGTCCTCGTCATCCTGACCGCCTCGGCGCCGCAGTCGGAGATGCACGCCGCCTACCAGGCCGGCGCGATGTTCTGCGTCAGGGAGCCGCTCGACGAGGACCAGGTCCTCGCCGCGATTGGCTCCGCCATGGAGCTTCGGAGCGCTCGCGTCCACGCCGACGATCTGGCGCGCCAGCTCGACGTGCAGTCGCACCTGGCCTCGATCGGACGGGTGACGGCCAACTTCACGCACGAGCTGGCGAGCCCGCTCGCCGTGCTCGGGACCAACCTGGAGATCGTGGGCGACCTCGTGGCCTCGAGCCCTGCATCGGGTGAGCTTCGGGCGGCCGTCGCCGACATGAAGGAGGCCGCGGGTCGCATGGAATCGATCCTCTCCACGGTGCGTCTCCTCGTGCGTGGAGGTCTGAGCAGCCGCATCGAAGACGTCGAGCTGTCCTCGGTCGCGCGCGACGTGCGCCGCTGGGCGGCGCGCGAGCTCGACGGGATCGAGGTCCAGGAGACGATCGACGAGACCGTCGTCGCCCGGGCCGACCCGCGGCTCCTGGGGCAGATCGCGTTGAACCTGGCGACCAACGCGGCGCACGCCGCGCGCCTCCTTCCGGCGCCGCGCGTACGCCTGCACGTGTACGGCTCGCCGACGACGGCCATCCTGTCCGTGCGGGACAACGGCCCCGGGATCGCCCCCGAGATCCGCGACCATGTCTTCGAGCCGTTCTTCACCACGAGACGCGGTCAGGGCGGCACCGGACTGGGGCTCGCCCTGTGCCGCGAATACGCCCGGCAGATGCAGGCGCGGATCACGCTGTGGACCGCGCCCGGTCGAGGGTCGTGCTTTCGCGTGCACATGCGTCGCGTCGGCTGACCGCGGCGCCGGCGCCCCTCACCCCCGCGACGCGCGCCCCAGCCCGAGCGCGTCGAGGCGGCTCGCCAGCGTGGTGCGCGGGACCCCGAGGTCCTTGGCCGCGTGCGCGACGACGCCGTCGTGGCGCGCGAGGGCCTCGCGCAGGATCTCCACCTCGCGCTCGTCGAGACGCCCGCGGTCGTGCTGCAGCTGACGCCAGGCCTCCGCGGGATCGAGCGCCTTCGCGACGGGCGGGGGCATCGCCGGGGGCGGCCGCAGGCTGGGGCCGCGTACGTTCTCGGCCGCCGCCAGCTCCACCAGGTCGTCGCCCCCGATCTCGCCCGCGGCCGGGTCGCGCACGATGGCGCGGTCGCGCGCGCGGCGCATCACCCACTCGAGCTCGCGGACGTTCCCCGGCCACGCGTACGACGAGGACGCCAGCGACCGGCGCAGGCCGGGCGCCAGCTTCCAGGACCTCGACGGATCGAGCGAGCGGAGCGTCCGCTCCGCCAGCGCCACGATGTCCTGGCGCCGCTCGCGCAGCGGCGGCAGGCGGATGGTGATGCCCGCGAGCCGGTAGTAGAGGTCCTCGCGGAAGCGCTTGTCGCGGATCGCCTCGCGCATGTCGCCGTTGGTCACGGCGAGGATGCGCACCGTCGCGCGCTTCGGCTCCGCCTTGTCGTAGCCGAGGGGCCGGTAGGTGCCGAACTGCGTGAAGTCGAGCAGCAGCTTCTGCGCGTGCGGCGGCAAGTTGAGGAGCTCGTCGAGGATGAGCGTCCCGCCGCTCGCGTACTCCACGAGCCCGATCCGCTTGCCGGCCGCTCCGGAGAAGGCCCCCCGCTCGTGGCCGAAGAGCTCCGAGGTGATCGTGTTCAGGTCGTCGCTGCTGCCGAGCACCAGCCGCACGATCGGCACGCGCAACGAGGCCTCGGCGATGGACTGCGCGAGCAGCGTCTTTCCCGTGCCCGACTCGCCGAGCACCAGGACCGGCGAGTCCGTGGCGACCGCCAGCTCGACGTCAGCGCGAGCGCGCTTCATCCCTTCCTCGGCGAGCAGCTCGTCGACGGGGGGCGTGCGCCGCGACTCGGTCACGTGCGCGTGCGCGGCGAGCAGGCGATCGCGCGCCGCGCGCGTCGTGCCCGCCTGCTCGATGAGCCCACCCGTCAGGGCCGCGGCGGCCATGAAGAGCTCGCGGTGGGCCGGCTCCAGCCGGAACGTCGGGTCCCGGAAGTCGACGTACAGCACGCCCCGGCGGCGGCCGCGCGCGCCGACCGGCGCGGCCATCGCCACGCCGACGCCCGGGGGGGCGAGGCTGCTCGATGCGTCGGGCTGCGCGCCGGCGTCGATCACCGCCACACCGTCCGACTCGATCGCCTGCTTGACGATCGTGCGGTTCGCTTCGTCGCGCTCGGCGGCGGTGAGCGGTCGGGCCGCGCGCGCGTTGAGCACCGACGTCGTGCCGTCTTCGTGGTGGAGCAGCAGAAAGCCGTGGTCGGCGCCCAGCAGCTCCACGACGACGTCGAGCGCGTCGTCCACCGCGTGCTCCGTCTCCATCGCCGCCGTCACGCGGTCGATGAGTCGCTGCAGGTGCGCCCAGAGCGTGGTCGCGTCCAGCCGGGCGGAAGGGGACGTGGGCATCATGGCGCCGCTCGCGTGAGAAGGAAGTCTATCGTGACGACGATTCGTCGTCGCGACGAGGTGTCGTCGCGCTCCGCCAAGGGCGACATCGAGGAGATCCGAGCACTTACGCGGTTGGTCCCGATGTTGCTTATGTGCTGGGCATGTACAAATACGTCGTCGCTGGAGCGCTCGTGAGCCTCTCCCTGGGCTGTTCGGCCTCGACGGCGTCCCGCTCCCCGGTGGTGGCGTTCGCGGCCTCCCAGTCCGACATCGCCGCGGTCGGCACGGCCGGCCCCGGGATGCGGTGCGCGCTGCAGGGCGAGCCGCGGATCGTCGCCACGCGCGTGTCGCCGGCGGCCGGCGTGAAGGCCACCTCGTGGGGGTACCGCGTGTGGTTGCACTACGCCACGAAGGCCAAGACCGACGCGAACGTCGCCATCGCGCCCGAATCGCTGCAGACGGTGGCGGACAACGTCCCGCCCCCGGCCCAGGTGCTCGATCGCCCCGCGGACAGCGTGGAGCTGGCGACCGAGGACGGGCATCACGTCGTCGCCTGGACGCAGGGTGCGGCCTTGTCCGTCAAGGACGATCCGACGGCATCGTCGGGGCTCGGCAACAGCGATGCGGTCGATCTCGGCTACCAGGGCCACGCCGTCGGCGATCCCGCCGTGGCGGTGACGAGCGCCGGCAGCGGCGTCGTCGCATTCATCGAGTCGAAGGGCACGGGCTACCAGCTCGTCGCCATGCGCGTGAGCTGCTCGGCGCCCTGAGCGAGCGTAGCCTCGCCGTCAGGCAGAGCCCGTTTCGTTTGGCGTCGACGCGGATCGGCGGCTGAAGCATCCTTGGCGCGTGAGCCAGAACCGCGAAGGCCAGCGGCTCGCCAAGCTCGTCGACACCTCCGAGGGCGACAACGGCGTCGAGCGCACCTCCGCGCGCTACCGCATCCTGTTCGAGCAGGCGCTCGACGGCGTCATCGTCAGCCGAGAGGGGCGCATCCTCGACGTCAACCCGGCGCTCTGCGCGTTGTACGGGCGCACGCGCGACGAGCTGGTCGGCCATCACGTCTTCGAGTTCATGGAGGGCGCCGACCTGTCCCGATCGCGCGACGCGCTCGATCGCTTCATGCGGGCGGGCGCGGCGCGCGGCGAGTACGAGGTCGTCCTCCCCTCGGGCGAGACGCGCAGGCTGGAGTACACCGCGACGGCCAACACGGTGCTCGGCGAGCAGCTCTCGATCATCCGGGACGTCGAGGAGCAGCGGCGCGCGGAGTCGTCGCTTCGTTTTCTCCTCGAGGCGGGCAAGGCGCTCTTCGGCGTGCTCGACTACGAGACGACGCTCTCGACGCTGGCGCGCCTCTGCGTCCCCGCGCTCGGCGACTGGGTCTCGGTCGACGTCCTGGAGCGCGACGGATCCATCCGGCGCATCTCCCTGGAGCACAGCGAGGCAGACAAGGTGGCGCTGGGCAGGCAGCTGGTCGCGCGCCAGCCCCCTACCGCCGACGATCGGCACGGCACCGGATACGTCATCCGCACCGGCAAATCGGAGCTCATCGAGAACGTCTCGGCCGGTCTGCTCGCCGACGCGATCCACGACCCCGTGATCCGCACGACCGTCGAGCACCTCGGCCTCGTGTCCTCGATATTCGTTCCGCTCGTAGGCACGAGCGGCAACGTCCTCGGGTGCCTCGGCTTCGCGACGGCGGAGTCCGGCCGCCGCCTCGGCCGCGCAGACCTGGCCGTCGCCGAGGAGCTCGGCCGGCGAGCGGGCATCGCGATCGAGCACGCGCGCCTCCTCCACGAAGCGCGCGAGGCCAATCGCATGAAGGACGAGTTCCTGGCGGTCGTCTCGCACGAGCTGCGTACGCCGCTCAACGCCATCCTCGGCTGGGCGCGCCTGCTCCGCGGCGGGCTCGCCGACGAGCGCAGGATCGCGGCCATCGAGACGATCGAGCGCAATGCCTTCGCCCAGACGCAGCTCATCGACGACTTGCTCGACGTCTCCCGCATCGTGAGCGGCAAGATGCGCCTCGACGTACAGCCGGTGCAGCTGCCGGGCGTCGTGCAGGCGGGCGTCGACTCGATGCGCCCTGCGATCGAGGCCAAGGGCATCCGCCTGAACCTCGTGCTCGACCCGAAGGCCGGCCCGATCACCGGCGACGCGCAGCGCCTCCAGCAGGTCGTCTGGAACCTCGTCGCCAACGCGACGAAGTTCACGCCCAAGGGGGGGCGCATCCAGGTGCTGCTCGAGAGGATCAACTCGCACGTCGAGATCACCGTCAGCGACTCCGGCCAGGGCATTCCGAAGCACATGCTGCGGAGCATCTTCGAGCGGTTCGAGCAGGGCGATCCCAGCACCACGCGCACCCACGGGGGCCTGGGGTTGGGGCTCGCCATCTGCAGGCACATCGTCGAACAGCACGGCGGCACGATCGAGGCGCACAGCGAAGGGCCGGGCACCGGCGCGACGTTCGTCGTCAAGCTGCCGCTCTCTCCGGTGCACCAGCAGACCCGCGGTCCCGCCTGCGTGCACCCGGCGGTCGGGGAGCCGTTGCCCTCGTTCGACCGGCCGAAGGAGCTGCAGGGTCTGCGGGTGCTCGTCGTCGACGACGAGCCCGACGCGCGCGAGCTCGTCGCCTTCCTGCTCGAGCAGTGCGGCTCCGTGGTGTCCCAGGCGTCCTCGGTCCGCGAGGGCCTCGCGGCGGTCGACCGCGACAGTCCGCAGGTCGTCATCTGCGACATCGGAATGCCGCACGAGGACGGATACGAGTTCGTTCGGCAGCTACGGGAGCGGCCTCCCGCGCAGGGCGGTCACGTCCCGTGCGCGGCGCTGACGGCCTTCGCGAGCGTCGAGGACCGGCGGCGCGCGCTTCGCGCGGGGTTCCACATGCACCTGGCCAAACCGGTCGAGCCAGGGGAGCTGATCGCCGTGGTGGCGAACCTCGCGCAGTTCGCGGTCACGCTTTCCTGAGGGACGTGCCCGCGTCGTGTCAGCGGGCAGGGGACGCCTCCGCCTCCGTTTCGGCCTCCGCCGGCCGTGTCGTCACCGCCTGGATCGGAAGCGTAACGGTGAACGTCGCGCCACGGCCGAGCCCCTCGCTGTGTGCTTCGACGACGCCTCCGTGCGCCTCCACGAGGTGACGCACGATGGCCAGCCCCAGGCCGAGCCCTCCGTGGGCCCGCGTCGTGGAGCTGTCGACCTGCATGAACCGCTCGAAGACGTGCGGCAGGTGCGCGCCGTCGATGCCCGCTCCGGTGTCCTGGACGCGAACGACGATGCCGCCGGCGGTGCGATCCCCCGTGACGACGACGCGTCCGTGTGCCGGCGTGAACCGAACGGCGTTCGTGAGCAGGTTCCAGACGACCTGCTGGATCCGACCGGGATCCGCCATCGTCGAGCCGATGTGGGGGTTCACGTCGACCACCAGGCGCACGCCTTTCGCATCGGCGGCGGGCCTCACGACGTCGACGGCGGCGAGGACGATCGGGAGAAGCTCGGCCCTGGTGAGCTCGAGCTCCAGCTTGCCCGTGATGATGCAGGAGGCGTCCAGCAGGTCACCGATGAGCCGCGTCTGAGCCCTGGCGTTGCGCTCGATGACCTCGAGCCCGTGATCGAGCTGCCCCTCGTCGCGCGGCTTCCTTCGCAAGACGGTGGCCCATCCCTGGATGGCGTGCAGGGGAGTGCGCAATTCGTGGCTCATCGTGGCCAGAAACTCGTCCTTCGCGCGCTTCACCCGTTCCATCTCGCGCTGCGCGAGCACTCTGTGGGTCACGTCGAGCTCGAAGGTCATCACGCCCTCGACCGCGCCGTCCGGCTCGCGCAGCGGCAGGAGGATCGAGTCCCAGAACGTGAGGGTCTCCACCCCGTCGTTCACGATCTTCACGGGAAGCTCGTTGGACACGGACGGCTCTCCGCTCTCGAGCACGCGCCGAATCCTCGCGGGGATCTCGGGTCGATCCCGATACTCGGGGACGGCCTCCATCAACGGCTTGCCGACGAGCGTACGCCCACCGAGCGCGGCGACCGCCTTCGGGTGCGCGAACTCGTAGACGAGGTCCGGTCCCCGGAGCACGTTCACGATGGCGGGCACCTGCCCGAGGAGCGCAAGGAGACGCCTTCGCTCCGCCTCGGACGCCGACCGTGCGCGCTCCGACAGGGCGAGCTGGCGCTCCTTCTCTTCGGCGGCGCGCCTCTCGGTGAGGTCGCGCGTGACCTTGGCGAAGCCGGTGATCTCCCCCTCGTCGTCGCGCAGGGCGCTGACGACGACGTTCGCCCAGAGGCGCGAGCCGTCCTTGCGGACGCGCCAGCTCTCGTCCTCGAAGCGACCTTCGCGGCGCACGGTCTCGATGATCTTCTCGGCTTTGCCCGCAGCCCGATCCTCGGGCGTGTAGAAGACCGAGACGTGCTTGCCGATGATCTCGTCGCGCGAGTAGCCCTTGATCCTCTGCGCGCCGGGGTTCCAGGTGGCGACGTTGCCCTCCGGGTCCAGCAGGAAGATCGCGTACTCGGTGACGGCGTCGACCAGACGGTGAAATCGCTCCTCGGACGCACGCAGCTCGGCTTCCGCCGCTCGCTTCCGGTCCTCGACGTCACGGAAGATGCCGAGGTGCAGGCCCGGCGAGATGTTCGCCACCGCGCTGTACTCCGCGCGGCGGCGCGCGCCGTCCGGGAGCAGGATTTCGGCCTCGCCCCTCACCGAGCCGGTGGCGCGCAAATCTCGCAGCAGCGATGACGGCCCCTCCTGCCCTCCGGCCCGCATGACGACGGCCATGCTCGTGCCCACGAGCCGTTCGCGGCGCCTCTCGAGGAGCCGGCACGCGGCGGGGTTGGCGTCCACGATGCGCATCTCGTCGTCGACGACGAGGAACCCGTCGAGCGCGTTGTCGTACACGCTCCGGAACCACCGCTCGAGGTCCTGCTCCCGCTCCGCGCTGCGCTGCAAGGACTCGACCTCCGCGACGAGCCGCGCGCGGTGGCGTACGACCAGCACGAAGAGGGGGCCGGCGGGGCCGGGGACGGACCCGAAGGTCCACACGATCTCGATCTCCGTCCCGTCCTTGCGCAGCCCGGGGACCTCTACGCTGGCCGGATCCGTCGTCGCGACCTGAGGGGGAGCATCCGGCTGACGCAGTCGCTCCGGGAGGAGCGAGTCGGTCCCCCGGCCATCGAGCTCGTGGCGCGAGTAGCCGAAGAAGCGTTCGGCGGCCTCGTTGGCGACGAGGATGTCGCGCCGCGCCGTGAACGCGATCAGCGGCTCCGATTCTCCGTCGAGGATCGTCCGAAGCCGCTCGGGAGCCTCGTCGAGGCTGGCGAGCACCCGGCGAAGAGCCTCGTTGCTGGAGTGCAGAGACAGGGCGGTCATCGCTTGCTGCTTCGGTCGCGCCGAGCCCCTCCAATAGCAGCATGCTCCGAGGGCGCCGCAAACAACGACATGGCTCGCGCTCGGGATGATCGGCCCGAGCGGCGGCCTCATGTACGGAAGCCCCTCGTCGCCCGACTCGAGCCGCACTGAGCGATGAACACGCCGCTGGCGGAGAGCCCCGCCTCAAGCCCGCACGCCGCGTGCGAGCGAGGCGACCACCTCGACCAGCGCGTCGACGTCCGTCGGCTTGGGCATGTGCCGCTGGTAGCCGACGCTCAGCGCGCGCGCGGCGTGCTCCCCGCCGGCGTACGCCGTCAGCGCCACCGCGGGCACCTGCCCGCCGCGCGTGGGCGGAAGCGACCGAACGCGCTCGATGAGCGAGAAGCCGTCTTCCTCGGGCATCCCGATGTCGCTGACGAGCACGTCCACCGGGTGGCGCTCGACCGCGGCGAGCGCGTCGCGAGCCGAGTCGGCGGCAAGCACCGTGGCGCCGAGTCGTTCGAGCGCGTGCGTGAGGAAACCTCGCGAGTCCGCCTCGTCGTCGACGATCAGGACGGTCAGGCCCGCGAGGGAAGGGGCTCCCTTCTCGTCCGGCAATGCCGGGGCAGCGTCGCCGTGCTCGTTCGCGTCGCCGGGCAGCGCCGTCTGCGACGGGTAGACGGCGCACTGCGGGAGCGTGACGGTGACCACGGACCCGAGCCCGGTCCCGCGGCTCTCGGCGGTGATCGTGCCGCCGTGAAGCTCGATGGTGTGCAGCGTGACGGCGAGGCCGAGCCCGAGGCCGCCGTACTCGCGCGAGGTGGACGGGTCGGCCTGGCGGAAGCGCTCGACGAGGAACGGCAGGCGCTCGCCCACGATGCCCTCGCCGGAGTCGCACACGACGAAGTGCACCGAGCTCTCCTCGCGGACGACGCTCAGCGACACGGAGCGACCGCGCGGCGTCACCTTGATGGCGTCGACGAGCAGGGTGCAGAGCACCTGCCGCAGCCTCTCGCCATCGGCGACCACGGCGCCGGCGTCCGCCGCGACCGCGGACGTCAGCTGCACGCCCTTGTCCGCGGCGGCCTGTCGCACGGCGTCGAGAGCCCCGCCCGCGACCGCTTCGACGTCGACCAGCCGCATGTGCAGCCGCAGCTTGCCGCTGATGATCCCGGACACGTCCAGGATCTCGTCGATCGTCCGCACCTGCGCCATGGCATTGCGTTCGATGGTCGCCAGTGCCCGCGGGAGTCTCTTCGGATCGTAGCCGTCGCGTCGCAGCAGCGTCGTCCACCCGACGATGGCGTCGAGCGGCGCGCGGAGCTCCTGGCTCATGGTCGCGAGGAGCTCGCCGAGTCGTTCGTGGCTGCGTCGGGCGGATTCCGCGGCGCGATCCCGCTCGATCGCGATGCCGGCGACGCGCGCGCCGAACGACGCGAGGCGCCGCTCCCACTCGGTCGGCCCGCGGGCCGAGTCGAAACAGAGCACGATGGTGGCGAGCGGCTGGCCTCCGGAGCCGGACACGGGCTCCGAGTGGCATCCGAGCGGCCCCTCGGGCCGGTCCAGAGCAGCCACCGCCTCGTGCTCCCGATCCGCACGCAGGAAGTAGGCGCGCGCTCCGGGCGCGAGGCGCGAGATGGCGCTCGTCATCGCCCTCAGGCACTCGTCGAGCGGCCGACCGCGCGCGAGGAGCTCGAGCAGAGCCTGCTGCTCGCGGAAGAGGTGCTCCCATCTCCCGGGTTCGATTGCCGGCGCGTCTTGCATGGGCGTGGAACGAGTCGAGGGCGTCGCCGAGCTCGAAGGCAGGGGTCGCCCAAGCAGGGTGCGTGCCCGCCGGGTCCTCGTGTTCCTCCGTCGGCGAAGCCGAGACGTGGGGCAGCTTTCCTCGCGGAGTGTGGCATTTGTGCCCACCGCTCGCGCAGCCCAGGCCGCTACTCCCTCAGGACGCGCACCGCGTCGCCGTCGATCTCGAGCGCCTCGATCGGGCCGCGGTAGACCCGCGACAGGCCGACGTCGATGCGCCACACGGCGTCACCGCACGCCGCGTTGATCCCGCGGCGCTGCACGGTGTGGCCCACCACCATCCGCTTCGCTCCCAGGCGGACGAGCACCTTCGCGAGCGCGTCGCAGTCGGGAGCCTCGGCCTCGGAGGAGTACGCTCGCGTCCACACCGGACCGTCGTCGGCGACCACGATGTCGGGCGGCCCGCGCCTGTTTCCGTCGAGCCAGTCGTCGAGCTCGTCGTTCATCCGATCGAGACCGTAGACGACGTGTTTCGGCAGGATCCCGCCGTGCACGAAGAGAGTGTCGCCGACCTTCACCATCAGCGGCCGCCGCGCCTCGATGTGCGCATACGGTCCGGGAGGCGCGAACGCTTCGGCGCGGCCCCAGGCGAGCGGTGGCAGCCCAGCGCCGGCTGCGGGCGGCGCGGCGGGTGACGAGAACGCGGCGAACCCCCGCGGCGACACGTACCGGAAGTCGAGCGACGCGTTCATGATCTCGTGGTTGCCGAGCAGCGCGACCAGCTCTCCGCCGGCGGCCGCGGCCTGCCGCTTCCACCCCTCGATCGCGTCCAGGACCGCCCGATCGTCGTCGCCCCGGTCGATCTCGTCGCCCGTCTGGACGACCACCAGGCGTCCGCCCACCCATTGATCGCGTTCGTCGATGGCGCCCGCGAGGCGCAGGGCCCGTTTGGCGTGGTCGAGATCGCCGTGAAGATCGCCGATGGCGACGATCCGGGCGACCGCGGGGCGCGAGAGGCGCGGCGACAGCTTCGCGACGACCGGCGGCGCAGCCGGCGTGGGCGCGGGCACGGGTGTGGCTTCGGGCTCGCGGGCCGCCGACCGGTCGCACCCGAGGCCGGGCAGCAGCGCGATGAGCACGATCAGGGCGGCAGCACGCATGGGCGCAGCATATCGCCCGCTCACTACGGGGGCAGTCTCTTCAGACCCCGAGCGCCCGCGCCTCGAGCGCCAGGTGAACGACGCGCACCAGGTCTTCGGCGTCGCACGGCTTGGACAGACACACCGTGCACGACCGGGTCACCCGGTCGGGCAAGTCGTCGGCGTACGCCGAGATCATCACGACCGGGATGTGCCTCGTGTGTGGCTGGTGGGCCAGCTGCTGTACGGCCTCGGCGCCGTCCATGCGCGGCATCGCGTAGTCGATGACGACGACATCGGGCAGCCACGCGGTTGCCACGTCGACGGCCTCGCGTCCGTCGACGGCTTGCAGAACCCGGAAACCACCGCCGCTCAGCGCCTGCGTATACAGCTTGCGCGTGTCCTCCGTGTCGTCGGCGACGAGCACGAGGCACTTCGCCGCCGGGTGCTCGGCGTCGACCGCCCGGCGCAGCCCGCTCCGCAGCCTGCGCGCCTGGCGAACGGTGCCGTCGAGCACATCGCCGGCAGCTCGCAGCGCGCGCAAGCGATCGCTCGTCGAGGGCTCGAGCCCGATGCGATCGCCGCCGTCCGCCGCGTTCTCCTCGGGGGCTTGCGGCGCCTCGGTCCCCGCCACGATCGATGGCTTGCGGATCGCGCTCGACACGACGAGCACCTGGAGAGCAGTCGTCCCACGCGCTCGCGACGGCCATGTGCTCGGAACCGCGGCAAGACCATGACGTTGCGCGCGAACTGCGGATGGCACGGCTGCGCGGGACCGAGGCGCAATTGTGCCTCACTCGCCGTCGCGCTCACGCGAGCGCCGCGTGTACGCGCTCCAGCAGTACGTCAGCGTCGACGGGCTTGTGCAGTACGGGGCAGCCGGGGGGAAGGCCGACGACCTCGTCGAACGACGTCATGACGACCACGGGGAGCTTCGCCAGATCCGGCATCGCTGCCAGCGCGTCGAGGAGCGCCCATCCCGTCACGTCCGGCATCATGAGATCGACGAGCAGGATCTCGGGAACCGCGCCCTGCTGCAGGCGCTCGAGTGCTTGCCGTCCGTCGCTCGCGACCTCGACGTCGCAGCCGTCGGCTCGAAGCAGCTGTGCGACGACGGCGCGCGCGGCTTCGTCATCATCGACCACGAGTACGCGGGCATGCATGGGAGAACCTCCTTTTCGGGTCCGGTTCGAGTGCGGCACGCCGTCTGCTCGTGGGCACCGATGCGCGCTGACGCGCGCGGACGAGAGGGCGGCGTGGGGCACGGCTCTACGTTTCGTGGCGCATTTGCGCCTCGCGATGGTCACCCTCACGGTCGTCGCCTTCCGGCACGATGACCACCGGCCGGCTGGCGCGGCGCACCAGGCGTTCGGCCGTGGCTCCCCACAGGAGGTGACGGAGCGGACCTCGCCGGCTCGTGCCGACCACGATCACGTCGGCGTCGACCTCGCGCGCGAGCTGCTCGAGCGCGCGCTCCGGACGCTCGACGGCGACGTGCGCGACGACCTGCGCCACGCCGCCTGCGCGCTCGTGGCAGAGCGCTCGAAGCTGCTGTCGCTCCTCGTGCAGGTCGAGAGGCGTGTCGAGGAACGCGACGGTTTCGACCGCCACGGCTCGCAGCGCGTGCACGATCCCTCCGCGCGCGCGGGCGAGCGCGCAGGCGTGCGTCAGGGCGGCGAGCGAAGGATTCGATCCATCGATGCCCACGACCGCGACGAAGGGCTTGTCGCGCCCGGGCGCCTCGGTGCTCATGACGAACCTCCTCTGGCGTCCTGCTCAGCAATGTTCGGTCCGGCCCACCTCAGCCATTCGAGGCGCGCTGTGCGCTCGGTGGACGATGCGGAGCTGCACCTCGTGCACGTGGTGCGGCGAGAGTCGGTCACGCAGCGGCTCGCCGAGCCGACACGCTCACCAGGCACCATCGCGCGGGCAAAGCGCGGAGGTCGCGCGCTGCGAGCTCGAACGATTGCGCGATTCGATCGGGCTCGGTCCGCGGGTGCGCGTCACGCTGCACACGCCCGTCGGGCACGCGGCAGAGGAGATCGCGCGCATCGCCAAGATCGCACCGTGCTCGGTGCTCGCCGTGAGACGACGGTCGACCGCGCGGCCGCAGACGAACCGCCGCGAATTCGCCGCCTGTCGCGGTCAGGATGCCGGTGGGGCGCAAATGCGCCACGGAGCGTAGAGACGTGCCGCGCGCCACCTTCGCGGCGCCGCGCGACGGCGCACACGCGCTCACTCGGACCAGGGGGGCGTGCCTCGTTCGAGACGCGACGTGGCGTTCATCGGGCTCTCGGCCGGGCTCTCCGGCATCACGCTCGCCGGCTTGATGTCGCGATGGGCGATGCCGGCTCGGTGCACCGCGGCGATGCCGTCGGCGACGGCGGCGAGCAGGTCGAGGACCTCGTCCAGGGGAAGGGACGTGCCGCGCGTCCGGTGCTCGTCGAGCACGGCCTCGAGCGTCCTGCCGGACAGGAGCTCCATGACCACGTACGGCATGCCCTGGTGCTCCTCGCGGGCGAAGACGAACACGATGCTCGGGTGGCGCAGCGCAGCGAGGGCCCGCGCCTCCCACGCGAGAGAAAGCGTCGTCTCGGGGTTGCCGGACAGGTCCGGCATCGTGATGTCGCACGGGATGACGTCGTAGCGGTCTCCCGGATGGCATCCTTGCGGAGAGGTGCGACCGTGTCGGTCCATCCTTCATGCCAGGTCCGACCACGTCGCCATTGCTGCTCGGGCCGGCGGCATGTGCCGTGGAGGAACACGCGCTCGACGCACTGGCGCTGCGCGGCACGCTTCCGTCGTGGCGCGCACACGGGACGGCTACGAGACCCTGAGCGTCGCGCGCGATTGGTTCCCGCCGCGGGTGTGCGGCGTTGCTGGCCAAGCCATGCGCGGGGGGACGACTCCCTCCCGACTGCGCCTCGCCGCGACGATCGGTCGACCATCGGCGCCTTGCTTGCTTGACGCACGCGTCTCCCTCCCTATGGGTTTCGACCACGAAAGGGGGGCCCCATGGATTGTTCGCGTCGCTGGCGGCTGCTGGCCGCCGCGTGTGCCGCTCTCACGGCGTCGTGCAGCTCTGCGCCCACCGCGCGCACCGGGCCGACCGCAGACCCTTCGGGATCCACCGCGACGGCCGAGCGCTCGCCCGGCTCGCTCGTGCGACCGAAGCTCTCGACTGCCGGCGATCACACCTGCGGACTGCGCCGTGACGGCCAGGTGCTCTGCTGGGGAGCCAACGGGGAAGGGGAGCTCGGCGATGGCACGACGAACGACTCGGCGTCGCCCGTGGCGGTCGCGCAGCTGCCGCGCGCGGTGGACGTCTCGGCCGGAGGGATCCACACGTGCGCCGTCGACGGCGCGGGCACCGTGTGGTGCTGGGGCTCGAACACGACCGGCGAGCTCGGGGACGGAACGACCAGCGCCTCCGACGTGCCCGTCGCGGTCGTCGGCCTGCCCGCCCGCGCAACGGGGGTCGCCGCGGCGGAGGGGGCGACGTGCGCCGCGCTGGCCGACGGCACGGTGTGGTGCTGGGGCGACGGCGCCGGAGGCCCGGTCAACCCGAGCCTCGGAAATGGGACCAACGGGTCGTCGACCGTCCCGGTGCAAGCGCTCGGGATCGGCGACGCCGTGGCGATCGCGGGCAGCTGGTATCACTTCTGTGCGCGGCGGGCGACCGGCGCGGTCGCGTGCTGGGGCGGCAACGGAGCGGGCGAGCTGGGCGACGGCACGACGATCGACCGCGACGCGCCCGTCGCGGTCGTTGGCCTCGCCGATGCGGTCGACGTGAGCGCGGGGCTCAATCACACGTGCGCCGTGCGTCGCGGCGGCGAGGTCGTCTGCTGGGGAAATAACCAGTTCGGTCAGCTCGGCGACGGCACGCAGGTGGGGAGCACCGTGCCGGAGGCGGCCAGCCTGCTGCCACCCGCGTTCGCGATCGCGGCCGGCAACGAGGACACGTGCGCCGCCCTGCTGGACGGGACCACGCGCTGTGTGGGTTGGGCCGGCGCCAACGGCGGCCAGCTCGGCAACGGCAGCGCGCAGTCGTTTTCGACGGCGCCGGTGACGCCCACGCTGACCGTCGACGTGCCGCCGTTTCCGCCGTTCGACGTCCCGCTCTTTGGCGTCGATTCCATCGCGACCAACGGCTACGAGGGGACGTCCTGCGCGGCGACGCTGTTCGGCGAGGCGTTCTGCTGGGGCGACGACGCCGAGGGAGAGGTGGGAACCGGCAGCACGCAGCCGGCGCCGGTGCTCCGGCCGACGCGGGTCAACGCGTCGTTCTGAGTGGCGCTGAACCGGTCGGCCCTATCGGCACGCCCACCGCGGGTCGACCGCTTCGGTGCCCGCGCGTCGTTTGGCCACGCGCTCCAGGGCTCCCCGCATCCAGGGGCCGAGCGAGGGACGGTCCACGAGCGGTCCGAGCGGCAGCAGCGCCGCGCCGATCTGGCTGGCCTCTTCCACGAGAAGCCGCCGTTGCGCCTCGCGGACCGACTCCCCGACGACGACGACGAACGGGCGGGTGATCCGCATTCGCTGGCAGGCGGGAATCGGATGCCGCACCCGAAGCACGCGCACGCCGAGCTCCTCGAGCCCGAGCTCCGCCGGCTCGTCACCCGGCTCGATGCGCACCAGCATGACGCTCGGCGGCAGGACGCGGATCCGGATGTAGGACGCGCGCGCAGCGTTCGGGGCTTCCGATTCGCGAGATCCGGGTGCCACGAGCTCCAGCCGAGCACGAAGGGTGCCGCGGAATCGGAGAGGCAAACGCGGCGAAATGCCTGCCCGAAGCCTCGGACGAGATGGTCGCCCGGGTGACCGGCCGACCACTCGCGCGACCACGGCGATCCCGAGGATCGGAGCGATGCGGGTCGTCGATCGACGTGCGCCGACGTCGTTTCGTGACTGCGCGCACGAGTACGCGCGGGTGTTGCCCGTGCCGGGGCAGCAGACGACGTCGGCGCAGCACGTGCCGGCGCCGCCGCTCGTGCCGCCATCGCCGCCGCCGGTGCCGCCGTCGCCGCTCGGCGCCGGGTCGACCACGATGGCCGCCATCCAGATCTGCGGCGCCGCGTAGTCGTCGAAGGTGACGTTCATCGTGCCCGAGGGCTGCGGCTGGTCGTAGGTCGGCGACTCCGGCGGGTAGTAGTTGTCGAACCTCGTGGCCGACCCGTCGCCGACCGGCACGCCCTGCGGGTAGCCGTTCGCCGTGTTCTTCAGGTGCAGGCCGTAGTCGCGGTTGGACGAGAAGGTGACCCACAGGATGTGTGGTTCTTGTACGTCTGCACGAACGGGCTCCAGCGCGGCCACGAGTTCGACAGGCCATTGGCCACGTTGAGGTTCGGCAGATCGAGCGGCACGCCGGGCTGCGGCGGGAAGTGCATGATCTTCACGCGCGCCTGGCGGCTGTAGAAGCAGTCGCCGTCGTTGTTCGCCGCCGACGTGCCGTCGCTCTCGTTGCGGATGATCCATTTCCCGTCGGGCGACTGGTCCGGGTAGTAGTGGTTCACGTTCGCCGCCGGCGGCAGGATCTGGGTGAAGCTGGAGAGCGCGTAGGTCGCCGTGTCGAAGCTCGCCGACCACAAGGAGCCGCCGAGGGGACCGTCCGCGGAGTCTCCAACGTCGGCTGCGGTCTGACGGCAAGACCGTGGAACCCGGTTTCCAGACGTTCACGAACGACCACCTGCTGCAATCGCGCCCCGCTCGCGGGTGACGTACCTGGTCACTGCACTGACCATTGACCCTGCTCGGAAGCGCGTTCCACCATCGCGCCGTGCGACGCGACCGCGCCGCTCGGAGCTTCTCCTCGTCCACGCAAGCTTCCCCTCGTCCATGCAAAGGGAAGGAGACCCATGCCCCTGTCGAAGCGCGCAGTCGCGGAGCTGTTCGGGACGTTCTGGCTCGTGTTCGGTGGCTGCGGCGCCGCGGTGATGTCGGCCGCGTTTCCGGGCGTCGGCATCGGCCTGCTCGGCGTGGCGCTCGCCTTCGGGCTGACGGTGCTGACGATGGCCTACGCGATCGGCCACATCTCCGGCTGCCACCTCAACCCCGCGGTCACCGTCGGGCTCACGGTCGCGGGGCGTTTCTCGAAGAAGGACCTCCCCCTGTACGTGCTCGCGCAGGTGGTCGGCGGCATCCTTGGCGCGCTCGTGCTGTACGTCATCGCGAGCGGAAAGCCCGGCTTCGACCTCGCCGGCGGGCTTGCCGCCAACGGCTACGGCGACCACTCGCCCGGCCACTACTCGATGACCTCGGGCCTGGTCGCCGAGATCGTCCTCACGTTCACGTTCCTCATGATCATCCTCGGCGCGACCGACAAGCGCGCCCCCGCGGGGTTCGCGCCGATCGCGATCGGCCTCGGGCTCACGTTGATTCACCTCATCGGCATCCCGGTCACGAACCTCTCGGTGAACCCCGCGCGCTCGACGGGACCCGCGGTGGTCGTCGGCGGGTGGGCCCTGGCGCAGCTCTGGCTCTTCTGGCTGGCGCCCATCGTGGGAGGGGCGATCGCCGGAGCGGTGTACCCGCTGCTCGCCAGCGAGCCGGCCGCGGCGAAGGAACCATCGCCCGCGGCCGCGCCGCTGAGCTGAGCGCAGTTCGAGCTCGCCGCTCACCGGCGGCGCGGACGTCCCGGGTCAGCCGTCGTCGGAGCGCATCAGCGCCGGATCAACACGACCCCGCGCCGGCAAAGGCCCGCCAGCGACCGCAGCGAGACCAGGCGCGGAAGCCCGGAGCGCTGAAGGACGCTCGCCGTCGACGCGACGCCGTCGAGGCAACGCAGAACCGCGAGCTCCGCCTCGTCGAGGGTGAACCGCCGGAGCCTGGCCTCGGTGACGGCCAGCACCGGAACGCGCGCCATCGATCCCAGCTCGGCCTCGTACGTCTGCTCGAGTGCTTCGGTGCACTTCGTCGCGATCAGCCGGGCCTCCGCGTGGACCGGGGTGGCGTCGAGCAGGGAGCGCGCGAGCAGCAGCGCCTCTTCGAGCTGGCCGTTGTCGAACGCGTCGCGCATCGGCTGGGCGGTGGCGTTCGAGTCGCTCGAGGCAGGCTGCGCCCGCAAGAGCGCCTCGGAGGCTCTCGCGTACTCGTTCGCGTCGAACGGGGGAACGCCGGTCGGCCGCTCGTCGCTCGTCGGGGAAGGCTCGGGATCGGGGACGATGCCTCGTGCCGCTGCTTGCCGTTCGAGTGACGCGACCCCCACGTGCAATCCGAGCACGCGCTTCATGGTGGCCTCGCGCTCGTCGCCCGTCGGCGGCCGGTCCGGCCACGACTCGATCGCGCGCGTGCACGACTCCGCGTCGGCGAGCAGCCGGCGCTTCTCCTCCGAGTCGGGCAACGAGGCGAGGGCCGCGACTGCGGACTGGACGGCGCCGATCGCCAGGTTGGTGCGCTTCGAGGAGGGCCGGTTGGAGAGCAACGGTACGCTCTCATCCTATGGGACACGCGCCCTCGTGGCATCGTCGCCGGGCTCGGCGAGTGAAGAGAGGAAGAGAGGCATCACCGACCGACCAGGCGGTCGGGCCACTCGATGCGCCCACGCATCATTGCGCGCCGGGACAACGGAGCTCACGTGGCCGAATGCCCCGTCCGGTGCATTTTGCCTCCCGTGAATGCTGCGGGTCCGCGTCCAATTCCGTCCTTGCGGCCCCGCGCGCTCTATGGGTCCATCCTTCATGCCAGGTCCGGCAGGTCGCCCAACGCCGCTCAGGCCGGCGGCACGTGCCGTGCAAACCGCCAGGGTCGACGTCGGTCATCATGGCGAGCGGTCGCAAAGTTCCCCGAGGGGCGGGAACGGGGAGCAGTCGACCTCCCAGCGCGCCCGCTGCCGAACGCGACGGCCTCTTCGGCGGCGACTCGGCTACGGGGCATCGCCCCATCGCACCGCGCGACGTGGTCGAGGGAGTGCTGCGCGAGGCACGCGAGAGCGAGCTACGAAGGCGGTTCGAAGGTGACCCGGCGCCGTCCGGACCTCTGGTCCTCGTGGTGGACGACGTGGACGACCAGCGCGAGCTCTACGCCCTGGCGCTGCGCGCTGCGGGCTTCCGCGTGATGCGCGCGCACGACGGCCACGAGGCCGTGAGGGTCGCGCGCGACTGGCTGCCCGACTTGATCGTCATGGACTACTCGATGCCGCGTATGAACGGCGCTCAGGCCATGGGGCTCCTGGCCGCGGAGCCGAGCACCGCGCGGATCCCCGTCGTGATGATCTCGGCGTTCGCCGGCGACGTGCCGCGAGGGGCGCGCCTCGGGTGCGCGGCGTTCCTGGCCAAGCCGTGCCTGGGGGACGATCTGGTCCGAGTCGTTCGCCTGGTGATCGACGCTCGGGCGCCGCGGCCTTGAGGGGGCCCGGTGCGGCCGCAGCCCGCGCGTCGCGACCCTGGCCCGGCGCTCGCGATGACGCTGGAGGTACGCGGCTTGCCCGCAGTGATGCGAGGGTAGGCCAGCGCGGAGATCCAGCGGTCGATGGCCGAGCTTCTCATCGTGGACGACGACGAAGACATCGTGGATGCGCTGGCGGACGTCGCTGCCGGCGAGGGGCACACGGTGCGCATCGCGCACGATGGCGTGGAAGGCCTCGAGTGCCTGAAGAGCGCCCCCGTCGATCTCATCGTGCTCGACGTCGAGATGCCACGGCTGACCGGTCCGGAGATGGCCTACGAGCTGTTCGTCCTGGACGCCGGCCGCGAGAAGATCCCGATCGTGCTTCTGTCGGGCAAGGTGGACCTGGCTCGCGTCGCCGCGACCGTGGGTACGCCCTACTTCCTCGCAAAGCCGCCGGCGCTCGACGCGCTGCTGGCTCTGATGACTCGAGCGCTCGCCGAGCGCACGCCGCCGCGGCCGCGGTTCGACGCGCACCGTTCGAGCGCGCGACTCTGACCCGGGAACGCCCGTTGCCTTGCCGTGGCACCGTGGCGCAGTGGCACACGGAGAGCCGGGCTCTCTTCGGGTTCGTCGGCGCGTTCGCCGTGGTGGCGCTGGCGTTCGTGCTCTCGTCTGTCGGCACGTTCCTGGCGTCGCGCGACGTCGATACCGCCGCGCAGGACCTGCTCGGGAACGCGCTGCCGAGCGTGGAGGAGCTGATGCGCGCGCGCACCGCGCAACATCGCCTCGACGTCGACGTCGATGTCCTGACGCGAACGTCCGCGGCGAGGCCCGCGCTCATCGACGAGCTCGTGGCCGCGCGCGCCGAGCTCGACACGACGCTCGGGAGAGCGATGGACACGCCGGACTACCCCGGCGAGCACGAGCTGTTCGAGCGGCGGGTGCAGCCGCGCCTGGCGGGGCTCGATCGAGCCATCGCAGAGCTGCAGACGGCGCTGGCCGACGATCCCGGACACGACCGGATCGTCCGGGCCGTGTCCGGGCTCGACGCGGCGGCCAAGGAGCTGGACGGCTCGCTCGCCACGCTCGCGGAGCTGAACCACGCGCACGCCTTCGACGCCGCCTGGCGCATCGTGAACACCCGCGCGCAGACGGTGCGGCTCGCTCTCTACCTGGAGTCCGCCTCGGCCGCGATCGCCATCGCCGCGGCAGTGTTCGCGGTGCGCGGGGAGCGTCGCTACGCGCGCACCATGCGTCGCATGGTGGAGCTCGAGGCCCAGCGCGCGACGGAGCTGGATCTGGTCGCGCAGCGCATCTCCCACGATCTCACGAGCCCGTTGGCCGCCGTGACGCTCTCACTCGGCAGGATACGCCGCGCGCACCCCGAATCCGAGACCGGGCGCGCGGCGGACCGGGCGAGCCGCGCCCTCGAACGGACAAGGCACATGGTGGATGGCATCTACGCGTTCTCGAAATCGGGAGCGCAGCCGGTGCCGGGCGCGAGCGCGCCGCTGCGCGCGGCGATTGGCGAGGCCGCCGACGCTCTCCTCGCGGCCGAGGGCGCATCCGCTCCGACGATCGACGTGGAGCCGTTCGACGAGGTGGCGGTCGCGATGGACCGCGGGCTGCTGGACACGGTCGTGTCCAATCTGCTTTGGAACGCGGCCAAGTTCTCTCGCGGGTCGCCGGTGCGTCGCATCACCGTGCGCTCGAGCGCGGACGAGCGGCGCGTGCACGTCGAGGTCGAGGACACGGGGCCCGGAGTTCCGTCCGGCCTGGAGCAGGCGATCTTCGAGCCCTACCACCGCGCACCCGGCGTCACCCAGCCGGGCCTGGGTCTCGGGCTGGCGACGGTCAAGCGACTCGTCACGGCGCACGGCGGCCGCGTGGGGGTGCGCAACGTGCAGCCGCACGGGGCGCTCTTCTGGTTCGACTTGCCGCGGGCGGCCGAAGACTCGGTGCGCTTCAG
>JGI20133J14441_1000953_pt1 | contig 25019 bp, 24 predicted proteins | sample RS3BMetagenome_FD_14441 | JGI IMG/M metagenome (IMG submission 14441)
CATGATCGCGCCCAATCCGAGTGCCGTCAGCGGCACGCTCTGCAACACAAAAAATGATGTTGCGGAGACAACGGCTCCGAATGCAAGCAGAGCGAGCCCCAGGTGTTGATATGAGGCCATTGTTTCACGAACCACTTTGGCAAGGGGTGGGAAAGGAATACGGCTTTGTACGCATAGGGCGATGAACGATGGTTTGCAAGTTCAATCTAAAATCTACAGTTGCCGGGGGCAATACAAACTTTCATCTGTCCAAGTCATGAAGTAAGAAGAGGGAAGGGAGGGCAGAATCATTTCGGAACAGCATATTAGCGCCCACACAACGGCGTTTTACGATGAAGAAATGGTTCGAGAGAAAATCTGGGGTTGATGCCGAGTAGCCTTTCCCTGTTGATACAGCAACAAAATGAGAAGGCAGATTTAATGCTATTTTGTCCTTCTTGCCCATTTCTTACCATCCTTCACTTACTGCATGTTTCTTAACTTGGTCCATATCTCGTAAGACATAAGCAATAATGCCTAAGGCGAATTCGGCAGCCATTAGAAATACCAAGAGCTGAACGGGTACACGTACAGAGGCTATTATCAGTCCTATCAGCAGTAGGATGATAATTGATATACCAGAAAGCGCAAGTTTGAGAGCGCCTAGTTTTGCCAAAGTTGTAGCAGCATCTTTGTTAATTTATTTGGAACGAACGACTAAGGTAACCTTCTTGACATTGCGCCGAGCTTCACGTATGAAAGTTTTCTGTGTGCAGCAACGACCGACAGAGCTACTGTAAGTGCTATCAAGGAAATTAAGATCGGCACCAGCCTTATCCCCCAAGGGGTGTAGTTCAGCACGAGTCCCACAAGGGGTACAAGGGCTAGGCTGAGTCCTATGGATAGAGCAAGCCGCTCCAGTTGATCAAGCTCGTCGGCTTTGGAGTAAAGCGCTTCTATAAGGGCGTAGCCTGGAAGGTAAAGCACGAACAGGGCGCCCGATATGTATCTGATGTAGATGTACGGGGGATACTGGGGAATAAGAAATATCGAACACAGGGTCAGAACCACGAAAAGAATAATGGCAGAAAACCATGCCCCGTACGGCCTTTTCAAGTAATCGAAAAGACCCTGAGGAGTGTCCGGTTCGATGAGCTGCACCTTTCCTAGTTCCACAAGAGAATAGAGCTCTCTTGCTACCGCTTCGGGGGGCTTCCCGCTCTGCTCTGAAACCATTTTCAGCAGTTCATCAATAAGTATCGGCGATTTTGTGCTGCTCAGCAGAGTCTTCGTTACAGACATGTCAGGCCACAGACGTCACGTTGACATAAATCCAGTTTGCCACACCTGTGTAATCAAAGGTGCTGGTGGTCACGTTGTACTGCCAGAGTTCGAACACAACTCTGACGTCAACGCCAGGGGAGGGAAGGCTCAGTGTTATAGGTTTAAGGTAGGTTTGGTTGTTGCCAAGTATCATCCTGTAGATTCGATAAACTGGTGCGTTCATACCTGTGGAGTTGCTTATCACGGATTCGTTTGTCCCAAGCTTGACAAGGACGTTATAGTATTCGACATGACCTTCGTGGTTTCCAACATAGAGGTAGAGCGTGAAGTTCTGTCCGGTCACAACACTCGTTGGATAATCAGCAATCTTTTCGTTAGGTCCTAGCAAACCCAGTTCAGGAAATGGTTCGGAAGTAGTATGAGAATAGTAATACTGGGCCGAGGCCATCAACCCGAGAAGGATTATGACAGCCAAAAGGACACCCTTCACCTGGTCGTCTATCATGATACCTCCTCATTCTTTCTGACCATCCAGCCCCTATGAGTTCTGACCCAGAGCCGCCAGAATACCATGCTGCCGAAGAAATAGACGATGATCCCCGCAGCAGCAAGACCCCCGAGAAGTAAACCAAGCCATGTAAGCTCAAGTTGCGCAGCAGCCTGACCTTGGCGTGTCGCCTGGGGAAGCTGTTGAACAACCTGGGTGGCCAAGTTTATAGCCTGTGAATAGTACTGTTCCGAAACGGTGGAATTTTCGTTTTCCCCCATCTGAACCAGCTGGAGGGCCTGGTTCAGCTCTGAAACCTGCTGGGTTACATTTGCCCCCTGACTCTCCGCCCGGCTCACCTGAGCGAATGCATTTTGAATGGCGATCAGGGCCGAGTTCAGGGTAGCGGACTGAGCGTAGACGGCGCATGATGGGATAGCCGTTAGAATAATTAGTATCAAAAACATTGGCCCAGCCTTCAAATTTCAGATTCGTCCCCCCTCCAGGTTATACCGACAGCGGCCAGCCCGCAAAAAGAATTGGATGAATAATAGGATAACCGACTCTGACTCTACCCTCGTATGCGCGGATGCAGGAGCGAAAATACAAAATGTCCTTTACATCGATGATGTACCCGCGTATTATCTGCGCCATCCCCCTGCAAGCTGATTCCATCCCAAAAACAGGACGTACAGCTTGTCGTATGGCCAGGAAGCGGCCTCGTCCAAACCCCACCCTATCGCGGCAAGAGAGTTCGCCTGTGCGAGGGCTTTGCCTATTTCCATTGCTCTGGCGTATTTAGACGGCCTTATCCAGGCCCGGGCCTTCGCTATTATGCCCGTGATCGCCTTTATCATTGCAAAACTTACAGGATTAACTTTGAGCCTCTCGACAAGGTAGACGATGCCCCTCTCCATCGAAGTAAGGGCTCTGTTGTACACCCTCCGTCTGATCAATTTGATCTTTAACTTCGAAAGTGTATCAGTTAGAGATTTCATCCTCACCGGAGCAGTTAAAACAGCTGGACCGGCTTGCAAGTTCTTGATGTTTGCGCGGAAAGATTGGCTCGTATTTATGCATTATGCGACAGGGCTGTTTCATATACTGTAAAGGTGTTTGTTGGTTTTATCTTCACCGTGTAAAACGGTCGCGACCTCTATGAATGATTTTTATACCAGTGCAAACTGATGAAATAAATATGAATGGCAGGCATCTCGCGGGTGTCCTGTTCGTTATCGCCGTGGGTGAATTTTTCATAGGAATGATGATGGCTGAAGCCACCTATCCTGGATACAACATATCTTCGGACACGATAAGCCAGCTAGGCTCTATGGTGTGCCACGGAAGCTGCAGATTTATCCAACCTGCGGCTGACATATTCAACATCTCTGTCACAGTTCTCGGTGTGATAATACTGATCGGCGGAGCAGCACTCTTTAGAGAAGACAGGCCTCTTTCGATAACAGTGGTAATCACTGGCCTAGGAGCGATCGGGGTGGGGCTCACACTGGCTGCCCATTCAGCTCCTATACTTCATGGACTCGTCTCTTTGATAACATTCGTCTTTGCCGGAATATCCGCACTGCTGTCTGTAAGAGAGGGTGGGGGTGTATTTGCTGTGATTTGTTTGGTGTTAGGGATTTTGAGTCTTGCATCTACCGTACTGTTCACGCTCGGTATCTATATGGGGCTTGGGATCGGAGGAATGGAAAGGATGATCGTCTACCCCGTTTTGGTGTGGGGTGCATCGTTCGGCGGCTACCTTATTTCGAAGGGCTCAAAGCAGGGAGCGACGTAATCAATACTTGGAACGAAGGCATTATCTTTCAACAGTCATTGAGATTGAAGAACTGATCACTTTTCAAGATGAATCCTGAATGAGAATGCGTATGGAAAGCAATTGCGGAGTGTGTACGTATGGAGAATCCGTTCATTTTGGCTTTCATGATGGTGCTTCGTCGAGTGAAATTCCCTATAACACGTTAAACAATTTGAGGTTAATATTGAATTCCGATCTTGGTTTTTACCGGTCCATGCACTTTGATGATAGATTTTGAACCAATCGGCCTAACCGTTTTCGTGACAGGTTGACATCTTGAAATCAAATGATAGGCAAAGGGAGGTAATTCGGGAAGGAAGAGTATGGTAGTTTTTCTTGGGTGTGCGTCCAATAACCAAATGTGTAAATCCGATAATAACTATCGACACCATCCGGATGAATCCATTCGCCCAAATTCTTCTGCACCCAGGTAAGAAACACCGAAGAAGAATGAGAAATGCTTATACGCAATTTACAAATGCATCAAATCGATGACCCAGGTTCGGACAACGACCAATCTGAGCCTATTGACGTTCGGAGTTCTTATCGGAAGCATAATAGAACAATACGACTTTCTGGTCACTGGAACTGTGGCTGCTCTTATCTGGCCACACGTATTTTTCGGTCCCGGCACCACCCTGGCTGCGGCAGTGTTCACCTCTGTCGCTGTATATGGACTAGGGCTGATTATCAGGCCGGTCGGGGCTTACGCGTGGGGGCATGTTGGTGACAGAATAGGAAGAAGAAACGCGATGGTATGGGCACTTGTGGTGATGGGCTTGGGCACCCTCGCGATGGGATTGACTCCAGGTTACGCTGTGCTTGGTGCGGCAGGGCTGATAGTGCTATCGGTCTTCAGACTGATTCAGGGGTTTTCGTTCGGAGGAGAATTTGGAAGCGCCTCAACTTGGCTGGTAGAAGGAGCAGCGAATACAAAGAGGAGAGGCTTCTGGGGTAGCTGGGTTGGACAATCACTACCGATCGGAATAATAGTAGGCTCAGGGAGCGTCGCTGTGATCACCCATGTACTTCCTCTGACGGCGGTATACAGCTACGGTTGGAGAATACTCTTCGTGATCGGATTTCTTGCCGCAGTGGCAGGCGTACTTATCAGACTACGATTGAGGGACAGTCCTCTTTTCGAAGAGCTGGAACAGAAGCAGCAGATACTCCAGTACCCGGCATCAAAGGTTTGGAAGGAGAAGACAAGTCTGATTCTTCATCTCTCAATGCTGAATGCAGGTATAGGCGCGGCGTTTTGGTTGAACCAGGTGTTCGGAGTTTCATACATGTCTTTGACAGGTATCCCAACCACTCAGGCATCACTGGCAAATGTTTACGCCGCAATAGTGGCAATGTTCTTCATGTACACCGGAGGGGTTCTAGCAGACCGTATCGGAAGAAGAGTGGTTATTCTTACCGGGATGGTGCTTATGGTCCTGCTAGCGTATCCTTATGTGCTCGCTGTGGGTTCCGGTGTCTATAGCATTGCCATAATAGCTCAGGTACTCTTCTTCTCCCTCACGGTGGGTATCGCCTATCCAGCCCAACCAGCCTTGTTTGCAGAACACTTCCCTACGAAGTACAGAGCATCCGGTGTAAACAGTGCATACCAGATCTCGCAGGTGTACGGTGGTGGGCTGGCCCCAATATTGGCAACGTACATCGTCAGTGCATTGCACGGAGCGAAATTCGCTTGGCCTTATCTAGTTATTCTCATCATTGTGTATGGAATCATAGCCATCGCAGGAGTCTTGACGCTCAGAGAAACCAAAGACGTGGATTTGGCCGAAATGCAAACCTAGTACTACCGCAGAGAGAGTTGGAATCATACCACAATTCCCTTTTTTTAAAACACTATTAACCGAGGGTTTCAATCGTCTCGGTAAGAGGTTAGAGAAGAGATCATGGGTGAGAGGAATCTTAGAGGGGGCGCAATCTTAAACACGCTCATAAGAGAGCAAAAATTGTTGATAGCACCCGGGGTATTCAACCCCATAGCTGCAAAGATCGCAGAGAGGGTTGGGTTCAAAGTTCTGTACTTCTCTGGGGGAGCGCTTTCAAACTCACTAGGTCTCCCAGACCTAGGCGTTATCACACTTTCCGAAGTTGTAGAAGAAGTGGATAGGATAAGGAATGTTACTGAAGTTCCATTGATAGTAGATGTTGATACAGGGTTTGGGGAGACTGTAAATGTGCAGAGAACTGTAAAACAACTCGAAAGAGCCGGTGCTGCAGCGGTGCACATAGAGGATCAGGTCTTTCCTAAGAGGTGTGGACACCTTGAGGGTAAGATGATCGTGTCTGTCGACGAAATGGTCAAGAAATTGATCGCTGCTGATCAGGCAAGGAAAGATCTGCTTCTAATTGCAAGAACAGATGCGAGGGCGGTTGAGGGGATTGATTCTGCTATAGAGAGGGCTAGATTTTACGTGAAGGCCGGGGCTGACATTATCTTCCCAGAGGCTCTTGAAAAAGAGGAAGAGTTTGAAGAATTCGCGCGAAAGGTGAAGGTGCCTTTATTAGCGAACATGACGGAATTCGGAAAGACGCCGTACATCTCCGCAGAAAGATTCGCCCAGATGGGATACAAGATTGTGATCTTTCCTATGACAGCCTTCAGAGGAGCATTAAAGACTGTAAGAGATATCTACTATACCCTCAAAAGAGAGGGGACTCAGAAGGGAATCTTGGATGCTTTGATGAGCAGAGACGAAATCTATTCTCTGATAGATTATTACGCATATCAGGAAGCTGACACTCGGACCCTGGCAAGGGCAAAGAAGATCATCGGAAGTCGGTAACATGTGTTGGTAAATTCAAAGTCGCTGGTTAATTTCTTCATATCTGTTAAGAATCAGTGAAGCAAATCTGTAAACTGGATGTAGGAATTTCGAAAAGGGGGCCGTTATGAATAAGGCAGCTATAAGAGAATCTCTGAGCAAGAAGAAGATTATCCATTCAGGGCGGGTAATCAAAGCAATGAATATGATGCCCGATGCACCGGTACAGAACATCATCGCCGTGAATGCAGACGATATGCTTTTGGAATTTAACTTGCTGTCAGCTTTAAAGCGCATTAACAGAAGGAGGCCAGCGCCAGCAAAAATCAGTACCGAACCAATCAAATAAATGGATATGACAGCCACGTTCGCAAACGGGTAAAACAAAATCGTTACCCAGTCGATTATAAATCCGAACATAACCGAGGCATGCGCGAACAGCCTGAGGAAACTTCCGTTCTCAGATGGGTAGTTACAGCCCGCTCCTCCACCTCTAAAGTCCTTGTGAGCAAAGACATCCAAGATAGCCCTCCCAATGGCCTTCATATTCACCTTTCTGCCGTTTGATACCTCCTTCCAGTACGATCTACCTTGAATGAGCCATAAAAGGAAGACGTAAATGTAAAGTGAATATTCAGCCACAAAAAAGACGGGGTAGGGGAAGAGTTCCTCCATAGTGAGACTGGTTTCATAAAACGCCGACAAGCCGTGTAACAAGAAGACATAGTAAAGCGAGATTATGAAGATCAGGGTGGTCAAAAGGAAGTAGGCTAGTCCTGACCTGCGCATCACCCTGATCATCACTTTTGGAAAGACGAATTTCTCATAGCTCAGCTCTCTCACGTCCCCAAGTACCTTTGGAATATTTATCATCAACTCATGAGGTGGAATAAATGGGCAAGCGTAGTAGCAATCCCTGCAGTCATGGCAGAGATTTGACAAATGAATCAAATCACCATACGAGAAATCCTTCCTTCTTTCCATTGCGTCCCATACGTCACAGAACCCTTCACAATACCTGCATGAATTACAGACTGTCAGCTGGCGCGAGGCCTCCTCCATCAATCCCTCTTTATACATCATATCATTTCACACTCGTTGCGTTTTTGCCAGCTATTATCCCGAAAACTGTACCTATAGTGAGACCAAACCCTGCCAGATACCCACTTGATAAGACGTTGCCGGACATAACCTCACCTGCGGCGAAGATGTTTTCGAACTCACCATCCTCTCTTTGTACTCTGCCTTCCTCATCCACCTTCAGACCCATGTACGTAAAGGTAAGACCGGGTCTTAGCGGGAATGCATAGTATGGTGGTTTGTCTATTCTTCTCGCCCAGTGGGACTTCGGAGGTTCAATCCCAATAGTGTGGCAGTCATCAAGCTTTGTTCTGTCAAATCTTCCGACAACTACACCTTTGTTGAATTGGTTTATCGTATTAATCGCTTCATCGACAGGCAATTCTAACTGAAGCAAGAGTTCCCTGATGTCGGATGCCTCGAACGCTGGATAAGCCGCTGGTAGAAAGTCATCCCTCATCTTTGAATCGATTATAACGTATGCTAGCTGATCAGGCTGCTCTGATATAAGATGACCCCATATAGCGTATCGCTTGGGCCACAAGTCTTCTCCCTCATCATAGAACCTTCTCCCAGTTTTGTTGAGCACTATACCGATTGGAACCGCGTCGATTCGTGTTATTATGCCACCATCAAATTTTGGTCCCCTGGCATCGACAGCTACCATATGTCCTCCCTTAGGATCCCCCGTCACCTTGGCGCCATTCTCGACCAGTCTGTGAAAGGGAATGCCTGTGTTATATTTTGTACCCCTGATGATAAAATTATCAGCCGCACTCCCCCATATCTCCTTCAACATCTTAAGATTTGCTTCGAAGCCGCCTGAAGCAACAACTACGTATTGGGATCTGACTTCAGTCATTTTACCTTCTCGCGAGAAGGATATTGATTCGCATCTATTCCCTCTGAACAGGAATCGCTCCACTTCGGCTCCATAAAGAATGTTCACGCCCAGCTTTTCTGCACATCTGTAGTACGTGTTAACCAGTGCCTTACCACCACCGAGAAAGAAAGCGTTGGTTCTTGAGAGACTAAGCGTACCACGTATAGCTCTTTTGAAGATCACACCGTGGGTAGACATCCAGCTCGGTATCTCTTCAGACTTGTCTATTACCAATGAAGCGATCTTTTCATCGATGCCTCCTGGGGATACGCTTTTCAGGTCCTCGAGCAACTCCTTTTTCGGATACTCTCCTGAAGTGAATTTATCTTCGTGGTGGGCGTATCGTATATCCCTCGTATATTTTGTATTTCCACCTCTTTCCAACGCCGGAGCAGACTCCAAGAGTAAGGTTCTTGCGCCATTCTCGGCACAAGTTATTGCTGTGGTTAGCGCTGCGTTTCCACCACCAACTACAACAACATCGTAATCACTCAATTTTATGGTGGCTTCGCTTTCAAGCCAGATATACATACTTTCCGTGATTTAATGGGAATCAGTGTTTTCAAAAGGAGGCGATAGATGAAGGATGTTACACGGATAAGTAGATAATGTACAAGGATGCAGTTGCTGTGGTGTAGGCTGCGGCCCATCTTGTGTGAGAAGGAGGAGAGGGTTAACCGATGCAGGTACTGATTCTGGGGGCAGGCTATGCTGGGCTGAACGCCTACTATGAACTACAGAGCAACACTAGAAGAGACAAAAGAATCAGCGTTAAAATAATTTCCTCTGCCGATAAGTTTGCCCTAAATACATTCATGTTGAGGCATATCATCACTTCGACGGGAAGGTATACGTTCGATCTCCCCCGCTTTGTGAAAAAGGCAGAGGTTAGGGAGCTGGACATGACCTCAAGGGTGGTGGTGACTAACGAAGGAAAGGAAGAACCTGATGCGATAATAGTGGCTCTGGGATGCAGAAGGGAAGGGCTTCAAGACATGGTAAGTAAATCCATGGAGTTGAGTCGTGTCAAGGTGGGTGTAGAGGATCCGTACGACGAGTATATAGCATTACAACTTGCGTTTTACCTGAAAGCGGCTGGGAAGGATGTTGAGTACTCGGCTGGCTACATGAGATGGCTCGGGGCGGATGTCGAAAGGATCATCCTATCATTTTGCGAAGAGGCGGGGATAAAGATCGGGGAGCAAAAACCGGCTCGTATGAAGGGGCTTGAAGAGGAGACCAGGGGTTTGGGAGATGCGTTAGAAGGTGATGGGGGTTCCATCACGATCCCAAGGGCAAAACCTCCCCCGCCACTCGATTCCTTTATCAGAGTCGACGAGAGGTTGAGAGTGAGGGACTCTGTTTATGCCGCTGGGGACGTGGTATCTTTAGGACCAAAGCTCGGAGAGCTGGCGATGAGAATGGGGGTATACGCAGCAAAGGACCTTCTGGGAAGGGTTGATTCACCTTTCAGACCTGTGTTCATCAATATATTAGAAAATGGAAGGGGTGTCGGAGCACATATCAGGAGCGACCTCCCTTGGGGAGGATGCCGCCAATCCGTGAAGGTTTCAAGGATCAGGTCTTTTATGAAGAGGTTTCTTGAGAGGTACTATATTTACAGGAAGGGTAAGATGGGGTTCCTTGTAAGATTCTGAGGGTTTTTGTTTTGCTTTGTTTGGTTTGTTCTGCTTTGTCTGGTTTCACCTTCACTTAGAACGTTTGACGTGTACGTATCTGTCTGTTGTTGAGCATTCAAGGTATCGTGACTACCGAAGCGTGTTAGTATCTTTCTTTATCCCGAAGGTTAATTTCGATTTATTGTGTCAGAACCAGGGTCTGCCAAGCGCGACATCTATCACTATCCCGGTTCCAAGAACTACAGATGAGATTATGTTATAGTTGAATGCCTTACCGTACATCCCTCTTCTTCCCTCTCCGTAGGCGAGCGCCATGACCAGCCCGTGTGCTACGGTTGCTGCGTAGGATATGGGTCCCAATCTGTAAAACACGTCGGCCATAAATGCCAAAAGCACTGAAGCGATTTGGTTAAGGCCAGCGAAGGGGAGAGCCCTGTCGGAAAGAAGAATCGTCAGGTTCTTCAGTCCGATGGATCTATCAAAATCAATGTCAATTATATGGTTGTAAAAGTCGAAGCCCACGGCCCAGAACAGTGTCGATAGAACCAGCAGCCATGGCACCGAAACAAGCAGATTGAGAAGGTCCTGTATGTGTACCCCGGCAGAGGCAACAGCCCCGCTGAATAATGAAAGTGCTTCTATCAGAGCTATATGATAGGTCCCAAAGTGGGTGTACTTCTTCACGTATGGATAAGATATGACGACAGCAGCAATCAGGGGAGAAAGGAGAAGTGCCCAGTAGTTTATGAAGTAGGTTGACACAAAAAATCCAGCTAGACCGATAATCAGTATGCCCCGCGCCTCCTTAATGGTGAGCAATCCGGTAACAAGGGGCCTGTTCCTTGTCCTGGGGTTCTTGGAATCCATATCCAGATCAACGATGTTATCCATGGTCATTCCTGCTACTCGAAGGAAGAACAGGGCGATGAAGATGAGTATCAAAATACGAACTGAAGGTATTCCCATTATAGCAACAAACGCCCCCGAATAAGCCATGGGAAGGCTCAGAAATGTGTGCTCTACCCTGATAAATCTGATTATGACACTGAGCTTGCTCGCATTCTTTGATGTACTCGCAGGGTCCCAGTCAGCCAAGATCTACATCCCCCGGGGGAATTACCTTGATGGTCGTAATGTGTCATGTATAACATTTGCCTCTTATCTATTCAGATTTACTTACCAGCGCGCAGATCAAAGGTTGACAAAACGTTTAAGGTGCGATTGCAAGAATAATTATCCTAATTCAGCTTCTTTGACATGTAGGGTCCGTCACGGCTGTACCCAAGCCTTCTGTAGTACTCCCTTGTCCCCACCGCACTCGTTATAACCATCTTCCTGGCACCAAATTTTGAAACGGCCACTTCTTCCATGAGTTTCAGAAGCCGGGAGCCAATTCCCTTATGCTGCCACGCCAGATCGCTCCTGACACCGATGGGGACAGAGCGACCGTAGACTCTGAGCTCCCTTATAATGCACGCTCCTCTTACCTCCAATCTGTGAGCATTGTCCGAAGGGTACCTCATTCTTATGAACCCAGCGATCTTTTCGGATGATTCCGACTCGTACGAGCAGAACAGTTCAGTACCCCCTGACGCGACATATTCTTCCTGCCTGAATGTGAATTTCTCAGGTACACTTTGTGGCTCGCTGAGGGCCACCTCTCTGCACCTAATGCATTTACATCTGATCCCCTTCTCCAGTGCCCTCCTGCGTACGCGTTCCCTCAAGCTTTCTCCGCAACTATCCGCAACCAGCTCATGTTTTGGAATCTCCCTCTGTATCCTCATTATCCTGACCCAGCGGGGCACGTGCCTTTTCATTTCGCTGAGGAGTTCTACGACAGTCTCCATTTCGTATGGCTTGTACCTCCCCGCCAAATACATACCTGCTAACGCTGTACCTTTCACAACAACGGTCGGGTATATCTTTACCATATCGGGTTTGAACGCCTCATCTTCGAACAGTCTGCGAAGGTCTTCAAGGTCACGGTCGTAATCCGCTCCCGGTAACCCTGGCATCATGTGTGCACCAACCTTCAGACCAGCATCCCTCGCTACACGAAAGGCTTCAACCGTATCCTCAACGGTGTGCCCCCTATTACTTCTCTTCAGTATATCGTTCCTTAGGCTCTGAACACCTATTTCGAGTCTGGTCACCCCGTACCTCAGCATCAGGTCTATGTCACAGGGCCTGCACCAGTCGGGCTTGGACTCTATGGTAAGTCCCACCACCCGGCTCTGAGCTGTCTCATTGACGGTTTGAGCCTCCTCCAGAGTTTGAGACCTTGAGCCGTTGAGACCTTCGTAAGCTCCCTTAACGAAGTTGTACTGATAATCAAGGGGGGTTGCTATGAAGGTGCCACCCTCCAGAACGAGCTCAACCTTGCTGACAGGATGACCTCTCTCTGAAAACTTCTTTATCCCATTACGCGCCTGAAGGAATGGGTCAAAATTTACAGATAGTGCACCCTTCATCCCCGGACCGTCGGGAAGGTAGCTCTGAGGAGTCCCGTCCTTGGGTCCACCGGGACAAAAGACGCATGTTCCGTGGGGACAGATGAAGGGAGCAGAGAAGAGTGTAATAACGATGATTCCAGAGCCGCTCCTCTGGGGTCTGACCGTCAAAAGTGTGTGAAAATCCTGCTTTAACCCCTTGGGTAGAGATTTGAGAATTTCGGATGTGGGAATGTACCTATTTAGATTAAATTTTATAGCAACATCCCTCTTTGTCATCTCCAGTTCTCTTCTGTCTTTGATAGAGCCTTCGCTTATCCGTCGTACTATTTCTTGTATGGCTTGGGCTTCGTTAACAGTTTCTGTGGGTGGTGTTGTGGAGGCTATCGCCATCATTCAAACACCGCACAGGGTGGTTTATGACCTTTGGCCCGTTTTAATTGGGGTTAAGCACGGCACTTCTTGAAGATGGATAGAGGAAGTAAACAGAGAATACAGAAATCAGCGACATAACTGTTGCAAAAACGAACAGCCCCAGGGGGCCCCAGGTAGCCTCGACAGCACCACCCGGAAGTGGTCCAAGGCTCCACAGGGTTGAATTGATCAGTGAGAAGAATCCCAAATATTCAGCCTTCCTGTTTTCGGGTGCGACCTTGGTTATCCAGCTCAGCATGGCCGGGCTTAACAACGCGAAGCCGGTGGAGTAAATTATTCGTGCCGGGATGATGTCAATCCAGGTACCCGAAATGGCGTACACGAACAAGGAGGCCACAACGATAAGTGTTCCGTATATGTACCCATGGATTTCACCGACCCTATCAACCACCCTACCAAGCTTGGTGCCAAGGACAGCTGTTGTAGCCAGCCCTGCGATCGCGACAAGACTCACTTCAAACGGGTTTGCACCCAACGAATAGGCGTAGGTTGCAAAGAATGCTGTCACAGCGCCGGTGCCAAGGGTTCGCACAGACGTGGCCACAGAGAATACGGCCACATTCTTCATCTCCCTAAAAGGCCTTCTTGATGAAGATGGAGGAAGGTTTACCTCAGGTATCGCAAATATGATGAGAAGTATGGTGCCAGCCATTATGAAGCCAACCATGTAAAATATGTAGTCCAGTCCAAAAACCTGAGCTATGGCACCGGCCAGAAGTGTTCCGATTATCGACCCCGCGGCCCCAACTGCACTAACAAGCCCATAGCTTGCACCCCTCTCCTCAGCGGGGGTGATATCGGCAACGAACGCTTGAAGGGCCGTAGAGCCGAACGAAAGTAACGATTCTGCGAGAATAAAGAAAACACTGACCAGCAGGAATCCTTGCACGATCGGTATCAGAATAAAGAATGGCAGGGATGACGCCTCTGCCGCGAGCAATAGAAGCCTCCTTCGCCTGAGCCTGTCAGACACCCTCCCTGCAACTGGGCTGATCAGGCTGGATGATACGTAGGCGATTGAAAACACGGCCAACCCTTCGGAAACGGAAATGTGGTCCTTTACAACTACGAAAAGGACGAAGTAAACTGTGAAAAGGCTTGACCTGTTGTTTGAAAAGAGTTGATACAGCGAAAGTATCCAGAGGGTATGGTTGCGACTCGAAGGTTCACCGGATGTGCCCACACCAACGAGCCAGATTCAGTGATTGATAATCTTAAGCGAAGATAAAAGATACGAACTGCGCCGAGCCCGGTCCTTTAGACAGATGTCCTCTTGAGTTCGCTGTACCTAAAACATGTAACAATATGATCGTTCACCATCCCTGTTGCCTGCATATGAGCGTAGCATATCTTTGAGCCCACAAACCGAAAGCCTCTTGAAAGAAGATCCTTGCTAATTTTGTCCGATATGGGCGAGGTTGCGGGGATCTCCTTTACGGTCCTCCAGCTATTGTGCACAGTTCTGTAGTTGGTAAATCCCCAGATGTATTTGTCGAAACTGCCGAACTCCCTTTGCACCTTCAGAAACTGCCTTGCGTTGTTTATAGTAGCCTTTATCTTTGGCCCGTTCCGGATAATCCCGGGATCTGAAAGCAGTTTCCAGACCTTCTTCGAATCATAATTTGATACTACCTCTGGGTTGAATCCATCGAAGGCGGTTCTGAAATTCTCCCTTCTTTTCAGGACGATGTACCAGCTCAAACCTGCTTGAAACCCTTCGAGCGCAAGGAATTCGAACAGCTTCACGTCGTCATGAACAGGGACCCCCCATTCCTTGTCGTGATACTCTCGGTAGAGGGGAATATTCAGGGAGGACCATTCACACCTGGGTAAACTGCACATGCCATTAGAGCTGTATGCTGGAGATATACTGTTTCCTGTTGTATCTGAGATAGATGAAGTATCGGACGCGCCGAAATATTCGGTATCATTCCCACAAAACGATTTGGATCTCAACCCAACACAATCATATTTATTCTACTATATCTCCGCAATGGCGACGGATGTGAGGTGCCCTGAGGAAAGGTCCTGAAAATAAGAAAGGGGGGAAGGAGGGTGAAGGATACGTCTGTGACATATGTGGAAAGGAGTTCGTTTCGTCCGAAGGTTTGAGGCAGCATAGAGCTTCAAAACACCCCCGTTCGTTAAGAAGGAGTAATCAGGGCAGAAACAGGATAAAATGGATCACCGTACTTGGTTTGTTGCTGATATTCGTCATCGGCTTTGCGTACCTCGTGAGCTACGGCCTCAATTCTCAGCAGATGGGAAGGTACGGTGAATTCCCATTCGCGTGCACGGGGTCGTCACCTCTCGTAATACACATTCATCCTTACCTTCAGATATTCATAAACAATGAAAGCGTAACCATTCCGGCCGATATAGGATTGACACCCTCGTGCACAGAACCTATGCACACACATGATTCTTCAGGTATAATACATATCGAATCCTCAACCAACACCACCTACACCCTCGGTGATTTCTTCCAGATCTGGAAGGATACTTACGGGACGGTAACGTTCAACGGAACCCAGCATCCGATCGTATTCAACTCCACAGATATACTGGGGTACAGGGTTGACTCTTCGCATCAGCTTCTCTTGCTTGTGGATGGTGTGCCTTCAACTCAGTACGGCTCATTGGTTTTGAACACACTTGACTACTGTGATGCGAACAACTCCGTCTCACCAAACTCACCATGCTACGCAACGGCGCAGGGGGCGCCGTACTGGTTCGGTGAGCCATATCCCTATGGTACAGGGCATACAATAGAAATACTGTATGAAACNATATCGGGTTGAACAAAAAATGCTTCTGTGAAGTTCAGGCTTGCTTGATCTTCTACTTTGGATGTCCGTACCTGTGAGGGTCCTTGTCGAATGTACTTTTGCATTGTGATGAGCAGAAGTAGAAGGTTACACCCTCATGTTCGGACCTGTACTTTGCCTTCTTTTCGTCAACCTGCATTCCGCACACCGGGTCCTTGGCCATATCCATCTCATAACGTACGTATCAAAGGTATATTTGGCTAACCCTTTACAAACGTAAAGACGTTTATTAGGGAGGCTGCTTTCTTCGCATCGGGTTGAAGCTGGATTGGAGGGATGTAAGGATACTGGAAGCACTGGCGGCTGACGGAAGAATGTCGTTGAGGGAGGTCGCCGACAGGACCGGGCTGACAACCCCAACAGTTTCTTACAGATTCTCGCGAATGGTAAAGGCAGGACTCATAAGGGGTTTCACAGTGATTCTGAACCCCGAGGTTTCTGAGAAAGGTGTAGACGCTTTCGTGACGTTGAAGACCAAGGCAGGAAGGGTCAATGATGTGGTAAAGAGGCTTTCAGATGTGAAGGAGGTTGTTGGGATTTATGAGACAACAGGGGAGCAGAATCTTCTGGTCAGGGTACACTGTGAGGACCCGAAAGCTCTCGAAAGGTTGCTGACGATTACGCTGCCGGGGATAGAAGGGGCTGAAGTTGTTTCGAGTCAGATGATAGTCAAGGTTGCGAAGGACGAAAGGTCGGAGGGAAAGGTTTCCGAAGGGACTCCGCTCAAAATGAAGTGTGATTACTGCAAGGGGGAGATAGCATCGGAGAAGCCCTACAACATTAAGGTGGGCCAATCTTATCATTACTTTTGCTGCAAAACGTGCAGAAGAGAATTCATCAGGAAGTATGATCAGAGGATAAGGAGCATTAAAGCAAAAATTCCTTAACATTTGTAAAGCTGTGTGTTTATGATGCGATTGGAGTAAGGTACAGAGATGGGACTAAATTTGAAGGAAGAAGCCTGCGGAAGGAGGTAGGGGTAAGCGTTGGCCAAGGACCCTGTATGCGGCATGTTCGTCGAGGAGGGGCCAGACGCTTTGAAGGCTGAGGTAAGGGGGGTCACCTACTACTTCTGCAGCGATACCTGTTTGCAGACATTCGTAGCGCCGGCCAAAGAGGTAAGGCTTCTCAGGGCAAGGACGCTTATCAGCTTTGCTTTAGGGGTACCCACACTTCTCATAACATGGCTTGCTGCATCTTCATTCACACTCTATGAAATACCCAAGAATCTTCTATTGTTCATCCTTGCGACACCAGTCCAGTTTGGGGCGGGTTGGATGTTCTACAGAGGAGCCTGGCATGCCTTCAGAGCGAGGGCCGCGAACATGGACACGTTGATAGCCATAGGAACTTCTGCTGCATGGTTGTACAGCACCATTGTAACATTCGCTCCCGGTGTTCTGCCACAGGGAACCTACTTCGATGCCTCAACACTGATAATCGGATTCATACTTCTGGGAAAGCTGCTGGAGCACACGATAAGAGGAAGGGCGTCCGATTCGGTCAGGAAGCTGTTAAGCTTGAAACCTGCTAAGGCCCGGCTTCTGGTTGATGGGGATGAAAGGGAGGTTGGAGTGGAGGAGCTCAGGGTGGGTGATCTTTTCAGAGTGAGGCCAGGTGAGAGGATACCTACAGATGGTGTGGTGGTTGAGGGTTTCTCCACAGTGGACGAAAAGATACTCACGGGTGAAAGTGTTCCTGTGGAGAAGGAGGTCGGACATGAGGTGTTCGGGGGCACATTCAACCAGACAGGCGTGCTCGTAGTCAAAGCTACAAAGGTTGGATCCGACACCGCGCTTTCGCAGATCGTAAGGCTTGTTGAGGAGGCCCAGGCCTCCCAAGCACCGGTCGAAAGACTGGCTGATAGGGTTTCTTCATACTTCGTTCCAATTGTCGTGTCTGTTGCGCTGTTCAGTCTTCTTGGTTGGTGGCTCATAGCGGGGAGACCCTTCCTGTTCGGTTTTACAGCATTCGTGGCCGTGCTGATAATAGCATGCCCCTGTGCGCTCGGACTTGCCACACCCGCCGCGATAGTTGTCGGGACCGGGAAGGGGGCACAGAATGGCATATTGGTAAAGGGTGGGGAGAACCTTGAAAGGGCGTACCGGATAGATACTGTGGTATTTGATAAAACGGGAACGCTGACAACTGGCGAACCCGCTGTTACTGATGTTGTCCCGATAGGGAATATCGACGAGAGGGGTTTGATCAGCCTGGCTGCGTCTGCGGAGAAGGGGTCGGAGCATCCCATTGGAAGGGCGATTGTGAAGAAAGCGTCTGAACTGGGGGTTAAAGTCGAGGAACCTCAAGAGTTCGAAGTGGTTCCGGGTAAGGGGGTGGTCGCCACCCTAAGTGGAAGGAGAATTGTTTTGGGAAACAGAAGACTGATCGAGGAGCACGGGGTTGATCTAAGAGGGGTTTCTGATACACTGAACAAGCTTGAAAGCCAGGGTAAGACCGCCATGATCCTTTGCGTCGATAAGACAATCGATGGATTGATCGGGGTGTCGGATACCCTGAAGCCTTATGCGAGGGAGGTGGTTGAACAGCTGAAGAAGATGGGAATAAGGGTTGTTCTACTTACAGGTGACAACAAAGCAACGGCCAGTTTTATAGCTGGTCAGGCTGGAATAGAGGAGGTTGTGGCCGAAGTTCTTCCATCACAGAAGGCGGAGGTAGTAAGAAAACTCAGGTCGGAGGGCAGAAGGGTGGCTATGGTTGGAGATGGGATAAACGATGCGCCGGCACTTGCCGTTGCGGACCTTGGAATAGCTATTGGAAGTGGTACCGATATCGCGATAGAAACAGCAGGTGTTGTATTGATCAAGGATGACCTGAGAGATGTCGTAGGGGCGATACGCCTGAGCAGGGCTACGATGGGCAAGATAAGGCAGAACCTCTTCTGGGCGTTTGCCTACAATACGCTATTGATCCCGGTCGCGGCGTTCGGTCTTCTCAACCCGATACTGGCTGGGGTTGCGATGGCGCTCAGCTCCGTTACTGTGTTGGGGAATTCGCTCCTTCTTAACCGGTTCGTCCTAAGGTGATGCAAAAGATGGCAAACGAGGAAAGATTAAGATTCAAGGTGATTGATTTTAGCTGTTCCACCTGCTTGAACGCCTTCAGAAAAAAGCTGCGGTCAGTTGAGGGGGTAACCGATGTGCTGTCGAATGCAGTAACAAACGAAATCTATGTGTACTTTGATCCTGAAATAGTTGAACCCGAAAGAATCGAGTCCACTATCAAAGGTATAGGTTACAAGACAATAAGGGAATATGATTGATTGATGGCAATGGTATGAAAGGAAAATACGATCAAAGTTCGTAGAGAGCGGATGAAAGTTTATCGTTCACCACTCACTCTGTACGGAACTTCGCTCACTTGTCTTACCCACGTCTTCCATGTGTAAAGGTGATTTAAAATTTATTTGTTGAATCTGTTGTAGCACGGTTTGATAAGCAAACTCCGATGAATGAAGGCCTGACAACAAACCTCCTTTGTTGGGATTGCGATAAGCAAGTGCAAGAACAACTTTTTTGGCAAAGCCGCCTTGCCTTGCTTTGGAACACCAATAGAAGAACTGCGCGCTTCTACTACGATACTTATTGCCCAAGGTTTCACCCTCCTCTCAGTTAACTCCAAAGCTTCATCGATATCCATCTAAGTTACCGTAATCTGATATGTTTTACCCCCTTTTATCATTCATATCCGAGGATTCAGTATCCCATTCCTTTGTAACTCATCCAAAGCGATGCAAATAATTTAAGGTGGAAATCTACAATCGTGTTGTTCAACAAAGGAACGGTTTGCCGCCATTTATAACGGGCAACTCAAAAACCATTTGGCTAAATTTAACGAAAGAAATTTTAAAAGATCCGCGTGGTGTACTAGTATCCCGCTGTGTTTCCGGTTGTTTTTGACAGGTTTGATAACATAGATAATATGGTAAACACGCTTCGAAACGAATACTATAGCACGTATTTCGAAACTCCTGGTTTTGCACAGGTTAATGCTTGGAAGAGCTCCTTGATTGCACTGAAGGATGCTGGCATAAACTACCCCCTGTTGGCCGAGTTTCCCATATTTGATCTCGAAAGGGCGGACTTCCTGGTGGTTGGAAAACAAAAGGTATTGATCATCGAAGCAAAGGGATGGCACAAGGTAAAGAAGATTAACGATTATTCTGTGCTTGCTGACGACAAGCTAGAACAGGATCCGTGCTATCAGCTTAACAACTATCTTTCGAAGTTTATACGTTGTCACAGCGCTTCTGCAAAGTATGAGTTTACCGGTGCCCTATTCACATACAACAGTTCGACATATCGTGACAGTTGTATGGTAGTCACAAATTCAAAACAGCTGGGTGAACTAACAAGTACACTCGGCCAGCCCGCAGAAGTATCCGATTTGAATCAGATAATAGACGGAAAATTTGTTATCACGCAATCTTTGATCGAACTTGTGAAGAAGAATAAAGAAGAACTGCTGCATAAGGCTGCCTCAACGTTACTGTCCACCGGATACGGTCTGACGAGCGAACAAACGAAGATTTTGGAGAATGTTCTCGAATCGCTGCAAAAAGGGGAAGGAAGGGTGTTACTTGTACGGGGAGAGAGCGGGTCTGGCAAAACACTCCTTGCATTGACGTTACTCTTGGAAGCCGTTTCAAGAGGATACAAAGCACTGCTGGGTTACAGAAACAACCGACTGTTGAACACACTGAGAAACGTCCTGAGTATAAACAGGGGAGCCGTAAATCTTTCTTCACTTATAACGTACTATTCTACTGGACCACCCTCCTTCAGGGGAATAGGGGAACCGAATTTTCCGCTTAACAAGTATGGCGAGCTGGACCTGGCGATATTCGACGAGGCTCAGAGGATGACGGCTTCGGTTTCTAGTCTCTCGATGACCAGGGCGAAGGTCTCCGTCTATTTTTATGATGAATCTCAGATGCTGATTGGAGACGAGAGCGGCACCAGAGAACAGTTTCTCAAGGATGCCATGAATGCGCTAGAATTTAATCTATCATCTCCATACAGGGCTCCTGCATCGTACCTGAAGTTTGTGAAGAATCTACTCGAAGGTGAGAAGGCAAAGGTTGGCAATTATGGTTTCCGGGTGTTTGACGACATAAAGAAGATGCTTGACGAACTCGATTCGAAATCGAAAGAAGGTTACAAAGTCGCCCTGACCGCGGCATATACCGAATCAGACGGCGACAGGAAGAAACCCGACTCCATTAGGAATGTTAGGATCGGGTATCCGCTGCAATCTGGATTCGAATTGTACAAGGGTCTCGATCTGAAGATAAAGTGGTTGATGGATGAAAAGAACGAATATCCAAAATATTGGCAGGGACTTATGGATACTCTGAAGTATTGCGCGTCTGTGTATGGCGCCCAAGGCTTTGAGGCGGACTACGTAGGAGTTGTGTGGGGACGCGATTTCGTTCGCGAAGGTACCACATGGATGGTCAATCCTAACGTCATAACAGACGGGGTTGGCAACAACAACTCGCTGAAGAACATAGCAAGGAGAGATAGAATGATGGCTGAACGGCTGCTCAAGAATAGATACTACATCCTACTTACAAGAGGGATCAGGGGAACGTACGTCTTCTTCGAAGACCCCGGTACCAGAGAATTCGTTTCTGAATTTACCTGACAGGTTTTTTACAGATGAATATCTTCGCGGTCGAATTTGAGGAGTAATAAATCTTGAGAGTTCGAAGGCTTAAAAGAAACCATCCCAATCGTCTTAATAGTAAATGAGTGGCCTTCAGCACTGGATGAATTATTGCAGCAGATCGAGTTTACTAGAGAAAGACAAAGATTTCGGTTTACCCCAGGTGTTTGGTGTTTACCTTTGTCTGATAGGTGTCACTTCTAGAACATGAAGATTGAAACATAGAATGAAGGGCTGTTTCCAAATTATTACAGTGGCTGAAAAATATGACGTGCACCTACCTACTTCCCCCCGCCTTTCGTATTATGCATGTTATTTCGAGAGGACGATAGGTGGCGTCTTCCCACGTCTAAATGCATAAGCTCTACGCTTTCAATGCTTGTGCTTGCCATCCTTCTCAAAGAAGTTCTTGAATGCTGTATACACTCTGTCAGCCACGTTCTGCACCACCTGGCTGTGTATTATTGATTTGAGTTACATGTTGTTTCTTTGTGCGTTCTTCTTTCTAGAGCTATTTCTCTTAGATCGGTTAGTCTTAATGCGATTCTATATTTCTTTCTTGTATTCTTCTATCTATCTATCTTCTTCACTCTCAGCCTGTTGTTTGTACAGGTTTCAAAGCAAGGGCAGGGAGTGCTTTAACCGCATCTCCTGCTCAGGTTTGGGATATAAAAGATACCTGTAGGCTGAGAGCATCTATTATCAACTGTGTTTACATGTATTTATTTAAGCTTCAACGGCTCGTTCTCATCTCTGAAGGGTGTGGTCTTCTCGCTCACACAATGGTAAATGGGATGTTCTTATATAGTAAAGGTTGTTTTAATTATTGCATTGAAGGCCAAGCTAACCATAAAAGGGGAACGTGTCCAAGAGGTTGGTTATAGATTACTCTTGTTGAGTAAGGCCAGAGAACTAGATGGATTTGAAGCATATAATGTAGGGAACGACCTGGTTGTTTACATTGAAGGAGACAGCGAATCGACAGCCAGATTTTTAGAGCTCGCTAAGACGGACGCCCCACCGGCCGCTATCGTTTCGGAAATAATTCCTGAACCTTACGAAGGTAGGATAATGCGGGTTGCTGACTTCAGGGATCAATTTAATTCAGAACAATTGGTGAAAATAGCTTTGGCTGGAGTGGAGATGAAGGGTGACATTAAGGAGATGAAGGGTGACATTAAGGAGATGAAGGGTGACATTAAGGAGATGAAGGGTGACATTAAGGAGATGAAGGGTGACATTAAGGAGATAATCGGTAAGCAAGACATCCTCATTAAAGAAACCAGAGAACTAAGAACAGACCTTCGATCGATGGTGAACGAAAGGCTTGACCGGATAGAGAAGGATGTTTCACTTATAAAACAAAAGATTGGTCTCTGAACATCCAATTCAGTCGACTTGATGTGAACTACCCCCGCCCTGACGGGATGGGGCTTCCTGCTTCAACGACAGGCATCTGCCTGTATGGATATAATAATAATGGTCCATGCAAGCCCGATGTAGCTGTCTCTACAGGCGTAAATTCGGACTGCACCAGCCCTACTTTCATCATTCCTATCTTTCTGATGTTCCTAGAAGCATTGAAATCTCTGTCCATCGTAAGAAAGACCGCACATATCACAATGGTATATTCTGTCTGACAATGTTAGGTCGTGCTTTATGTTTCCGCAGTTGGAACATATCTTTGAAGATGGTTCGAACCTGCCTATCATTATGGTGTTTTTCCCGTATTTTTCCGCTTTCCATTCCAGCTTTTTCTTGAACGCGTAGAAAGACATGCCTCCTATACTCCTGGCTATGTGATGATTCCTCATCATTCCTTGAGAATTGAGGTCTTCGATTACTATGGTATCGTAGTACCGCTTGGCTATCGCAGTAGATACCTTGTCAATGGAGTCTGCCCTCATGAACCTTAGCTTCCTGTACTTTCTTTGTATCTTTCTTTACCTTTTGCTTCTCATGGTTATTTGAGCCTCTTTTCTTTCTTTCTTGAGAGTTGCTTTTGCAATCTTTTTATTCTTTCCTTTACTCTATCTATGAATCTTGGATTCTCTATCGCTATTCCATCAGATAGAGTTGCGAATTTCTCTATTCCTAAATCTACGCCGACCGAGTTATCAGGTGATATGCACTTTCTCTCTGGCAATTCTTCACTGGTTTCATAGTATATACAACAATAGTAATCACCTGCATCTTTCCTTATAACGACCTGTTTGATTCTCTTTATTTTTGCTATTCTGTCCTCTGAACCTTTGAAGTATATACCCTCCGAGAACTTGGGAAAGCATATCCTTCTTCCTCTGATTCTAACATATTGAGGCACCGCAAAATAGTCATTCTTTCTTTCCCTTCTTCCTGAAGTTGGGGTGGTCGGTATTTCTATGAAATGAAAGAAATTTGTGAATGCGTTATCTAAAAAGCGTAGAGACGAGACATCTGAAGTGATTGCGAGTTTATCTCATACAACCATGGATACTTCCTTTTGAGTTTAGTGAGCATGCTCTGCGTGTCTAAATAGCTGAGAGATGATTTCTTTGCATCTTTGTGTGCTATGTAGTAGTATCTATCCCTCTTCTCAAGGAAGTAGTTATAGACGAACCTGCAACTACCAAAGTGTTTGTCCAAGAGAACCCTCTGCTTCTCGTTCGTGTGGATATAACTTCACTCTGGTGGTTGTAATCATCAAGCTTATACAACAAGAACTAATACAATAAAGTTGTTTCTATAAGGGGGCTATCCATCCCCTCCCTCACGGAAGGGGACTTGACTTTCGCCCCCTCAAACCCCTGAAAGTTAAAAAGCGGCGGGGCAATAGTGAGCCAAAGTTGTATAACCTCCTGATTTATCTGCTCCTGCTCCTATCTATCGTTATTTCATTCTGGGTATCCCTAGTCGAGGCCACCTACCTTACCGTGCGCTCAACCTCTCTGATGGAGGCCCTCAATGCCGGAAACCAGAAGGCGAGCAAGGCCCTTAAGATAATAGGCAACAAAACAAGGCTTGTCAGCACGACTACGTTCGTAGATACCATATCAAATGTAGTGCTGGCAAGCACAACAGGACTTATAATTTCATCCGTTCTGGGTCCGATAGGCTGGGTATATAGTGCTGTACTGGGCTCATTGGGAATTATGGTCTTTCTGTACCTTTTCCCCAAAGCCGTGGGGGTGGAGCACGCTACAAGCATGGCTATTACTCTCGCCCCGACCTCCTGGGTACTCCTGAAGGTGCTCTCGCCCATCACAGTCCCGCTCGCTGCGCTGGCGAGCCGACTTTCCAGCAGGTTTGTTGGGAAGCCTGTTCCGAGGGAAACCCAGCTTGTAAATGAGTTCGAAGCCTTTCTAATGCTGCTAGAGCGATCGGGTCATGTAACTCCCGGTTCCAGAAGGTTCCTGAAATCAGCACTGTCATCCTCGAAGGTGAAGGTTGGTGATGTTGCCACTCCGACAAAGAAGCTTGTAACAATCAGTCAAGACGCGACTGTGGGGGACGCCGTTGCAACGATGGGGAGGTCGATGCACGCCAACCTGCCGGTCTACGATGCAATAAAACATGTATTCCTGGGGGCAATAACATTCAAATCGATCGCCCCTGCCCTGGCAGCCGGAAGATACTCTGACAGCATAGTACAGTATATTGTGGAGCCGCCAAGGGTAAAGC
>JGI20133J14441_1000967_pt1 | contig 24847 bp, 23 predicted proteins | sample RS3BMetagenome_FD_14441 | JGI IMG/M metagenome (IMG submission 14441)
ACGACGCCTCCAACTCACTCGCCATCGCGCCGACGCAGCAGGCGCTGCGGCCGCAGTGCCAGGCGCAGCCTGGCACGAGGACGCGAGGGTCGAGGTCGGGGGCCGAGGTCGAGGTCGGGGGCCGAGGTCGAGGTCGGGGGCCGAGGTCGAGGTCGAGGTCGAGGTCGAGGTCGAGGTCGAGGTCGAGAGTCGAGGTCGGGGTCGAGATCACGGCCCGAGTCGCGGCCGACCATCGCCTCGCCGCTTCGGCGCTACTGTCCCGACGCGTCGCTCGACCCGTCCTGCGGGAGCCCCGGAATCGCCACGTCCGTCGCCGCATCCGCCGCTGCGTCCGAGGCGTCCGTCCCGCCGTCGGTCCCCGCGGGGATCAGAAACGAGCACGCAGGATCGCTCTCGGGGCTCTGCACCACCGAGCAGCCGTTGTTCTCGATGGCGGCCACGCACGCGCTGACGGCGCTCGCCCCCGGATCGTTGTTGCTCGCGAAGCCGTGCATGCACGCGGCGTCGTAGAAGCGGATGCACTCGTCCACGTTGCTGCCCGCCTGATGGTAGGGCGGCTGCAGGTTGATCTGGCAGTCGGGCGCCTTGCGGCAGCGCGCGTCCTCGATCTGCCGGCACGCGTCGATGCCCACCGCGCCGGTGCCGCACCCGCCCGCCAGCGGCACGGCCGCCGCGAGGCCGGCGAGCGCGAGCAGGAGCGGTCCACGGAGCATCGCCCCCAGTGCCTACTACGTGTCCGGGCCGACGACCAAATTCGCGCGCGGCGTGCCCGAGGACGCTACGGTGTCGCCGTGGTCCCCGCGATGGTCCTCGCCGCCGGACTCGGCACCCGCCTGCGGCCGCTCACGGACCGCTGCGCCAAGCCGCTCGTGCCCGTCGGCGACCGCCCGGCGCTGGCCCACGTCCTCGACCGGCTGCGCGCGGCCGGCGCGAGGCGCCTCGTCGTCAACGCCCACCACCGCGCGGGCGACGTGCGGGCGTTCGCGGGTGGGCAGCCGGATCTGGCGGTCTCCGAGGAGCGCGACCTGCTCGGCACCGCGGGCGGCATCGAGCACGCCGGCCCGCTGCTCGGCCCCGGCGACGTGCTCGTGTGGAACGGGGACATCCTGGCCGACGTCGACCTGCGCGGTCTGCTCGCGGCCCACGACGCCGCGCGCGCGGCGGCGACGCTGGTCGTGCAGCCGCTCGAGGCAGGGCAGGGGCCCGTGGGGCTCGACGCGGGGGCGCGCGTCGTGCGCCTGCGCGATCGGCGCTTCGGACCGGAGGCGCGCGGCGGTCAGTTCCTCGGCGTCCACGTGCTCTCGGCCGAGCTTCGCGCGCGGCTGCCGCGCGCGGGGGGCCTCATCGAGGACGTGCTCGTCCCGGCGCTCGCGCGCGGCGCCGTCGTGCGCGCGTTCGCCTTCGAGGGACCGTGGCACGACATCGGCACCGTCGCGAGCTACCTCGCCGCCAACCGGGCGTGGCTCGAGGCGCGCCGCCTCGAGAGCTGGGTGGGGCCGGCGGCGCGTGTCGCCGCGGGCGTGCGCCTCGAGCGCAGCGTCGTGGGCGCCGGCGCCCGCGTCGAGGGCGAGGGCGCGCTGTCGGGCGCGGTCGTGTGGCCGGAGGCGCACGCGGTCGCGCCGCTCGCCGACACGGTCGTCACGACCTGAACGCGACGACCCACCCTCTCGGGACGGTCAGGGCCAGAAGGACTCGATCTCGGTGGCGCCCCCGACGACGACGATCGACCCGACCGGCGAGACGATCGCGCGGGCGTTCTGGCGCGGGACCTTGAAGGGGACCTCCGTGGCGGCCGTGGAGGTCAGCCGGTACGCGTGCGAGGTGCCCGACGGCTCGCTGCCGACCATGAACGCGTTGGCCGGGTCGATCGAGAAGACCTGCGCCGCGCCGACCGCCACCGGCAGCGCCGACCAGGTCATGGCAGCGCAACTCGACGTGCACCCGAGGTCGATCTCCCGCACGCCCGCGTCCTTCATGTCCGGCGTCAGCCCGCCCGCCAGGAGCACGTGCTGCTGGTCGAGCGCGATGGCGCCCGAGCCGACCGACGGGTCGGACGGGTAGGGGAGCGCCGAGCCGGTGGGCGTCTTTTCCGCGAGGAGCTCGACCCCCTTGGCCGTGGCGCTGCCGCCGGCGACGACGAGCCCCCGCCCCGTGACCCAGGTGGCCGACGCGCCGAGCCGCGGCGCGGTGAGCTGCGCCCACGAGAGGTTGCCGACCGGGTAGTTGCTGTTGCTCGTGTCGCTCGGGTCGATGACGAGCACCTTGTCGGTCGGCGGCTGGGTCGTGCGCGTGGCGCCGACGATGTACGTCGTGCCGTCGTCGGCGACGATGGTCTGCCCGCCGGCGACGTCGGCGAACTGGCCGCCGGCGAGCGCCGGGATGTCCTGCGAGGTGTTCTGCGAGAAGTCGAAGTAGCTGCCGCCGCTCGCGTCGAAGGCCATCGCCACCGGGCCGATGAACGCCAGCGACAGCGGCACCCGCGGCAGCGAGGGCGGCGACGTGAGCGGCTGGAACTGCGAGAAATCGTAGATCTGCGTCGTCGTCGCGAGCGACGCGTCGCTGCCGCCCCCGACGAACAGGTACTGCCCCTGCAGCTGCGAGAGCACGGGCGCCTGGCGCGCGTCGGGCAGCGCCCCCGGCAGGCGCGCGAGCTCGCCGGTGCGCTGCACGAACAGCGGCAACGTCAGCCCGTCGAGAGCCCCGTACTGGAGCGGGACCGACGCGCCGAAGACGAGGCGATTGCCGTTGTCGTCGGTGCCGGTGACCTCCAGCGTCACGGTGTCGGTTTCGTTGTGCGTGCCGAGGTCGATGGTGTCGGTCGGCAGCGAGGCCGTCGCGAGGTTGGTCACGTTGCCCTGCGAGTCGACCGCGTCGACGCTCAGCTTGGTCGGCGCCGGGGCGCGCGTGAACGTGTCGGTCTCGCCGCCGGTCGTCAGCTGGATGGTGGCGCTCGGCGTCTGACCGCACGCGGCGAGCGCGGCGACGCCGAGCAGGGGCGCGCGACGAAGGAAGGGCGGCACGCAGACGACTTACCACGGCGGCGGGCGAGACCGCGAGGTCGCCACACCCGGGGCGCGCCGCACACCGGCCGGCCGCCATGCCCGGTCACTCGTGCTCTCACGGGGATCGGTCGTTCCGACGGGCGCCTGACGATGGCGGACGCGCGCCCGCGCGTCTGCTACTAGCCCGCTTCCCGCGTGTCCGTCGTCCGCCTGCTCTCCGTCGCGCCTGATCCTTTGCGCATCGCGCGCGCGCTCGCCGACCGGCCGGGGCTCGCGTTGCTGGCGAGCCGGCCGCAGGGGGCGCCCGGGCCGGAGGACGCGCGCTGGAGCTTCGTCGCGTGCGAGCCGGTGGAGGCGAGCGACGAGCTGGTGCCGCCGGGCCGCGAGGAGGAGGGGCCGGCGTTCGGCCCGCGCTGGATCGGCGTCGTGCCGTACGAGGCGCTGCGCGAGCTCGAGCGGCCCGGCTGGACGCGTGACCCGGACGACCGCCCGGCGTGCGCGCTCGCCCGCCCGGCGTGGCGCCGGTACGCGGCCGTGGTGCGCGTGGACCACGCGACCGGCGAGGTGGCCGTCGAGGCGGACGACGCGCGCGCGGCGGCGGCTCTGGGCCGGGCGGTGGAGCGGGGAGGGGGAGAGGGAGAGCCGCCCGGGCGCAGAGGCGCCAAGAGCGGGTTCGCGGTGAGCGTGCTTCCGGACGACGAGCCCGAGCAGGCGCACCTCGAGCGCGTGCGCGCGGCGCTGCGCCTCATCGCCGCCGGGGACCTCTACGAGATCAACCTCGCTCGCCGCATTCCGCTGGCGGTTCGCGGCGATGCGCTCGCGCTGTTCGCGTCGCTTCTCGAGGCCGCCCCGGCGCCGTGGGGCTTCCTTCAGGACCTCGGTGAGAGCACCGTGTGCGGCGCCAGCCCCGAGCTCGCGCTCTCCGTCAGGGGCGAGCGGCTACGCACATGTCCCATCAAGGGAACTCGCCCGCGCGGGAACGACGCGGTCGCCGACGCCCGCCTCGCGCGCGAGCTCGACGGCGACGCGAAGGAGCGCGCCGAGCTGACGATGGCCGTCGACGTGCACCGCAGTGACCTCGGGCGCGTCGCCGTGGCCGGCAGCGTGCGCGTGCTCGGCGAGCCGCGCCTTCTGGCGGGCCGCACCGTCTGGAGCCGCGTCGCCGAGGTGGTCGCGCGCCGGAGGCCGGGCGTCGGCGTCGAGGAGGTGGTGCGGGCCGTGCTCCCCTGCGGCAGCATCACCGGCGCGCCGAAGGTGCGCGCGATGGAGGTCATCGCCCGGCTCGAGCCGTGGCGGCGCGGCGCGTACACGGGGGCGCTCGGCTACGTCGGGCGGGGCGGCCGCGTCGAGCTCGCGATGGCCATCCGCACCATCGAGATCGCCGCCGGACGCGGCGTCTACTTCAGCGGCGGCGGCATCGTCGCCGACAGCGTGCCCGAGCGCGAGCTCGACGAGACGCGCTGGAAGGCGGCGCAGCTGGCGCGGCTCGGCTCGTAGGCATCCGGGCGGGCGGCGCGCGGCCGCCTTCTTCGCCTCGCGCGGGGGCGCGTGCTAGTGCGATCCGGCCATGAGCTTGTCCGACCGAGTCCGCGAGGCCCTGAGGACCGCGCTGGAGTCCATGGGGATCCGCGACGTCGAGGGGGTCGCCTGGACGGTGGAGCGCCCCAAGCGCCCCGAGCACGGCGACCTGGCGACCAACGCGGCGATGGCGCTCGGCAAGCGCGTGGGCAAGCCGCCGCGCGCGGTCGCCGAGGAGCTGGTCAAGGCGCTCGCCGGCAGCGACGTCGTCGCCACGGCGGAGGTGGCGGGGCCGGGCTTCGTCAACCTGCGGCTGCATCCGCGGGCGTTCCACGCCGAGCTGGCGGACATCCTCCGCGCCGGCAAGGCGTTCGGGCGCGCGCCCTCGGCCACCGGCGAGCGCGTCGACGTCGAGTTCGTGAGCGCCAACCCGACCGGGCCCGTGACCGTGGCCAGCGGCCGCAACGCCGTGCTGGGCGACGCGGTGGCGCGGCTGCTCGAGGCGCGCGGCAACCGCGTGACGCGCGAGTACTACATCAACGACCGCGGCAACCAGGTGCGCAAGTTCGCCGAGAGCGTGCGCGCGGCGGCCGAGGGGCGCGAGCCGCCCGAGGACGGCTACAAGGGGGCGTACGTCGCCGAGCTGGCGGGATGGCTGAAGCAGGTCGAGCCGCAGCTGCTCGGCGGCGGCGATCTCGACGCGCTCGGGCGCGTGTGCGTCACCTGGATGCTGCGCGGCATCCCGGGCTCGCGCACGCTGCCGGGGATCCGCCCGTCGCTCGCCGACCTCGGGGTGCGCTTCGACGTGTGGTTCAGCGAGGAGTCGCTGCACCGCTGGGGCGCGGTCGACGCGGTGATGCGCCAGCTCGAGCAGGGCGGGCACCTGCTGCACAAGGAGGGGGCCGTCTTCTTCAAGGCCCCCGAGGGGACGACCGAGGACAAGGACCGCGTCGTCAGGAAGAGCGACGGCACGTGGGCGTATTTCGCCTCGGACGTCGCCTACTTCGCGGACAAGATCGCGCGCGGCTACGACCGGCTCGTCATCGTCCTCGGGGCCGATCACCACGGCTACGTCGCGCGCGTGCGCAACGCGCTGTCGGCCCTCGGGCTGCCGGCCGAGCGCTTCGAGGCGCTGCTCTACCAGCTCGTCTTCCTCACCAAGGCGGGGCAGCCGGTGAAGATGGGCAAGCGCGCCGGCAACATCGTCACCGTCGACGAGGTGATGGACGAGATCGACGACGCCGCCGGCCGCAAGGGGGCGGGCGCCGACGCGCTGCGCTTCTTCTTCCTGTCGCGCAGCGCCAACTCGAACGTCGAGTTCGACATCGAGCTCGCCAAGAAGAAGTCGCTCGACAACCCGGTCTTCTACGTCCAGTACGGGCACGCGCGGCTCTGCTCGATCCTGCGCAAGGCCGAGAGCCTCGGCATCGCGGCGCGAAAGCACCTGTCGGTCGACGAGTGGTCCAGGCTCGCGCACCCCGACGAGCTGGCGATCGCCCACAGGCTCGGCGACTTCCCCGACGCGGTCGCCGAGGCGGCGTCGCAGCGCGAGCCACACCGCATCGTCTACTACCTGCAGGACCTGGCGCGCGACTTCCAGAGCTACTTCACGCGCCTGAAGGACGATCCCATCCTGCCGCCCGACAGCGTGCGCGCGCGCAGCGACTGGGAGGCGTCCTGGGACTTCGGCAAGACGCACGCGCGCCTCGCGTGGGTCGAGGCCATCCGCGCCGTGTACGCCGACGCGCTGGACCTGCTCGGCATCAGCGCGCCCGAGCGCATGGATCGGCCGGCCGAAGGCGCCGAAGAGGGGTGAGCGGCGGGAAGGACGTCCGTCGCTTCCGGAAACTTGGCCTGGCGTCCGGGCCGGCGGTACGCCACGGTGCACAGGGGCGCCATGAGCGACAACGGCAGCATCCGCAACCTCGATCAGCTGCAGGAGGACGACGACGATCGCCGCACGCCGCGCGGCGTGACGGTGGCGCTCGTCGTGCTCGGCGGGGCGTGCGTCGTGTTCGCCGGGCTGGCGCTCGGTGGACGCACCAGCCAGCCGCAGGCTCCGAAGACCGATCCGCTCGGCGACCTCGTCGCGCAGAACGCGCACGTGCTCACGCCCGCGGCGAGCGCGCGGTCCGCGACCGACCTGTCGCCGCGCGACGTGACCTTCCCGCAGATGCTGAGCGACGACGGCGATCCTCCGACGGCGCTCGCCGCCGTGCGCGCCCCGGGTGCGGGCTCGCCGTCGGCCGCCGCGCCGGCCGCGATCCCCACGCAGCCGCCGCCGCCCACCGATCGGCTTCCCGTCGTGCCGCTGCCGGCGCAGGCGGTGCTCGAGGCGACGCCCGTCGTCACGCGCCCGCGCGACGCGCTCACCAGGGCGGCCAGCGAGGCGGCGCAGATGGACGCGCCGGCGTCGGGCGAGGCGCCCGCCGGCCACGAGGGCGGCTACCAGCTGCAGGTGAGCAGCTTCCGCACGCAGGGCGAGGCGCAGGGCTTCGCCGACCAGCTGCGCGCGCGCGGGCACAAGGCCTACGTCGTCGAGGCGCACGTGCCCGGGCGCGGTACCTGGTTCCGCGTGCGCATCGGGCCGTTCGGCACCCAGCACGGCGCGGCGCAGTACCGCGCGAGCTTCGAGGCGCGCGAGCACGTCGTGCCGTTCATCGTGCCGCCCGAGACGACGGCGCGCGCGCACTGACGACGGACTTCGCCCGGCGGGCCGAAGCCGGTTTTCGTGCGGCCGCGGCCGCGGCCGCGGCGCGCCTCGGTGGAGCTCCCCTCGGGCGGCGGCGCCCGCTGCGGTCGAGCTTGCGCTCCAGGTACTGCTTGAGGGCGACGGCGTTGTTGTGCTCCTCGTCCCTGGCGCCGAACAGCAGCGTCACGTCGCCATGGCTCGCTGCGTCGAGGAGCGGCTCCCACGCGTCGGGGTGGGCGTCGAGCTCGGCGTCGTAGCGGCGGACGAACTCGTCCCACCGGGCCGGATCGTGCTTGAACCACTGGCGGAGCCGGTCGCTCGGCGCGACCTCGCGCAGCCAGCCGTCGAGCGCGAGCGCGTCCTTGCGCTTGCCGCGCGGCCAGAGGCGGTCGACCAGAAAGCGCGCGCCGCCGCTGCCCACGCCAGTGCCTGCGCCGTCCTCGTACACCCGTCGGACGTGGATGCTCACGTGTCCATTCTAAGACGCGGGTGCGGGGACGTCGCCGCGCCGCGCACAGGCGCCAGCGCACGAGCTTGCGCGCGCGGCGAGCGACTTCGCCGCGCGACTGTGGCACAACGCGTTGCGCGTGCTCGCCGTGACGCCCATCCCCGTCTGGGTCGTGGCCCTCGCCCTGGCCGCCGCCGCTCCGTGGTGCGCGCGCGCTCTGCAGGTCGCGCTCGAGCGCCGCGCGCGCCGGCGCACGCTCGACTTCGTTGCCGAGGCGTGCGGCCGCAGCCGTGACGGCGGGCGTCACGAAGCGGACGAGGGCGATGCCGCGCCCGTCGACCGGAGCCGTGAGCCGGAGCCTTGATCGGGATGGTCGAGGCCTTACTTCTTGTTGTAGGTGGTATGGACAGTGCACGACTGCAGGAGCGAGGCGTGCGAGCGGCTTCGCGAGGCTCACGAGCCGGCCGCAAAGACAGCGCGGTGTTCCGCGTCGCGCGCACGCGCCGCAGCATGCGGGCGTATCTCACCTTTCTTCGCGCAAACTTTGCTGCGACCTCGTCGTGGCCCGTAAGTCTATAGAGCGGGCACGCATCACCGCTCGGGGTGAACCTTCGATGGCACGTCTGTTCGGAATCATCGGCAATCGCCCGGATCTCGCGGCACGCGTGTTGGCCTTCGAGGCCGAGGCGCTACGGGCCCGCTCCAAGGGGGCGCCGCTCGGCTGGGGCCTCGGCTTCTACCAGGGCGGGGAAGTGCTCATGCGCCGCCGGCCGATCGACGACCGGCCGGAGATCGACGTGGCCAAGCTCGCCGCCGACGTGCGCGCCGACCTCGTGCTCGGCCACGTCCGCCACGCGACCATCGGCGCGCTGCGGACCGAGAACACGCACCCGTTCCGCTACCGGCAGTGGCTGTTCGCGCAGACCGGGACGGTGCCGGAGTTCGAGCACGTGCGCGAGAAGCTCGTCGCGAGCGTGCCCGACTTCCTGCGCAGCGGCATCCGCGGCGACACCGACGCCGAGGTGCTCTTCCACGTCTTCCTGTCGTTCCTGCACGACGCGGGGCGTTTGAACGACGGGCTCGTCGAGGCGTCGCTGGTGCGCGAGGCGCTGCGCTCGAGCCTGGCCGTCGTCGACGGGATGACGGCGGAGGTCGGCGCCGAGGCGGCGAAGCTCAACGTCATGGTCTCGAGCGGCGACCAGCTCTTCGCGATGCACCGCAGCGACGCGCCGATGCGCCTGCGCGTGCTCGCCGGCAAAGGCGACGCCGACGTCGTCATCGGCGAGGATCCGCAGCTTCGCCGCAAGATCCCCGAGCTCGCGCGCATGCACTTCACGCTCGTCGCCAGCGACTTCGACGACGCGCCGCCGAACAGCCGCTGGAAGGCGGTGCCCGACTGTGCCATCGTCACCATGTCGCGTGACGAGGACCCGCGCACCGAGACACTCTGAGGCGCTGGCCATCGCGGCGATCGCGGGCGGCGCCGTCGTCGCGGCGGTCGCGTGCGGCGCGTCGTCGGCGCCGGTGCAGGCGCCGTCGGCGGCCGTCTCGTCGTCCTCGGGCGAGCCTCCGCCGCGCGAGCCCGACGGCGTCGTCCTCGAGCCGCCGCCGGCCATTCCGAGCGCCGTCGCACACGCGCCGGCGCGCGGCGTCGTGGCGCTCACCGAGCCGCTCGGCGGCGACGCCGTGCGCGCGCTGGTGGCCGCGCTTCTCGATGCGTGGCAGCGCGAGTCGCTCGACGCTCTGCTCTCGCTGACGACGCAGGACGCGGGGCCGTTCGACGCGCGCTCGCGCGGCCGCGGCGCGCTCGTCGAGGGGTGGCGCGAGCGGCTGCGATCGCACGAGTACGGGCGCCTCGCCGGCATGGAGCTCGTGCGCCCCGAGCGCATCGAGCGCTGGGCCTACGACGACCTGGGCGGTCCCGATGAGCCGCCGCGCCCGCCCGGCATGCGCCCCGGCGAGCTGTACGTGCGCGTGCCGCTGGAGGTGACGCGCGTCGCCGGCGACAAGCTGTTCGACGACGACATCGTCCTCATCCTGCGGCGCGAGGACGACCGCTACGAGATCGCCGCCTACGGCGAGACCGACGAGCCCTGACGAAACGGAGATCGCCAAGGGAGAGGGAGAGAACAGGAAGGCGGGAAGGCGGGAAGGATTTGGGGCCCCGGTACACCCGAAAACCTTCCCGTCTTCCCGCCTTCCTGTGATCTCCTTCTCCGCTCAGCGGTAGTCCTCGACGCTGATGCCGTAGCGCTTCATCCAGCGGTGCACCTGCATCCGCTCCTTGCCGAGCTCGCGGCCGACGGCGGCCACGTTGCCGCCGTGCCGCGCGAGCAGCTCGCGCAGCTCCCCCTCGGTCGGCGCCGCGCCCCGGCGCGCGGGGGCCACGGGCGCGACCGGCGGCGGCGGTGCGGTCGCCCTCGGCGAGGGGAGGGCGCTCTCGCGGTCGGAGGCGCCGCCGCCCGGCGGCTGGGGCCCGCGCGCACCGTAGTCGCGCATCAGCGCGGCGATCGTGTCCGGCAGCTGCGCGACGTCGATGACGTCGCCTTCGGCCAGCGCCGCGGCGCGCTTGATGCAGCTCTCGAGCTCGCGCACGTTGAACGGCCAGTCGTGGTGCAGGAGCGCCACCATGAACGAGAAGCCGAACGACAGCTCGCGCCGCGCGTAGCGCGCGCAGAACAGGCGCGCGAGCTGCAAGATGTCCTCCTTGCGCTCGCGGAGCGCCGGCAGATTCACCACGTGCTCGCTCACGCGCGCGAACAGGTCGCCGCGGAACTTGCCCTCCTTGACGTATTGCAGGAGATCGCGGTGCGTCGCGCAGACCACGCGCACGTCGACGCGGTCGGGCGCCGTCGCCCCCAGCGGGAAGACCTCGCGCGCCTGCAGCACGCGCAGCAGCTTCGCCTGCGCCTCGAGCGGCATGTCGCCGATCTCGTCGAGGAAGAGCGTCCCGCCGTCGGCCAGCTTGATGAGCCCGGGCTTGTCGCGGTCGGCGCCGCTGAACGCGCCGCGCCGGTAGCCGAAAAGCTCGCTCTCGAGCAGGTTCGCCGGGATGGCCGCGCAGTTGATCGCCTGCAGGCTGCCGCGGCGACCCGACACGCGGTGCAGCTCGCGCGCGGCGACCTCCTTGCCGGTGCCGGTCTCGCCGAGCAGCACGCACGACAGCTGCGTCGGTGCGATGCGCTCGAGCTCGGCCGCGATCTGGTCCATCTGCCAGCCGCCGACGAGCGCCACGATCTGCTGCGCGCGCCGGTGGCCGAGCACCCGCCCGTCGATGTGGTAGGCGGCGTGGCGCTCGGCCCCGCCGGCGACGAACTTGAAGATGGCGTCGCCGACGCGGATCTCGTGCAGCGGCTCGAGCTCGACCGGGCTGGCGATGCACGCGCCGTCGACCATCGTCCCGTTGCGGCTCCCGAGGTCGGTGAGCACCCAGCGCGTGCCGTCGAACGCGATGCGCGCGTGCTGGCGGCTGACGGCCTGCTCGGGGACGCAGACGTCGGCCGACGGGTCGCGGCCGATGAGCACCGTCGATTTGTGGAACGGGTAGGCGGGCTGGAACTGCTCGTAGTTGCGCGCGTAGAGCAGGGCCAGGCCGGGCTTCGACAGCGCCTGCGCCGCCGCGCCGGCCGCGAAGGCCGGTTCGGTCGACCCGAACGACGACGAGCTCCCGGTGCGCTGACCGCTCATTCCCCGCCGATCAGCTTACCGCAGCTGGAAGGGCGACTTGCCCACGACCTCCATCGAGCCGTCCGGCCGGAAGACGAGGGCGCCGCCGGTGGGGATCCCGAGGAAGTGCGGCCGGGACGAGCCGCCGGCGGCCCCGCCCGCGCCCCCCGTGCGGCGCTCGAGGAGCTTCGCCACCAGACGCAGCTCGTCCCAGTCGTCCTCCTCGTTGTGCGTGTCGAAGACGTGCCCCTCGACCGCCCGGACGCACTCGACCAGCCCCGTGCGCTCGAGCTGCTCCTCCTCGGTGCCCTCGTCGTCCTCGGGCCAGTCGGCCCACCACGCGCCGAGCACGATCGACCCCGCGCTGACGCCCATCATCGGCACGCCGCGCGCGTGCGCCGCGCGCATCCACTCGGACGCTCCCGAGGCGCCGAGCACCTTCGCGCCCAGCGCCGGATCGCCGCCGCTGACGAAGACGAGGTCGGCGCGGTCGACGACGGCGCGCGCCTCGGCGGCCGCCATCGCCCCGCTCTCGCCGTCGACGGCGAAGCGCTCGAGCGTCGCGCCGGGGAAGAGGCCCGGCATCCGCTCGCTCATGAACTTCAGCCCCCGCCGGTCGCCGGCGACCGGCGCGTACGTCACCGCGACGCGCGGCCGCTCCTTGCCGAGCTCCCGGCACGCCCGCCGCGCGACCTCGCCGAGCACTCCGTCCTGCCCCGAGCCGACCAGATAGACGCTTCCAGGCACCCCTCAGGAATAGGAGAGGGACGCCAAGGCGCCAAGCCGCCACGCCGCCAGGGGAGGAAGGTGGGCCACCCTTCCTTCTTCTTCTGGCGCTCCTGGCGGCTTGGCCGCCTGGCGATTCTCCCGTCACCCCACGCCGTAGCGGGCGGGGTCGACGCCGACGCGCGCGCAGATCGCGACCAGCACCTCGTCGGTCCGGCGGGCGTTGTCCTCGAGCGAGCCGCTCGTGTCGATGACGAAGTCGGCGACGGCGACCTTCTCGGCGAGCGGCTTCTGCGCGCGGATGCGCGCGAGCGCGTCCTCGGCAGAGGCGCGGTCGCGGGCGCGGACGCGGGCGACCTGCACGTCCTCGGGGCACGAGACGACGACGAGCGGCCGGAACGCGTCGGCCACGCCGTTCTCGACGATGAGCGCCGCCTCGTAGCAGGCGAGCGGCTCGCCGGCGCGCGCCAGCTCGGCCGCGCGCTCCATCGTCAGCCGCGTGATGCGCGGGTGGGTGATGGCGTTGAGCGTGCGGCGCGCTTCGTCGTCGGCGAACGCGATGCGCGCGACCGCCTTGCGGTCGAGCGCGCCGCCGGGGCCGAGCACGCGCTCGCCGAACGCCTCGACCAGCGCGCGCAGCCCATCGGTGCCCGGCGCGACCACCTCGCGCGCGAGCTCGTCCGCGTCGATGACCGGCACGCTGCGCCGGCGCAGCCGCGCAGCCACCGTGCTTTTCCCCGAGGCGATGCCGCCGGTCAGACCGAAGAGGTGCACGTCGCTCCTTCGGCCTATACATTCGAGCCGGGCGCGATGCGAGAGGCGAGTGGCAAGGCGGCGGGCGCAGGCGCGAGCGCGAGCGCGAGTGCGGGCGCGGGCGCGGGCGCGGGCGCGACGGCGGGCCGGATCTCGCGGCGGCGGCTGCTCGGGGGCGTGGCGGCGGCGCTCGTGCTCGGCGGGGCCGGGATCGCCCTGGTGCGCACGCGCGGCTACGCGCTGCCCGAGGGGCGCACGCTGGCGGCGCTGACGGCCTGGCAGTTCATCGTCGTGCAGCACGCCGCGCGCCGCATCGCCGCGCCCGACCGCGCCGACGACGCGTCGATCCCCTCGGCCGACGACCTCGACGTGGCCGGCTTCGTCGACGGCTGGATGGCGCGCATGCCCGCCGCGGTACGTCGCGATCTCGGGCGATTTCTCGGCTACGTGGAGCACGTGGCGCCGCTCGGCGCGGGGCACGCGTCGCGCTTCTCGCGCCTTCCGGCGGCGGCGCAGGACGAGGTGCTGGCCAGCGTGGAGGCGTCGTCGAGCGATCTGCTCCGCGCGGGGTTCGACGGGCTGAAGTCGCTCGTGTTCATGGGGTACTACCGCGACCCGCGCACGTGGGGGATCCTCGGCTACGACGGGCCGCTCGTGAACCGGCCGCGCGGGGGATGGCGATGAGCGCGGACGGGGGCGCCGGCGCCGGCGCGTTTCTGCGCGGGCGCGACGTGACGGGCGACCTCACGCTGGACGTCGACGCCGTGGTCGTCGGCACGGGCGCGGGGGGCTCGGTGGCGCTGCGCGAGCTGGCGCGCGCGGGCCTGAGCGCCGTGGCGCTGGAGGAGGGCGCGTGGTCGACGTCGCGCGACTTCGACCAGCGCGAGGACCACATGCTGCCGCTGCTCTTCCAGGAGGCGGGCGGCCGCGCCACCGAGGACATGGCCATCCGCGTGCTGCAGGGGCGCGGCGTCGGCGGCAGCACCGTGCACAACACCAACCTCTGCAAGCGCACGCCCGCGGCCATCCTCGACCTCTGGGCGCGCAGGCACGCCGTCTCGGGCGCGAGCGCCGCGGACCTCGCCCCCGCCTTCGACGCCATCGAGCGGGACCTCTCGGTCAGCGAGATCACCGCGCCGATGCGCAACGCGAACAACGAGCTCCTTCGCAAGGGGTGCGAGGCGCTCGGCTGGCGCGGCGGGCCGCTCAGGCACAACCGCGTCGGCTGCCAGCAGAGCGGCTTCTGCGAGCTCGGGTGCGCGTACGACGCCAAGCAGAACGCGCTCAAGGTGATGCTCCCGCAGGCCGTCGCCGCCGGCGCGCGCGTCTACTCGGACGTCGAGGCGGTGCGGGTGCTGCACGACGGCGCGCGCGCGACCGGCGTCGAGGCGATCGCCCACGACGGGGCCGGCGCTCCCCGCGCGCGCGTCACCGTCCGGGCGCGCGTCGTCGTCCTGGCGGCGAGCGCGGTCGGCAGCGCGGCGCTCGCGCGCAGGAGCGGCCTGCCGGACCCCAGCGGCCAGCTCGGACGCGGGCTGCGCCTGCACCCGGGCGGCGTCGTCGCCGGGCGCTTCGCGCGCGCCATCGAGGGCTGGCACGGCATCCCGCAGAGCTACGAGTGCACCGAGCACCTGTCGTTCGACGAGGGGAGCGACCGGCGCGTGTGGATCGTCCCCGCCTTCGCGCACCCCATCGGCGCCGCCGCGGAGCTGCCCGGCTTCGGCGCCGCCCACATGGCGGCGATGCGCACCTACCCCAACCTCGGCGTGCTCACCGCGATGGTGCACGACGAGACGAGCGGCGAGGTCCTCGCCGGCGACGACGGCCGCCCCGTGCTCCGCTACGCGATGACCGACGCCGATCGCGCGCAGCTCGCCAGGGGACTCGCCGCGTGCGCGCGCCTGCTCCTCGCCGCCGGCGCCGAGCACGTCACCATCCCCGCCATCCCGCCGCGGCGCGTCTCGAGCGTCGCCGAGCTCGAGGCGCTCGACCTCTCGTTCGTGCGCCCGCACGCCGTCCCGCTGACGGCCGTGCACCCGATGGGCACGATGCGCATGGGCGACGACCCCAAGACGAGCGTCGTCTCGTCGACCGGCGAGCACCACCAGGTGAAGGGCCTCTTCGTCAGCGACGGCTCGCTCTTCCCGACGAGCCTCGGCGCGCCGCCGCAGATCAGCATCTACGCCTTCGCCCTGCACCTCGCCCCCCACGTCGTCGCGCGCGCGAGGGGCTGAGCGCGGGCGCCCGGCGCGCGACCCGTTCGAGGCCACAAACGCCGACGGGCGGCGGGCCTCTCGGCCTGCCGCCCGCTGGCACGTCCGGCGCTCTCGGGAGCGCCTTCGCGCGATCGATCAGTCGCCGCCCATCCCGGCGTCGCTGCCGCCGCCCATCATGCACGGGTCGGGTGCCGCAGGGGAGGGAGGCATGATGTCCGACGACGCGGGCGCCGCGATCTCGGTCGCATCGAAGCCGAGGCCGATCGAGATGGCGTTGCACGCCTGGCCGGCCGTGTTCGTGACCGACCCATCGCTGTTGATGATGATGTCGGACGCCTGCGAGATCGTCTGCTGGATGCTCATCAGGGCGCTGCCGCTGCAGAGCGACGTCGAGATGTGCCCGGCGATGTTCATGATGTCCGTGTTCAGCTCGTTCGTGTTGATCACGCCGGCGATGGTGCCGTTCGTCACGCTCCCCGGGCTCTTGGCCTGGAAGGTGATGACCGCCGAGTGAATCTTGATGTCGAGCACCTGGCCGCTGAACGACAGGCTGAGATCGAACGTGCTCGGCGTGCCGTTCACGAACGTGCCGTTCGCGACGTAGGCCGAGGGGAACTGGATGGAGGCGTTCTTCACCGGATCGGTGCCCGCCGGGCAGCCGCCCGTGGAGGTGCACCCGTTGATCAGGTCGGGGCGGATCGGCCAGTGGGTCATCGTGTTCCACGGGGGCGCGCCCGCGTCGAGGTACGAGTACGGGCCACCGGCGAGCAGCACGCCCGACAGCCCCGTCGCCGTCTGCATGGGGTTCGTGTCGTCGAAGCCCTTCACGTAGGCCATGATCGTGAAGGCGCCGTTCGAGTTGATGTCGGTGTTCAGCTTCGTCGTGAGATCGGAGCCACCGAGCTCCAGGACGATCGGCAGGATGTTCTCGCCGAACGAGTTGTCGATGCCCCCCGTCCCGTCGGTCTGCGCGACCTTTTGCGTGCCCTGGGCCAGCGTGCAGACGTCGGTCGAGTCCTTGGTCGTGATCTTGTCGTCGAGGTTGTACCCGAGGTCCTTCCAGGCATCCATGTTGCTGACCCCCATGCGATCGGTGTCGCCGAGGTACAGCTTCCGCATGGCGTAGTTGTGCGCGGCCGTGACCGTCGTCGCCGGCCCGCTGGGCGCCACGGGCTGCACGACGCACTTGCCCGGGTTGCTCTCGCAGGTGTCACCGCTGCCACCCGCGGGGGTGCCGCCGCCACTGCTGCTGCAGCCGACGGCGAGCGCCACGCTCGCCGCGCAAAGTCCGATACCCGCCAACCCGAGACCATGTGAAAGCTTCATGCGTCCTCCTCGAAATGCCCGACCGCTGCGTGCGGAGGGCGAATGCTACGCGGCGCGCCAAGCGGCGCGCAAGGATTGCGACCGGGCGCGATTGTGGCACAAGCCGACGGGGGAGATCCCCGCGCGACGCGAAAGAGACACGCACACCACGCGCGTGACGCAGCGGTCACGGTCACGCAGCTCGTGGCGCATCGACGGCCGCCTCGATGACGGCTGCGTCGCCCGGGCCGTCACTTCGGCGGGCCCAGGTCGCGCGGCGGCGGCGGCGTGGGCCTGGGGTGCCGCACGGGCGGGGAGGGGGGCGAGGGCGGCGCGGCCGAGGGCTGCGGGGAGGGCTCGGGCGGCGGCGGCGGCGACGGGGGCGACGCGGTGGGCGCCCGGGGCGGCGGCGGCGGCGACCGCTCTCCCTCGGCGGCCTGCTCGCGCGCCGCCTGCACGCGCGGATCGCTCTCGCCCGCGGGGTCGAGCTTCTTCGCGCGATCGAGCCCGTCTTCGCACGCCTGCCACCGGCCCGCGTCGCACGCGGTGAACGCCTCTCCGCGCAGGCGCGCGGCGAGCTCGCGGTCGGCGGCGCGCTGGCGCTGCTTCCCCACGAAGACCGCCACCACGGCCGCCGCCGCGGCGAGCACCGGCATCCAGCTGCGCGACCGCCACATCGCGCGCGGCGAGGGCGCGAGCGAGCGAAGCTTGCCGCCCCGCGCGCCGTCGCTCTCCTCCAGCCGCGGCTCCGAGGGCTCCTCGACGGGGACCGCCAGCGCGGGCGCCGAGGCGTCGTCGGCGGCGGCGGCGCGCGCCGCGCCGGAGGGCGGGGGGCCGGCGGCGAGAGCGGCCGCGGGCTGGCCCGCGCGCTCGAGGGCCTCGCGCAGCATCGCCTCCGCCGCGTCCGGATCGATCCCCTCCTTGCGCAGCTCGTCGTCGACCTGCGCGTCGCTCAGCGCCGCGACGCGGTCCATCTCCGCCCGATCGGCGACGCGCTCGATCGTCTCCCAGCGGATGGGCGGTTGCTTGCCGGGCGCGTCGCTCACTCGTCCTGTCCTCGTGCTTCGCGGAGCACCGCGTCCCGATGGTGCGCGAGCCGCTCGCGCGCGCGGTGGATCTCCTTCACCGTACACCCGATGATCGCCGCCTGCTCGGCGGCCGCGTGCGTTCCGTCCTGCTCGAGCTCGAGCATGCGCGGGATGATCTTGTCCCTGGCGACCCGCGCCATGACGCGCGCTGCCAGCGCGTCCTCCTCGCGCACGGCCGCCTCGTCGAGGATGGCGTCCTCCGCGGCGCCGCGCGGGTCGGCGGCGTCGAGCGGCGGATCGTCGTCCCTGCCCGGGTGCAGCTTCTCGCGGCGGCGCCACGCCCGCCGGCGCCAGTTGCGCGCCAGGCCGTTGATGACGCTTCCCAGGTGGTCGACGAGCGGCTTCTGGCGATCCCACGCGTAGGTCGTGCCCGCGAGCACCCTCGCCACCGCCTCGTTGGCGAGCCCCACCGCCTCGTCGGGGTCCTTCGTCAGGCCGAGCGCGTGGGCGATGAGCCGCTTGTAGGCGGCGCACCGGTCCGCGTAGAGCAGCGCACGGATCTCGTCGGCGATGGCCGGCGTGTCGGACACGGTGCGGCGAGGGTATCACCGTCGCTCGGGCGGGAGGGCTCGCGGGCGGGGCGCCCGGGATCGACATCGCGGCGGCCGAAGACGTCTTCGAGGCGTCTGCGCATCGACGCGAGGCGCCTGGCGACGACCTCGAGGCGCCTGCGAATCGTCTCGAGGCCGCTGAGGACGACCTCGAGACGCCTCGATGCGATACCGAGGCGGCTCGCGACGATGTCGAGGCGGCTCGCGACGATGTCGAGGCGGCTCGCGACGATGTCGAGGCGGCTCGCGACGATGCCGAGGCGCCTCGCGACGATACCGAGGCGCCTCGCGACGATGTCGAGGCGCCTCGCGACGATGCCGAGGCGGCTCGCGACGAGATCGAGGCGCCTCGCGACGATGCCGAGGCGCCCGCGAACGACTTCGAGGCGGCTCGGAACGCGTTCGAGGCGCCTCGGATCGACCTCCAGGCGCCTCGCGACGACTCCGGGGCGCCTGGCGACGAGCTCGAGGCGCCCGGGGGCGACTCCGCCGCGTCCGGGGCGCGAATGCCCCCCAGTCCTTTCGCGGGCTTGCGAACAATCGACGCGGGCGTGCGTTTTTCGATCCGGAAAACGGGGGGGTACGCACCTCTCTAGGTCGAGGGCGAAGAGCCCTCGGAAAGAAGGATCGAACCATGACCGCACCGAAACGACAGAAGGCCCTCGCCGCCGATCAGAAGATGCTCGACGGCTGCAACAAGCGCTTGCTTGCGCTCGCCACGGTGACCGTCGGAGGGCAGCCGCTCAAGCCCGCCGACGTCGTCGCGAAGGTGCAGTCGCGCGTCGCCGCCCTCGAGGCGGTCGACGTCGCGGAGGCCGCCTTCCACGACACCGTGCAGAACAACAAGCAGGTCCGCGAGCAGACCGATCCCTTCGTGGTCGACCTGCGAGCGACCATCCGCGTGCTGTTCGGCAAGGACATCGTGGCGCTCGCGGACTTCGGCATGGCGCCGCCCAGGCCGAGGGTCCGCAAGCCGCAGACGCTCGTCGACGCGGCCGCCAGGGCCAAGGCGACGCGCGCGCTGCGCGGGACCGTGGGCAGCAAGAAGCGNAAGGCCATCAAGGCCCCGGCCACCCCGGCCGAGACCCCGGCCCCCGCGGCTGCGCCGCCCGCCCAGCCCANGCCGTAGTCGGCCCGAAGCNGCNGCACCGCAGCACCCGCGAGCCCNCCGGTCNGCACCGCAGCACCGCAGCACCGCAGCACCCGCCGGGCCCTCCGGTCCGCCGCCTCGCGCGGCGGGCCGGGGGGCTCTGGCCTTCGTCGGGGCTCGCGGTGGGCTTCCCGGGGTCGATTGACGCATCCTGGGTCGATGGTCATATTGGTCACGTGCGCAGGACGCCGCTCGCCGAAGCCAAGGCTCACCTGTCGGAGCTGGTCGATGCGGCCGAGCACAAGGGCGCGCGGACGCTCATCCTGCGACACGGCAAGCCCGCGGCCGCGATCGTCCCCGCGAGCGAAGTGTTGCCGCCGCGCCGCCGGCGGCGCCTCTCGACCGACGAGATCGAGGCGCTCCACGCCGCGCTCGGGCGGGGGGACGACGAGAGCGCGGTGGCGGACCTGTTCGCCGGCCGACGATGACGCTCGTCCTCGACGCGTCGGTCGCCGTGGCTTCCGAGCGCCCGAACGAGCCGGGGCACGCGTCCTCGCGTGCGCTCGTCGATCGCGTGTTGCGCGGGGACGACGTGCTCGTCGTGCCGGCGCTCTTCCCCGTCGAGGTGATCGCCGCGCTGGCGCGACGCGGCCACGATCCCGCGGCCGCCGAGCGTCTCGTCGATGCCCTCGTCGCGCCGCCCTGCGAGGTGGTGTCCCTCGGCCCGCGCCGCGCGGCGCTCGTCGCGCGCTTTGCCGCGCGCCATCGCCTGCGCGCGGCCGACGCTTGCTATGCCTGGCTCGCCTGGCGGCGTGGTCTGCCGCTGGTGACCCTCGACGAAGAGATGGTGCGCCGCGCGCCCGGAGCGCTCGTGCACCTTCCCTGAAGGACGTCGACGCTCGACGCACGTCGCCTCACCGCCTCACCGCCCCAGCTTCGCCAGCGCCGCGCTCACCGCGTCGCGGCGCGTCTTCTCGGTCGCCGCGAGCGACTCGACGCGCGCGCGCAGCGCGGTCCTGCGGTCCTCGGCCGCGAGCAGCCGCTTCACCAGCTCCGGCGACCCCGTGGCCGCGCCGCGATCGCCGCCGATGGCCTTCGCGTCGTCGCGCAGCCGCGCGAGCTCCTTGTCGACCGCCGCGAGGTCCGCCTCCGCCCGAGCCTCGGCCCGGCGCGTGTCCTGCACGTCGCGCTCGGGCGCGAGCGCCGCCGTCGCCGCCGCCCTGTCCGCCGGCGCCAGCGTGGGCTCGGCGAGCACGCGCGTCAGCTCCTCCCCGGTCAGCTGCGCGACCGGCACGGCGCGCGACAGCCCCTGCACCGTCGCGATCGTGCGCTCCACGCGCGCCCGCGGGCCCACGTGCACCACCGCCAGCGGGTGCCCCGACGACGCGTCGTAGTCGACCGCGTCGGCCCCGGTGACCTTCGCGTTCGGCCCGATGGGCAGCACGAGGTACACCGCCTTCGCGTGCCCGCTGCGGTTCTCGAACGCCTCCGGGCTCTCGGTCGTGCGCAAAAAGTGCTCGGTGAGCGTCCCGTCCGCGTACGTAAGCCGCTCGACCGCGTCGCGGCTCGCGCCCGCGCGGTCGGTCGCCGCCGACACGTCCACGTCGAGGTCCGCCCCGAAGAGCACGAACCGCCGCTGGCCGGGTTGCAGCCGGTCGAGCCGACTCGCCGGAGAACCCGCCGTCGTCGAAGAACGCCACCGTGCCCGCCGGCAGCGTCTGCGCCGTCGAGTTGACGAAGCGCACCCCGCTGCGCGCCGCCTCGCCCACGCCGCCCACCCACGCGATCGGCTCGGCCTCGACCGGCCGCTGCACGAACGGCACGAGCGCCGAGCCGTGCGCGCGCAGCGCGAGCCTCCCGGGCAGCGCGTAGACGAAGAGCGCCCCCGCCTCGACCCCGGGCGCCTGCGCGACGCGCGCCAGGTCGCCCACCGCGAGCACGGCGCTCGACTCCTCGCGCCCCGCGCCGACGCCGCGGCCCTGGCCGACGCTGCCGAACGCGCCGAGCCCGATCCCCTCGCCGTAGCCGCCGCCCCCCTCGCCCACGCCGGTCAGCCCGAGGCCCCCCTCGCCGGAGGCGTCGCCCACCTGGTCGCCCCAGATCGCGTCCGCCGTCGTGCCGAGCAGCTGCGGCACGGTCGACAGCGGCCGATCGGGGTGCACCAGCTCGCGCCGGTCGTAGCGCGGCGCCGCGAAGGGGAAGAGGAACGAGTCGGGGCGGCCGTTCGCGAGCTCGAGCTTCACGTCGCGCCAGTCCTCGTCGGTGTCGTTGTGCACGAGCGCCCAGCCCTGGAGCATCGCCCCGCGGCCGGGGTCGAGCACCACGCGGTACGTCGTGCGCCACACCGGCGCCTCGGCCACGTACGCCAGCGTCACCGGGCCGCTCGAGGCCCCGAGCACGTCGAGGCGGCGGCCGGTCCGCGCCGCCTGCGGCGAGAGCGCGTCGAGCGCCGCGCCGAGGCGCGCGGCGTACGCGGGATCGGTCGGGCGCACCGAGCGCACGTCGCCCGACGGTACGCGCACGAGGCCCGCGTCGTCGGTCCACAGCACGAGGCGCGAGCCCGCCGGCGGCCGCGGCGCGTGCGCCTCGTCGGCGCGCCCGTCGCCCGACTGCGCGTCGGTCGCGCCCGCGCCCGCGCCCTCCACGTCGATGAGCCGCCCGGCGAGCGACGCCGCGCGCGTGCGCACGACCACGCGCGCCCCTTTCAGCCCCGCCAGCAGCTCGCGGTACGTGATGGGCGCGTCCGCGTCGGTCGGCAGCCCCGCGAGCGCCCGCGCCATGCCGCGGCTGACGCGGCTGTCGAACGCGACGGCGCGCAGCGGATCGGCCGCGTGCCCGGGGGTCAGCACGACGAGCGTCGCCAGCGCGTCGTCCAGGTGGCTCGCCGGCACCGGCAGCGACGCGCCCCGGCCGCGGCGCACGAGGCCGGACCGCTCGAAGTAGCCGACCCCCGTCTCGTAGAGGCGAACGCGCGTCAGCGGCAGGACGTCGGGAGCGGCGGTGGCCGGACGCGCCTCGGCGCACCCGGCGCCGAGCACGAGGAGCCCGGTCGCGAACAGACGTGCGGCGTGGCGCATGGCGAGCCTCCGTCCGATGCTGACAGCGCCCGCGCGCGCGAGTTCCCGGCGCGATCGGGGCGAGACGCCGTCGATCGCGTGCAGTGTCCCGCGATCGTTTAGGATGGGCGTGCATGGAGGAGAGGGAGCTGCTCCGGAGCGTGCTCGAGAGCGCGCCGGACTTCATCGCCCGCGTGGACCTCGACGGTCGCTTCCTGTTCGTCAATCGCCTCGTCCCCGGCGCGACGATGGAGGACACGATCGGGCGCCCGGTCTTCGACTACATCCCGCGCGAGGCGCACGAGCGGGTGCGCAGCGCCTTGGAGCAGGTCGTGCGCACGGGCCGGCCGGCCTGCTACGACGCCCCGGCGATCAACGCCGACGGTACCCTCAGCGAGTACCGCACGCGCGTGGGCCCCATCCGCGACGGCGGCCGCGTCGTCGGCCTGACGCTCATCGCGACGGACGTCACCAGGCACAACGCCACCGAGCGCGCGCTGCGCGAGAGCGAGGAGAAGCTGCGCATGGCGGTGGACGCCAGCGGCATCGGGCTGTGGAGCTTCGACGTCGCCACGCACCGGGCGCACTGGGACGAGGGGGCGTGCCGCGTCTTCGGAGTGCCGCCGGAGCCGGAGCCGCCCGCGGGTCACGACTGGCTCGCCGTCGTCCACCCGGCCGACCGCGCGGTCGCCGGCGCGCGCCTCGAGGGAGCGATCGCGGGCAGCCCGCTGGGCGACTGGGAGTACCGCATCGTCCGCCCCGACGGCGCGACGCGCTGGGTGACGTGCACGGGGTGCGTCGTGCGCGACGAGCGGGGCGTGGTCACGCGGCTGATGGGCGGCGTCTTCGACGTGACCGAGCGCCGGCAGCTCGAGGAGCAGCTGCGCCAGGCGCAGAAGATGGAGGCCATCGGGCAGCTGTCGGCCGGCATCGCGCACAACTTCAACAACATGCTCGCGGTCATCCTGCCGACCATCGACATCGCCGCGTCGCGGGCGCCCGAGCCCGTCGCGACGATGCTCGAAGGGGCGCGCGAGGCGGCGCAGCGCGCGGCGTCGATCGTGCGCGAGCTGATGCTCCTTTCCGGCAAGCCGCGCGCGGGCGAGCGCAAGCAGCGGGCCGTCGAGGCGGTGGTCGAGCGCACCGTGACGATGTGCCGCACGACCTTCGATCCGCAGATCGCGATCGAGGTCGAGCTCGCGCCCGATCTGCCGCTCGTCGTGGCCGACGACGGGCAGCTCGAACAGGCGCTCCTCAACGTCCTCATCAACGCGCGCGACGCGCTCGAGGACGTGCACGGCCGCCCGCGGCGCATCCGCGTGGCCGTCGACGCGGTCGGGCGCGAGGCGCTGCCGCCGTATCTCGGGGCCGCCGGCGGGGGCTACGTGCGCGTGCGCGTCGAGGACTCGGGCGCCGGCATGGACGAGGAGACGCGCCGGCGCGCCTTCGAGCCGTTCTTCACGACCAAGGACGTCGGACGCGGGACGGGCCTGGGGCTGTCGACGACCTACGGAATCGTCAAGGACCACGGGGGTCTGGTCGACTGCCAGTCGGCGCCGGGCCGCGGCACGACCATCACGCTCGCGCTGCCCGCGCGGTGCGACGAGGTCGCGGGCGACGCGGCCGCGCCCGACGAGGCGCGGGCGACGCCGGCGTTCGACGCGTGAGCGCGCCCGCGTGGCTTGCGCCCGGGCGGCGGCGCCGCTAGCGGGAGGTGGAGAGCGCCGCGACGATGTCCGACGAGTTCGTCCACCTGCACGTGCACTCGCAGTACTCGCTGCTCGACGGGGCGGTGAAGGTCAAGGACCTGGTCAAGCGCGTCGCCGCCGGCGGGATGAAGGCCGTCGCCGTGACCGACCACGGCAACATGTTCGGCGCCATCGCGCTCTACAAGGCGGCCAAGGAGGCGAAGGTCCAGGCCATCCTCGGCTGCGAGCTCGACGTCGGGGGAAGCGGCGGACGGGCGGCGCACCTGCCGGTGCTGGCCGCGACCAACGAAGGCTACAAGAACCTCATCTGGCTGGTCTCGCGCGCGCACGTCTCGGGCGCGCCGCTGCCGCTCGAGGACGTGGCGGCGCACGCCAGGGGCCTCGTCGTGATGACCGGCTGCATGGGCGGCCTCGTCCCGCAGGCGATCCTCGAGGAGGGGGAGGGGCGCGGGCGCCAGGCGCTGGCGGCGCTGCGCGACGCGCTCGAGCCGGGGAGCCTGTACGTCGAGCTGCAGGATCACGGCCTGCCGGAGCAGCCGGTCCTGAACGACGTCCTGGTGCGCCTCGCCAGGGAGACGGAGCTGCCGCTCGTCGCGACCAACGACGTGCACTACGCGGAGCGCGCCGACGCCGAGGCGCACCTCTACCTGTCGTGCATCAAGACGGGGCGGTCGCTCGACGAGGCCAAGGAGCGCCACCACGGCTCGAGCGAGATGTTCCTCAAGTCGCCCGGCGAGATGGCGCAGACCTTCTCGGCGCACCCGCAGGCGCTGCGCGCCACGCTCGAAATCGCCGAGAAGTGCAGCCACCTCAAGCTCAAGCTCGGCGAGCCGATGCTCCCGAGCTTCGAGGTGCCCGAGGGCTACGACACGGAGGGCTACTTCCGCCACGTCGCGCGCGAGGGCCTGCAGCGCCGCTTCGAGGAGATGGCGGCGCAGGGCAAGCACGTCGACCGCGAGGCGTACGGCAAGCGCCTCGAGATCGAGCTCGACGTCATCGCGAAGATGAAGTTCCCCGGGTACTTCCT
>JGI20133J14441_1000973_pt1 | contig 24777 bp, 19 predicted proteins | sample RS3BMetagenome_FD_14441 | JGI IMG/M metagenome (IMG submission 14441)
TCAGATCAAACAGACTATTCCAGACGAACTTGCGCCGTGCCGAGGCCGCTTCTGACGACTCGGCGGACGTGGCCACCAGCACCCGCCAGCCAGTAGGAGCCGATGCTAAATTAGGGGTCGAGTTGCGCAGGTTCCGCCGCACGGCGGTCGCTTCGTCCGGCTCCTCTTGCCTCAGAGCGCGAGCCACTTGCACCATCGCCGGCGTGGTAAACTGTGAGCGTCTCCATGGCGCACCCGTACGCCGAAGCAGCCCGCCGGCGCGTGGGGTCGGTGCTCGACGGCAAGTGGCGACTCGACGCGCTCCTCGGCGTCGGCGGGATGGCCGCCGTGTACGCCGCCACCCACCGCAACGGCCGCACGGGCGCCATCAAGCTGCTTCATCCGGTGCTCTGTACGGACGAGTCGCTGGTCAACCGCTTCCTGCGCGAGGGGTACGTCGCCAATCGCATCGGCCACCCGGGGGCGGTCGCGGTGCTCGACGACGATCGCACCGAGCGGGGCGAGGTCTTCCTCGTCATGGAGCTGCTCGACGGGCAGTCGCTCGAGCGGTACACGAAGCCGCAGGGCGAGCGCCTGCCGCTCGAGCACGTGCTGCGCATCGCCGACCAGACGCTCGACGTCCTCGCCGCCGCGCACGCGAAGGGCGTGGTGCACCGCGACATCAAGCCGGCCAACCTCTTCGCGACGCGCGACGGTCGCGTCAAGGTGCTCGACTTCGGCATCGCCCGGCTGCTCGACCCGAACGACGACGGGGCGCACACGCAGACCGGGTCGGCCATCGGCACCCCCTCGTACATGCCGCCGGAGCAGGCGCGCGGCCTCTGGCACCGGGTCGACGCGCGCACCGATCTCTGGGCGGTCGGCGCGACCATCTACGCGCTCGTCATCGGCGACCGCCCCCGACGCGCCGCCAGCAGCCAGGAGGAGCTGCTCCTGGCGATGACGCAGCCGCTCCCGTCGCTGGCGCAGCGCGCCCCCGGCGTCGCGCGCGAGGTGGTGGCGCTCGTGGACAAGGCGACCGCGCACGAGCCCGAGCAGCGGTTCGCGAGCGCGGCCGACATGCGCGCGGCGCTCGGGGTGCTGCTCGGCGTCGGCCCGGCGAGCGGCTCGATCGCGCATCCGTCGGTGCCGGGGAACGACTCGGCGCCGATCATGGTGTCCCGGCCGGGCGCTCCGCCGGGGTCGGACGGAGCCTTCACGACGGGCCGGCCCGTCGCGGGATCGGCCGCGACCCAGGCGCGCGGGCGGCGCACGACCGTGCTCGTCGCGGCGGGATCGGCGATCGTCGTGGTGGGGGCCGTGGCGGGCGTCAGCGTCTGGCGAATGGGCAGGGCGGAATCGGCGCGGTCGACGGCGGCAGGGCCTCGCGCCGTGCAGCCGGCGACGCTCCCCAGCGCGACGACCGTGACCCGGCCCGCAGCGGCAACGCCGACCACGACGTCCGCTGCGATCCCGCCGCCGTCCACCGCGCCCACGGCGTCGACGAAGGCCGAGCCCACCGCCGCGCCGCCGTCCACGGCGACCGCGGCGAACCGATCCGCCGCGGCCCCGCCGGCGGTATCCTCGACGGCGACCGCCCCGGCGCGGCCTGCGCGCCCGGCCCGGCCCGAGCCCGCCTCATCGTCGCCCAACCTGCTGGACAACCGCTTCTGATGCGCGCCCGCTCCTCGATTCCGGTCCTGATCGCGCTCGTCCTCGCGCCCGCGGCGGCGCGAGCGCAGACCCACTCGCCGCGCGCCGACGCGCTCTTTCGCGAGGGGCGAGCCGCCGCGCAGGCGGGCGACTTCGAGACCGCGTACGTCAAGTTCGACGAGAGCGAACGCATCGAGCCGGCGCCGGGCACGCTCCTGAACCTGGCCGATTGCGAGGAGCACCTCGGCAAGCTGGTGGCCGCGCGCGAGCACTTCGACCTGGCCTCGTCGGCGTTCCCCGTCCGCGATCCGCGCCACGGCTTCGCCGCGCGCCGCGCCGCGTCGCTCGACGAACGGATCCCACGCATCACGCTGCACCTCTCGGCGGGCGCGCCCTCCGGCACGACCGTCCGGGTCGGATCGAACGTTCTGGATCCGGCCGCGCTGGCTCGCCCCGTGCGCGTCGATCCCGGGACCGTGACGGTGGTCGTGACGGCGCCGGGGCACGCCGATCGAACGTACGCGTGGATGCTCGGCGAGCGCGACCGCCTCGACGAATCGATCCAGCCGGGCGGCGCGCCGACCGAGGCCGCCGCCGGCCCGCCGGCCCCCGCGGCGCCGCCCCCGTCCCCCTCGCCGACGCCGGCACCCGCGCCCTCGCCCGTCGAGGCGGCGCCGTCTCACGGCACGCGCACCCTGGGCTTCGTCCTCGGCGGCGCGGGGCTCGCCGCCATCGGGGTGGGGACCGTCACCGGGCTGCTCGCGCTCGACCGCGCCAGCACCGTCAAGAGTCACTGCGACGCCACCCATGCATGCGACGCGCAGGGGCTCGACGCCGCCTCGCAGGGCAAGTGGCTCGCCCCGACGAGCACCGTCGCGTTCGTCGCCGGCGGCGTCCTCCTGGCGGCGGGTGCGTACTTCGTCTTCTGGCACGATCGCGGGCGCGACGTCGCATGGGCCCCCTGGGTTTCGCCGGCAGGCGGCGGCGCCTCGATGACGGGCCGCTTCTGACATGCGTCCGCCGACGCGTCCGCACGCAGAGTCGCGCCGCCGCCGCGGGCGTCGGCGTGGAACTGAGGTAGATTCGTGGGGGTGAGCGGGTGGTCCGTGCGTGCGGCCGTGTCTCTGGCCATCGCCGTGCTCGGCGTCGTGGCGCTGGGGAGCGGCTGCAACGACCTGGTGGGCGTCGACTTCGGGTCGATGCACGCGGCGGCGCAGGGGAGCGACGGCGGCGAAGACGCCGACGGCGGCGAAGGCGCGGACGGCGGCGGCGACGACGCGACGGCGTGCGCTCCGAAGACCTGCGCCGCGCTCGGCGCCACGTGTGGCACGCAGGACGACGGCTGCGGCAACGCCATCGACTGCGGCACCTGCGACGGCGGGACGTGCGTGAGCGGCAAGTGCGCGTGCACGCCGACCACGTGCCCGACGCTGGGGGTGGAGTGCGGAACGCACGACGACGGATGCGGAGCCGCGCTCGATTGCGGCAGCTGCACGCAGGCCGGCTACGCGTGCGTGAACGGCAAGTGCGCCTGTCAGCCCCGGACGTGCCAGGATCAGGGCGCCGAGTGCGGCACCGTCTCCGACGGCTGCGGCAGCACGTACGACTGCGGCACGTGCCCGACCGACGGCGGCGCGTCGTTCTGCGGCGGCGCCGGGCCGAACAAGTGCGGGGCGCAGCCCTGCCAGCCGCGCACGTGCCCGGCGAACAGCTGCGGCCAGGTCTCCGACGGCTGCGGCAAGCTTCTGCAATGCGGAAGCTGCACCGCCCCGCAGACGTGCGGCGGCGGCGGGACGCCCAACCAGTGCGGTTGCACGCCGACGACGTGCCAGGCGCAGGGCAAGAGCTGCGGAACGATCCCCAACGGCTGCGGCGGAACGCTCTCGTGCGGGTCGTGCGCGTCGCCGGACACCTGCGGCGGCGGGGGTACGGCGAACGTGTGTGGGTGCACTCCACTCAAGAGCTGCCCGTCGGGCGACAACTGCGGGACGGTGTCCGACGGGTGCGGCAACCAGGTGAGCTGCGGCTCGTGCACGTCGCCCGACACGTGCGGCGGCGGCGGCACGGCCAACGTGTGCGGCTGCAAACCCCTTTGCGGCACGTGTTGCGGCGGCAACGCCGACGGATGCGGCGGAATCTGTCCGCCGAAGTCGTGCTGCGGAGGCGGGTGCTTCGTCGCCGGGTCGCTCGTGGCGATGGCCGACGGCTCGTTCGAGCCGATCGAGCGCGTGCGCGTCGGCGAGCTCGTTCGAAGCTTCGACGGCTCGATCGAGACGACCGCGCGGGTCATCGCGACGCGCGCGCACGGTCCCGACTCGTCGGCCGACGGCCTCGTCGTCATCAACGGCACGCTGCGCTCCACGACCGAGCATCCCATCTGGGTGCGGGGCCAGCGCGTCAGGGCCGATTCTCTGCACGTGGGTGACGTCATCGAGGCCCTCGCCCCCGACGGCAACGGGGGCCTGCACCCCGACGTGGTGCGCTCGCTCGAGCTGGAGGCGGGCGGCGTGCCCACGTACGAGCTGGTCGTCGATGGACCGGGGACCTACGTCGTCGACGGCGTGGTGCTGTACATCAAGCCCTGACGCGGGCGCCGCGCGCGCGCGTCCCCCGTGCTATGCGTCCGTTGCCGGAATGACGACGCCCGCCGCCCTGGTGAGGATCGACGACGCGACGCCGGTCGCGTCGCTCGGCGCCAGGCCGTGCGCGCTCGTGGTCGGCAACTTCGACGGCGTGCACCGCGGCCACCAGGCGGTGCTGGGCGAGGCGGTCGAGGAGGCGAGGAAGCTCGGGCTCGACGCGTGCGTGCTGACGTTCGACCCGCACCCGGCCGGGGTCGTGGGCCGGGGCGCGCCGCCGATGCTGACGACGATCGAGCGCCGGGTCGCGCTCGTCGGCGAGATGGGCGTCGATCGGGTGTACGTGCGGCGCTTCGACGCGGCGTTCGCCGCGTGGCCGCCGGAGCGCTTCGCGCGCGAGCTCGTGGCCGGCGCGCTGCTCGCGCGCCTCGTCGTCGTCGGGCAGAACTTCCGCTTCGGCGCCAAGCGCGCCGGCGATCTCGAGCTCCTGCGCGCGCTCGGCCGCGAGCTCGGCTTCGAGGCGCGCGTCCACGCGATCGCGAGCGACGCGCGCGGCCCATTCTCGAGCACCCGCGCGCGCGACGCGATCGGGGCGGGGGACCTCGACGAGGCCGCGCGCGTGCTCGGTCGCCCCCACGGCCTCACCGGCGCGGTGGCGCACGGCGACGAGCGGGGGCGGCAGCTGGGCTTCCCCACGGCCAACCTCGAGCCGGTCGCCGAGATGCTCCCGCCCGACGGCGTGTACGCCGTGCGCGTGGCGCGCCGGGACGACGGCGGCACCGCCTGGCACCCGCTGGCGCTCGGCGTCACCAACATCGGCGTGCGGCCGACGGTCGACGGAAAGAGGCGCACCGTCGAGGCGCACCTGCTCGATTTCACCGGGGACCTCTACGGCGCGCGGCTGCGCCTCGACCTCGTCGGCCGCCTGCGGCCGGAGACGAAGTTCTCCTCGCTCGACGAGCTGAAGGCCCAGATCGCCCGCGACGTGGCCGCCGCACGCCACGCGCTCGTCTCGGCCGGGTGAGCCGCTGCCCCTTGCCGTCGCGCGCCGGCGGGGGCATTTGTCGGTCCCATGAACCGTGCGGAGCTGGAACGGCTCGACCGCGACGCCCTCATCACGCGCGCCGAGGCGGCCGGGGTCACGCGGGCGCGCATCCTCACGCGGCCCGAGCTCATCGACGAGCTGCTCCTGCGCAGCGCCGGGGACGTCGTGGCCAAGCAGCGGGCCCGGGGCCTGTTCGGCGTCGCGCGCGACCTGCTGGCCAGCGTCGTCGAGCGCGGGCTGCACCTGCCCGACGCCGCCGACCGCATCCGCACGCTCGGCACCCTGCCCCCGCCCCGGCGAAGCGCGCCCGCCGCGCTGCCGACGGTGACGCTCGCCGAGATCTACGCGACCCAGGGCCACCGCGAGCGCGCCATCGAGACGCTCGAGAGCGTGCTCGCGCGCGAGCCCGACCACGCCGCCGCGCGCGCGCTGCTCGCGCAGCTGCACGACGCCAGCTACCCGGTCCCGCCGCCGCGCCTTCCGCCCGAAGAAGAGGAGGCGCCGCCCGCCGCCTCCGGAGCCGCCCCCACCTCGAGCGCCGCGGTCGAGGCCACGGCTGCCGCGGGGAGCGCCGCCCCCGCCGAGCCGATGCACATGCTCGACGACGCGCCGCTGCCCACGCGTTACGACGTCGACGAGTGCGTCGCCATCCCCGTCGATCCTCGCACGCTCTACGTCTACTGGGAGGTGCGCGAGCCGACGCTCTCGTACGTGCGCGCCGCGCGTCCCGACGGGGTGCTGGCGCTGCGCGTCGTCGTCATCGTGCCCACCTGGGACGGCCCGCGGTCGACCGTGCGCGACCACGAGGTCGGCGCGACGCTTGGCGACTACTTCGTGCGCGACCTGCCCGCCGGCTGCGTCGTCCGCGCCGCGGTCGGCTGGAAGCATGGCGACGCGTTCTTGCCCGTCGCGCACTCGCCGGCGCTCGACACGCCGCCGGGCGCCCCGTCGCCGCTCGTGGCCGACGTGCTCGTGCGCTGGACGCCGCAGGGCGCCGAACGCATCGGCGCCGACGACCGGGACGTCGCGTCGATCGAGCGCGCCCTCGGCCGCGTGCGGCGCGAGGCGGTACGCATCGACCGTGCCCGCCGGGGCGAGGGCTTCCTCGGCTCGAGCGAACGCTGGGCGTACGCGCCCGGCGCCCAGGCGTGAGCCGCCCCCGAGCCATCACACCACGTCGAACGGGTAGCCCCCGTCGACGTACGTCTTGCTCGCGACCGCCTTGCGCAGCTCGTCGTCGTTCTTGTCCACCTCCGCGACGATCTGCGCCATGCGCTTCTCCGCGGCGGCCACGAAGATGCTCGTCAGGTCGATCTCGCGCCGCGCCCCCTCCTCGCCGCGCTTCTCGATGGCGCGCGTCGTGCGCGCGATGCACGCGGCGATCGCGTACAGGTCGATCGCCATGTCTGCGGTGCGCTTCTGCGTGTACTGCATCTCGGCGATGTCGCGCCCGTGCTTGCGCAGCACCTTGTCCGCGCCGCGCGCGAGCTCCTGCACGTACTCCTCGAAGATGACCGCCTCGCGGTTCAAGACGGGGTGGTGGCGCGTCATCCGCTCGCGGCCGAGCACCGTGCGCGCCCGGCGGATGGCGAAGTCGCTGAGCAGCCCGAAGCCCTTGATGGGCTCGCGCATCGCGCGCGCCACGTCCGCCAGCTCCCGCCCGGGGCCCTGCATCCCCGAGAGGGCGATGAACGCGCGAAGGATCTCGTTGGTCCCCTCGAAGATGAGGTTCACGCGCGCGTCGCGCAGCAGCCGCTCGTACGGGTAGCCGCCCATGTAGCCGATCCCGGCGGCGATCTGCAGCGACTCGTTGACCACCCGCCAGCACGTCTCGCTGCCGAGCACCTTGCAGATCGCGCTCTCGACCGAGAAGTCGTCCACGCCCGCGTCGACCATCCCGGTCGTCAGGTACGTCACGCTCTCGAGCGCCCACGTCTCGGCCATCATCCCGGCGATCTTGTCCTTGATGAGCCCGAACTCGCCGATGGGACGCGCGAAGGCGCGCCGCTCCTGGCAGCGCTCGACCGCGAGCTTGATGACGCGCTTGCACAGGCCGATGCAGCCGCTCGCGAGCCCGAGCCGCCCGCTGTTGAGCACCTGCATCGCCACGCGGAAGCCGCGCCCCGGCTCGCCGAGCACGTTGGACGCCGGCACCGCGACGTCCTCGAAGAAGACCTCCGTCGTCGAGCTGCCGCGGATGCCGAGCTTGTGCTCGTTGGGGCCGTTCTTCACGCCCCAGCCGCGCTCGACGAGGAACGCCGTGATGCGCGGCTTGACGCCCTCCTCGGCCGGCGAGGTGCGCGCGAACACGGTGAACACGTCGGCGATGCCGCCGTTGGTGATCCAGATCTTCGAGCCGTTCAGGACGTAGCCGTCGCCGCGCGGCTCGGCGCGCGTCTGGATGGCGGCGGCGTCGCTGCCGGCGCTCGGCTCGGTGAGCGCGAAGGCGGCTACGCTCTGACCGGTGGCCAGCGCCGGCAGGTACCTCGCCTTGAGCTCGGGGGACCCGAAGAGCAGGAGCGCCTTGGTCCCGAGCGACTGGTGCGCCGCGAGTGTCACCGCGATGCTCGAGTCGAGCGAGGCGACCTCCTGGATGACGCGGGCGTAGCCCGTGTTGGTCAGCCCCCCGCCGCCGTGGCTCTGCGGAACGAGCATCCCGAACAGGCCGAGCTCCTTGAGCCCGCGCAGGACCTCGTCCGGGATGCGCTGCTCGCGGTCGATCTGGGGCGAATCGACCCAGAGGTGGAAGTAGCGCCGCACCCCGTCGATCAGCGCGTGCAGCGCGTCGACTTCTTGGGCGCCCGGCTCGGGCCAGGGGAAAATGAGCCCCTCGTCGATGACGCCGAAAAAGAGGCTCTTCATGAACGACTGCTCGCGCATTTCCCGAGACGATCGCACGTTTTCGCGTTGCCCGCGCATGGATGCGTTGCTAGCCAAAGGGAAGAGGACGGATCTGGAGCGCATGGGCGGGGAGCCGTGACGGCGCGAAGTGAAGCATTCCGGCGGGTGATCGAGCGGGCGCGTGCGGCGCGGGGCGTCGCGCTGATGGGCGTCTGCAACGTCACGCCGGACTCGTTCAGCGACGGTGGGCGCCATTTCGACGCTCGCGCCGCCCGCGACCGCGTGGACGAGCTGCTGGCCGAGGGGGCGGACGTCGTCGACGTCGGGGGCGAGTCGACGCGCCCCGGCGCGCCCGCCGTGCCGGCCGCCGAGCAGATCGCGCGAGTGCTCGAGGTGGTGCGCCACGCCGTGCGGCGCGGCGCTTGCGTGTCGCTCGACACGACGAGCGCCCAGGTCGCCGCGGCGTGCCTGGACGCCGGGGCGTGCGCGGTCAACGACGTCTCGTGCCTGCGCGACGAGGCGCTGGCGGGCGTGGTCGCCGCGAGCGGCGCCGCGCTGGTGCTCATGCACGCGCGCGGCACGCAGGAGCAGATGCGGGGCTTCAGCCAGTACCCCGACGCCGCGTACGACGACGTCGTGCGCGACGTGCTGGGCGAGTGGGAGCGCGCGGCCGGGCGCGCGGTCGCCGCCGGCGTGCCGCGCACCGCGCTGCTCATGGACCCCGGCCTGGGGTTCGCCAAGAACGCGCGCCACAGCGCGGAGCTGCTCGCGCGCGCCTCGGAGCTGGTGCGCGCGGTCGACGTGCCCGTGCTCGTCGGCGCCAGCCGCAAGTCGTTCCTCGCCGCCGCCGTCGACGAAGCCGCCTCGCCGTCCGAGCGCATCGGCGCGTCGATCGCCGCCGCGCTCCACGCCGTGCGCGCCGGGGTCGCCGTGCTGCGCGTGCACGACGTACGCGCCACGCGGCAGGCCATCGACCTCGCGGGTCACCTCGCGGGCCTGGAGGGGGGGCCGTAGACCATGCTCGAGGGCTTTCTTCACTTGTTCGCGCGTCGCTCGCTCGCCTCGGTCCTCGTCGACGTCGCCGACATCCTGGTCGTGACCTACGTCGTGTACCGCGCGCTGCTCGTGCTGCGGGGCACGCGCGCCATGCAGATGGGGATGGGCCTCGGCGTCATCTTCCTCGTCTACGTCGTCTCCAAGTGGCTCGGGTTCACGACGCTGTTCAACCTGCTGAACGCGCTGCTCGCCCCGACGTCGATCATCCTCATCGTCGTCGTCGTCTTCCAGAACGACATCCGCCGCGGGTTGATGCGCGTCGGAGCGCGCGCCATCTTCGGCGGCGTCACGCGCCAGCAGGAGTCGAAGGCCATCGACGAGGTGGTCGCGGCCGCGACGGAGCTGGCGCGCCACCGCGTGGGCGCGCTCATCGCCTTCGAGCAGGACGCCAACCTCGACGAGTTCGTGGTCGGTCAGGGGACGCCCATCGACGCCGCCGTGCAGCGCGAGCTCCTCGTCAGCCTGTTTCTGCCCGAGAGCATGAACAAGCTGCACGACGGCGCGGTCGTCATCCGCAACCTGCGCATCGCCAAGGCGGGCGTCTTCTTCCCGATGCCCGACACGAAGGTGCTCGACAAGTCGCTGGGCTCGCGCCATCGCGCCGCGCTCGGGATCACCGAGGAGACCGACGCCGTGGTCGTCGTCGTCAGCGAGGAGCGCGGCAACATCAGCTTCTGCTTCAACGGCAACATCGTGACGAACCTCGACGGAGCGTCGCTCCGGCAGGCCTTGCTCGGGCTCTTCGGGCAGCGCGCGCGGAAGCAGCGCGGCAAGGGCGGGCCTGCGAGCAAGCGCACGGGCACCGTGACGGCGACGGGGACGGGCAGCTTCCGCATCACGATCCCGCCGCCTTCGGGCGGGGAGGCTCGCGAGGGAGCGCCGAGCTCGCGCGGCGAGGGGACCGGATCGCACGTGCTCTCGCCGCCGGTGCCCCGCGGCGAAACCGGCCCCAAGCCGCCGCCGAAGGCCGAGGACAAGCCGACCCCCGCCATGCCCGCGCGGCCGATGGCCCCCGCCAAGCCGATCGAGACCCCCAAGTCCGGGCCGAGGGAGGACTGAGCCATGGCTGCCCTCGGCTACCAGCTGCGCGCGATCGTCACCGAGAACCTGAATCTCAAGCTGCTCTCGCTCGCCTTCGCGCTGGTGCTCTACTCGCTCGTGCACGGCTCGCAGGACGCGCAGCGGTCGATCCTGCTCAACGTCGTTGCGCTCACGCCGCCGGAGTCGTCCAACCGCGTGCTCATGACGTCCATCCCGGCGCAGGTGCGCGTCACGGTGCGCGGGCCCCGCTCGACGCTCTACGACCTGCACGCCGAGGACATCGGCAGCGTGCAGCTCGATCTGCGCGGCGGCAACGAGACGCGCGTGACGCTCGAGCCCTCGTCGATCAACGTGCCGCCGGGGTTGACCGTCGAGCAGGTGGATCCGCCCGCCATCGACCTGCAGTGGGAGGACCTCATCGTGCGCGACATCCCGGTGGAGGTCGGGATCGTGGGCACGCCGGCGGCGGGCTTCGTCGTCCGGGGCGCGCCGACGGCCGATCCGCCGACGGTGCGCGCCCGCGGGCCCAAGAGCGAGGTCATGGTCATCCAGCGCGCGCGCGCCGACGCGTTCGACGTCTCCGGGATGACCGAGGGCAAGTACACGCGGCAGCTCGCGATCGAGCACCCGACCGGTCAGGTGAAGTTCGACGTGCCGAGCGTGTCCGCCACGGTGGAGGTCGCGCGCGAGGTGGCCGAGCGGCCGTTCACGCGCGTGCCCGTCGCCGTCATCGGCAGGCCGAGCGCGAAGGCTCAGCCGGCCGAGGTCGACGTGCGCCTGTCCTGCCCACCGGAGGTGGTGCGGGCGCTTCGGCCCGAGCAGATCGTCCCGCGCGTGCAGATCGCGGCGAGCGCCGACCACGGCTCGGATGCGCTGCCCGTGCAGCTCTCGATCGATCAGTGCGACGTGCACGTCACGCCGCCGACCGTCATCGTGCGCTGGTAGGCCGAGCGCCTCAGCCGCCCGCGGAGGCCTGCGCCGCGCGCTCTTGGGCGTCGCGCCGCTCGTCCTTCTCGACGCGGCCGTCGCGCAGCGTGACCACGCGCCGCATGCTCGCCGCCAGCGCCAGGTTGTGCGTGACGACGACGATCGTCGTGCCCCGTTGCTTGTTGATGGCGAAGAACAGATCGTGAATCTGCTCGCTCGTCCCCGAGTCGAGGTTGCCGGTCGGCTCGTCGGCGAGGAGCAGCTTCGGGTCGAGGAGCAGCGCGCGAGCCAGCGCGACGCGCTGCTGCTCGCCGCCCGACAGCTCACCCGGCCGGTGCAGCGTGCGCGCCGTGAGCCCCACCTCCTCGAGGAGCGCGCGCGCGCGCGTCTCGAGCTCGCGCCGCGGGCGGCCCTGCACCATCCCCGGCATCATCACGTTCTCGAGCGCGTTGAACTCGGGCAGCAGGTGGTGGAACTGAAACACGAAGCCGATCGTGCGGTTGCGCAGCTCGGCGAGCCGTGACCCGGACAGCGTCGTCACCTCTTCGCCGGCCAGGCGAATCGAGCCGCGCGTCGGCACGTCCAGCGTGCCGATGCAGTGCAGCAGCGTCGACTTGCCGGCCCCCGACGGCCCGACGATGCCGAGCATCTCGCCGTCGCGGATCTCGAGGTCGACGCCCCGCAGCACCTCGAGCGTCCGTCCCATGTGGCGGAAGGACTTCTGGACGTTCGAGGCAGTGACGATGGGGGCGGACACGGTGGGGCCGTGGAGTAGCACACGAGAGGGTTCCCGTATGCCGTCGCACCCGGATGGGGGCGTGGCCCCGTCCGACCAACCTGGGGTGGGACATGTAGGCGCCGACGGACAGTACGAATGTCCCTTTTGCGCCTCTACGGTACTGGTAATCTCGATAGCTGGGGGCGGCTCAGCGGGGGCCGGGCCGTCGCGAGAGGGCTCCAACATGCTTCGATCCTTGCGCCTGGCGCGCTGGTCTCTCCTGTCGTTCGCGCTCCTCGGTGGCGCCGTGGCGCTGGGCGCGTGCGGCAGCAACTCGGCCGGACTCGGCAGCGACGGCGGCCCCGGCGCCGGGGGCGACGACGGCTCGGCCGGCAACGATGCCTCCGAGGGCGGCTCGACCGGGGTCGACGCGACCGCCGACGCGAACGATTCGAGCCTCCCCGGGAACGATTCGAGCACCGGCGACGACGGGTCGTCCGGCGGCGGCTCCGAGGCGGGCGACGCCTCCTTCGCCTTCGACGGCTTCGCGCACCCCGACGGCTACAGCGAGGCCTCGTACTGCCCCGACGACGACGGCGACGGCTGGACGGTCTGCGACCACGACTGCAACGACCACGACTCGCTCATCAACCCGTGCGCCTTCGACACCAGCGACCCGACCGACCCGGTCGGGCACGACGGGATCGACAACGACTGCGACGGCCACATCGACAATCTCATCACCTGCGAGAACAAGAACGCCGTCGGCCACGACGCGAACGCGGTCGACTACGCGAACGCCGCGGACCTCTGCGACAACCCGCTCTGCCCGCGGCTCGTGAACCAGAAGGCCATCTGGTACGGGCCGTCGCCGTCGACGGCGCGGCGCGTGACCTCGCACATGGGCAGCCAGGGCGAGTTCAACCCACGCCAGGGCTCGATCATGGCGTTCCTGTCGAGCGGCACCGCCGACGATCACTCCGACACGACGAGCTCCGCGACCTGCCCCGGCACCGACTTCAACACGACGTTCACCAACCCGATGCCGCTGCCGGCCAGCCAGAACACCAACCCGTGCGGCACCGGTGTCGACGAGAGCACCGTGCCCGTGCACGACTACACCGAGCTGCGGATGACCGTGAAGGCGCCGATCAACGCCGGCTCCTTCTCGTTCGACTTCGCGTTCTTCAGCGAGGAGTACCCGGTCTACGTGTGCCAAGGCTACAACGACACGTTCCTCGCGATCCAGTGGTCGCAGCAGTACCCGCAGGGCGACCAGATCGCCTACGACGCCAACGGCCACCGCATCAACGTCAACAACGCGTTCTTCCAGGACTGCAACTCCGCGGTGTCGGGCTGGGGCTACGGCTACACGCACGCCTGCAACGCCAACAGCCTGACGCTCCTGAACGGCACGAACTACGAGGTGCCGCTCGGGCCGTCCGTCGCGCCGCCCTCGCAGTGCAACCAGATGCACGCGAGCGGCGGCACCGACTGGCTCACGACGACCTCGCCGGTCAACCCGGGTGAGACGTTCACGCTGAGCTGGATCGTCTTCGACGAGAACGACGGGATCCTCGACTCCTCGGTCATTCTCGATCACTTCCGCTGGCACTCCACCACGCTCGGGAGCCCGGTCACGGGCCGCTGACGAGGGACGACGACGATGCTTCGCGCGCGCATGGGCTTGGGAATCGTGCTCGGGGTGGGGCTGGCGAGCGCCGCCCTCGTGCAGGCCTGCGGCTCGAGCAACGGCAAGGGCGCGGGGTTCGCGCCGCCCGACGGCGGCCAGGCCGACGCGACGACCGACGACGGAGGCGGCGGCGGGGGCGGCGACGCATCGTCCGAAGCGGGCTGCATCCTGTGCGCGCAGGACGGCGGGCCGCCCATGGGCGGCACGGTCTCGCCCATCCCCAAGACGTGCACCGAGTCGGTCCAGCGCAACAGCTACATCGGCTGCGACTACTGGCCGACGGTGACCCTCAACCCGGTGTGGCCGAGCTTCGACTACGCCGTGGCCGTCTCGAACCCGCAATCGGTCGACGTGACGGTGACTGTCACGGGCGGGACGCTGCAGCAGCAGGAGCAGGTGAAGATCCCCGCCGGGCAGGTGCAGGCCATCACGCTGCCGTGGGTGCCGGCGCTCAAGGGACCGACGTTCGACCAGAACACCGCCGTCAGCGATCCGGGGCCGAGCCGCATCGTCGCGGGCGGCGCGTACCACCTGACGACCGACTACCCGGTGAGCGTGTACCAGTTCAGCGCGCTCGAGTACGAGATCGACGCCGGCGCGGGTTGCCCGGGCTACGGGGACGCGGGCGCGGGGGACCACTGCTATTCGTACTCGAACGACGCGTCGCTGCTCCTGCCGAGCAACGTCGCGAGCGGCGACTACGGCATTCTCGCCTGGCCCTCGTTCGCGGCGACCCCGGGTTTCCTCGCGGTCGTCGCCACCGCCGACGACACGAACGTGACCGTGTACCCGGCGGGCCGCGTGCAGGGCGTGCCCGATGCGGGGCCGTCGCTCATGGTGCGCGGCGACCAGTACACCTACAACCTGGCGCACGCCGGCGACGTGCTCGAGATGTTCTCCGACACGGGCGACATCCACACCCCGGTGTACACGCAGGACCTGTCGGGCACGCTCGTGCACGCCGACAAGTCCATCGTCGCGTACGGCGGCCACGGCTGCACCTTCATCCCCGAGAACAAGAAGGCGTGCGACCACCTCGAGTCGTCGATGTTCCCGGTGCAGTCGCTCGGCACCGACTACGTCGTGACGATGCCGCACACGCCCCACGGCGAGCACGAGTGGGTGCGCATCATGGGGCTCTACGACAACACGAAGGTCGTGTTCGACCCGCCCGTCAGCGGCACCAACGGCGGCATCCTGAACACGGGCGACATCATGGACCTGCCCGACGTCGACCGGCCCTTCGCCGTGCACGCGAACGGGCGCGTCGCGATCGCGCACTACGAGCTCGGCGAGTTCACCAACTGGCCGGCCGACGGCGGAATCCCGGTGCCGGACGAGGGCGATCCGAGCGAGTGCCCCGCCATCACGATCTCGCAGTACCGCTCGACGTACACGTTCCTCGCGCCCAGCTCGTACGCCGAGAACTGGATCGACGTCGTCGCGCCGGTCGGCGCGACCGTGACGCTCGACGGGACGGACATCCCGGCCGGCGACTACAAGCAGGTCGGCAGCCAGCCGTTCGCCGTCGCCCACGAGCTGCTGCCCTCGGGCAGCCAGGGGCACTCGATCTCGGGCAACGCGCCGTTCGGCCTCTACGTGTACGGCTACGGATCGCGCACCAGCTACATGTACCCGGGCGGGCTCGACCTGCGTGTCCAGTACATCCCGCCGCCGCCGTCTCCGCAGTGAGGGAGTGAGCCGCCTACTCGTACCGAAGGCCATCGACCGGCCGGAGCGCGGCGGCCTGCTTGGCGGGGAAGATCGTCGCGATCGTGCAGATGGTGATCGCGGCGAGCGTCACCACCGTGTAGTCCCACCCGCTCACGTTGATGGGCAGGCGGTCGATGTAATAGACGTCCGGGTCGAGGCGCAGGCCGAACCAGGCCAGCCCGGTGCACAGCGCCAGGCCCGTCGAGACGCCGAGCAGCGTGCCGATGCCGCCGATGATGATCCCCTCGGTCATGAAGGTGCGGAGGATCGAGCCGTCCGTCGCGCCGAGCGCCTTGAGGATGGCGATCTCCTTGGCCTTCTCGGCCATCATGAGCAGCAGCGTGCACACGATGCAGAAGCTCGCGACGATGATCTCGATCGACAGGATGAGGAACGTCGCGATCCGCTCGAGCTTGAGGGCGCTGAAGAGGTTCTTGTTGATGTCGCGCCAGTCGCGTACGCGCAGGTCGGGCCGGCCGATCGCCGCCACGACCTTCGGCGTCAGCCGGTCGGCGTTCTCCGCGTCGTCGACCTTCACCGCGACCGACGTCACCTTGCCCGGCATGGCGAAGTAGCTCTGCGCCTCGTCGAGCGTCGTGTACACCTGCGCTACGTCGTACTCGTACATGCCGCTGTAGAAGATCGCGGCGACGCGGTACCTGCGCGTCTTGGGCATGACGCCCATCGGCCCGAGGTCGCCCAGCGGCGAGACCAGCGTCACCTCGTCGCCCACGTACACGTGCAGCGTCTTGGCGAGCTCACGGCCGATCACGAGCCCCGGCCGGAGCGGCGGGGCGGCGATGACGGCGGCGACCGCCGGGTCCAGATCGTCGCCCAGCGGCGGCAGCTCGGGCCCCTTGGTGTACTCCTCGCCGCCGGACCCGATGCCGATCACCTCGTCGGGCGGGATGTGCTGGAGCATCTCCGGGTGCTCCAGGTACGCGAGCTTGTCCTCCACCTTGACCGGCGCCTCGATGTTCTTGCGCAGATCGATGACGTTGCCGATGGTGGCCGGGTCGATGCCGTGCACGACGACGCCCGCCAGGTTGGACGAGCTCGACGCCATCACCTCGCCCTGCACCTCGGGGGTCGCGCCCACCACGCCCCGCACCGCGCGCACCTCGTCGATCACGTCGTGGTAGTCGTCCCAGGCGGTCTGGCTCGTCGTGTCGATGACGATGTTGGCGTTGTTGCCCAGGATCTTGTGCTTCAGGTCGGCGCTGAAGCCGCCCATCACGCTGATGGCGCCCGACAGCGAGAACGACGCGAGCGCCACCGCGAAGATCGACAGGCCGCTGATGAGCGTGAGAAATCCGCTCTTCTTGGCGCGCACGTGCCGCGCGGCCACGTACGAGGCGAACGGTCCGCGCTCGAGCCGGTCGAGCATCCAGGGCAGCAGGGCCACGACCGTCCCGACGACGAACAGAACGCCGGTGACCACCGCGCCCGCGCGGACCAGCATGTCGCGCAGCGTCCAGGCCGAGCCGTGCAGCGGCGGCAGCCGATGCGTCCAGAACGCGAAGCCGACGAAGAGCGCGCCCACGCCGGCGCAGACCGCCTGCAGCACGCCGCGGCGCGTGAACTGGCGCCGGAAGTCGAGCGCCGCCCGGGCGACGAGGAAGGCGAGCGCCGCCGCGACGGCGGCGATCCCGGCCACGAGCGCGGGCAGAGGCAGCGTCGTCACGGGGTGTCGCCGGGTTGGCCCGACTCGGGCCGCAGCAGGGGGAAGAGGATGACGTCGCGAATCGACGCCGAATGGGTCAGCGCCATCACCAGGCGGTCTATTCCCATCCCGAACCCGGCCGTCGGCGGCATGCCGTGCTCCAGGGCGCGGATGTAGTCCTCGTCGTAGTCCATCGTCTCTTCGTCGCCGCGCGCCTTCTTGGCGACCTGGGCCCGGAAGCGGTCGGCCTGGTCGTCCGGATCGTTGAGCTCACTGAAGGCATTGCACAGCTCGCGGCCGTGCACGAACAGCTCGAAGCGGTCGGTCAGCTCGGGCGTCGCGTCGTTGCGGCGCGCCAGCGGCGAGACCTCGAACGGGTAGTCCTTGACGAACACCGGGACCGAGCGCTTGCCGTCCTGGCTGCGGTAGTCGTCGGCCAGGAACGGCTCGGCGACGTACTCGTAGCAGGCGAACAGGTGCTCGCCGTCGTTGTCGCACTTGGCCAGCCCCTTGCGGAAGTTGCCCCAGTCGAGCGCCCTGGCGCGCGGCGAGGCCTTCGCCCACTCCTTGATGCGCTCGCCGAAGTCGGCGCGGAGCAGCTCGACCAGACCCGCGCCGCCCCGATCCTCGACGGCCGCCACCCACTCGGGGATGGCCGTGCGCTCGGCCGCCGCGGCGACCGCGCGGTCCATGGGCACGCGCGCGAACGGCTCGTCGAGCGAGAAGGGGCGCGCCTCCTTCCACGCGGCGTGCGGGCCCGGCATGGCCGCCGCGAGGCGCTCGTCGACGCCGCGGATGAGCCGCTCGGTGAAGTCCATCAAGTCGTCGTACGTCGCGTATGCCTGGTAGAACTCGAGGATCGTGAACTCGGGGTTGTGCCGCGTGCTGATCCCTTCATTGCGGTAGGCGCGGCCGATCTCGTAGACGCGCTCGAGCCCGCCGACGACCAGGCGCTTGAGGTACAGCTCCGGCGCGATGCGCATGTACAGGCGCATGTCGAGCGCGTTGTGGTGGGTGACGAACGGCTTCGCGACGGCGCCGCCGATGAGCGTGTGCATCGTCGGCGTCTCGACCTCGAGGAACCCCTCCGCGTCGAGGATGGCGCGCACGGCGCGCACGATGTGGCTGCGGGCGCGGAACACCTCGGCGACCGGCGGGTTGGCCACCAGGTCGACGTAGCGCTGCCGGTAGCGCAGCTCGACGTCGGTCAGGCCGTGCCACTTCTCGGGCAGCGGACGGTACGCCTTGGTCAGCAGGCGAAGGTCGGCCGCCGCCACGGACAGCTCGCCTCGCTTGGAGGCGGTGAGCGTCCCGCGCGCCTCGACGAAATCGCCGACCTCGACGTCGACCAGACGCTCGTAGCGGCCGCCCATCGCCGCCTGGTCGAGCATCAGCTGGATCTCGCCCGTCCGGTCGCGGAGGCGCACGAACGACAGGCCGCCCGCCGAGCGCAGCGCCACGACCCGCCCGCACACGTGCACCGCGTCGGCCCCCGCGAGCCGCTGCACCGCCTCGGCCGCATACCGCCCGCCCTCGGCCGCGGCCGCGACGCGCGCGCGCACCTCGCCGATGGCGTCGACCGGGCCGCTCTTCGCCTGGTCGTTCGCGAAGGGGTTCTCGCCGCGCTCGCGGACGCGGCGCGCCTTGGCCCGGCGCGCCTCGATGATCGCGTCCTCGGCGCTGTGCGCCTTTCGCTCGGTGTCCTGTCCTCGGTTGCTCACGGTGAGTCCGCCTCCTCGGCCACGCCGCCCTTCTTCAGGGTCCCCCCCGCCGCCGCGAGCAGGTACGCCTCGATGAACGGATCGAGCTCGCCGTCGAGCACGGCGTCGACGTTGCCGTTCTGGTGGCTGGTGCGGAGGTCCTTCACCATGCGGTAGGGCTGAAGGACGTAGCTGCGGATCTGGTTGCCCCAGGCGATCTGCGTCTTGCTCGCCGCCACGGCCGCCGCCCGCTCCTCGCGCTTCTGCATCTCGATGTCGTACAGCTTGGCCTTGAGCATCTTGAGCGCCAGGGCGCGGTTCTGGTGCTGCGACCGCTCGGCGCGGCAGACGATGACGATGCCGCTCGGGAGGTGCTTCATGCGCACCGCCGTCTCGACCTTGTTGACGTTCTGCCCGCCCTTGCCGCCGGCGCGCATCGTCGTCGTCTCCAGGTCCTCGTCCTTGACCTGGATGTCGATCTCGTCCTCGATGTCGGGCGTCACCTCGACGGCGGCGAAGGCGGTCTGCCGGCGGGCGTTCGCGTCGAACGGCGAGATGCGCACCAGGCGGTGCACGCCGTTCTCGCTGCGCAGGTAGCCGAACGCGTGGTCGCCCTGGACGGTGAAGCTCGCACCGTCGATGCCGGCCTCGTCGCCCTCCTGGTAGTCGATGATCTCGGTCTTGAAGCCGTGGCGCTCGGCCCAGCGCAGGTACATGCGAAGGAGCATCTGCGCCCAGTCCTTGGCGTCGTTGCCGCCGGTGCCCGGGTGGATGCTGACGATGGCGTTGGCGTGGTCGACCGGGCCGGCGAGCATGCGCGAGAGCTCGGCGGCGCGCACGCGCGCCTCGAGCGAGGGGACCTGGGCGGCGGCCTCGGCGACGGTCGCCTCGTCGTTCTCCGACGCGCCCAGCTCGACGAGGACGTTGGCGTCCTCGAGATCGCGCGTGAGCTTCTCGATGCCCTCGACCTGCTGCTCGATGCCGGCGCGCTTGCGAGTGACCGCCTGGGCCTTCTTCTGGTCGTCCCAGAAGCCGGGCGCGAGCGTCTGCTGCTCGAGCTTGTCGATCTCGGCTTTCAGCTTCGGCAGGTCAAAGATGCCCCCTTAGCGCCATGAGGCGCCTTTGGAGGTCGCTGAGCTTCTCGCGCGTCTCGGACAGCATGGGGATGGGGGGTCCACGTTTAACGGTGGGGTCCGCTCGGGTCAAGGCGGGTCGCCGTCGTCCTGCCGCTGGGTGAACCAGCCGCCGGTCAGCACGTCGAGCGTGGCCTGGGCCTCGGCGGCGCGCATGCGCGCTTCCACCTGCTCGGGGGAGCCCTCGACGGCCGTGCGCGCCTCGACCGTCGCCCGCTCCCAGGCGAAGAGCGCCTCGAGCGTGCGGGTGGCGAGGCGTGACCGGGCGGCCTGCCGCTCGAGGCGGACGCGCTCGACCATCAGCTCGTCGCCGGCGTAGAGCAGGCGGTCGAGCCGCCAGGTGAGCCGTAGCTCGAGCACCAGGTTGGCGCCGACGGCGTCGTAGAAGTTCGCGGTGTCGGTGGTGGCGAGCGTCGTCGTGTGCGACGCGTCGTCCCAGAGGCGCATGGCGCGCATGCGCGTCTCGGGCAGCCAGGCGCTGGCGCGGGCGCGGGAGATGAGGGCGTCGAGGCGGGAGTCGTCGACGCCGAGGCCGGAGGTGCGGAGGGCGGCGGCGACGCACTGGCGGGCGAGGGAGGGGGCGGCGAGGGTGACGACCTTCGGCGCGGGCGCGGGCGCGGGCGCGGGCGCGGGCGCGGACGCCGATGCGGCCGCCGACCCGGACCCGGACGCCGACGCGGGCAGCACGCTCCTCGGCGGATCGGCGAACCTGTGCGTCGGTCCCTGCGCGATGCGGTCGAGCGCGAGCCCGACCACGACGATCCCGCCGACGTCGTTCCGGCCGGACAGCAGCTCCCGGGAGAAGCCGACGAGGCTCACCCAGCTCTGGCCGTGCACGTCGGACGCCTCGTGCCCCCCGGAGCCGCCGAAGCGCATCGCGACGCGGTCCTCCTCGTCGAAGTCGCCGTCGAGATAGCTGTCCTCGAGCGCGTTCTCCCCCCAGCCGAAGAGCGGATCGGCGCGCGCGGGGGCGGGGAAGGCGAGCAGGCCGGCGGCGAGGACCAGGGCGATGGTGCGGGCGGGCGGTGTCATGGCGCGACTGCCTGTTCAACGAGCGTGCCGCGCGAGTCCCTTGCAAATGCCGCGGTTCGAGGGCGCCGAGGGCTGGCCCGGACGGAATCGGGGGTGGCCCGGGACAGCCACATCGGGGCAAGAACAGGGCGGTCTTTCACGTGCGACCCGCTGAAAGCCCCGTGAAAGCTGCCCCGGGCCACGACGGCGCGTCACGCCTCACGACCCCGCGCTACACCGCGTTGGGCAACTGGTGGGCAACGGACGAACGCCACCGCTGCTCACGCGTCCGCGCGGCAGGCGTCTGTATCCCAACGGCTGCGTGACGTGGCGATCGATGGAGGCGTGCGGCTACGGGCCTCCCGGTTCAAGCGCTATGTTGACGGATTGCGCCGACGGAGGGTTCTCCATGCACGAGAACCACTGGCTCTCGATCGTTGCGGTCGCGGTCTGAAAGCCCATCTTGGAGACGCGGATAGAAATCGGTGTGTTTGCAAAAGCCGGATCGCCGAAGAAAAAACCGACGTAGACGCACGCGGTCGCAGCGGCATCGGCCGGGGCGCCGCCCGCATCCGCAGGGAGGAACGGCTGCAAAGGTGCGTTTGATGCTTCCGCGGGTGGTAGTGCGTCACCGGGGAGGAGCGCGACGACGGTCGCATCGCATACTGCTTCGCCAGTCGCTGCGTTGGTGACCGTGACGACCGGCTCCGCGACACCGCGCGAGTCGCATTCGCCCTTCGAGCAGCCGCCGCTGCTTGCAAGCAACGCGGCTGCGGCCGCCCAGAACATGAGCGTTCTTCGAGTCCACGGTCGTGCCACGCTGCGATGGCCAACGAGCACGCCTGACCCGATCGGCACGGCACTGATTCCCAAGGTCTTGGGACCAGGTTCAATTGGGCTGTAGCGCGACATTGACCTGCTGTGCCGTCGGAACCGTGCCCTGGTCGGCGCACGAAGACGTGTACACCTCCGCCGTCGCGGTCGCTGTCCGAAAGCCGGGCTTCGAGACCTGGATGGTGATCGGCGCATCGTAGACGGAACCGAACACGTCACCGCCGTACTCGCATGACGTGGAACCGCCATCAGCCAGAACGGCCTCACCACCGTCGGTTGGGGCCCAGGGCCAGAGCCTCGCATCCCCCGAGTACGAGGCGTCGGCCGGCAACATGGCCACGACGGTCGCATCGCAGATGGCAGCGCCGGTCGTTGCGTTCGTGACCGTCACGAACGGAGCAACGACGAGCGTGCCGTTGTTGCACGTCCCTGTGGGGCAACCCGTCGTTCCGGCCGCGGCCGTTCCCAGTGCCGAGAGCCAGGCCGCAGCAACGGGCAACCATCGCAGCCTTCGGCCGAATCGCCTTTCGGGTAGCGAAGCGCACTTCATTGCATCGTCACCCAGGCAAGTTGCCGTGGAACGCCTGAAGCCCGCCCGAGCTGACCCCAGCGACGACCATCCGGCCATGCACCCCCCTTTAGAAAAGCGCACCCTGTGACGCCCCGCCACCCCAGGCGTCGACGGCGTTCGTGCCGGGCATCCTCCCGCACGTGGACTTCGCCGTCGTCGAGGAGCCCTACTTCCTCGAGACCATCGCCGACTTCGAGCCGCTCTTCGACCAGGCGGGCAAGGCGATGCTAGTGGCCGAGTACACGAACGCGCTCATTGGAATGCACGAGAGCGTTTCCACCGGCACAATGCCGCTCTCTCCGAAGCTCGTGGGGGACTGCGTCGGCGGAATGACCGGTTGCACAGAGCCCCTGGCCGTATTCGCCGTATGCTCGCGGCCGATGACTCTCGCCCTCTACGGCAACTCCACCTGGACCAGCCCCTACGTCCTCTCCGCGTTCGTCGCGCTGCGCGAGAAGGGGCTCCCCTTCGAGGTGCGCGACGTCGACCTGCACCGCCGCGAGCACGCCGCCCCCGCGTTCGCCGACCGCTCGCTCACCTCGCGCGTGCCGGTGCTCGTCGACGGCGATTTCTCGCTCTCCGAGTCGAGCGCCATCGACGAGTACCTGGACGACTCGTACCCGCCTCCCGCGCACGCGCGCGTGCTGCCCGCGGACGTGCGCGCGAGGGCGCGCGCGCGCCAGGTCATGGCGTGGCTGCGCAGCGACCTCATGCCCATCCGCGAGGAGCGCTCCGCCGAGTATGTCTTCTATGCGCACGATCGCCTGCGGCCCTTCGCGCCGCTCTCGGAGGCGGGCCGGCGCGCCGCGGCCAAGCTCCTCGCCGCCGCGGAGCGGCTCGTCCCGGCCGGCGGCGGACCGCTCTTCGGCGCCTGGTGCATCGCCGACACGGACCTCGCGATGATGCTGCAGCGCCTCGTCAAGACCGGCCACGACGTGCCTCCGCGCGTCCGCGCGTACGCCGAGGAGCAGTGGCGCCGCCCCGCCGTCGCCGAGTTCTGCGCCCACGAGCGGCCGCCATTCGAGCCGTCGGTCATGCTTTGACGATGAGCAGATGGCACGGCGCATGGGCGCTCGCGGCGGCGCTGGGGGTGGTCGCGTGCCCGTCGTCGCCGTCGTCGTCCACCGCGACGAGCAGCGACGCGGGCGACGCGGGCGTCGCCGGCGAGGGGGACGCCGCGGCGGATGCCTCGGACGCGTCCATGGTCGCGAACGATGCGTCGGGCGGGGATGCGGGCAACGACGCGAGCCACGCGAGCGATGCGGGCGGCGGTGACGCCGGCGGTGGCGGATGGTGGCGTCCCGGCACGGGCGTGCTGCCGTGGCAGTGGGAGCTCGACCACGAGATCGCGACGAGCAGCGCGAGCGACATGGGCACGGGCGACACGACGCCGTCGGGAGCCGCCGCCCTGCCGCCGAGCGTCTACGACATCGACGGGTTCGACAACACGGCGGCCGACGTCGCCGCGCTGCACACGCTCGGCAAGAGGGTGATCGCGTACATCGAGGTCGGCGCCGCCGAGAGCTACCGCCCCGACTACGCGCAGTTCCCCGCGGCCGATCTCGGGCAGGCCGTCAGCGGCTACCCCGGCGAGAAGTACCTGAACATCGACGACCCGGCGGTCGCGACCGTCATCCGCGCGCGGATCGCGATGTGCGCGCAGAAGGGCTTCGACGCGATCGAGCCGGACATCGACGACTCCTACACGGACACGACCGGCTTCACGATCACCGAGTCGGACGAGATCGCGTACCTCACGAAACTCTCGGACTACGCCCACTCGCTGGGCCTCGCCTGGGGGCTGAAGAACGGCGGCGACGGGGGAAACCCTTCGACGTTCGTGCCCGGCGTCCTCCCGCACGTGGACTTCGCCGTCGTCGAGGAGCCCTACTTCCTCAAGACCATCGCCGACTTCGAGCCGCTCTTCGACCAGGCGGGCAAGGCGATGTTCGTCGCCGAGTACACGAACGACACCACGTCCGCGTCGTCGTTCTGCCCGCAGGCGCTGAGCGATCACGTCAACGCCGCGCTCTTCGACGTCGCCCTGGACGGCAAGGTCCGCGATCCGTGCCAGTGAGGAGATGCGCGGAGGAGCTTCGTCTCGTGGTGGACGAGGCTCGTCCAGCGCTTTCCGAGCTTCGTCCCGTGGCGGACGAGGCTCGTCCAGTACTTTCCGAGCTTCGTCTCGTGGCGGACGAGGCTCGTACGGTGCCTTCCGAGCTTCGTCTCGTGGTGGACGAGGCTCGTCCGGAGCTTTTCGAGCTTCGTCTCGCGCCGGACGAGGCCCGTCCGGTGCCTTCCGAGCTTCGTCTCGCGGCGCACGAGGCTCGTCCGGCGCCTTCCGAGCCTCGTCTCGCGCCGGACGAGCTTCGCCTCGGCCTGGACGAGCCTCGTAAGCCATCGAACCGCTTTGGGAATCGAGTGGCCGAGCCTCGGCCTCGGCGTGACGCGGCTCCGACACGACCCGCGGAAGCTCCGCACGTCGCGGCCCTCGCGAAGGCTCGCCTGGCAGGCGCTCGCCGCCTGCCCGATGATGGACGTCTCGCCGCCGACGGGCCGCATCCGCGCACCGTCGAGCGGCATCGGTAGAGCAGCGATGCCCCGCTACGTGAACCTCGAC
>JGI20133J14441_1000975_pt1 | contig 24753 bp, 20 predicted proteins | sample RS3BMetagenome_FD_14441 | JGI IMG/M metagenome (IMG submission 14441)
ACGTACTGCATTCTTTACCTTATCCCTTTATGGCTATTCTGGATAATCTTTTGTCAGTTCAGTGTAAGTGACAGTGGGGAGAACATTTCCAGTGGTGGGGCAGAGTTGTTTTTCCTTGATTATAAAGAAAAATTGGATGTTCCCAAGCGTGTCTGCCTTCACCTTTGCAGAAGCTATGGCTTTATTCTTGACAGGGTTGGAGAGAGATGCCATATGCCTCTCGGAGAGCAACTTATACGACCAGTACCATGTGGATGAAGACTCCATCGCTATCGGAGTAGATAATGGTAAGATATTGGAGAATCTGCTCATATCCTCTAAGCTATTTTCAACTCTACCATGCTTTATCAGCCTGCCATCATTATCCATGATGGCAAATTCTGAATAATCCTTGTGTAGATCCAATCCGACGAAGAGCATACATCTGGTATAGCCTAGATTGCTAATAGGTTTCTTTTTGCTCACATACGACCAAATAAGATATGGGACTACGCCCCGAACAGGCTAAATCTTATATCCTAATCTTCCACGAAGAACGACAAAAGTGATGCAGAGATCTCAAGTGATATGCTGAGGATGAACTACCTCCCTTTTGCACGCATTAGGGATAAGGGAGAAGCTCGTAATTACCAATGGATGGACATTTTTAAAGAACTGGCAGGAGAAATGGTAGAAGAGGAGCCTGACGAGCTGGTTCATGACTTAGAAGCAGATATATAGTCTCCCCCGCGCCTTCTTATCTCGAAATATTATGAGGGCCAAAGATTCGTATAGAATGAAATTAGCAAGCACGTAAGATCGAGATAACATGAGCTTGGTTGAGTCCGAAGGGCCAATCCTTCTTCACTTTCTCATACATCTTGTAGTCATTGGTCAAGGCTGGTATGCATCCTTTTATCCAATCCTCGTTATATATGTCCCCGCTTCGCATTGACGCTCTTATCTAAACGCTAAGAAGAACGGCTAATTCGTTCCATTAACAACCTATCCAGCACGGGACGGCCAGTTGTTACTCGAGCGATAATCTGGTTGCCTTTCCAGCTACTGTGGTTATCGTTGCACTGTGTATTCATTTCGTGTGTAACTCGTAGCTTAACTTATTACTGATTGAACGATTTAACACCTCCGTGGCTTGGTTCCAACGTGATGCAAGGATATCTGAATTCGCTGTAGAGAAGACGATGAAGGTATTCGAGAAACATGGTATCCGTTCAAAGAAAGTAAATGCCAAAGGATATGACCTAGAGCTTGAAGATGGCCGACGTGTTGAAGTTAAATTTGATACTTGGATTAAGAAAACAGGTAACCTGTCATGCGAGTGGTATTCCAACGAGGGCTCGAAAACTCCTGGTTGGGTCCAGCACTCTGACGCCGACATCATGGTGTATATGTACGATTTCGACAATGCGTACGTCATAGATATGAAGAAGTTGAAAGATTATATCGCTCAAAATTTTGAATCATTAGAAAAGAAATACGCGTATCGCAAGGAACACTCCGCGCTAAACGTGCTCCTTCCGATTAAAGCAGTGCCGGAAATAAGGCTGTCGAAATTCGAAGATATGTTCAGGGAATTTGCGCTACTAGATTCTGCCATCTAGGTTGATGGACATGCTCTGAACGGACGAAATGACCTACACAGGAGGTTTTCGTAATACTGAGATGGATTCGTACTTTATGTTGCCAGACCGGGATTTCTCCAACTTCCTTCTAAGCAGACCATCCTCGTATCTGTCCATGAACCGAGGTCGTGCTTCCAAACCCACTCGCCAAGAGGTCGCCTCATTTTCTCCTTCGGCTTCGTCACCGCGGAGTTTCAGGATGTGACCATCTAGCTCGTACCTATATTCCTTGAACGAAACAGTTATCTGCTTGAGGACTCCGTCATTCTGAACTTCGTAGTAGGAACCTTCTTTCGCTGCTGCGAACTTGTAATGATTGTTACCGATGATTATGACTGCCTTGCTCTCTGGCTTTATAACCTCATGCATTTCAATCAATGTGTTCTACATATCGATGAAGAACTTGTATGTTCTGTTAGCGTCTATCTTCTTGGTCCTTTCTAAGGTCTTGACGATGTCTCTTGCCGCTTTCGGAAGGGCAAGGAAAGGCTCGGTTTCCTCATCAATTTCACGAAGTTATACCTCTCCATTTTTCTTCTAGACAGATAGATCTGAATTTCCTATCATGTTTGTAGCTAGTTCGTCTAGGTTATTGAGTTAGAGTAGAACTATCGGAGGAAAATCGTTCTTGATGTAATCTAGGGCGGTAGAGAGTAGGGGGGAGTTGACGATGCCATCTACTGCCGGGCCTTTAGACAGTTCACTTATCATGGTAGTATCCACGGTGAATTGAGAACTACCGTGGGTTCAATCAATGACCGTGTTCACTTGTATCTTTTGAAAGATTCGGTTGGGTTCTCATTTCTTCATCCAGCGAGAGGCTAATTGCATAAGGTTACACTTTGCTATAGCGTCGCACAGTCCAAGATCTGATGCATCTAACTCGACGTTAATCACAAGGTTGTCTAGGCTTCACTGAAAGTCAACCGAATTGCGACATCTTGAGAAAAATCCCCTTCGAGACCAATCTTACCTGGAAAATTAGAAACCTGTCCTAGCAAAGAGTCTCACACTTCTAAGCCAAACCTGCGCCCCCTTGGATGAACGTATTTCTGCCTGAGCACAAACCTCATTACGACCTCGAGCCTCTAGGCATAATAGCAAGTCTTTGGTTCTGGGACTCTATGCTCTGAGAAACGAGCCAGAATTTGCAAAACTTTGGACCAAGGCGATGCTGGAGTCTTTGAAACTCTCGATAGAGTTAAATCCTGTCACTCAGGTAACGGAAAGTCATCCTGTACTGTCAAAATACAAGGGGCTCCCCGGCCACCCGACAGAGTTGCTTCTTGCTTTGGTAAAATGGTTGGGACTACAGGAAGACGTAAATTATTGAGGGACTAAAAGTACAGTGGACAAAAGACATACCGATTAAAAAAGCTGGGAGATACGAAGGAAGATACAAGCCCATTAAAGCTCTTGAGGATTAGTTCATTAATGAGGCTACGCTTCGGACCGTACTTAAGAGACACTTTCCGCGTTACTAGAATCGAGTCTCACCTATCTCGACAAGTCTTATCCAACTTGGATAAACTATATCTAAAGAGTTTTATTTTCTATTGTGAGGTAAACTTCCTTTACTTTGCTTTTCAATATATTCAGCTATCTCGATGCCCTCATCAGTAAGCTGGTAAAGTCTACCTCTTCTTAACTGGGGAGTTAAACATACCACGATTCCCTGGACAACTAGTTCACCTAGAGTCCAACTGGTGTGTGTTAGGTGAAGCTCTGTTTCAGAGGCGATCTGCTTGGGGGTTTTGGGTCCGAACCTGAGGGCTTCTATCACCTTTTTCCGGTACTCGCTGGCTATCACGTAACCATATTTACTCCAGTCCAACCACATACCGAGTTGGTTACAACTTATATACGGGTAGCTACAACTATATTACGATTTGATTTCGACCACAAATTTAAAGAACTCACCTAAGAACAGGACGAACGGGTTGACGATTCAGTGGTACTTTAAGCTCTCTAATAGCATTAAAGAGAAGCACGAGGTCGAATTCGCGGAGCTGGAACTATTAAGCTTGTTTGGAGAAATAAAAAAAGTTAGAAACTTCGCTGACATCCTTTACACCACACAGTTCCGCCACTTTATCGAAAATGTCAGGATTCAAGACTACATGGCACATGAGTTACCTTACGGTGAATTTCATGGCTTCTACGGAGAGACAAAAGAGTGGGTAGATGTGGGAAGACTAGTAAGGAGGCTCGCTTACACCAGAGAGTTCTTCGTAGCTACTCTAGATACTGAGCCATGGACGGTCCTGCAAAGTGTGTTTCCAAACGGAGAGGTGGGCAAGAACGTCCAGTACTTCCAGGGTAAGAGGCATATGCTCTTTAGGTTCATAACCAATCAGTACTTTATCGAAAAATCTCAATACATTTCTAAACTCAGCAGAAACGAAGAAGAGGTTGACAAGAATGTTGATGCCCTGTTTGCCTTCCTAACTAGAAAGTTACACCGTATACCTGCCAGTTCAACCATGCAGGTAGGTAAAAGACTTGAGGACTACTTCGCTATACGTGAGGAGCCATCACTTTACCTTACTCACTACATGCATCCTTACAAAGGCAAGTTTCATCCGAAAATGGCAAGGGCCCTTTTGAACTACGTCTATCCGGAGGACGAAGGCTTGGTCATGGACAACTTTGCTGGCAGTGGCACCCTTCTGGTAGAAGCAACTTTAATGGGTCTTGATAGCTTTGGAGTTGAGGTCAATCCTCTTTCAGTACTTATGTCAAACGTAAAGTGCTATTCTCTGGGTATAAATTCGGCAAAGTTGAAACAAGCTATAGCATCTTTCTTGCAGATTCTCGAAGGCGCCTTACTTAGCTATAGGGAGGAGTCTTCTGGTACCATTCTACTTACCCCACCTGACTATGACTTTAGAAGTGTTCAGAAGCGTATAAAGGACTTGCCGAGGATTGTTGTGGAAATGTTCAACAATACAGACGTTATTGAAAAATTTCTCATTGCTCATGAACTTATCAAGAAGAACCCCGACCCAGGCATTCGTGATTTCCTTTTACTGGGCCTAAGTGGTACGATATCGGATATGCTTAGGCGAAGGAGGGGGGAATTCTTTGATATACTAAAAGACAGACTTGATAGTCTTTATTTGCGTATATATATTTTCCATAGGCTTAACGAGATACTCAAGATCAGATTAGGTAAATCAGAGACCTATATCGGTGACACGAGAGACATGAAGAATACTTGCAGAAGATGGGACGATACGAAAACGGAGATAGGAGACAGTGAAATCGATGCAATTGTCAATTCACCTCCTTATAGTACAGCACTTGACTACATTAGAAACGACTTGCCTCAGCTTGCTATCCTAGAAATGGCCGACTTGCGGCAGCTGGAGTCAGACATGATTGGCAACCCGAACCTCAAAGTGTACTCAGATGAACTTCTATCCGAGATAATAGATAATCATAAAGAATACACAAGCATGCCTACACATGCCAAAGAAGTTATCCACGTCCTGCTGAAGGCTGGCAGAAAGAAAGAAGCTCTCAGAACTTATAAGTTCTTCAAGGATATGTATCTAGTGTTGAAAGAAATGTACCGTGTACTAAAGGATGAAGCTAAAGCGGTCATTATTATTGGTAACAACCACTACAAGCTTGACGGAGCCTACGAGGAGGTGAAAAACGACGAAGTAATTCGACAGATGAGCTTAGACATAGGTTTTAAAGAAGATAAGTTAATCGCCAGAGAATTAGAGAAATCTATGACTGGCATGATTCGTTACGAGACCATCTTAATATTGAAGAAACCCTAAAGGACTCAAACTCCTAGTTAAAGAGCAACTCAAGATTGGTGAAGGCCTTACGAACCTACAAACCCTTCAGGGATATGTATCAAACTCTGAATGCACTGAACTCCTTGCTGAAAGAAAACGCTTGAATCTTTGTTAGAAACAACCACCATAAGATGGACGGCCCGAAAGATAATGTAAAAAAGGCGAAATCGACCTTTAGTTAGTCGTGAGAGTTGCGTTCGGCCTTGCTAAGACAAAATTGATTTTAGAGTTGTCAGGTGGTCAATAGAAAGGGTGCTGTCAGGTCTACCAAGATATGAATTTACTCATAATCTTCAGAAGATTAGCCAAGACTTGCCACCAATGGATTAACTGATACTACTCGTACCGAACTTTGAAGCCCTCTGACTTGACGAAACGCAAGGACTCTAGCTCGTTCAAATCGTCGAACACATATTCATATAACCGATACTCATTTTGCTTCAGCCTACCAACTGCAAATATCGACCTGATTCTTGGAACTTCGGCAAAATAACCTTTTGATTTCATTCTTTGGATGTTACTCTCTAAGAAATGTCTGGACGCGAATAGCTGGTAAATAGCGAAGTCTTGATAGTTTGCGTTCTTTATCTCTACATGGGCAACCGTGTTGTCATATTCGTAGAAGACATCTATTTCAATCTGGACATTTTCTGCATGAATTTGTATCTTCCCCTCCGCAGTAGGAACTTTTACATCATAGCTATGCCTGGTTCGCCTTCCAGTCTGGATAAGGAGCCTTTGATCTGACTGCAATCCTAGAAAATTATGGATTAGTTGATAGTTGTACAGATTTGAAGCAGTTCGAGCTTCTGAAGTGCCCAACCTAGACAGTATGTCTTTCTTGACTTTGATGTCATCCCAATTCTGAATATCTTCGAGTTTGTGATATCCCGGGTAGTTCCCCTCGAATGGAATCCCTTTCTTGCCGATGATAAAAGCGTGAGTGCCACTCTTCCCATCTCGAGTTCCCAAGTGGAGAATATATGCTCCATACTCTCTCATAATAGATGGGAGTTTTTCTGATGAGTCATACTTAGTGGCATCAAACTGGTTAGAGAAGTTTTTGATGTCCGAAACCTGCTTGACTTGTGTATTGTTAAAATAATAAATCATGTTTTCCGGCTTGCCGCTGGCAAGCACAAGTTTCCTGAATAACTCGTCGATAACTGCCCTCTTCTTTGAGGATAATTTGTTGGAATCCGATTCCATCCAGCATGAAAGCTGACGCAGTAACGATTAAAACTAAACTACTGAGTAAATACAAATTAATTGCAACATTGTTTCGTTCCAACTTCGAATATAACTCTATGTCTTAAGCTCAGGGTAGAACCTCTTTCTGTCGGAACAACCGTACCTAAAATCGCAATTCCTGCAAATATCCCGGGGAGGGGCCTTCTTGACACTGAATTCCTTCCTGATAATCCTTCCAGCCATCGCGTCGAAGGCTCTCTCGGCCTGGTCAGCCTCCACGTTTTCAATCGGAACTAAGGTCAGAGCGGCCTTTGGGTCCTCTTCTGCAGTGAGGTATATGTAGGTCCTCGAAGGTCGTTCCCCGAGTTTCTTCTCAATCATCTTCGCATAAATAGCGAGCTGGAACTTGTAGAAGTCCAGCCTGTCCTCGCTCAGATCCTCTCTTTTCTCTGCCTTAAAGTCAAGAAGCTCAAGTTGACCCTTTTCGCCCCTGATCAAATCAATAATCCCGGACATTACGTAGTTCTCTCTCTCGACCAAGATTGGTTCCTCCGCACGTATCAGCTTAGCAAACATGCTTTTGTTGTGTTCATAATAATTGATCACCTGGTCGCGGGCCATCTTCACGAATTGTTTCCCCAACGGATGAGCGCCCCCGCGAGTAATCGCTCGGAGGTTCTTCTCAAAGAAGGCCTCGATCTGCTTTTCGTTCAGATGGGTTTCTTTGGTTTCAAGGTAATGACGGTGAATATCTTCGATAGTATAATGGACTAGCGATCCGAAGGCCTCTCCCGCTGACCTTGATCCAGTGAATTCATAATCTTTGTAATACTTGTATTGTCGGGGGCAAACATCATAGGCATGAATGTGACCTGTTATGCTGAATTCGGGCTTCGGGGGGAGGAACTCCTTAGGCCTAAACTTCAGAGCTAGTATTAGTTCTTCGTGCTCTGACGTCAACTCTGTCGCCCTGCTTACCGCAGAATGGAGCATGGGGTGAGGGGTACTATCGTCCGCAAGAAGCAAGAGGTCCATGGCTCTTGAGAATGCTACATAGTAAAGCCTGTTATGGTCGAATATGCTGACCATCTCCCAAGGCTCGGCGTGCTTTTTAGGTCTAAATGGTTCAAGCTCCACGTCTATCTCGATGTTGGTTCTTGGTCCTTTGTCAAGGCTTGAAACTATTACAACCGGGAACTCCAAGCCTTTGGCCTGATGAATTGTCATAATCTGGACGTAACCCGGAGGGAATACGTCGTAGGGGTCTTCGTACTCGTCTAAACCAATCTTACGCATCGAATACAAGAAACTATTGAATAGGTAATTCCATAATCTTTCTCGGTTCTGGCCTGTAATTACAGGCAAGTGATAATATTCTTGGAATCTCGTCAGAAGAGTCGAGAAGATAGCCATATTGCGGCCCTGTAACGGATCCTCGATCCATTTCTGGAACGGGTCAAAAGCTAGAAGTTCATAGAGCAGGTCTACGATTCCAGCCTTGAGCGAATCTTGCAGCTCTTCGATCCGTTTCTTGGTTGTATTCGCAAATAGCTTTAGCTCGGACGAAGCCTGATTTCTGGCGATTAAATTGAAGTGTGTCAAGCACTGCTCGTAGTATTTGTTCAAGTCACTGTTCCATGAGCCACCTTTTTCCATAAATCCGCTAACGTAGAGCAATGCCCCAACGATGGATTTCACTTCGGGAAGTTTAAAGAATCCCCTCGCCCTTGTAGCATAGTATTTTACCCCCTCCTTCTCTAAAGCATCCATTATCGCTTCTCCATCGTGAGCCACGCTTCGGAACAGGATAGCGACTTGATTAGGATCTTCGATCACTTTGGCTGCCAACATTCGCCTGATCAACTTGGCGATGGTAGGACCTGTTTTCTTCGATATGAGATATACAGATCTCATGCCATTCTTGTAAGCAGGTCTCGTGGATTTGATCTCCTTTTCGTAACGATATGAATTTCCTTGCTTATCAGACCATTCAATGTCGTTGACGAATTTGTTAAGGAAATCGACAATCTGTGGAGTGGACCTGAAGTTCTCTTCCAGCTTCACTGTTCTAATCTCAGTCTTCCCAAAGTTCTTTGGGAAATTCAAAAAGTTCTCCACTACAGCACCTCTAAATCTGTAGAGCGACTGGTCATCATCACCCACGACACAGATGTTGCTAGTTCTCGTGCCAAGTTCTAAGAAGATACGTTCCTGGATGTAGTTTGTATCCTGATATTCATCGACCATAATGTAGTCGAACTTTTGCTTGAGCACAGAAGCCGTTTTTTGGTTATGTAATAGTTCAAGAACGATTGACTGAAGATGAGCAAAATCAACTGAATTCTTTTCCTTTAGCTTGTCTTCATACCTGACGTATTTCCTGGCTATGCTCCGTAGTTTAGGGTCGTTACACTCTTTCATTTTTTCTATGTCTATCAAGTCCTCCGTGATCTTGGTGAAGTAATCCACTGCTTTTTCGATTTGTGACCATTTTCCTTTTCCCAATATTTTGTTACTCCCGATGATGGTGTAAAAATTCTCAAATAAGAATAGCCGCTGAGTCAGCTCATCCAGGACTTCGTACCCCTTTGTTAGCCAGGTTGATGTAATGTTTTCATCGATCAAGTCTGCACATATTGAATGAATAGTGCCCACCCAGAGGTCTGTGAGATCTATATCAACTTTGAGGTCGCGGACGGCTCGTCTGATTCTATCCTGTAAAGATGCTGCAGCTTTCTCAGTGTAGGTGCAAATAAGAATCTTTGATGGAGCTATCTGCCTTTCGAGAAGCAAGTATAAGCATCTTAAAACTAGGACTTGGGTCTTGCCAGAACCCGGTCCGGCGATAATAAGTTGAGGCCCATCAACGCTTTTGATGGCCTCCTCTTGCTGACGAGTCGGATGGAAACTAAGAATGTCGTAAGCCTTTTCCAGATCAAATTTCTGGCCGGTTTGTTGTCTCGCCAAGCTACGCCGGAGTTATCCTTTCCGCTCTATTTATTTAAATTTGTGATTCTGGTTGCCATTTTTTGGATAAAGATTGTGCAGATACTACTTGAAGCCTGAAACGCACCGGGACAGATATTACCTCACGACATTCATTAACAACAGCTTCTCATTTCCAAGACTGTAATAATATGATCGTACCAGTCGATTACCAAGTAGCTTTGCACACTCCTGCTGTATCGTACAAGTAATCCTCGGTCCAACATTGTGATGGCGCCATTTCCATATTCTTCGACCACTCTCGATGGAGAGTTAGAACTGTGACTAGTATAAAGGGCCTACACAATTCCCGAGAATCCCACATATGGACTGATAATGGGACTACCCTCGACAATACTGAGCTGAATTGGGCTACAAGATTCGAATGTACTCCTCTTTCCCTGCTTTTTGCATCTGTTGACGATCCATATTCTACTTTGCTCCTTCTGGCTACATTATTTCTCTACTTTTATGGCATCCTTTCTCTGTCAGCATAGGTTAAAGGTAGCTTCCACGAAGGGGGGTGTTTATATATGTGTAAACGGTTTAAATGATCATGGTCATGAGATTTTCAAAGAAGGACCCGACCCCATTTGGGACTAAATCCCACCAGGCCCGCTATCATTTTATATTGAATTTATTTTGAACGTCCTTTGTCATATGGCATACTATCAAAGAATATACTCAAGCTGTACAAATGTACCAATGTCTGCGTAAAATCTATTTTGAACGTATGACTTCTAAAATGCGATACCTTTCGAGAGTCTGTTCCCATACTTTCGTTCGCTCTTCCTTATTTCTCTCCTTCCCCAAACCACGTATGTATCGTCAATAGATTCGGGTATCCTTCGAAATTCTTCGAAATACTTGCAAGAATTATTTCTTTTGGGTCGGTAATTATCATTTTTGCTTCATTTCGATTCCATCAACTCTTCGAACAAAAATTTAATCTAAAAAATCTAGTTCCTTGGGATCCAGGAATACTCGATGAAAAGTAATCACGAATTTTCTTTTATTTTCCCAAATGTATTCTACATTCTACAACTCCCAATTATTTCATTCAATTCTCTTTTTATAGCTTGATTAATTATCGTTGAATATTCAAATGGAATGTATAGCTGCAAATAAAATGCAAAATCTTCCATTCCTTGGTATAAAGGCAGAGTCCTTTAATGCTACGAGCAGCTATCTTACTCTTGGATGTTTGCTTTTGCCAAACAGTGCCCCGAATTCCTACGTAACACTCTAATTTCCTCCATGGATTCAATTAGCTGACATAGCAGCTAGTAACTTATAATTTAATTACATTTTGGCTTAACCTTTTTATCTTAATGCATATATTCTACATTGGCGAAGCAATGCATGTCAACCATATACTATCTAAAATGCTATCTTTTACGCCAATGGATAAAGTAAATCGACAAAACCTGCTCCAAAGGCAGAGTCTGGCCCCATGCCAAGCATTGAAGCCACAGCAAGAAACCACCTAGCCTTCTCATTAAAGCTCGACAGAGTCATGGAGAAAGAACCGGTCCAACCAGTGAAAAATTCCTTCTCACTCCTACTCGACCTCCGCCTGAGTTTGTGACGACGTACCTCCCGAACCTCGATCTCACCTGTAGCGTCCACATCAGGTATGAACTCTCCTGTACCGTATTCATTCACCATAAGGATAAGCCTGTGACGTATAAGGCGAATTATACTTTTCGTAGTGGTAGGCATAAAGGGTCCCGTAAAGGGCGTCTTGAAGCTAAGAATTATTTGGTTTCCACCAAGCGGAGGTATATCCTTTATATCTTTGGTCATAAAATTGTCTGAATTTATCATACCATCCTTCATTACATATCTTCCTGATTCAAGGCACTTTACACTAATTACCTCGAATCTGTTTCCTCCGTAATGCCTGTCCGGACCTATGCCTCCCTGGCCGAAGGCTATCATACCCAAAAGCAATTGAAGGAACGTTTTTGTGTATACTCCAAGCATTATAACATCTACGCTCAGTTTTCCTCCCGCTGGTAGATCTATCTTTCTTGCGAAGAACGGAGGAATTATGATAACTGGCTTCGAAGGCTGTGCATGCCCCCGCTTTGCCCTCCTAGGAAGATAAACATCCCTGAATAAGCAAGGAGCACCTTTGCAATAAGGGCAATTTAAGCCTAGACAGACCGAACTTGAAAGGTGTTGGCCTATACCTCCTCTAAATGTCGAACCCATCCAGTAAGGGAGGGTAGCGCCTTGGGTAAAAACTAGGTCAAACCGGAACCTTGAATACTCTAGAATATTACTCACCCCCGTTAGCCTCTACTCCTGTTTTTTAGTCGACTCATAGTCAAGCAAGAATACCTCCCCCAGTAAAGTTATACCGAACGTGCTTGGGCGCGACCCACGTGAGCTAACAAAACCCATCTTTTCCAGCCTAGCTAGGGTTCTACTTACACTTGATATTCTACGTCCAATCGAAGTTGCCAACTGCCTTTGGTTTTGGTACCCTGCCGATTTAAGCTCCCGCAACATCCTAGCATCTGATTGTGTGAGTTTACTTGGTTCGAGTAAAGGAATTAATACCCTTCTACCATCGCTTTCTAGGCGCACTGCGACTTCTCTTACTCTTTGCCTTAGTACCATCGCTGCTAGATACGTGACTAGTATCAGATAACGTAGGCCCCCTGAAAGTTCTACAAGGATTTCATCATATTTTACAAGCGTATTATAGATATGTGCAATAGCTCCCGCTGAGTCGTCCTCTCTTACGCTGAGAAATTCATAAGTCAGTTTGAAACCACGAGCATTAAGAACCTCCAGGTGATTTTCAAGTGATTTTTGACTCGATACAGCTCGAGAGGTCAATGTTGCAGGAACAATAAAGACTAAATGTTCTTTGCCTTCTAGACCGGTTCCGGAAAGTGTAGCAATCACAGAGGTTACGTCAAACCCTAGTGTAAAGACGATGGATTTCACATATACCACCTCATTCTTATAGGCTCCAACCACTCAATAAAAGAAAGACCCACTTCTTATTTTTATCAGTTTTTATCACACGCACCCCCGCTTCTAATAAACCAAGCTAGGTAGGCATCGCCACCTACAACAAGATATCCCCCGCCTGTAACAAACAGACCTGGTAGTCGCCAATCTTGTTTGTCCAACAAAAGGTATGCTGGTTGTCTTCTTAATATGAGAGCGAGCTGCTCTCCCGTATCATTATTATCCGAAATAATTTGAAACTTGGTCAACGGAGCTGGCATTATGTCGAAATCTGATGTTTGAACATCTATTTTTACCCTTGCTTCTTTTTCCCTTATCCCAAAGACTTCCAGAAACTCTTGGTGATGTCTCATACGCCAAGGTATCCTTATCTTCCTTTCCTCTAAAGATTGTCTCGTGGTACGCCGAAAGTGAAGCTTGGTCAGCTCATGCAACGACAATTGGTCGAATTGGGCGGTTCCATTGAGAGTAAAGACCGCAGGAATCGAATCCAATGAACTCCGACAAGACATTTTACGTGCCATCATCAGTATGTCTCCACTTGGCGATTCCCGTGATATTCTTAGAACTTGCGTCTCTAGCCGGTTTAAGGGAGGAGGAATGTCAAAACTGCCCTCTTCAAGCTGCTTTGTCGTTTGTCTTATTATCTCTCCGTCATTTAGCTTGCTTCCGCCTGCTGGTCGTTCCATTACCCAATTCATCAGTACTGCAAGCAATATAGGCGCAGCACAGTTACTTGTAGCGAAGCTAGTGTATGAGGGTAAATCTGGGAGACTCTTCCTAATATACGTGTTAAGTTCCGAAGGTGCAACGCGTGCGCCATCACCAATACTTTCTTTAAGTGACGGCAGATACAATTCTGGTAAAAAAGCAGATATCTGGCAACTACTATGTCGCCCTCCTCTACCCAATCTTTGGATAAATGTGCTAGAATCGTGGGCTTCCATAATTAGCGATGATGCATCAAAATCTATTCCTACCTCAATCGCGCTCGTTCCTATTACTATCGGTTTAAACTTTGATTTGTCATGTGGCCTAGCGCTTGGAGGAACTAGGCCATGTATAGCTGTAACCTCGTTCGGATAGTCCTTCTCAAGTAATTTCTGCAGTTCCAAGCATGTCATGATACTGCTGACGATCACAAGGACCTTTACCGCTTGAGTTCTATCGCTGCTTGATTCATAATATTCATCCACCCATGCTTTAATGTTTGGAACGTCGTCCGGCTGAAGAATTCCTCTCGCACCATTAACGACCAAGTCGATGGGATGTCTTACAATATCTCCGTCGAGCGAAGGAACTGCTGATATTAGTTGATATTCCTGACCAATAAGCGGTCCTAAATCGATGGGAGTTGCACTGCTAAAGATTATCTGGTCGAAGAGTTTTTGTATGTAGGCCAGCATATAGGTTATTGTGGCTAGACTGTATCCGTGGTACAAATGAAACTCATCAAATACGAGTAGATTCTTCTTAGCTTCGGTCTGGAACAGAATATGTAATAGATCTTCTGTTTTAGCAAACCTGTAAAGGAAAATGTAATATAAAATCTCAGGGTTTGTAAGTATGATCCTAGATTCTGCTTGATTCCTCCTGAGTAGTTCTATAATGGCTCTTCCTTCTGAACTCCTTGATTCTTGTGCAAGAGCGGCCAATGTTTCACCATTCAACACATATATGTCTACGTCAGCGTTGCTTTGCTCAGTTCGCCACTCTACATATTCTTCAGATTCTACCATAAGATTAGCCTTCTTGCCTATCTTCTGCGTTATGAGTTGATGAAGTGAAAAAGCTTGGTCCCACATCAACGAATTAATAGGATAAACTATGATTGCCGTTTGGAAACGTGGTATTTCTCCTCTTGCCTCTATAGCCCTGATCAGGTAAGCTAAGGTTTTACCGCTTGATGTCGGTGCGTCAAGAACAACTCGTGGATACTCACAATACCGTAGCTGCGATTGATACTGTCTTAGACGTATATCTCCGACAACATCTTTAGGATCGTGCGAAACAGGAAGCCTTAGTGGTCCGATATAAATCTTCATGGTAGCGTCACATTGGGATATCTAGCTGGGTCAGGCTTCACTATGAAGAAAGTATTCTTTTCGTCATTACATACGTAATGTGGAGCTCTAATACGCGCGTTCACAAGGAGAGGAGGGGTCTGATATATGAGTTCAGCTCTTTCGATATCCTCAGGTGATGCGCTTGTTAGATCTGCAGGATTTACAGGATGACTCGGAACGAATATCTCTGTAGACATTCTTTTCACTTCCAAAGGAATAGTGAATATCCGACAAGCGACTTGCTTTTTCCCAAGTCTGACAATACCCTGAGGGTTGCCGCCTATGGCGAAAAAGTCGAAGCTGGTAAGTGGAGGATGTTTAGCCTTCCTTCCAATCTGTGGTAAGTTTGCCCTTCCAGTTTCCGTGAGTTGAGTTATTGTGTTCACACTGTTGAAGGTAATATAGACCTTGGGTTTGTTCTCCCACACTAGTACTTTATCTGTTGTAAATGGAATCTCCGATCCAGATGAAAGGGATGCTGGTGTTGCATAGATCGAAATTTTCTGTAGGTCTTGCTGATAATATGGTTTTGTTCCGGAAGCGTTTCTGTGAATTGCCGGGGTATGGCGGTTTATTGCATACATCAGCGCGTAGTTCCCTATATAATTGGTCATGGTTGTGTCTCTAAAACCAATAGTGGTAAAGAACAGATAGTCGTGAGTCACCAATCGGCATTTGTATACTAGCCTTTCTGATTCCTTCATAGAAATTATCTTTAACCTCTATCCCTTTGCAAGCTCGTCAATCTGTTTGCCAAAATCCAGAGAGTCCTTGAACGCCTTAGCAACAAATTCCCTACCAGGCTGCAGTTCTTGAACGTAGTCTACAAAGCTTTCGACTTCCTCTGGTGATAGGATTCTCAAAGCTTCTTGGAAGGTAGCCATCTTTCCATATTTCCTTGCTATATCGTACGTTGCTTGTACTAGGTCGTCACCTATTTCTGGCACAGACAGCTCTAGGACATACTCTAGTGGTGTTAAGACCTCTTCATTTGCGAATATTAATCCTGTTATATAGTTTACCGTATCACCTTTCGTTCTTCCCTCTGCTCCATAGCTCTTGCAACGAAGAATGTTTTTGATGACCAAAACTAACTCTTCCCACGTAGGCGAGTTGAGTGACACTATGCTCGGGAAGTTAGCTAATGGTGCTACATTCTCAGTAACGCCAAGTGCCTGTTCGGTAAGCTGTGTTGACTCTGTGACAGCGTTGAAAGTGACATTCTCGCTAATCATATCATAGGGTTCGATGGAAAATGCACTACTATATTCAATGCGGTGCTTTATGTTCCACCTTTGCTTCCATATAGGGCTCTTCTGTTCCGTCACAACCGCACCAAATAATGTGCATCGGGGACAAGCGCGACAGAGTTTATCTTTGATTTCACATTCTAGGATTGCTCTCTCTGCTTCGGACTCAAGTTTATACAAACGGTAATACTCCTTGATCATTGCCGCAAATTCACGTGTTTCAGGGGCTTTCTGTTTGGATGCTAGAAAGACCACTCTTGCCCTCTGTGTTGGATCAGAAATAGAAGTAGGAGTTACTGCAACATTGAGCTCTTTTGTCTCTTCTGTACGCAGTATAGTATAATCATGAGTCTGACGGATCATAAGTATCTGTACTGTCAAAGGTGTACGTAAGATTGGGATCGAGGTAACAAGCCTCCTTTTGACGTCTTCTAATAATGCATTATCATTCATTGATTCTCACCTCCTGACTTTGCTTCTGACTTCTCGCTGATTTCCTTCATCTTCTTGTAATAGACGCCATAGTCTACAGAATTCAAAAACTTGAGAAAAGCACGTTCAGAACTTTGCTTCTTGAGTTCCACTAGTTTTGAGACGGCGCTCCTCAAACTTTTCATTCCTTCTAATGTAAGATGTTTTTTGCTCTGTTGATTATGAATATTGACTATATATCCTACATACGAGTCTATGTTATTGCCGAATTTTGATGCTGCAACTATTCCAAGAAGCTTTCCAGCGGGTCCCAATATCGCATGTTTGGTGTACACCCATTTTTCTGGAACGTAGTCAGCAAGATAATTGTATAGGCTTTCCTTTACTTCATCCAAAGCTTCGGTTGGCCATACTTCATCTGTAGCTCTCTTTTCCATCAGAATTGGTTTACGCATTCTTCCCACCTAACCACTATACCACGTATCTAGGTAATAAAGAAGTCTGTTTGGACGCACCTTAGTTCTATTTGTAAGGCGAACAAGAACACGACCTGGTTCTTCATTCAGTAAACGCAGGAGGGTAGAATTGCCATAATCCGCTTTTTCATTTGAAAGCTCTCTAGCAGTCAGGATTAGAGCAGCGAGCCTCCTTAAGCTCATCTCCAATTCTGAAATTGGAATCCACCCTTGTCTAGTATTAAATTTCTCAGCAAGAGGCTTCAAAACAAGGTTAGTGGGAATACGTACATAGCCCAAGATTGATCCCCTTTCCTTCACTGACTCATCATCACGAACCGTAGCTAAGAAGAGTCGTGCTAATAAAAGCTTGAAGAATAGCCATTTAATAGCTGCCGAGGATTCTGGCTCGTCACGATTCGCTACCGTGCTATTCGTTATTAGGACTATAAAGTTAGGTGAAAGATAAACTGGTTCAACCCGGTTAATGTACTGCCGCACCTCTCTGTTATATCTCTCTTTAAGCACGCATTTACCTTCCTTAAGGTAGTTTGCTACCGCCCTGCCGTTCTTGGCGTCTAATGGTGGCTCTATCATAGAAGATAAATCGTCTAAACCATTCTTTTCGGCAATGTGGTCAATTGCCTGTGCAAGATCTCCTTCAGAAGAGAAGTAGGCTGATTTACCAAACCCCTCGGGAAAAGAGCGAATTTTACCTTCGGTTACGACTTCTGCCCATTTATCTACACGGACAAGAGGCGGAAACTTACCTAGGTTGTCGTTGATTTCATGAATAGTTCTTTGCCAATCTAATTGTCGATTTCTGGACAGAGCTAGTTGCGGAAAAATGTAAAAAGTAGAAAAAGGTTCTTGTCCTCTGCTTAAAAACACCGAACGCAGCTTTTCTTCGAACTCGCATAATTCACAGACTTGAATCTTGTTACCACCAGCAACTCTTGAACCCGCTACTAGGTTGTCGTGATAGATTTCTGATTGTCCAAACAGTTCTGCCTGAGCCTCATACATTGCTACCCCGCCGCAGCGTTGACAGGTTGGGGTTCCATGGCCAGTTTTCCCTTTAGTGATGACAGCGTTAAGTTTCTCAACCGTTCTCATCATCTCTTTTGGATCTAAGGGATGTGAAATATCGGACAGCAGAAGACGCGCTACATTGTTGTACTTATCAGGAATTTCCCTTCTCCATATCTCCGCCAACTCTTTTGTTGTCCTCTCCAACGCTTCTAAAAATTTGTGCTGCCAGCTAATCGGATTTGCGTAGTATGGACTTTGCCAGAATGTTTCGGCAACTGGTAAACGATTCTCTGCCTTTGTCTGGTTTGCTATTTCGGGCCAAGCAGCAAAAGATTCGCGTGGAATCTTGAGCACAGTAGAAAGATTTTCTTGGATCACCCGTGTGGCCTCAGTCTCTATTTCTCTCTTACCGTTTCTGAGCGAATTTTCCACTAGTTGCTTTTTAGTAGCGTAGAGAACTATAAGGAGATTGAAGTCCGAGATAAACCGGCACAGAAGAGTTAGTTTTGTAGAATCATCTTTCTCGTTTAACTTTAACAAAAGCAGCTCATAGATCTTCTTTTCTGTACCTTTTAGATCATTAACATTCTTTATGCTGACTTTGGCAAATCTTTGAGTCGAAATAAACTGCCAGAATTCATGGATGATCTTATCATCTAAGAAAAGAAATTCGGGCGCAGCGATGACTTGCGCTGTAAGACTGCCATAGACAGCTCTGGCTACCTGCAAAGGACTTTTGCTTAGAAAATCCCTCATCTTCCTTACAACTGTGTTTACTATCGCCGCAGAATCAATTTTCGGAACTTCTATGTCTGCTCTACCTACGTAAACCGTCCCTTCAGGGAACCACTGTATAGCCCTAAATCCTGTCTCTTTGGTAAGCTGGCTTTCCAACGCAGAATGAAGAAACTGGGTAAGCACACCCCTTACAATCGCTACCTTCGAATACATGAATTGTATCTTGGATATAGTAGGTCCGTCTAGAGCTACGGAGGCTGCGTCCTCTATGCTCATTTTAGACATCATCACATCTGCAAGATGAACTACCTCCTTTGACAGCAAAGCATTATCGGAAGGCGATCTCTTGAAAGTCTGCGTGATAGATGCTGCGTCTTCACGTCGGCCCATTTGGCTTATGCTCCAGATAATTTCCTCCCATAAGCCAGAGAAATCTTTCGTCAAAGGCAATTTATCTTCAATAATATTCTGCAGGGATCCTACGATTGGACTGATATCTTTTGCCTGCTGGTGACCAAAATCAAGAGGTTCGGTGCTTCTTCCTGCAAGAAAGTCTGCTACAGCTGTTTGATAAGAAGGACTATCTTTGCCTGCGTCATGAAGGAAACCTGTTAAAATCACTTGGATACGTAGCTTGTCTGTTACTTCCACGAATTTCTGCTCATTCAAATACTCCAAGAGGCAATACGACAATGAACTAACGTTAAGACAGTGGGCCAACAACGATTGGTGTATTTGCCTATTAAACTTAGCATACTTCAGATGCCAGTTTCTATCTTGACCAAAGTCTTCCAACACTTTAAATAATTCGCTTATATATTCCGTCAACTGGTTTTTAACATCTATAGTTGCTTTTAAAAAGTTTGTGATAGTAAAAAGAATAATTTTGCATAATACTTGCAAAGTATTATTCCACTCCATTCTTTTCTGTTTTTACTCTTATCTTCCGTATTGGCACGAAAATCATGATACTAGAAGAAGGGTATTTATGATCCTGAAGTAGATATGGGTTTGTGTTAACCCTAGTCATATATGACATTTCTGATGATAAGAAGCGCATAGCGCTTTCAAATATGCTACAAAATTATGGCCTACATCGTATTCAGTACAGCGGATTCATAGGAGACCTCAATCCTAATGACAGAGAAATTCTAGCCAGAGAAGTACAGAAATTCGTTGAAGAAGGTAATGATAGTGTATACATAATTCCTCTTTGCGATCGTGATGCAAAAACATGCAGAATTGTGTCAAAAAATAAAATAAACATAATCAATAAAGACAAGGTGACAGTAGTTGAATAAAGAAAACATACCTTACCGAAGACGATCTAAACTTGGTATAGCTGGGAGGTGAATGCGACGTACTTCCTGAATGATATAGAAAGAAAAACGATGCTTGGCGCGATTCTTCCTACAGCTAGAAAGGTTGGCATATCAAGCGAACTACGTGGCTGGAACTGGACAGACTCGCCTCTTAAACCAATGTATTCTGATGAAGGTATATCTAATCATTTGATAGGTTCTCAATACTGCACAACAGCCCGGGACGTCTTTGTTTCAAAGGTAAAAGGTGTAAAAGGAGACACAAATATCCATATTTTGACTGGAAACCTGATACACAGAGCAGTCTCAACCATAGTTTTATCTTTTGTCGAAGGTGAGGAGCCACCTGACTTTGGGGTATGGTGGGATAAAGAAAACCTACTCCAAAAGACTGACGTGTTAGAAGAAAAGCAAATTGGAGGGATTAATATAAAGGGTTTGATACAGAGCGTGTGGAATCAAACCCGATCTGAGTGTCAAGGAGCCCTCCTTTCCAGAAGGTCTTCACAACCCTATGCAACTGAGCATGACGTTCGTGCATCTGCCCTTCCATTCCTCGTAGAGCACAAAGTCGACGGAAGGTTGCTCGGTCTCTCAGGGCTATTAAGCGTGGACTGCTATGACTATCTTCATGGGATAATCTTCGATCTGAAGTACCTTAGACCAACCAGCAGACCAGAACCTTGGCGAAGGTTGTATATCGGTGGCTACGCTATTGCACTTGAAAGTGTATATGAGATACCAATAGACGTCGGTTGTGTTGTCTACATATCGCAAGCGCATGGACAGCTTGCTGTATCCAAAGACCTCTTTTTCATAAGCGACGACATCAGAAGTTGGTGGATTGAGGAGAGGGACAGAAAACTTGAGATCATAGCACAAAAGAAGGACCCAGGATTTCCAAAGAAGTGTTACGATGCCTGCCTTTATCTTAATTACTGCTTGGGTGACCAGAAATAGAAAGGCTAGTTATTGATGGCTACGGTAAGGTTCTTGCAAAGCATGGTGAGCAAATAGTAGTGCGCCAAGAAGGGAAGGTATTGTATAGCGAGTTACCAGAGAACCTCAGGCAAGTAATCATCACAGGCCGTGGTTCTATAAGCACAGATGCACTTGTACTGCTATCTGTACATGGAGTTGATCTTATACTGATTGACTGGAAGGGAGAAGTTGTATGTAGACTATCTTCACCGGAGATGCGCACTGTAGTGACAAGAAGGGAGCAATATATAGCATATAAAGATCCCCGAAGCGGTTACCTGGCAAAAGCATTTGTGCTCGCAAAGATGAGGAATCAGAAAGCCTTGCTTGGAACTCTTGCAAAGAACAGGAGGGACAATAACGCTAAGGCTGCAGAAAGGATGATTCATTTCAGGGATTTTATAGATGATTTAATCTCTAGAATGGATGCCTATCAACCATCAAGCATAGATGAATCACGCTCTACAATACTGGGCCTTGAAGGTTTGGCTTCTTCCGCCTACTGGGATGGCATAAAGGAGGTTGTTCCGGAAGAACTGAAATTCAATGAAAGAAGTGGCAGGGGTGCTTTTGACCCGTTTAACTCGATGCTGAACTACGGCTATGGAATACTTGAAGGAGAATCCTGGCGTGCAGTACACTATGCGGGGTTAGACCCATATGGGGGCTTTCTTCATGCGGACAGACCTGGTAAGCCCAGCATGGTCCTTGATCTTATGGAAGAATTTCGCCAACAGCTTGTGGACAGGACTGTGCTCTCTTTAGCCTCGAGAAAGGTTGTTACTTCAGATGATTTTCATATTGAAGAAGGCTTCTGCAGACTATCGGATAATGCTCGTCATGTACTTCTGAAAGAGTTGCTTGGCAAATTGGAAGAATATATCGCTCTGAGAGAAGAACGGGTAAGATGGTGTGATTTAATATTGTTGAAGGCGCGAAGTGTAGCACAGTATTTAAGGGGTGAAGTGAATAGATACGATGGATTCTATCTCCGATGGTGAATACCTTAGCGCAAGCGACCTGACACAGTATTATTACTGCAAGAGAAAGGTCTACTTTCTTAGGGTGGCAGGAGTACAACCTGTTACAAGGCGAAAGATGGAGCTTGGAAAGGAGGAACAGAGGCGTGAATATAAAAGATTACTCGAAAGGAAAGACCTCTTTGGGGTACCGCGTGAAGACGTTGCGCAGGTTATGCATCGAAAGTTTGTGTCCAGCAACAAATTGAAGCTAAAGGGAACAATCGATGTCCTGATGCTTCTAAAAGATGGTAACGGGGTGCCTGTAGAAATAAAGTACAGTGATGACACAGAAGCAAATTTGTCAAGAAAGAAGCAGATCTTTGCTTACATCCTTCTTTGTGAGGAAGCCTTGAACTTAAAGTGCCCGTTCGGAATATTGTACTTTTCCAAGCAGAATCGTTCTATAAAACTGATGCCATCTGAAGGTGACAAGCTATCTGTGATCAGGGACCTTGAAAAGATATGGGAAATGTTCAGGACGGAGACCTTGCCTAGGAGGGCTCCGGAGTGGAAATGCAACTATTGCGAAGTTAAGCGATATTGCTGGACATAGCGTGCTGACCTCTTCTTCGGCCTGCTCGATTTTCTGATCAGCACATAAACCCAAAATCTTTAAGCATAAGATAACACGTAGCGTGGGGCGGTTACAGAAGATAGACTCATAAATTGAGGATTGAAAGGATTAACGCTCTTATCAGTCCTTCAGTGGGTAGATAGTTACAGAAGATAGACTCATAAATTGAGGATTGAAAGATGGGTTATCGAAGCGGATGGCTTCAGAAAAGAAGTTACAGAAGATAGACTCATAAATTGAGGATTGAAAGGGCAAAACAATCCGCAGACAAAGCAATCCGTTGATGTTACAGAAGATAGACTCATAAATTGAGGATTGAAAGCAGAAACTTCAGACTTACCTAGTGCTATTGCTGCAGTTACAGAAGATAGACTCATAAATTGAGGATTGAAAGGTTTTTTGCTGGTATTTTCAGCTGTGTAGTGCTTATAGTTACAGAAGATAGACTCATAAATTGAGGATTGAAAGTGTCCTATAAACTCCTTTTTTAATAGCTGAGCCGAAGTTACAGAAGATAGACTCATAAATTGAGGATTGAAAGACTAGGGGACGGGGGGGACGGGATAAACTATTTATAGTTACAGAAGATAGACTCATAAATTGAGGATTGAAAGCTTATTCCGTTCATACACTACCTGTAAATCATCAGGGTTACAGAAGATAGACTCATAAATTGAGGATTGAAAGTATGGATAAGGTAAATATTTCTCACACACCCAACGTTGTTACAGAAGATAGACTCATAAATTGAGGATTGAAAGAAGACGCCTATAAGCATATATTTGTCTATACGATAGTTACAGAAGATAGACTCATAAATTGAGGATTGAAAGTACCGTCTTGTAGTCTAACAGGTACACTATAGTATGTTACAGAAGATAGACTCATAAATTGAGGATTGAAAGTTTTGGCCTGTCAGCGACTGGTGACTACAATGCAACAGTTACAGAAGATAGACTCATAAATTGAGGATTGAAAGACAGATTACCGCTATTATGCCTTGTTCACACATGCGGTTACAGAAGATAGACTCATAAATTGAGGATTGAAAGCTTCATCACTCATTTTGAACAACCACGCACTTTTTAGTTACAGAAGATAGACTCATAAATTGAGGATTGAAAGATAATCAACTTCTCAACACCTCTAAAGAAACACCTAAGGTTACAGAAGATAGACTCATAAATTGAGGATTGAAAGAGTATATTTTGCTAATAATCTGATATTTTGGACAGGTTACAGAAGATAGACTCATAAATTGAGGATTGAAAGATTCTAATGAGTATATAAGGTTATGTCGCACGTATGTGTTACAGAAGATAGACTCATAAATTGAGGATTGAAAGTCGAGATGCGCAAATAGCTATTGAAGTATATTATAATGGTTACAGAAGATAGACTCATAAATTGAGGATTGAAAGAGTAACAATAAGTATTAATGTTCAACAAGCTAAAGAAAGTTACAGAAGATAGACTCATAAATTGAGGATTGAAAGTCTTTACCGCATTCAGCACACTGCATTTAACTTTTGTTACAGAAGATAGACTCATAAATTGAGGATTGAAAGAATGCCAAAACCGATAACTAGCACTAGCCCAAATAGTTACAGAAGATAGACTCATAAATTGAGGATTGAAAGAATAGTACAGATAACTATGCGGGTCCCCTTGACATGTTACAGAAGATAGACTCATAAATTGAGGATTGAAAGTCGCGTTCATGGAAATACAACAAGAAAAGTAAGCGGTGTTACAGAAGATAGACTCATAAATTGAGGATTGAAAGAAAGAAGTGTGTGGTTGTTCAAAATGAGTGATGAAGGTTACAGAAGATAGACTCATAAATTGAGGATTGAAAGTTATCCAGAGCTAATCGAATATCATAACTAACATGTTACAGAAGATAGACTCATAAATTGAGGATTGAAAGTAAAATGTTCCGCCAGCGGGGTCAATTCCAACAGCATGTTACAGAAGATAGACTCATAAATTGAGGATTGAAAGTAAAAGGTGGTGCGAATTGGTTTGACTTAAAATTTTTGTTACAGAAGATAGACTCATAAATTGAGGATTGAAAGACAAATACTAGATGTAGTTCATGCGGCCTTGTGCTGTTACAGAAGATAGACTCATAAATTGAGGATTGAAAGATGAAAGGGATGGTGACATGGATAAACTTGGAGCACGTTACAGAAGATAGACTCATAAATTGAGGATTGAAAGATACACAAGCGTCTGACCCCATGCTGCGCTGACTGGGTTACAGAAGATAGACTCATAAAT
>JGI20133J14441_1000990_pt1 | contig 24440 bp, 23 predicted proteins | sample RS3BMetagenome_FD_14441 | JGI IMG/M metagenome (IMG submission 14441)
CTGGATCCGAGTACGAGGGGGGGAACCTCCCCCCGTCCTCCAGCACCAGGAAGTCGGGCTCGTCGTCCACCGGCCGACGGACATGCCGGCGCCACTTATTACCGTGCTGCCCGCCGAAATCCCACCCGCGGCCCAAAACCGGGGTCCCGCGCGAACGGCCCCCGGCCCACCCGGGTTTCCCCTCAATCCCAACGGTTAAAAATGATATATCAGCTACGAAATGATATGCCGCCCGATGTCGGGGGAGGGTCCAGGGGGATGAGGTCCGTCGGACTCCTGTGCGGCGGCCTCTCCTCCAGGATGGGCCGCAAGAAGGAGCTCCAGCCCTTCCGCGGCGTGCCCCTGATAACGGCGATCGCGGAATGCCTCTCCGGGCTGGGGTTCGACGTCCGCCTCCTGGCTTCCAGGGCCGATTACGACGCGGTATTCCGGGCCACCGGCGGCCGCTTCCCGGTGCTCGTCGATCAGCTGGATACCAGGACCCCCCTCAACGGCCTCAGGGCTCTGCTGGGAGCCCGGGACGGCTGCGCGTTCCTGCTGGGGGGCGATTCCCCGATCGTGGATCCCGCGCTGATAAACGACGCGCTGGACCTCTGCGAGACGGGGTTCTCCGCGGTCCTGCCCCTCTGGAGGGGGGGAAGGGTGGACACCGTGCACGCCGCGTACTCGTCGTCCCTGCGGGGGGCGCTGGACGCGGCGCTGGCCGGCCCGGATCTCTCGATGGCGAGATTCCTGAGGGACGTCAGCCCGATCGCGTTCCTGGAGGCCGAGCGCTACGGCCTGGCTCTCGGCGATGCTGATACGGCGCTGGAGTTCGGATTGCTGGAGCGCCTTTACAACGGCAGGGGATGCGCCGGTGTGCGGGGACGTTTTTAACGTGGCCGGCGGCACGGGCCCCGTGGCGCAGGGCGCCGAGGAGCTAGACCGCGGAATCCTGGAGGAGGCCGGCAGAAGGGCGCTTTACATGGAGATGTGCCCGAACTGCGGATCGCACATATCCGACGTGAGGATGGAGGCGGGCCTCCCCTGTACCAGGTGCTACCCGAGCGTGTCCGCCGCGGTCCTGGGCGAGCCGAACCCGGCGAGGAGGATCAGGAGGGTGGCGATGGAGCTCGCCGGCGCGCACTCGGCCGGGAGATACGGCCGCACGTTCAGGGTCATCTCCAAGCTCGAGGAGTTCAACGGGTTCTTCAGGAGGGCGACGAACTACGACCTGTGGACGGTGCAGAGGACGTGGGCCTCCAGGGCGCTCTCGGGGCAGAGCTTCGCCATAGTGTCCCCGACCGGGACGGGGAAGACCGTGTTCGGCGTGATCCTGGCGCTGTACCACGTGGCGCGCATCAGGAAGAGGCTCAAGAGGGGTGACAAGGCGTACATGGTGTTCCCCTCGTCGTTCCTGGTCCAGCAGATCCGGGATAAGATGGAGGACTTCGCCGGAAAGCTCGGCATCGACGTCAGGGTGCTCGCGTACTCCGGGTCGTCCGGCAGGGCGGAGTTCATGAGGAGGCTGGAATCCGGGGACTTCGACGTCCTGCTCACGACCAACCAGTACCTATCCAGGAACTTCGACCTGATAGCGAGGAACTCGTACGGCTTCGTCTTCGTGGACGACGTGGACGCGATGCTGAAGGCGAGCAAGAACATAGACAGGGTCCTGATGCTGGTGGGGTTCTCAAAGGAGGATATAGAGGGCGCGTACGAGCTCGTGAGGGCCAGGAGGGAGTACGGCCGCGCGCTGGCCGCCAAGGACGAGGATGCGATTGAGGAGGCATCGTCCCGGATAGGCGAGCTGCTGAAGCGCGTCCGGAGATCGAGGAGGAACGCCAGGGGGATACTCCTGCTGTCATCGGCCACAGCCCGCCCGAAGGGCACGAGGATAGGGCTGTTCAGGGAGCTGCTGGGGTTCGAGGTCGGTAGGCAGAGCGAGATGCTCAGGAACATAGCGGATGTGTACGCGGAGCCCGGGCCCGGCGAGTCCCTGGAGGACGCGGCCGTGGAGTACGTGCGGAGGCTGGGGCCCGGCGGGCTCGTGTTCGTCCCCACGGACAGGGGCCTCGATTACGCCGCCAGGATATCCGAGCGCCTGGCGTCCTCCGGGATACGCGTCGCGTCCACCGCGTCGAGGGAGAAGTCCCTGCTCGACAAGTTCGCGCGGGGCGAGTACGAGGTGCTGGTCGGCGTGGCGTCCTACTACGGGAAGCTGGTCAGGGGCCTCGACCTCCCGGTCGAGATAAGGTACGCGGTGTTCGTCGGCGTCCCCCGCTTCAGATACCGGATAGACGACATGACGTACAATCCGGTGCAGCTGCTCCAGATGCTGACGGAGGCGCGCAGGGTCGTCCAGCGCGGTCGCGGCGCCGCGGAGCTGGACCGCGTCACGGACGCGCTGTCCCGCTACCTCAGGATAATGCCGTGGCCGGCGATAAAACGCGTCATAGAGGAGCTCAGGGCCGGCGCCGCGCCCGAGGGGGGATTCCCCAGGTATCTCAGGAGGGCCGCGGAGCTCGCCGCGAGGTACTACTCGAACGAGGAGATCCTGAGGAGGATCTCGGAGGGCGGCCGGGTCGTCGTGAGGACGGAGGGCGACACGAGGTATCTCCTGGTGCCGGACGTCCTCGCGTACATACAGGCGTCGGGCCGCGCCTCGCGGCTGTTCGCGGGCGGGATATCGAAGGGGCTGTCCCTGACGCTCGTGGACGACGTACAGCTCATGCGCGCCCTCGAGAGGCAGGGGCGCACCCGCTACGAGATGGAGTGGAAGGGGATCTCGGAGGTCGACCTCGGGTCGATAATGGCGGAGGTCGACCGCGACCGCGCCCTCATGCGGGAGCTCCTGCAGGGGCGCGTGCCGCCGGAGATGAAGTCGCCCATGAGGACGGCGCTCCTGCTCGTGGAGTCGCCGACCAAGGCCCGCACGATCGCGTCGTTCTTCGGCCGCCCGGCGGTCCGCAGCGTGGGCGGGGCGTTCAAGGTCTACGAGGTGGCGACGGGGGGCCTCCTCCTCAGCGTCGCGGCCACCAAGGGCCACATGTTCGACCTGATAACGGACGGGTCGCCCCCGACGCCCGGCGGCGCGAGGAACTTCCACGGCGTCCTGTCCATCGGCGATCGCAGGTTCATACCCGCGTACGGCCCGATAAAGCGGTGCGCGAAGTGCGGGGCCGTCTTCATAGGCGGCGACAGATGCCCCAAGTGCGGCTCCAGGAGGATCACGGGCAGCAGGTCCACGATAGACGCGGTGATGTCCATAGCCCCGGAATACGACCTGGTGCTGCTGGGCACGGACCCGGACGCGGAGGGCGAGAAGATATCGTGGGACCTCTACAACCTGCTCCACGGGTTCGTCCCGGAGGTCAGGAGGGTGGAATTCCACGAGGTGACAAAGTGGGCGCTGGAGAAGGCGCTCGCCTCGCCCAGGGACGTGAACGAGAAGCTCGTCGAGGCGCAGCTGGTCAGGAGGATCGAGGACCGGTGGATAGGGTTCGAGCTCAGCGAGAGGCTCCGCGCCGAGCTCGCCCCGCGCGTCAGGGACCGCTACGGCCTCTCGGCCGGCCGCGTGCAGACGCCCGTCCTCGGGTGGATAGTGCAGCGCGCCGACGAATACAGGCGCAGCTGGAGGAAGATGCTCGTGATCGTCATCGGGGAGAACATGTCGATCACGGTCAGGGAGGACGAGGCGAACCTGGAGGAGGTCAAGCGCTCCGTGGACTCCGAGGGCGTCAGGGTCCTCGACGTCAAGGTCGAGGAGAGGGAGATGCAGCCGCAGCCCCCGTTCACCACCGATTCCATGCTCGCGGAGGCGACGAGGTACGTCGGGCCCTCCGCGGAATACGTCATGCGCCTGGCACAGGACCTGTTCGAGGCCGGGCTCATAACCTACCACAGGACGGACAGCACGTACGTCTCCGACAAGGGCCTGTCGATAGCGAGGGAGTACATAACGGACAACATCGGCCCCACGGCGTACCATCCCAGGAAGTGGGGGAACCCCGGCGCGCACGAGTGCATAAGGCCGACCCGCCCGCTGGACCTGGCGGGCCTCTCCGAGGCGCTGAAGTTCACGCCGACGGCCGCGAGGCTCGTCGACGCCCACATGAGGCTCTACTCCCTGATATTCAACCGGTTCATCGCGAGCCAGATGCCGCCCGCCCGGGCCCAGTGGAAGTCCGTGGTGCTCGGCCTGGGGCCCGTGAAGAAGGTGGTGGAGGGGGTTTCCGGCTACCTGGACCGCGGGTTCACGGCGGTGCACCAGCCCAGGCTGCAGGAGGCGCCCCCGTTCAACGCAGGCGACACCGTGAAGATCTCGTTCTCCGTCATGAAGTACGGGCCCACCGTCTACCTGTACAGGCAGAGCGACATAATATCCATGATGAGGGAGCGCGGCATAGGCAGGCCCTCGACGTACGCGAAGATACTCCAGACCCTCGTGGAGAGGCGCTACGTGTACGTCGGGCCCGGGGGAGGCCTCACGCCGAGCAAGAAGGGCGCGCTCGCGTACGAGTACCTCAGGTCGAAGTTCTCCGACGTGATATCGGAGGAGAGGACCAGGCAGCTCGAGGAGAAGATGGACAGGGTGGAGAGGGGCGACGTGGATTACCAGTCGCTCCTGAGGGAGCTCTACGCGGAGATCAATTCCCTTCCCCGCTGACCTCTTCCCCCGGTTCCGCCGCCCCGGCTCCCCGGAACGACTTCAGCTCGTTCTCCAGCTGGGAGATCTTCCACGAGATAGCGCTCACGAGCTCGGAGTTATCGTAATACTTCAGGGGGTTCCCGCATTCCGGGCATATGAACATGAGCTCGACCGCCTCCTCGAACGTCCTCTTCGGGCAGGTCGCGCTGCCGCAGTGATAGAACTGGTGGTCCTTCTCGTATTCGAGCTTCGCCCTGAGCCTGTTCAGCAGCCTCCTCTTCACGCCTGCGAGGAAGACGTCCGCGCCCTCCGACTGGACCCTCCACCGGTAGACGTACCAGTCGCGCTTCGGATCGCGGACCCTTATCGCGTATATCAGCGACCTGCTCTGGAGCTCGTATAGGACCTTCCTCACGCGGTTTATCTTGAGGCCTGTGGCGCTGGCTATCTCCTCGTCCGTGGACTCCGGGTTGTTCAGGAGGGCCCTGGCGACCCTGACGAAGTCGTCGCTCCCGAGGAGGCTGGCGACCTTGACGAACGAATCCTCGTACTCCAGCTTGGGCACGATCCACATATATATTCCGCATCAAGATAATCCTTTCCATGCCTCCGGATGGGTGCGCCGGGAGGACGTACGTGCTGAGGATGGGCCACAGGATCGGGCGGGACAAGAGGATAACCACGCACGTGGCGCTGACGTCGATGGCGCTGGGGGCCTCCGGCGTTTTCATGAGCGGCGACGAGGACGGGCGCGTGATGGACAGCGTGCGCAGGGCCAGGGATCGCTGGGCCCCCGGGTTCTCCGTGGAGTACTCGCCCAGCTGGAGGGAGGTCCTGGGGCGCGCGAGGTCCATGGGATGCGCGATCGCGCACCTGACGATGTACGGGGTCGAGCTGCAGTTCCTGCTGGACGGCATCAGGTCGCTGGTGCCGTCGCGCGGCCTCCTGGTGGTCGTCGGGGCGGAGAAGGTCCCCCGCGATGTCTACGCGCTGGCTGACCTCAACGTGGCGGTCACGCACCTGCCGCACTCAGAGGTCGCCGCGCTGGCGATCTTCCTGCACGACGTCATCGGGCCCCGCGGTCGGATATCGGACGGGCCCCGTCCGGTTCTGCCCCAGCTTCGGGGGAAGCTCTCGCTTCCGCGGGGCCCCTCCCCAGGACCCTCAGGATCTCCCCCCTGAGGTCGCCGAGCCCGGCGCGGTCCCTCGCCGATATGGCCACGTAATCGCGCGCGCCCAGCCGGTCCGCCAGCCCCGCGATGCGCCCCCCGTCCACCAGGTCCGCCTTGTTGAACACGTTCACTATCCTGGATGGCTCCACGGAGAGCTCCTGCAGGATCTCGATGGACGTCCCGTACTTGCGCGCGACCACCTCGGGCTCCTCGGCCGCGTCCACCACAAGGAGGACGACGTCCGCGTACCCCAGCTCCTCCAGGGTCGACTTGAACGCCTCTATCATGTAGTGGGGCAGCCCGCTCAGGAACCCCACGGTGTCCGTCAGCAGGGCGTATTCGCCGTCCCCCAGCCATATCTCCCTCGTCGTGGTGGTGAGCGTCGTGAACGCGCGCCCCGTCACCGGTTTCCTCTCCTTCGAGAGCGCGTTGAACAGCGTCGTCTTCCCGGCGCCCGTGTAGCCCGCAAGGGAGATGATCGGCATCCCCCACCTGCTCCTGCCCCGGCGCTGCAGGTCCCTGTGCCTGCTGTACCTCCTCAGCCCCTCCAGTATCCTCATCCGGAGCTTCCTGACGTGGTCGTAGTACTTCTCAACCTCGTATTCCCCGTATCCGTAGAGCCCCGGCTGCTCCCCCATCTTCACCCTCCTTATGAGCTCCTTCAGCCTGGGGATCTCGTAGGTGAGCTCCGCCAGCTTGACCTGAAGTTTGGCCTCGGGGGTCCCGGCCCTGAGGGCGAATATCTCCAGGATCAGCTTGTCCCGGTCGACGACCCCGACGCCGGAATCCCTCATGAGGTTGAACGCCTGCGAGGAGTTCAGCTGGCCGTACACGATGACCGCGTCCACGTCGGAGCTCCGCGCGAGCTCCGCGACCTCCCCGGCCTTGCCCGCCGAGATCCCGACCCTGCCGTCCCCTATGCGCCGGACCGGGACTATGCCCGATATCCTGTAACCGGCGGACTCCGCCAGCTCGAGGGCCTCGGGCTCATCGCCCCCCCTGTCTATTACCAGCAGCGCCCTCCTCGCGCTCACATCTCGAGCTCGTCCATCCTGGTCAAAATCTTTATCTTAAGAACGCTCTCCAGCCGCCTGGCCGTCGGGATGTCCGGCCTGAACCTGCCCGATTCCACCTTGCTTATGACGGACGTCTTTATGCCGACCTTGGCGGCGAGCTCCTCCTGGGTGATCCCCAGGCGTTCCCGGGCCTCCTTCACCAGCCTGTGGTAGTCCGGCACCACGATTAGCTCCTCCGGGTTCTCCTCCCTTCCCCTCTCCCTGGGCCCGTTCCTCCCCCCCTCATCCTCCCCGGGCGCGTTCCGGCCCTGGGCCTGGGCGCGTATCGCCTGGCGCTGACCCTGCGGGTTGTACGGCGTGCCCAGCCGGGCGCACTCGCCGCACACCCTCATGACGACGCCCTCTATCACCACGAGGTACGGCTTTCCGTAGATGGGCCTGCCGCACACCTCGCAACGCTCCACGCCTCGGAGCTGCGCATGCACATTTATACCGATTTCGCGCCGCATCCGGCGGCATGGGGCCCGACTGGTACTGGCGGAGCCTGAGGGAGAAGATCATCTATGAGTACGGGGTGGACGTCGACGGGATCCTGGATCCGTCCCGGCTGGAGTTCAAGCGCTCGTCCAGGACGCACTCGCGGTTCATCGCCGTCGGGATCAGGGGCGGTCCCCACCTGGCAGCGCTGAGGGAGGACGGAAGCCTGGCGATAAGCCGTGAGCTGGCGCGCATGCTGCTCAGGTCCCCGGATTTCGCCGAGAGCTGCGTCGTCGTGGATCGGGACTCGGTCGAGTTCGTGCGGAGGGGGATGTCGGTCATGTCGGGGCACGTGCTGAGGGCCGGGGCCAACGTGAGGCCCGGGCTGGACGTCTGCGTGCTCGCCCCGGACGGGGAGCTGATAGCGGTCGGGACGTGCCTGCTGCCCCCCCGCCTGAGCTCATCGAGGTCCGGGCCGTTCGTCAAGGTCAGGGACCACGGCCCGACGGGAGCGGCTGAGGATCCGCGCTCAGCGGGCGGGTGACACGGGTTCGATGAATATCATCCTGACGTGCATCCTGGACCCGCAGAACTCGCAGACCTCGCCCTCCTTCCCGACGTAGTCGCCGTCGCGGAACGAGCGCTTCAGCTTGACGCCGCACTTCGGGCACTCCTCGACGGTCATCAGGACGCCGGCGGAACCCACACGCGGAGCCGGATGCGCCCCGATATTAAGATAATCCCCCTTCCCCGGTTCCCCGGTTCCCCGGTTCCCCGGTTCCCCGACGCGTTCCCTCAGCCCGCGTCACCGCGCGGTCGTCACGACCAGATCCCGGTCCCGCACGAATATCGTGTGCTCGAACTGGGCGACCTGCGCCCCGCTCGCCTCCACGAGCGTGTTGTACTCGTAGACTATGCCCATGGACCTCAGGGATTTGAGTGCGTCCAGCGCGCGTTCCCCCAGCTCCCCGACGATCCACCTCGAGGCGAACGGCAGCCCCCTGTAGCGCTCCCATATGAGGGAGGCGACGCGCGCGAGCTGGGGGTCCTTCGGGATCCTCCTCGAAGTCAGCCGGAATATGTTGCTGGCCCCCGCGTCGACCACCCTCCCCGACGCGTTCCCGGGGACGAGGAACGGCTCAAGCGCGTACGCGTTCCGCGGCTCGAATTCCCCCGGGGCCTCGGCGTTCACGTTGGGCACCGATACGCCCGTGTGCAGCTCGTAATTCCCCAGCCTGTGGCCCGCGAGGTTCACGATTGGCCGGAGCCCCAGCGCGGAGGCGTACTCCTCCACGGTCCTGCCGAACCTCTTGAGGGGGGATCCGGGGCGTATCTGCGATATGCCCGCGTCCAGCGCGTCCTTCGCGGCCTCCACGAGCCTCTCGTTCTCGCCGCCCCAGGCTATGGAGATCGCGGTATCCGCTATGTACCCGTCCACGTGGGCCCCGAGGTCCACCTTGATTATGCTCCTGCCGTCTATCACGGTCCTGTCCCCCGGCGACGGCGTGTAGTGCGCCGCCGCGGATCCCTGCGATATGTTGCACGGAAAGGCCGGCTTCGCGTCGCGCATTATGATGCCCTCGAGCTCGTCGCAGACCTCGAGCACGCTCCGCCCGTCCTCCACTATCTCCAGCGCCCTCTCCAGCGCCCTCGCAGCTATCCTGCCGGCCGCCAGATATTTTTCCAGCTCCGGGTCGTTCGACACGTCAACTCTTTATCAGGGGGCGATAAAACCTTTGACGTGGGACGCCGGTACGGAAAGGTCGCCATAGGGGGCACGTTCGATCCATTCCACATGGGCCACATGAAGCTGATAGACACGGCGTTCGCGCTCGGCGACGAGGTCCTGATAGGCCTGAGCTCCGACGACCTGGCGCAGAGCATGGGGAAGGCGCCCGACAGATCGTTCGAGGAGCGCGCCTGTGACCTGATGGAGTACCTCGAGTCGAAGTACCGCGACAGGATCTACTCCATACACAAGCTGGAGGATCCGTTCGGCCCCCTTGCGAGCGACCCCGACATACAGGCGCTGGTGGTGAGCCCGGAGACGGAGGAGCGGGGAAAGGAGGCGAACGAGGCGAGGAAGTCCAGGGGGATGGGGGCCGTGGACATAGTGAGGATCGACTTCGTGCTCGCGGAGGACGGCGAGCCCATAAGCTCCAGGAGGATAAGGAGGGGCGAGATAGATAAGGAGGGAAGGGTCCTGGGAAGGGTCCAGTGAGGGATGCCGCTTGGGGGATCGCGCGTTTCATCCGCTGGAGAGGAAGGTCCTCAGGGCGCTCGTGGGCGCCGGGAGGCCCCTCGGCGTGGAGGAGCTCTCGTCGGCCACCGGCCTCTCCCCGGATCAGGTCCGCAGGGCGGTCGAGTGGCTGAGGTCGAAGGGTGTGGTGCGCGTGGACACGGGGGTCCGCAGGGCCGTTTCGCTGGGGAAGAACGGCGCGGACGCGCTGGAGCGGGGCCTCCCGGAGGACAGGCTGCTATCGGCGCTGAGGTCCTCCGGGGGGGAGGCCGACCTCGCCGGCCTGGCGGACCGGCTGGGCATGGACCCCCGGGAGCTCAACGCGGCCCTGGGCAGGCTCGCCAGGGAGGGGTTTGTGCGCGCGTCCGGGGGGCGCCTGCTGATGCTGCGGGATGGGCCGTACAGCCCGTCGTCGATGGACCTCCTGAGGAGGATAGCCGGCGCGGGCGAGCTGCCGCTGGATTCGCTGGGGCCCGGCGAGCTCGGGGCGCTGGAGGACCTGATGCGCCGGCCGGGGTTCCTGGAGGTCCGCGAGTCCAGGAGCGCGAGCGTCCTGCCGCCCGAGGACGCGGAGGGGCTCGCGTCGATCCTGCAGGAGGAGGTGGTCACGCGGCTGTCCCCGGAGGATCTCTCGACGGGCAGGTGGAGGTCCCTGCGCCTTGCCAGGCTCGACGTCGAGGCGCCCGTGCCCGCGCTCCACCCGGGGAGGAGGCACGTGGTGACCGAGTACATCAGGCGCGTCAGGGAGATATTCACGTCCATGGGATTCCGGGAGATAACGGGGGGAATCCTCCAGATCAGCTTCTGGAACTTCGACGCGCTCTACACCCCCCAGGACCACCCGGCGAGGGAGCTGCAGGACACTTTCTACGTGGACGTCGATCCGTTCGAGGAGCCGCCGCCCGACGTGGAGTCGGCCGTCAGGGCCGTCCACGAGAACGGCGGCGGGACCGGCTCCACCGGCTGGGGATACGAGTGGAGCCCCCGCGAGGCGCGCAGGGTCGTCCTCAGGACGCACACGACGGCGCTCACCGTGAGGGCGCTGATGGACACGAGGGATCAGCCCGTGGCCAAGCTCTTCAGCGTCGGCAGCGTGTTCAGGAACGAGAGGGTGGACGCGAGGCACCTCGTCGAGTTCCACCAGGTGGAGGGCATAGTGAAGTCCCCGGACGCGAACATCCGCCGCCTCATGGGCTACATATCGGAGTTCTACTCCGGGCTGGGCTTCAGGGACGTGAAGTTCTGGCCCACCTACTTCCCCTACACGGAGCCGTCCCTGCAGGTGATGGTCAAGGTCGGCGGCATCTGGCTGGAGATGGGCGGCATGGGCATCTTCAGGCCGGAGGTCACCGCGCCCCTGGGCGTGGACGAGCCCGTGCTAGCGTGGGGGCTGGGGCTGGAGCGCCTGATAATGGTCAGGATGGGGATGGCGGATGCCCGCGAGCTCTACGCGGATAACCTGTCCTGGTTGAGGGGGATCCCGGCTTGCCGGTCGTCGACGTCGATCTGAGGAGGCTGGCCGCGCTGGCCGGGTGGAACGGGCCCCCCGAGGGGATCCTGGACGTGGTCCCCTACGCCGGGCTGGACATTGAATCGGTCGACGGCCCGGTCGCGCGCCTGGAGTACAGCCCGAACAGGCCCGACTTCGCGACGGAGTGGGGGATCGCCGCGTACCTGAGGGGAATAACCGGAGTCGAGCGCGGGCCCGTGGGGCTATCGGCGTCGCGCCCCTCCATCACGATATACGTTGACCGGGCGCTCAGGGGGGTGCGCCCCTACATAGCGGGCCTCGCGGCGAAGGGCCTGGCGCTGGACGAGGAGTCCATAAGGCAGCTCATAAGGCTCCAGGAGGATCTGCATCAGGGACCGGGGCGCAGGCGCAGGTACCTCGCGATAGGGCTGCACGACCTGGGGAAGCTGGATCCCCCCCTCTACTACAGGGCGGTCGACGGCGACTACGAGTTCGTGCCGCTGGGCGAGTCCAGGCGGTGGAGGGTCCGCGACATACTCAGCGGGCACGAACTCGGCATCGAGTACGGAGCCGCCCTTCCGGCCTCCGGCCCCTACCCGATGCTGGTGGACTCGGCCGGCAACACGCTCTCGTTCCCCCCGATAATAAACGGCGAGCGCACGCGCGTCCACGGCGGCACCGGCGCGCTGTTCGTGGATGTGACCGGGACATCGTATTCGAGGGTCATGGATGCGCTGTCCGTGCTGGCCCTGACCCTGCACGAGATGGGCGCCGCCCTGGAGTACACGACGGTGGACTACGGGGACATCAGGCTGCTGTCGCCGGATCTGTCGAGCCGCGAGATCCGCCTGAGCGCGCGGCGCGCCTCGTCGCTCCTCGGCCTCGAGCTGTCGCCCCCGGACCTCGGGGAGTACCTGGGCAGGGCCAGGATCGGGGTGTCCGAGGTCCTTCCGGACGGGGTGGTGGCGGCCGTCCCCAGGTACAGGTTCGACGTGATGCACGAGGTCGACCTGGTGGAGGAGGTCGCGTACGGCTACGGATACGCGAGGATGGGCCCCGAGGCGCCCCGCGAGCCGGGGATGGGCGCCGGGTCCGGGGCGGCCTCGTTCGAGGAGGCAGTGCGGGACATCGCGGTCGGCCTGGGGCTGCAGGAGGTCCTCACGACCCACCTGACCAGCTACGACCTCCTGTACGGGGTCACGCGCCGCCGGCCGGAGCGTCCGATCAGGGTCCTGTCGAGCAAGAGCGGTGAGCACGAGTATCTGAGGGACAGCCTGATCCCCGGGCTGCTGGGGGTCCTCTCGTCCAACGCGCACGAGGAGTATCCGCAGAGGATCTTCGAGGTGGGATCCGCGGTGGTCGCGGGGCCGGGAGGGGTCGAGGAGCGCCGCGAGCTGGCCATCGCAACGGCGCACGCGAGGGCCGGATTCACGGAGATGAAGTCGATCGTCGATGCGGTCGTCGGTTCGCTGACGGGGAGACGTCCATCCTACTCGCAGGCCGGATGTCCCCCTCCGTTCATCGACGGGAGGTGCGCGTCGGCGTCGCTGGACGGCGCGGTGCTCGGGATCCTGGGCGAGATAGATCCGGCCACGCTGGAGCCCCTCAGGATACAGGTCCCCGTGGCGGCCGCGGAGCTGAGCGTGGACGCGCTGAGGTCCGCGTGCGGGAAGCGATNTCCGCCGCGGTGAANGCGGCCCCGGTCCCCAAACGGTCAATGCGNACGCCCCGGGTCCCCATCATCCTTAAGTCCAGGCGCGCGAAAAGGCGAACGCCCCGTTCGAGAAGCCCGGTGAGCCCTGGCTGACAGTGATCCGGCGCCGTCAGAGGCGGGGTACACACTTATATCAGGCCGGATGTCCGCATAGCGCGTCTTGCGCTCATTATTCAGGGATTCCAGGGATGAGATGAGGTCCCATCTCCTGGAACTCATACAAAAGCTGAACGAGGAGGCGGCATCTGGCGCGGTCGTCCTGGTCGAGGGACGGCGCGACGAGGTCGCGCTGCGCGCCGCGGGGTACTCGGGCCCGCTCGTCAAGGTGAAGGTACTCGGGCGCCGCGCGAGGGCCCTGGGCGAGATCATCTCGACGGCCGCCTACAGGAAGGCGATACTCCTGGTCGACTTCGACAGGGAGGGCTCCAAGCTCGCGAGGACGATAGGGAGGGAGCTGTCGTTCTGCGGCGTCGAGGTCGACTCGAAGTTCAGGGAAAGCTTTTTTGAAACGTTTTACGGTGAAGTACGCGAGGTGGAGGCTCTTAGAAGGCTCACGGAGGAGGGATTCGAAGGTGCCGGACTCAAGTGGATATAAATACCTCGTGAAGATGGAGTTTCAGGTCGACGGCCCGGTCGATAAGCCGGATGTCGTGGGCGCCATATTCGGTCAGACGGAGGGGCTGTTCGGCCCCGAGCTGGATCTCAACGAGCTCCAGAAGAACTGGCGCATCGGAAGGATAGAGATAAACCTGCGCCGCTCCGATTCCCGCGCGTTCGGCGAGGTCTACATACCAGCTAATACGGACGTGGCCGAGGCCGCGTTGATCGCGGCCGCCCTCGAGACGATAGAAAAGGTGGGCCCGTATCAGGCGAGGTTCAGGCTCAAGGAGATGGAGGACATCAGGGCGCTGCGCAGGAAGCAGGTGATCGAGAGGGCGAAGGAGATACTGAAGGACTGGTCCTCGAAGGCGATAAGCGAGGGGGAGGACGCCCTGAAGGAGGTATACGACGCGCTGAAGCCCTCCAAGCTCGTGTACTACGGCCCGGAGCAGCTGCCCGCCGGACCCGGGGTTTACGACTCGGACACGGTGATAGTGGTCGAGGGGAGGGCGGACGTGCTGAACATGCTGAGGGCCGGGATAGAGAACACCGTGGCGATAGGCGGCGCCAGGGGGGTCCCCGACTCGATAACGCAGCTGGCCAAGTCGAAGAAGCTGATGGCGTTCCTCGACGGCGACAGGGGAGGCGACATGATACTCAGGGACCTGCAGTCGAAGGTGGACCTCGTCAAGGTCTACAGGGCGCCGTCCGGCAGGGAGGTCGAGGAGCTGACCCCCGAGGAGATACGCCGCATACTGAGGGAGGAGGCGCCCCCGACGCCCGCCCCCGCGCCCGCGCGCCCCGGCCCCGGCGCCGCCCCAGCTGCCTCCCGACCTTCAGAAGGCCGCGTCGGACCTCGTGAAGGGCCTCGAGGGGACGCTCGAGGCGGTCCTGCTCGACCAGTCGTCGTCGCAGATCTCCAGGGTCCCGGTCAGCAAGCTTTACCAGGCGATCCAGGAGGCGAACGGGGTCAAGGCGGTCGTCTTTGACGGGATCGTGACGCAGAGGCTGGTGGACGCGGCCGCGGCCAGGGGCGTGGAGTTCCTCATAGGGTCCAGGGTCGCGGACGGCGTCAAGGTCCCCGGCGGCGTCAAGGTGCTCACGTTCGCGGCCATCAAGCCCCTGGAAGCGCAGGCGACCGGCGGCCAGTGACGACCTGCGGATACGGGTGCTATGTTATCCTTTTCCTGATTTCATGGATAGTTTTATATATTTCACTCAGAGGTAAACTGAAGGCGCTCGAGTCCAGGGGGATAGTGCTCGGGCCCCTCTACCTGATACTGAACGTCAGATCCGCCGGCGCGGCGCTGGAGCGCTCCTTCCGCGGCAGCCGCCGCGCCTCGCGCCTGATCTCGATATCGCCCGCCGTCGCCGCGGCCCTGATGATCTACGCGCTGTACTTCCTCTCGAGCAACCTGTGGTCGTACTTCGCGGCGCCCCGTGCTTTCTCGGCCGTGATACCGCTGGTGCCGTTCGTCACGGTGCGCAGCCCGTTCCTGCTGGCGATCTTCCTGGCGGCCATCCCGATACTGATAATCCCCCACGAGCTCTCGCACGCGCTGGCCGCGGCGAGCAGGGGGATAGGGATCAAGGGCGGCGGGTTCCTCCTGGTGACGTTCCTGATGGGGGCCTTCGTGGAGCTGGACGAGGGCTCTTTCAGGAACGCGAAATGGAGGCACAGGATGGTCACGGCCGCGGCCGGGCCGACCGCGAACGCGGTGATAGCCGGGGTTGTGCTCGCCCTCCTGCTGACGCAGCCCTACTCGTACCTCTATCTGCCGTCGTACGTGGCCGCGCCGTTCTACCGTCCGGAGGCGGGCGTGCTCGTGGCGGGCGTGGTCCCCGGCTCGCCGGCACAGGCCGCCGGCATATCCACCGGGACCGTCCTGCTTTCGGTGAACGGGACGCCGCTGGACGACGTCGGCGCCCTGGGCGGTTTGAACGTAAGCGCGGGCGAGCTCCTCGTGATCGACGCGATGAGCGGGGGGCACCCCCACACGTACTACGTGCGCGCCGCTGAGATCTCGGGGAGGGCGATGATCGGCGTCTACGCGGCGGACTACATGAGGCCGGACGTCCAGCTTCCGTACCTGGGCGCGTCGGCCGACTACTTCATGGTCTGGCTCCTGATGATATCGTTCGCGGTGGCCGCGTTCAACATGCTGCCCATGGCGCCGTTCGACGGCGCCGTGTTCATGGACGCGGCCCTGAGCGCCGCCGTGAGGGGGGACGCGTCCAGGCGCGCGATCCTCTACTCGCTGTACGCGCTGTCCGCCCTACTGCTGGCCGGCAACATAGCGCTCTCGCTCATGAAGTTCGGCGTGCCGTCGCTCTGAGGCGTATCGGCGCGGGATCCGCGGTACAGCACAAATAGGGCGGCGCCCCCGGACGGACGTGGAGAGGTGCGACGTCTGCGGCGCCCCCGCGTCCCACGTCCTGAGGTACTCGGGGCGCTCCCTCTGCGACGCGCATTACATATCGTACGTGGAGCGCAGGGTGGCCAGGACGATCTCGAAGTACGGGATGCTGAGGCCGAGGGAGAGGATAGGGGTGGCGGTCTCCGGCGGCAAGGACAGCATGTCCCTCCTCACGATCCTGCGCGGGATGGCGCCCAGGCACGGGTCCGAGCTCGTGGCGCTCGTGGTGCACGAGGGGATCGGGGGCCATGTGGAGAGGTCGCACGCGCTCGCGGAGGAGTACGCCAGGGGCCTCGGGATCGAGGTGTTCTCCGCGTCGTTCCGCGAGCTGTTCGGCCATGGGCTGGAAGAACTCGCGTCCAGGAGGACCGCCCCGGCCTCAGCGTGCTCGATATGCGGGCCGCTGAGGCGCCGCGCGATAGACGTGCTGGCGAGGGACGCGGGGGTCGACGTGGTGGCCACCGGCCATCACATGGACGACTTCCTGCAGACGTTCATGATCGGCATGCTCGAGGGCGACCTGAAGAAGCTGGCGTGGCTGTACCCGGGGCCGAAGCAGGATCCCGCGGGAAGGGCCAGGAGGGTGCAGCCCCTGGTGGAGCTTTACGAGGAGGAGGTGTTCGAGTACGCGATGGCCGCCGGGATACCGTTCGACGGCTGCGACTGCCCCTACAGGAGGGAGGGCGTGAGGGTCCGCATCAGGTCATTCCTGAAGGAGCTCGAGGCCAGGAGCCCCGGGGCCAAGTCGATGATGTTCCGCTCGGCGCTCGCGCTCTCCCGCGCGGCTTCGCAGGGCGCGGCCCCATCCGAATACAGGAGGTGCGTGTACTGCGGGTGGCCCTCCACCTCGGGCGTGTGCAACGCGTGCTCGACCCTGATCTCGATAACCGGGCAACCGATAAATATCGGCCACGCGCTCTACGGAGGCTCGGGGCGCGGGTAGGGCTAGGGGGCCAGCCGTCCCCTTGACCCGAAACCGGCTACACGCGGGGGCCAGCAACCCGCGGGTAAACCCCATCGGCCCGTGCCCGCACGGGAGAAGCCGCCGGATGACCCTGCGCCGCCGCGGCGATCCGCCGGCGGACCGCGTGCTCGAAGGGGCACGGGGATCCGCGAACCGCCGAACCGGGTTAGGCCCGGGAGGGAGCGGCCCTAAGGCGGGGCGGGAGGCGCGCGGCGCCGCGTGGGGGACGGGGGTCCCGCGGCGGGGCGTGCCGGTGGGCTGAACCGCGGGGTCCGCGCCCCATCGACAAGGTAATTAACGATAAGCGGGAATCCCAGCGGGCCGGGGTGCCCTAGCGGTAGGGGGCAGATGCGCGTCCAGCCTACGCCTGCTAAGCCTGTGGGCCAAAAGCCCGCGCGGGTTCGAGCCCCGCCCCCGGCGCCACAACATGCGATGGACCGCTGTACATGGGCGTTGGTCGGGTGGATCGCGCCCGGGAGGCGCGGTCGATCCCATCCCACGGCTCCTCCTCGGATCGATGCGCGCCCGGGCTCGCGGGCGCGGGGTCGGCCCGCCGATCGTCTTACCCGGCCGACACCCGGGGCAAATGGCCAAATCGATTTAAAATACTAGTCCCATGGAACTAGTCCCATGGGACTAGTCCTGGGAAGAAAGGAGTGCCGCCGCGTGCGTGAGATCGACAGCTGGACGCTCCTCTACGGGAGGAGGAAGGTGGGCAAGACGACGCTCCTCAGGAGGTGCGCCAGATACGACATCTACATGACCGTGTCGCAGACGCGCGAGTCGGGCTTCCTGGGCGACCGGCTCTCCCCAGTCCCCCTGCGCGACGCGATGGATGATATCGCGCGGACCCTGAGATCCGGCGGCGCCGCGGTCATAGACGAGTTCCAGAGGCTCCCGCCGGAGCACATGGACGCGCTGGCCCAGCTCGCCCCGCGCGGGATCCTGATCGCGTCCGGATCCAGCTACGGGGTGGTGGACAGGATCCTGGGCGGGGGGTCCCCGCTCCTGGGGCACATGCTGCCAGTAGAAATCGACATAATATCATATGAGGACGCGCTGGCCCAGCTCGGCGATCCGATCATGGCGGCCATCTACCGCGATCCCTGGATAATACCGTTCGTGGACTCGGTCGAACGGCTGGAGGGGCGGCTGGGGGAGCTCGTCCTGATAGCCAAGGGGCTCATCGGCGAGGTCTTCAGGGAGGAGGAGAGGGAGCTCGCGGATACCTACTGGCGTGCGCTCCTCATGGTCGCGGAGGGGCGCTGGAGGAGCTCCGAGATAGCGGGGGCGCTGGGGCTGAGGGGAGGCGAGGCGTCCGCGTCGTCAATGCTGAGCAGGCTGTCCAGGATGGGCCTCGTCAGGGGTATACCGACGCTCGGGAGGGAGAGGTACAACGTGGTGAGATCGCCGGCGCTCTCGCTGATGCTCTACGCGGAGGCCAAGTACATGGTCAGCGAGCTGGGGCCCTCCTCCGGCCTCCCGGCGCTCCCGCTGGGCAGGGAGATCCAGTTCAGCGTCGGCGAGATGCTCGCGGCTCGCTTCGGCGCATCGCAGCACTATTCCCCCAGGGAGGACGTCGACGTAGTGCTGGTCAGGGGGAGGAGGCGCGAGTGGGCATTTGAGGTGAAGGCCGGCGAGTTCTCCGCCCAGGAGGCGGGCGCCGCGGTGGAGAGGATGAGGCGCGTCGCGGAGATGGTGGGGCTGGTCAGCCTGAGCGGGAGGCCCCCTGACGCCGGCGCCGACCTGAGCCTGGGGCCGCGCGAGCTGCTGGAGATGGCCCGCTCGATGTCCGGCGACCTGGGGATGCCGGGGCGAGGCCCTCAGCCGCGATCGCCGCGCATCGCGCTCACATCCCGCCGGCCGTCAGCGGCCCTGTAAACTGACATACTCTCCTCGCTAAAGCTCGGAGGTTCTGGGGTCTCTGTCGCCCTCNGAGTTGCCCCTCTGGGGGTATCAGTGCTCCCCTTGCACGCATCCCTGTCTGCGTGCAATCCGGATATGCCTTTATCCACAGCACCTGGGGCGGGCTGTGGAGGCATTCAGAACCGGTCATGGACCGGTTTTGTCGTGGGAGTATCCTGCATGCCTTCTCCGAAGGGCTTATTCGCAGGACTTTCCAAGAGGGATTATGGCGTTACTGTGAATATACTTCTCGATCGGCAATTCATCTCCTCCCTGAAGGTCGGAGCTTTCTTGCTCATGCACCGTAATATCGTTTGGGTCAGCTAGAATTAAATATCATAGACCCCGCTCTCGCGGCCATGGGAACCTTCCCGTTCGGGCCCGGGAGCTTCAGGGCGGAGTTCACCGGGGACCAGGAGGTCTTCCGCAGGATCGTCGAGAGGTTCGCGGAGGAGTCCCTGAGGCCCCGCGTGAGGGAGGTGGAGGCCACCGACTCGATGCCCGGGGACATCCTGGAGGCCGCCAGGTCCCTCGGCCTGATGGGCGTCGGCATACCCCAGGAGTACGGGGGCCAGGGCGGCGGATTCATGGAGCTCGCGCTGATGTCGGAGGAGATATCAAGGGTCCTGCCGGCCTTCGCCACGATACTGATAGTCAACAGGCTCTTCCTGAGCTCCCTCCTGCGCTTCGGGACCGAGGAGCAGCGCAGGAGGTACCTGCCCCCGATGGCCTCGGGGGAGGCATTCGCCGCGCACGCGAACACGGAGCCCGGGGCGGGGAGCGACGTCGCCGGGATCTCCACGAGGGCCGAGAGGTCCGGCTCGGGCTGGGTGATAAACGGGAGGAAGATGTTCATATCCAGCGCCGACCGCGCCGGCTTCTTCCTGGTGTCCGCCAGGACATCGCCGCCGGAGCCCGGGAGGAGGTGGCGGGGCCTGACCGCGTTCGTCGTGGAGAGGGACGCCCCCGGGCTGAGCGTGGGGAGGAGGATCGAGGTGCTGGGGCTCGTGGGCGAGCGTCCCCACGAGGTGATCCTGGAGGACGTGGAGGTCCCCGACTCGAGCGTCGTGGGGAGCGTGGGGAATGGCTTCAAGGTAGTGGTCAACTCGTACGACGACTCGAGGATAATGGTGGCGGCCCAGGCCGTGGGGATAGCGCAGGGCGCGCTCGAGGCGGCGTTCGGCTACTCCGTCCAGAGGCAGGCGTTCGGGAAGCCCATAGCCTCCTTCGAGGGCGTCTCATTCCAGCTGGCGGAGATGCTGGCCGAGGTGGGCGCCGCCAGGCTCCTCACCTACTGGGCCGCGAACATGACCGAGTCGCACGACCCCCATTCCGTCCTGGCGTCCTCGATGGCGAAGTACTACGCGACCGAGGTTGCGGTCAGGGTGGCGAGGGACGCGATAAGGATACACGGAGGGGCCGGCGTCGACAGGGACGCGCTCGTGGAGAGGTACCTGAGGGACGCCATGATAACGACGATCTACGAGGGCACGAACGAGGTGCAGAGGCTCACGATAGCCAAGTCGCTGCTCAGGGCGCTCTCCGGCCCCGCGTCCATCGAGTGAGGCGACGCACAGCCCCCCGTCACACATCCATCGTCCGCGGCGTCCCGGTCGACCGGTCGATCCCGCGATCCTTCATTCATTTATGCACACAATTACCATGGAATGGCGGGCCCGGGGACCGTCGGTGCGCGGGGGCTCGGTTCCGGGAGCAGCGCGCGTAGCCCGGTAGCCCCTTCACGCTCACCGCCAGCTCCCTATCCAGGTAATGATCCCTGGGCATATCATCCATCCCGAGGGCCTCGAGGAGGGCCTCCAGCACCTCGCCGTCCTCGCGGGCCCCCGACCCGCAGACCTCGCCGAGCGCGCGGTCCACCTCCAGGTGGACCCTCCTGGTCCTCTCGAAATACTCGCGCGCCCTGCGCGTGCACCCGTAGTGCGATATGCACACCATCCGCGGGTCCAGCGACTCCAGCCTGGACAGGGACTCGAGGAACTGGTCCATGCGGAAGGACGGCGGGGCGGCGGGCCACGCGAATCCGCCCTCGCCCACTATCAGCATGCCGGCGGAGTCCCCCGTGAAGAGCACGCCCTCGTCCACGAGGTACCACGCCGAGCTGTGGGACGCGTGCCCCGGGGCCGCGATCAGCCTCATCCGCGAATCCCCGATCCTCAGCTCATCGCCGTCCTCCAGGACGATCAGCCTCCCGGGATCCACGGGCTCGATCCCGCCCCACGCGTCGAGCAGGGGGCCCAGGGACCCGCGGGATACCTCCAGGAGCCTCGACGGGTCCACCAGGTGCCTGGCCCCCCTCGAGTAAACCGCCGCGCGCGCCCCCGGCTCCAGCTCCAGGACCCTCGCGGTCCCCCCGGCGTGGTCCAGGTGCACATGCGTTATCAGGACGTACTCCAGGCGCGCTCCCCCCGGGCTCCCCCCGGCGCGGGACACGTACTCGTCGGCGACGCTCGCGGATCCCGCGTCGACGATGGCCGCGGAGCCGCCGGACCTCACCAGGTACCCGCTCAGGACAGGCGGATTCCCCAGGATACCCAGGTCGATGACCTCCGCCACGCCCCGGAGCGGACGCGGGCGCATATTAATTTGCCAAGCGCGGCGGATCCGTCCTACGGCCGGTCGAAGATCCGTCCACGGGCCCGGATCCGGGGGGAGCGCTGTGCCCGGGCGGAGGCACGCGGGCCCGGGGCGATGAAGCCGCTGCGCCCGGAAAAAAATAAAACCACTTCGGATGGACCCGACAGCGATGACTCCGATGCGGAGCGCGACGGCCCGCTGGCTGAACGACAACATAGGCATCATAGATACCGGGGGTTACGGCCACGAGGGCGCGATAGCGAGCTACGTTGTGAGGAGCGGGGGGGAGGCCGCTCTGATCGACGTCGGATATGCCGCCACGGCGCGGAACGTGATGGACGGCCTCGGGATCCTGGGCGTCGACCCGGGCTCCGTGGCGTTCGTCTTCGCCACGCACCACCACATGGATCACATGGGCGCCGTCCCGCACGTCGTGGGGGGCCTGCCGCGGGCTAAGGTCGTGGTCCACGAGGATCCGATAAGGTTCCTGGTGGAGCCGTCCCGCCTGGTGCGGGGGACGTACGAGGTCCTCAGGAATCATTACGCGCAGTACGCGGGCGACATGCCCCCGACGCCGCCCGAGCGCATAGAGCCGCTCAGGGAGGACGGATCGTACAGGATCGGGGATCTGACCCTCAGGCCGCTGTACACGCCGGGCCACTCGCAGTCGCACTTCTCCTTCTACCTGGAGGAGCTGTCCGCCGTGTTCACCGGCGACGCCGTCTGCATATCCCGCCCAGGCCTACCCCTGCTGTTGCCGGAGGCGGGCCCCCCGAGCATCGACGTCCTCGACGTGAACGCCGCCGTCAAGAGCCTGGACAGGATGAGGTCCCTCAGGCCGAAGGCGCTGCTGATGCCGCACTTCGGGTACATGGACTACAGCGACGAGTTCATCGAGGGAAACAAGGGGGCGCTGGTCCACTTCAACGACCGGATATCGGAGATGATGGGCAGGGGGATGAACGCGGACGAGATCGCGGGCGAGCTCCGCCGGGAACTGACGGAGGGCCTGCGGGGGTACGACCCGGACGAGTACACGCGGAGCGTGCTGCTCGGGGATATGCTGAGGATCACCGTCATGGGGTACATGGGGGCCCTGCTCAGGAGGAGGAAGTAGGGCAGGGGCCCGGATCCCGGCGGCTCCACCGTCGGCCAGGGACCTCCCGCCCCCGCATGCGCTCAGGTCGCCGGGGGCCTCAGAGGACCGCCGCACCTCATCTTCCTCCCCATCGACAGCGCTATCTCGAGGTCCCGGTGGCGCGGGACGGCCCCGTCGACCCCCTGCCCCGCGCGGTTCCGGCCGGAAATGGAGGGGGATACCGGCCGCGATCGCGGCTCCCCCCCGGGACCGCGTTCGACTGCGCGGTGATGGACGGGCGCTCACACGGCCGCGCGCCGGGCTATGAGCTCGAAGTCCTCCCCGGAGAGCCTCCATCCCATGGCGCCCGCGTTCTCGACCAGGTGCTCCCTGCTCGAGGCCTTGGGTATCGCGATGACCGGGCCGTGGTATATGAGCCAGTTGAGGGCCACCTGGGCGGCGGTCCTCCCGTACCCGGCGCCCACCTCCCTGAGAAGGGGATCCGAGGCGACCCTACCCTTCGCGAGCGGCGTGTATGCTATCAGCGTTATCCCCTCCCTCTCGCAGTACGGGAGCAGTTCGCGCTCCGCGTCGCGCTCGTACACGCTGTACTTCACCTCGTCCGCGGCCACGTCCGCGATCGACATGCAGCTCCTGGCCTCCTCGAGCAGCCCGCGGTCGAAGTTGCTCACCCCCACTGAGAGGGAGAGGCCGTCGCGCACCAGGGACTCCATTGCCCTCATCGTCTCGCAGAGGGGCACGGCCGGGTTGGGCCAGTGGACCAGGTAGAGGTCGAAGTGGTCCGTGCCGAGCCTCCCCAGGCTGGCCTCGGCCGCCCTCCTGAGGGACCCCCGGTCCAGGTGGGTGTACCAGACCTTGCTCACGAGGAACACGTTCTCCCTGCCGACGATCCTCACGGCCTCCCCGACTATCTCCTCCGTGTGCCCGCCGCCGTAGAACTCGGCGGTGTCGATCAGGCGCATGCCCAGCCTCACGCCCTCCGCCATGAGCTCCGCGGCGGCGCGGTCGCGCGCCGGGTCCACGTCGGGCGAGGAGTCCCCGCCAATCCTCCAGGTCCCCATGCCCACGGAGGGCGCCCTAAGCCCGGTCCTCCCCAGCGGCTTCAGGTCGTCCATCCTGCGGCCGGGGGAAGCCGTGGGATATAGCGCCTCCGCCGATACCGCGAGGGGTCCGCGGGCGCGCCTCAAACCGCGTTGGAAAAGTGATAAACGGATAACTGCTGGCCTCGAGGCGGGACAAAAGGATATATTATGTTCAATTAGATGTATTCGTATGGCGATCTCCGGGCCGTCCATATCTACGTCATCTGCGTATTGTCCGTTGCAGCCTACCGGCTGTCCGCAGCACTTCTACATTACGGCGTCCCTGAGCCCGTATGGCGCGGGGCTACTGGTTAGCCTGAAGTTCGGTAACGCCGACGTGGGAAACTGCTCCCGGAACGTCGAGTTGTGGTACCCCATATCCGGGCATCTGGACGCCTGGATCGATGGAAAGACCCTCATAATACTGGGCGAGTTGATGGACGTCACGGCGTACCCCGCCGGGCGCGTCCGTGATCTGCTGCTCAGGCCCGGGAGCGAAAGCGAGGTCCTCCCGTTCTACGCGCCCATCAAGAAGGACGCGCTGAAACGCATCGGGGGCGACGCGATAAGCGTAGTACTTCACCTCGGCTTTTCGGTGCTATACGGAGCGGGCAACATCGACCAGAAGACATATGCGTGCTCTCCGCTGCTGGCGTTCACCATATCGAGATCGTCGCTCGAGGAATGGAAGCGGAGCTGGGATATAAACGGGATGACCGGCGTCACCTAGACGAGCCGTCAACCGACCTGCAATTATTCTTCACAAATTCCAACGCTTTATAAATCCCCGGGAACGCCTCCTCGAGATGCTTGGCGTTGGCCTTGGCCTTCTTGAGGGCTTCCTTGCGGTCCCTCGCGCCGACGATCTCCTTCAGCCTATCCTCGTCCTCCTCGATCTCCTTCCTCTCGCCTGAGATGGCCACGTAGAGCGTGAAATAGTGGGATCCGCTCCTCACATGCAGGCGATACGCCCTCCAGGCGATGATCTCCTCGACTTCGCCATCGGCGCTCATCCCGTACTTTTCGAGCGCCTTCATCAAGTCGCTCTTGGGGTCCCTC
>JGI20133J14441_1001020_pt1 | contig 24057 bp, 21 predicted proteins | sample RS3BMetagenome_FD_14441 | JGI IMG/M metagenome (IMG submission 14441)
TGCGGTGTAGCGCAGGTTGCCATACGGCCCATAGAGCTGGTTGCCCAACATCTGGGTACTGCCCGCCGTGGGACTGATGGCGGGCACCAACGGTGGCAAGGGGCCGGAGCCAATGAGCATGCCTCCAGGCGGGAGGAGGAAATGTCATGGCAGAGTGACTCTTCCAGCACTATGGCTGGAGCATCGGTCAAGTAACGGTGACGACAGGTGACAAGCCAGCAATCACGACAGCCAAGACGTGATGAACCATCACGTCTTTCGTGATGGTCTGGTCTCCTCGGCTCCACTGCACTGCGGGACCGAAGATGGCCCAACTGATGACCAGCGCCGTGGTTTCTACTGTTTCCTGGTAGACGGAAACCTCCGATGGGAGCTGGTTCAGCCAGTGCAGAAGGACCTCCTGGAGTTCTTGCTGCAAAGCAACCTCGAAGAACGGCACAAACTGTCTATCGACTGGCTTGAGGTGATACTGCCAGAGGGCCAGAAAATCGAACACGGCGAGAATAAGCAGGCGCAAGGTGCTCATCTGCAAGGTGGATGTGGCGGGAAGCTGGCTTTCCAACGCATGATGAAACTTCTCGCGCATCCAGACCTCCAGGAGGGCATATTTGTCTTCAAAGTGAGCATAAAAGGTGGCCCGGTTGACCGTTGCTCGTTCTGTAATGTCTTGTACTGAGATCGAGTGAATGGTGTGTCGTTCTTCAAGCAACGAGATGAACGCTTGCAGCAACAACTGGCGAGTTCGTTTGACCCGTGGATCGTTCTCATGCGCCGGTGTGGTCATGTTCCCTCCTTCCCCTGGTTAATGTCCTCATCATCCCCTTCTGAAAAGCAACAGTTGCCCTCTGGTGTTGCCTAAACAACGATCCGGTCGGTTTGCTGATTGCTTTCAGCTCAGAGACAGCTTACTATTCCTACGGCGTAGTATACACGAAAGTGTTGGTTAGATAACAGTGTTGTCTATCCGATATACTTCTGTTCACTCGATAGATGCGGCAGCCATCAGATGCAGGGCACCTGTCCCGGCAGGGCGTGTTCGCCGCAGCGAAAGCACACAAAGATGTAGGAAGGACTATCGAAATGCAAGCAATAGTCATTACGCGATCTCTCTCCTGGAGGTGGTTTTCATGATCGTTATTACAACTCCCACTGGCCTGATCGGCCATCAAGTTCTTAACAACCTGCTCAATAGCGACGAGCCGATCCGTGTGATCGTGCGCGATCCCTCCCGTCTGTCCCCGCGCGAGCGCGAGCGCGTCGAAGTCGTGCAGGGATCGCACAGCGATCTCGATGTTGTCACCAGGGCGTTCGCAGGAGCAGACAGCGTGTTCTGGCTTGTGCCCCCGGACCCCCACGCCGAGAGCGTCGAGGCCGCCTATGTGGGCTTCAGCCGACCGGCGTGCGACGCCTTCAAGACTCAGAGGGTCAAGCGGGTGGTCGGCGTCTCGGCCTTCGGCCGTGGGGCAGCCGTGTCCGGGAAAGCTGGCTATGTCACTGCATCGCTGGCTATGGACGACCTGATTGCAAGCACGGGGGTCAGTTACCGTGCACTGGCAGCAGCCCCTTTCATGGATAATCTGCTCCGTCAAGTCGAGTCGATCAAGAACCAGGGCATGTTCTTCGACATGGTATCCGGGAATCTCAAGCAGCCAACCTGCGCCACCCGCGACATCGCCACCGTTGCCGCCAGGCTGCTGCTCGATCACACCTGGAGCGGAGTCGAAAGTCGCCCGGTGCTCGGTCCTGAGGACCTCTCCTACAACGACATGGCGCAGATCATGTCCGAGGTGTTGGGCAGGCCAGTGCGCTACCAGCAAATCGCAGGCTCGGCCCTGAAGGCCACGCTGACCGGATTCGGGATGTCCGACGCTATGGCGCAGGGCATGGTCGATATGATGGCGGCCTACGATCAGGGACTCGCCACCGCCGAGCCGCGCACCCCCGAGTCCACCACTCCCACGAGCTTCCGCCAGTGGTGCGAAGAAGTGCTGAGTCCAGCCATCCTGGCCTGAGCACCACCGCAAACGAAAGGATCACCAGATGACTAAAGTAACAACAAACGAAGCACCTCGTCTCTCCAATGATCAAATCAATGACGTGTTGCAGCAATTTGCCGATAGGTTCGGCCAGCCGCGGCGGTCGCCGGTCTTGCACTCGCCCTCGGAGCAGAACCTCGACTACGAGGATGTCACCTTTCCGTCTCTCGATGGCGTCCCACTGGAGGGCTGGTTCATCCCAGCAGCCGAGTCCAACAAGCTCATCATCGCCAATCACCCGATGGGGTTCAGCCGATCCGGGATACCCACGCAGTTCGAGCCGTGGCACTCGCGGTGGGCGTCCAGCGGGAACGGCTTCGAGGTCAACTTCATCCCGGACTACAAGATCCTCCATGATGCCGGATACAACGTCCTGACCTATGACTTGCGCAACCACGGTTTCAGTGGCGTGGCCAACGGCGGCATCGTGTCCAGCGGCATCTTTGAGGCGCGTGATGTCGTAGGCTCGTTGCAGTACATACGCAACCGCGACGAGACGCGGGACATGACGATTGGCCTCTTCAGCCGCTGCCTGGGCTGCAACTCCACATTCTCTGCGATGACGCAGTTTTCCGAGGCGTTCAACGATGTGCGCTGCCTGGTCGGATGCCAGCCCGTGACCCCACAGATCATCCTCGCGCATCATCTGGCTCTGGCGGGAGTTCCAGCCAACCGCATCGAGGATCTGGAACAGTGCATCGTGTTGCGCACGGGCATCGGGTTCGCAAGAACAGACGCGAGGGAGTGGGCGAAGCATGTCCGCATCCCCACGTTCCTCTACCAAGTACACGACGACGTGCTGACGCAGCCGAGCGATGTACAGACCATGTTCGACAACATTCCCATCGCCGAGAAGAAACTACAGTGGATCTACGGCACCACGGCCCGCTGGGACGGCTACCTTGAGTTCCAGCGCCGCCCACAGCCGATGCTGGAGTGGTTCGAGAAATACATGGCCTGATGGCCTTTGAGTATGAATGTGTTCGGGAAACAAGACACCTGGTTTACTCTTCAGGCGGAGAATCTCTGCCATGTCGATCCAGAGGTGATTACCTGTATCCAAGACACGGAACGCATGAACCAGGGTTATGATGCGCTCGTCTTGCTGCCAGCGATCAGCTGTCCCGTCCTCTTTCTCCAGGCTGATGCGGCTACAGGTGGCCCCACCACAGATGAAGAGATCACGCGAGCGCTCCGGCTTCTTCGAGACGGCAGACGCGTCTTTCTGAAAGGGGTCAGCCACGCCATGTACAAAGATCAGCCAGACCTGGTGCAGCAAGCCATCAACGCCTTTCTTTCCACGCTTGCTGCCTGATCCGGCTGCTTTTTCACGCTTCGGGTAAGAAGGATCTCGCTCGAAGCGTGAAAAAGCCCGTGCGTGTTCGTCGAGCCCTGTCACGAGTCAGCCAGTCATGAACGACTCCTTTGACCCATCGACAAGTCTCACCCTCACGCCCGCACCTCGGCCACGCAGGCTCAGCCCACGGCTTGAGCTGAGCCTCATTTGCCATCCGTAAAAAAGAAGAGCAAAGGAGTACCACATGCGCCCTACAGCCTGGCATCTTCCAAATGACCAATGCGAGCGGCATACAACACGCGCAGGGACCCATCGCGCTCCGGACGCGCTCCTGTGGATAGAGGGGATGATCTGCCGGGCAACGCAGCGTCCATCGGCTTGCAGCACAAAAGCCGAACCAGGAAAGCCTCCGGGAAAAGAAGGACGGGCGAACTTCGGCGGCCCATATTCCACAGGAGGGCCAGGCTGGCCGATGGATGGGGGCACGACGAGAGACTCAGCCTGCGGCGGGTGGACCGGAGCAAATTCGCTGGTGCGCACAGGCTCAGGATGCAGTGCATGGCCCAATTGCAGGCGCACATTCCAGACCCACTGCGAAAGCATCTGCCAGAACTGCTGACCGCAAGGGGTGTGCGAACACCAGCGGTCGGGATCTTGCTCCTGATCTTCATCGGCAAGCACGGTCTCGAAGGCTCCGCGATGAAGGTAGAGAGCCACCACCTCGGCGGCGGTGAAGGCCCCGACCGGCAAGGCCGTGTAGAAGAACTCGTAGACGCTCTCCCCTCGAGTGGTGCCAATCTTGGCCTCGCTTGTGGTGGTGGCATGGCTGGCGACAACGACCCGTACACGGGGGCCTGTCGGGCTCAGCAGCAGATCCGGGCAGTCAAAAAGTGCCCGACAGGTTCCCGTTTCAGGATGGGTCGTCTGCTCATCTGGGGGCAAGGCCAGTCGAGCCTGAACCGGGGGCAAATCGAGCAGAGCGTAGTCCTTGCCGCGCATCACGTAGCCCAGTCCGGCTCAATCGACCACAATGGCCCCATTGCCGTATTGGCCATCCAGACACACCAGCGCTTGACTGAGCGCAAGGCCGTGGGCTTTGAGATAGGCACGAATGGCTTCTGCTGCCCGTTGCAGCTCGGCGCGATAGTCGCCGTTGCCTGCCCCCGAGAACGTGCCGAGCCATTGATGGCTGTGGGCTTGCAGCACCGTGGTGCGCGTGCGCACCACCTCGCCGCGTTTGCGCCCCACATAGCCAGGGGCGCAGACCTCCTCAAGTCGACGCTGGGCGGGGGGCAGATCAGAGCTAGCAGCTAAAGGGCGTTGGCGAGCCGCTTGTCGAGTGCCATCGACATCGAAAACCAGATAGTGGTTTGCCTCACGGTCCCACAGTCCACCTGTCGGCTCCTCTTTCTCCAAGGGCCGTGCTAGCAGATCGTTGAGAAAGAGTGTACGCAGCGCTTCAACAGCAGCCTGATCCAGGGCAGAGAGAAAGTGGGAAAGGGGGGAGCGATGAGGCAAGCGCTCGCGTCCGAACAAGGCCATGAAAGCCGTGGCGAAAGGCTGCACGCCCTCATAGAACGTTTCCAACGTGCGCTCGCCGCTGATAGCGTAGCCCAGCAGAATGGCCACAAAGTCGATGGTGTCATAGTGGCCGAAGCGACGGCGAGCAAAGCGCACCTGCTCTTCGATGGCAGCCAGCACGCCCAGCTGGTTGAAGAAGTGCGCGATGACGGTGACTTCCCCGAACCAGCTGGGGGTCGAGGCAACTGACTCCGAAGAGGTTTGGATAGTGACCGGAGAATGGGCGATACTACTCATGAGTCCTCCTTACATGATGGGAAATGCTTCTTTCTTCCCTTGTAAGGAGGCACATTTCTACCCTTACCCGCTACTTGCTAGTACTCGTTGCGCATCTCGTAGGTCATACCAGTACTGTCATGTACTCCTGCGCGAAGCACTCAAAATGTGTCTAGTGATCGGCTAAAAACTGAGGTTTGGGCAAATATGTGAAAGAAAACTCATACTATCTGATACCAATACGACGAGCGAGAAGCGAGTCGAGGGGGTAGACATGTTCCTCTGGGAGCAGTGCTCTGGCTTTTGTCTCTAGTCCTTCCTGGAACAACGCATAGATTTTCCTTACTAAAGGCGTCATATCTTCAATCTTGATCATCAAATCATTCACGTAGTTCCTCACAATATGCTGGCTTAGACCAACCTGGATACTCTTTATAGCAAGGCTTTTTCCACGAATCGTTCTTTCTGGGTTCCATTGGACATACACGAGAGCTGTTTCAAACTGCTCTTTCCATTCACTATAGCTGTGGTATACATAGGGATCAGGAGATGTTAAGACCGCTTGTGAAAGCGCCTCTTCCCATCCTTGCCGTGTGATATGAAGAGCGAGAATTATTTCCTGCCCAGGTTTTAAGCCCCAATGGCTCTTTTGCATAAGCCATAAGAAAGAGGGCTTGATCCACGTCATTCTCTTGAATGAAAATGGAGCAACAAATCGATTATTTTGTAAGGCAGGAAGAGCGATTGCTCTTGAATATGCTTGATAAACAGTTATTGAGTTCTCATCATACATGGCACGAATCTGGTATTCATTCATAGATAGCTCCTACTTTAGGGATGATTATTCTTGTTCATCCTCCTGCATGCATGTGGAATACCCCTCATCAAATCCATATGCCTCAAGAATGGGTTTCAGGGATGGATCATGCTGGATGTACCAGGGAGCCAGCCTGGCGAAGACACGGCTTCTCAGTGCCGCAAGAAGCTCTATCACATCTCTCTGAATCGTGTTCCAATCGTCAAGGTGCCGTGCTAAAAAGAGCTCCGTTGATCTCTTATATGCATATCTTGCCAGGCAAATAATCGCTCCGCGTCGGTGTTCATCCCAGATCAGCATCTCAGACGGGGAGAAGTTCAACCGCCGCTGGATCCCCACAGGATAGAGAGCAACCCATCTAAAGGACGCTTGTCCTTTACTCGCTTTAGCTTTACTTGCGTGTCACATTTGTTCATCAGGATCACACCTCAGAAATCCTCTGGTGCTGCCCACTCGAAATCTTCCTCAGAATGGGCCTCATTCTGCTCAATAGATTGCAGTAACTGGATAATAGTACTTTGTAATGCAGCTACTATACTCCTTCCGCAACCACTGATCCAATCAGGGGAACCATCTCGCCGATTCTTTGCTGCCATATTCGGAACCCCCAAATACGATCCATCTGCATCCTCCAAAATCTTTATCTTTACTTTTGCATACGGAAATTTCTCAGTTGACCATATTTGAAATACAGTTACTATTCTTTCTATTTTTGCTATATGATCTATCTTGAGTCTCTTCCAGTCAGCAGTAGTATTTTTACTGTTATCCACACTATCAGAAGAGCGTATATCTTGTTTCCTATCGGTACCGATATGATCCGACATCTGGACGCTTTCTTCATCACCCTGCTGCTGGCTCCCTCCTTCTTGAGTATGTTCTGCCAGCATATGCAGTTCAATATCCAGCATCTCTAGTGCTGTTCTGTACTCTTGCGCAAATCCCTCAAAACGTGTCCAGTGATGAGCTAAGAACCGATATTTAGGAAAATGTGTGAAAAAATCCCCTTGCTTTATCCATGCCTGCTGCCTTTGCGGGATAGCATCTAATCGTCCACCCAAGAGATATGATGCAGTACCAACAATGGTGGAACAGAAGGTATCAAAATCGGCAGCAAATTGATCTGCGTCACCTAAGTTTGCAAAAAAGGATGCTAGATACTCATCGTTTCTCATGTCTTGCACGTCATGAGAGGGAAATGGACGACTTCGCATTTCGTTATCAAGCGCTTGTAACCTTTGTATATGAAAATTTATTTCACCCATAGTCATTTCACTTTCTTGTACATACACGGAGAAAGGAAAGAGAGAGGAATACACCTACTCTCTTTCCATCGTATATTTTGGCTCATATCCTAACAGCTAAATGGAGATAAAGCTGTTAACGTTTCCCAAATGACATAATTCTACCATCTGGAGCAACATCGATATACAAGCCACGTTTTATATATCTTATCACCCCTTCAGTATCTCCTGACACAGGTATCCTTATAGCTCCTCTCCTATTCTGCAAAAATCCTTTTGCTTTGTTGATGTACTGCTCAAGACTAGTTGCACCTACTTCTGCACCATGTTTGTTAAAGTGATATTGTGCAGACTCAGCAGATGAATTAAAGCTTCCTTCATGCCAAACCTCTTCAATAGTCGAGCCGCAATTATGCACCACCCACTCACCCGTCCCCACGGTGTAGGTGTGATCCTGGGCAACCTCTAGATTATACATCAGCTGCGTGCCAGGCACCACCTTCCACCCCGTCACCGTCCCCACCGTGCCGTCGGCATTGAGCACCTGCATGCCCAGCGTGAGCTGACTCACCGGCACAAAGCCGTGTTCCAGCGTCAGGAAAGGGTGACGCTGATTGGTGTGGATGACCTCACTGTGCTTCTGTACCACCGTGCTGTGCGGCGCGTGCGTGCTGCTCGTCACGGTCAGGTCTACCAGGTCGCTGTCGTGGTTGATCCACACGCGCACCACGGGTTCCAGTTCCATCCGCTGCGTCTTGGGGTTATAGGCCAGCACCTTCTCCCCCGGTCTGATCGTGCCAATCGCTTGTGAACCGTGGGCCATCGTCACCAGCGTGGTCGCACGGAAGCTCAGTCCGGTGCCACAGCCGACCGCATCTTCCAGCACGTGCGTCCCCACATCCTCGGCCCCGTGGCTCACCAGGTCTTCGGCTCCACGCGCCGCCAGGTCAACGGCACGCAAGGCTTCCCCTTCGCCATCGAACATGTTGACATCCATCCACAGGTTGAAGCCCAGGTCGGCAGCCGCCCCGATCTTTTGCCACGTGCTGGTCTTGCTGCTGAAGATGGTCTGCACATCAGTGGCCATGCCGGAGAAGTTGAACACAAAGTCGGCCACCGTCGCCGCCGCTTTCACCACCGTGAGGACAGTATGCAGGGCCGCCTTCCCCCCTGGCGCGTGCGCTGCCGTCTTGTGGGCCGGTTTGACTGAGGCCGGCGTCTTGGGCCGCACCGGGGGTGGCGGCGGCAGATAGGCGACCGGCGCGTTCCACTGCACCACCGTGGGCGCGACGCCTGGGGTGGGGCTGGGAATGGCGGCCTGACCGGTCACCGGGTCGTAGATGAACTCGCCGGTGGGATCGGTGTCGGTCTCCGGGTTGCCATTGACATAGGCAGAGGGGTCTGCGGCTTGCAGGTTGCCCTCGACCTCATCGGCGGAGATGAAGCGGCCTACCAGCGGGTCATAGGAGCGCGCTCCGTAATAGTCCAGGCCGGTCAGCGCGTCGGTGTACTGCCCTGTAAAGCCTCTGGTGGTACCGATGGTGCCTGCGGTGTAGCGCAGGTTGCCATACGGCCCATAGAGCTGGTTGCCCAGCACCTGCGCGCTGCCTGCTGTGTTGCTGATCGCCGCCACGACACTGCCCAGACTGTCGGTCAGCAAGAACTGCGTTTGCAAGGTGCTGGAGCCGGTCAGCATGCCGATGAGCGTGCCATCCAGGCTATAGTAGTAATCGTTGCTGCTGTTGGTCATGCTGGAGCCGGAACCACTGTACTGGTACTGGTGATCCTCCAGGCCAAAGGCGTAGGTCGTGATCGTGGCGGCGGCGGTGGCCGGATTGCCGCCACTCCTGGTGCTGGCAGTGCGTAGCATCACGCGGTGGCCAGAGGCATCGTAGAAGTACCAGGCTTCCTGGCTGCTGGTTTCCGTGGTGCCATTCCAGCGCAGCAGGCGATTTTGCGCGTCGAAGGTGAAGGTGCCACTGCCAGCGGCGCTGCCACGGGTGCTGAGGTTGCCCCAGGCATCGTACTGGCTGCTATAGTCCGTATTGCCTGGATTGCTACAGGTGGGCGAAGACGAGACCGGAGCCAGATCGGTGAGTTGATGCGGGCCGGTGCCACAATACAGGTATTGTTCCTGCGTGCCGTTGCCGCCCAGCGGCCCTTGCCAGAGCTGGCCCAGGTGCGTATAGACGTAACTGGCCGTGTAGGCGTTGCCCAGCGTGCCTTGTGTCGCGGTCGAGCCACAGGTCTGCCCGGTTGCAGGCGTGGGTACACTGGCGTTGCTGGCCCACACCAGTTCGTTCTGCTCGTTATAACAGAAGTTCTGTACCTCCGTGCCACCGGAATTCGCCACCCCCGGTACCGCTGCCTGCGTCGTCGTACGGCTGGTCACATTGCCCACGGCGTCGTAGGTCAGCGCGTCGCTGGAGATGGTGCCACCGCCGTTTTGCCACGTGGTCGTCGTGCTGAGCGGGCGTAAATCAGCGTCATAGGTAATCTGTTCACTGGCAAGGGGGGAATTGGTGCTGTCATTGAACGTGATGGCGCTGATTTGTCCTTGCGCGTTGTAGCTGAGGGAGGCCAGGGTCGGCGCACCGGTCGTGGTGTTGCTCAGGCCGGTCAGCACGCCCGTCGTGCTGTCGTAGGCATAGCTTTCGGTATAGCCCGGTTGTCCTCCCACGGTGGTCTGCGTCGTCATGAGCTGGTTGGCGTCATTGTAGACGTTGGACTCCTGATAGAGGGGGAAGGTGGGGAAGGCCAGCGACCCACCGCTCGTCGTGATCTGCATGCGCTCGGTGATGAGCCGCCCCCGCTGGTCGTACTGCATATTCTCCGTGACAATGCCTTGCGTATTGTCCGGCGAAGGCAGATTGTTATAGGCCACGCTTTGCGTGAGAAAACCAACCGCATAGTTGGTGCCGTTCCAGGTCACACCGCTGGGATCGGCGTCATAGGTGTTCTGCACGTAGGGACTGGCCCCACTGCTACAAGCCCCATGTGGATCTGCCGTGGGAACGGCATTTTGCAGACAGCCTAAGCGGCCCAGCAGGTCATAGCTGTAGCCCAGCGTGCGTGTGCCGGACACCAGGCTGATGAGCCGCCCGTCAGCATCATAACTGTAGGTGTACGAGCCGCGATCCGGATCATGCAGCGTGGTGATGCGTCCCAGGTCATCGTAGGTCGCCGTCGTCGTGACCGAGGTGATGGTTTGCCCGGACTGCGGAGCCAGGTCCGTGACCGTCACTGCGGTGAGATCATTCAAGACATTGTACTGATAGCTGACGCGCCGGACAGGGGTGAGCGTGCCACCGGAGACGCCGCTGTCATCGACCACGTAGATGGTGCGTCCCAGCACGTCCCCGTAGTGCACCTGCACATGGTGGTTGGCATCGACATCGGTGATGGTGGCATAGGTGTTGGGATCACCGGAGACACCGCTGGTGGCCAGACCATAGCTGGCCGTGGTCACGTGGCCCGCCGGGTCGGTGACGGTCAGCGTGCGACCAAGCGGATCCAGGGTGGTGGCGGTGCCCCCAGGCACATTGCCCTGATCATCGGTGGCCCCGTTGGGATCAAGCCAGGTGCTGCGACTGGCGACGACAAATGGCTCGCTTTTGAATACTGCGTGTGTCTGGTCATTGTACAGGATGAACACAACGGTGGTGTGCGACCCATCTGGCCCAGGGGTCAGCGTCTCGACTTCGCGTCCCAGGCTATCGTAGAAGGTACGAGTCACCGCACCCGAATATTGCGAGGTGACGCTATCCACTTCAAAGCAAGGTAAGGTGCTGCTATCGGTACAATGGGAGGTGAGCGTCGATTGGCTGGTAAAGCTGTTACTCTCCCCTGGTGCGGTGGTGCTGACCGTTTTGTCGCCATTGCTATCATAGCTATAGGCGGTGGTGGTGGTCTGGCCGTTGGCATCGGTGGCGCTCACCGCGAGCATGCCCTGCGTCGCGTCATAACTGACCGAGGTATGCTGGTTGAGCGCGTTCCAGGTGCCGGTGGGCAAGCCACTGGTGCTATCATACGTCGAGCAACTGGTGTAGCTACTGTTGCTCCAACTGCTGGCCGGGAAGTAGGTCGGCGAGGTGGAAAGCGTACAACCGGCGTTGCTGTACAGGCCAGGATTGGCCACCCCAAGCCCATCGACGGTTGCCACCACATTGCCGTTGACATCGTAGCCGGTCAGGTCTTTGATGGCTGATCCGCTGGGATTGCTACAGGTACTATAGGAAGTGACCGTCGTGGCCCAGCCTGCCGAAGGGGTGGGTACTCCACTGGCCGCTCCTTCATCATAGGTGATATCCTCACACTGCCAGGTGTGGTTGGTGGCATCCACCGTGTCGCTATGGGCCACCTGGTCAACGTTGTAGTACACCCAGTTGTTGATCGTCGTGTTCGTCGTGTAGTACGTCCACTGGTGGGTCTCGGTGGGCGCGTTGGAACTGGTGATCACCTCCTGTTGCAAATTGTGATAGCTGCCGGTCGCGGGTGCCTGGTGAAAGTCGCCCAGGCCAGAGCTACTGTTGTAGTCATCATAGGTATCACTGGTCTGCGTCCAGGGCGCATTGCTGTTGTTACTGCCCGTTTGCTCATAGATGGTGGTTTTCGTCGTTAAGGGAATGACTTCGCAGGCCGTATAGGAGGCGGTGGAGAAGGTGCTGCTGCACGAGGTATGCGTGCCATTGGTGCCCGCGTAGGTATACTGCGTCTTCTCAATCAGCCTGGAGCCATTGATGGACTGGCCGGCGTAGACATCCTCTTCGTATAACTGACCCGCCGTGTAGTTGCCTGCGTCGGTGGGTGGGGATTGCCAGCCCTCGGTGCTGGCGTACTTCTGCACCGTCAGATCTCCAGAGGGACTGGTGATGAGCACCGTGCCGAAGCCGGTGAACTCGCCATCATAGTAGTCGGCCCAGCCGGAGTTGTCGTTGGGGATGTAGCCGAAGCCCACACAATCGGTGTCACCACTGGAGTCGGCAGCACAGGTGCCTTCCGTCTTGGTTAACCAGTAGTCATAGCTGGTGGTGGCCGGGGCGAGACTGGAGGAGGAGCTATCCTTGCCGGAGGAGGTGATGGCCGTCACCACCTGCTCGGTCCACATCTTCTGATTGGTGGGCGCAAAGGGCGACTGCTGGCAATCGCTGGGGTTCCAGTCACAGAAGAGGGCATCGTAGCGGTTGTCCCCATTGGAGGTGATGGGCGTCCCATTGCTGTTGTTCCAGGCGGTGTGGTACTGGATGGTGGCCCCCACCCCATCACTGTGATCGTGATAGCTGGCCAGGTACTGCCAGGTGGTGCTGGCTTTGAAAGCGCTGCCGCCCACCGTCTGCGTGGTATCGGTGTAGCTGTTGCTGCGTCCACCTGTGTAGGTGAAGGTGATAGCAGGTAACTGGTGACCGGTGCCGTTCTGATAGACGGTGGGGGTGATGCTGGTCAAGAGGTGATTGCCTGCGCAATATTCTGGCGAGAGGGTGGCCGGATCAGTGCAGTCGTAGAAGGCACTGTCCTGGTAGCTGAAGCTGTAGCTATAATCCAGGTGACTGGTACTGCTGTCATCGCCGACGTAGGTCTTGACCGTCTCCAGGGTCAGCGTACTCATCACGGTGGGGTCAGGCAAACCGCCGGATTTATTGAGCGGGTCATCACAGCGTTGCGTGGTGCTCAGGCCATCCGGCGGTGTGCAGCCCCCTTCATTAGTGCCATAGGCCGTCACCCACGGGCTAGTGGCGGTGGGACCGTCATAGAAGAAATCGACGGTACCGGCGGTACTTTGCCCGTTGCCATACACAATCTGTTTGATAGCAGAATCACGCACCGAGTTCTGCCCATTGATCTGCTCAATGTCCTGCACATAGGAGATGCTCATGCTGCGCCCGTTGGTACCCGGCCCTTCATTGGCCGGCATGACCTTATCCAGGTTCCAGGCATAATTGGTGCGTGTATTGCTCGCATCAATATAATATTCGAGCGAATCGGGCGTGCAGCCAAACTCGTAGTAGGTACCCGAAGGATCCCAGACATGGAAGCAGGGCTGGCCATTGACCGTCACCTGGGTAATTTTGAGGTAGGAGAGATGCTGAGTAGTAAAGTTCGTCCCGCTGCTATCCGGGATGAGGCGGTCACTGATATGATCGACGCCGCTGATAGAGTACCAGACCTCTCCATTGGGATGCTTGTCCGCCGTGACCGCCCCCAAGGTGAGTGACCAGCCCTCCCCGACCGCAGGAGCAGGCGAGTTGGCGGCATGACGCCCGTTGGTATCGGCACTGGAATAGCTCACCGCCAGGTCGGGCACCGTGCCATCGGGGCCAGGTGCGACGACGAGTGGGTAACTATAGCTGAGTTGCCCACCGTTGCCGGAGACCGAGGCCATATGAGGCGTCGGCGGGCTTTCATTTTCTGGTGTGCCAGCCACCGTGAGCGTCCCGGCAGCAATGACGGAACTCTGAGCGGTCAGCGTGTTGTTGCTGCTGTCATTCTGCATCGGGATCACATCGCCCGTGAGCGGTTGTTTGGTGGCCAATTGCGCGGCGATGCGGTCGGTCCAGATCAGAAAGACCTTGCCGGGGTCGAGATCGAGGGCCTGCAATTCGCCAGGGCGATAGTGGAAGATGAAGGTGATGGGGCTGCGCAGTTGCACGCCTTGTAGCACATGCTGCCCGGCGTCGGTCAGGCGCACTTGATAGGCCCCCAATTCGTTGGTAGCGGTGGCGTAATGGCCATGAAGCTCGCTGAGCGTGAGGGTCAAGGCTCCTTGTGGCGCGCCACCTGCTGTCGTGGTGGCACCGGTGAGATTGAGCGCACCTGCTGGAATGAGGACTTCCAGGCGACGGCCTTGCGCATCGCTGCCGACCAGGTGGGTGGGTGTCGCGCTCCCCGTGGTGGGGGTGGAGGCCGTGCTGGCAAGCGTCTGGCTCACCGTCGTCATGGTGGGTGGTTCAGCGCTGGGCAGGGGGGCCGGTGGCGTCTTTGGCAAGCTCCAGAAGGGTAAGGCTTGTGAGCTGTTAGGCAACACATGCGGGCCAACAAAGGCTTGATAGGGCGTCCCCTGGTGCAAGAATTGTTGCACGGTCATGGAAGGCGGTGGGTTAGCAGCTTTGCTATGAAAGATCACGTTCGCGGCACTCCAGCCGCCAATAACACCGGAGAGCAACAAGATACTCAAACAGGCAAGGTAGAACAGGCGGCGTTTCGTCAGTGTGAGCCGTCCAAAGGGCTTCCGCGGCACTGCTGGAAGCGGTGAAGGGTTGCCAGAAAAAGGTCGCGGGTTCTTAAACATTGATCCTTCTCACTATATCACTATGCACTACAGCTTACAAAGACGATAATATGTAACGACAACAAGATGTAAGCAAGACATGTACCCCCGGCTTCTGCTCCAGACCCTCCTTTCCCGCCGAGGAAGGTAGCCTATGGGATAGGAATGGCACCCAATGGTCAAACCCATACATGAAGCTTGACACCAGCAGTTATAGCATGCAATGGTCGGGGTTATCAAGAGGCACAAGCAATATTTATATTTTTTAATACGTTGCATAATTTCAAAGCATACTAAACTATTTTTTGAGTCATTATGTATCAGAGATATTAAAAAATGACATAATTTTTAATGGGCAAAAAGTACTACCATTGATGGACGGGATGGCGAGCAAGCTAGTAAGAACCGATTATACTCCCAACCAATGCAGATAGAGGTATCACGATCATCGCCAAAGGCGACTTTTGTCACTGTCATGCGTTCCGCGATGATGGTATGGTTGAAGGTGGAATTATGGATTGGAAGGAGCGCATGGTATGCATCCATCATCGACATCATCACCAGAGCAACCTGCCCAGGCAGCGACACTGCATCATAAGGTAAAAGGACAGATGGCAAAACAGGAGGCATTTTCGCGAGTTGCGCCCGTGCTGCGTACCGCCCTACTGATGGGCGTGTGTGGCGGCTTTGCGCTGGCAACGGTGCTGACCGTTACAGAGGCGCTGGCGATACCAGAGGGCGCGTGGTGGGAAGCGAGCGCACAGGCGCATGGCCATCTGCAACTCTTCGGCTGGGCCGGACTCTTCGTCCTGGGCGTCGCGCTGCATTTTCTGCCGCGCCTGCGTGGCGCACCTCTGGCGCATGCCCGTCTCATCCCCTGGCTGCTCGCACTATTGACAGGTGGCCTGATTCTGCGCGCTGTCGGTCAGGTGCTACTTACTGTACAGCAGATTATAGTATGGCGCGTGCTGCTGGCCGCCAGTGGCATCTTTGAAGCTGGCGCGCTGCTGGGCATCATCGCTCTGCTGTTACTCACGGCGCTCAGTGGGCCACGCGCCCAGAGCCGTCCGGCCTATTGGGGCGTGTTGCCACTGCTGGTGGGCGCGTTCGCCGCGCTGGCAGTAGCTGCCATCAACAACCTGCTCAATATGTTCCAGGCGGCTAGCGGGGCAGGGCTGGTGCTACCGGCGGGCGATACGCTGAATATCACACTGGGCCTGTTCGGCTTTCTGGTGCCGATGGCGCTGGCGATGTCGGCCCGCTCACTACCGATGTACGCTGGCCTGGAAGCCTTCCCGCAACGCCTGCTCTGGCCTGCGGCAGCGGCCTATTTTCTCGGCCTCGTGTGTTTCTGCCTCAGCCTCAATAGCGCGCTTGCTCCGTTAGCAGTACAACTCTTCGGCGGCCTGGGACTGCTCACTATGGGCACTACAGTCCTGCTCTTTATCAGCGTGTTTATGCGTATGATGCGCAAGCGGGGCAAATTGCCACAAAAAGTGGCCCAACTCTCACCCGCACCCGCGCAACTGGCCCAGTCCTATCGCCGCCAGGTGCAAAGCGAGCAGACCAACTATGGCCCCTTTGTCGGCCTGGTTGCCAGTGCGTATCTCTGGGCTATGCTCGGCAGCCTGCTGCTACTGATAGATGGGGGAACACAACTGGTCGGGCTAAATATGCCTTTCGCGCTGGATGCTGTTCGCCATAGCTTCGCTATCGGCTTCATCGCGTTGCTGATCTGCGGCATTGCGCCGCGTATGCTCCCCGGCTTCTCCGGCGGCCATATCGCCTCGGCAGGCCTCGTCACCGCAACGCTCTGGCTGGGCAATCTGGCGGCGGCGCTGCGCGTCGGCTCCATTTTACTTTCTCCCTGGCTGGCAAATATGCATGTCGGCAATCTCGCGCTGTTGCTCTTTGGCCTCTCCGGCCCCTTCGGTCTGGCCCTGGCCCTCTGTCTGGCTATCAATCTCTGGCCCGCGCTGAAAACAAAGCCGTAGAATTTGAGGTATACTTATCAAAGATAATAAGGACGGTGATTCAGAATACGATTCCGCACAGGGATTTGCTGAGACAGAAGGAAGCATGAGTATGCAATTAGGTGGCATTCATCACGTGACTGCCGTGACCGGCAACGCATCCAACAACGTTGCTTTCTATACCCAGGTGCTGGGCATGCGGTTGACGAAGAAAACTGTGAACCAGGACGACGTTTCCGCCTATCACCTTTTCTACGGCGACGAGCTTGGTCGGCCAGGCACGGATCTGACCTTCTTTGAATGGCCCGACGCTGGCATCCATCGGCATGGCACGGGGACAATCTCGAAAATTTCGCTAGGCGTCACCGGTCGGGACGCGCTCAACTGGTGGGTGAAACGCTTCGATGAGTTTCATATCGCGCACAAGGGCATTCAAACGCAGAATAATACACTGGTACTGCCCTTCCGCGATCCAGAAGGGCAACGCCTCGAACTGGTCGATGATGACGGCAAGCTGCAAAGCCTTCCCTGGCGCAAGAGTCCTGTTCCCGCAGAGTTGTCAATTCATGGCTTTTACTCAGTGCAACTCACACTACGCAACCTCGAAGCATCGGCCCGTTTTCTGATAGAAGTGCTTGGCTTCCGTCGTGTCGGCAGCTATCAGACGCCGCAGCAAACGACCGTAACGGTCTTTGAGGTAGGCCCAGGCGGAGCTGGTACACAGGTACACGTAGAGATCGATCCAGCAAAGCCTTTCCATCGTTTTGTCGGCATCGGCGGCGTGCATCACGTGGCATGGCGCACCCCAGATGAGGAAGAACACAGACAATGGCGAGAGCGCATCGCCAGCGTCAATCCGACCGTGACACCGGTGATCGACCGCTTCTACTTCCGCTCGATCTACTTCCGCGAGCCGGGGGGTGTACTCTTCGAGATCGCCACCGATGGCCCAGGTTTCGATGTCGATGAGGATGCCGCTACCCTGGGAGAGCGGCTCGCACTTCCACCTTTCCTGGAACCCCATCGAAGAGAGATTGAGGCCCATCTGACTCCTATTCATCCGGTTGATGCGCGAGTTTTAGTGAAATAGGCGATAAAAATACCAGAGCAGTAACCCGCGCAGTGGGCCGGACGAGAGAACGAATTTCACCAACCTGGATCAGTATATCCTTTTCCGTATGGGCGGGATTTACGTGATATTCAGGTGCATACCAGGCAGTTGAATAGTCTGCGAAGAGATATAGCCATCGACGAGCAAATGTACGTTGTGCATGGTTAATGTGGGTACGGTGCCGCCCGCAACGAGGATGAGCAGATCAGCCTTGTCGGTAAAGCTGCTCAGCGCCGTCACCAGGTCGTGGAAGACAGAGGTTTTGATGGCAATGCCCGTACCTGTCACGATGCCATCGGCGCTGATAGTCAACGTGACATTGCCCGGAATGGGGCGCGCGAGTTGCATACCCTGCATGGAAACCGTCGCAAAGGTCAGCACGGGATTGAACGGTGCAGGCAAGAGTTGCAGATGGGCGTCGGTGGCAACAATCGTGGTCGCATCCAGCGTGTACACGCCTGACGCCAGCGTTTGCCCCTGTCCCCCCGGTGCTGTTGCCGTAGGTGTAAGCGCAGGGATAGTAGGGGTGGACATGGGCGTTGCCGTCACCGTGAGCGTGGCTTCAACAGTTGGCGTCAACGGCGTTGCCGAGGCTACGGGCGTTACGCTGACGGTTGCAGTGGGAGTCAATTGTCCCTGCGGCGTCGGCGTTGGACAATTCCCAAAGGGCCACCAGGGAAAAGGCCAGCCACAAGGCGTTGGCCACGGGTCTAACGAAGCAGCAGCCTCTACCTGGCCGGGCATGGGTAGGAGCAGGCAGGCCGCTCCTACCATGACCAGCAAGGTGATACACAACGGGGCCAGCCGCGAGCGCGTGAAGTTCCGTCTTTTCATTCCTTTGTCCTCACAGGCTCAGCTATGTGTTACTGAGAGCGACAGACCAGGTAAGGTAATGCTGTTAACCAGCAAATAGGGCGAACTGATCGTAGCTCCATCCAGCGTCCCGGCGGGCGCGGTCACATTGAGGTTATTGGTCGCGGTGTTGAAGACGATATTCTGGAACGTGGCCTGGTTGACGTTCAGACTGGAAACATCGATGGTCAGACCCCTCAGCGTCGCAGGCGTCGTCTGACCAGAGGTGATCGAGAAGGTGAAGGTACCGACGATGGGTAACTGAATCTGCTTGCTCACCGTCAGATGCGAGATGGTGCAGTCCATCTGCGTAACGCCGGTCGGTGAACTATTGTCGGCCTGCGAGATGCCGGGGTACAGATGAAAGCTGGTGGCGTTGATGCTTTGTGCCTGTACGGTAAAGGGGACGGGAAGCGCGGCAGCCAGCGCGATAGCACCCTGCGAAGCAAGCGCACCCAGGAGACCGAGGAAAAATAGTGAGATACCGAAGACAATCCAGAAGATTTTGCGGTTCGTTTTACCGATCATAAGCGTGGTCTGACCGACTGGTAGCATAGTCTCTCTCCTCTTTGAGCATACATATGTACATAGACAAAAACAGCGTTAAAGCTTTTCGACCAACGAGGCCGACTCAACGGGCTTGATGGGACGCCAGGCAACGCCGAGCGAGCCGCCGATAATGCCAAGCAACATACCGATACCGAAGCCACCCAGGGCCACAAGTAGGGAAATCAGTGAGAGTACAATAGCAATAGCTCCGGTAATCACAGCGTAGGAGGGTAACAACAACTGGATAATACCCATCACCAGCAGCAGCGCGCCCACGAGCAATCCGGCCCAGAGCGTACTCCCCGGTAGCAACGAGAAGCGTAAAAGGCTGGCAGGTCCGATCAATACGAGCAGACCAGCTACGATGACGAGTAAAGAACCCCAGAATGGGCGCGTCCGCACCCAGAGCCGGATAGTTTTACCGTGCGCCGAAACCATACAGGGCATCCTCCTCTCTTGTCTTGCACGAAGCCTTCCACATAGCGACAATGAAGCTAGACGATACATTAGAACGGGAGAACCGGCAAATGGTTTGTAACAACATCAGGTATACCGGTACACATCCTTGATAGCGCAAAACAACACACACTATCAGCATGGATCTGGACATTCCCTCTGTCCCGCCAGGCACGACCAATGACTGATTGTCAGTCATTATCTTACACAAGGAAAGTGTACCTGTTGTCATGATGAATGTCAAGAGGATGGGAAAAATGGGAGTGAACGTCAAATTTTGCATGGTACGTGGTGAGCAGAGCGAGCGCGAGAGTCGCCCGTACCCTACACAACAGGTACCAGCGGCATCATGGTAGGGGCGATGCTTCGCGCTCGCCAGTAAAGCTCCCATTAGATTACAGCAGCGCTACGCGACTGGAACGCGCGCACGATGAGCAGGACACCGAAGATGATGGCATAGATGCCCACCACCCACAGAACAGCTAGCAAACCGGCAATGGGGTTAAGCAAGAGTACCAGACCAAAGATGACCGACACGATGCCTGCAATGCCAAGTAGCCACTCGTGACCGAAGCCGCCACGTGCTACAAAGGCCGTGACAATCTCCAGAATGCCGGTGATGATGGCCCAGAACGCGACCAGGAAGAGCAGCACAATAGCAGTTTCACCTGGCCAGGCAAAGGCTAGAATACCAACGATAATACCCGCAATGCCCTCTATCAAGAGTGCAATCCAGTGTGGGGCTATATCACGCTCTTGAATGGCCCAGATCACTGCCACGATACCATCAATCAGAGCGTAAGCTGCAAAGACATAGATGAAGGCTAGCAGCGCAATTCCTGGTACAACCAGAGCGATGATACCCCAGATGATCGAGAGAACGCCACGCGCAATCAGCGCCCAGCGCGCGTGATGACCAAGATACCTTTCTGTCGAAATCATACCGTACCTCCCGTACAAAAACAACGGCAACATACCGTTGTGAACCACGACAACAGTTTCTACTACTTTAAACATCGGCAACCACTACAAGCTTCCACTTTTATCACGTGAGAACCGGCCCATTCGATGAGGGCGAGGCCCAGGGAAGGCTTGACAATAGCTGATATCACAACGTACAATTTCCATATATCCATATGGAGATATGCCATCAGCGTATGGTTGCTTTCAATTAAGGAGTAGTATCCATGACAACCATCCCGACGCCACCATTGCAGAGCGAAGAGGCTGTGCTGGCCCGTCTGCGCAAACAACAACTGGTCGAGTCCGTTGAGCATATGAGTCCGGTCTATCTGGAAGGTATCAAACGTATTCTCACCGTCTCGGCGGATACCGAGTTAATTAGCGCCCCTGCGTACTACCACGCCGCCGTCTACGCACCAACGCTCAATAATTTCGGCTCGGCCATCTCTATCATTCAAGATGAGCTGGGCCACGCGCACATCGCCTATCGCCTGTTGCGTGACCTGGGCGTCGATACAGAAAAGTTGATCTTTGAGCGCGAGCCGCGCCATTTCAAATATCCCTACGCTTTTGATATACCACTGGATAGCTGGGTCGAACTTGTTGTCGCCAACGCCTTCTATGATCGCGCCGGCTACACGCTGCTCGGCGACATCTACCAGAGTACCACCTTCGGGCCGTGGAAACGCGCGCTGGTCAAAGTCGATAAAGAGGAAACCTTCCATCTGCGTCATGGCGAGCAGAACATGCGCAAGATCAACAAAGACCCCGGCGGGCATGAGGAGCTACAGCGCGCCGTCGATTGGATGTTCTTGCTGACCGTCGAGTGGTTCGGCCTGCCCGACGATAAGAAGAAGCATGTTGAGCAGCTTGAGTACGGCTTCAAGGGCCATAGCAACGACGAACTGCGCCAGATCTGGATGTCCACCGCTGTCCCACTGTGCAACGAACTGGAACTCAAAGTGCCCGCGCACTACGACGAGCAGCAGAAGAAATACGTGCTGGACTGCCCCTTCCCGGCCCATTTCGACGCCAAAGCCAAACGCTGGCTGCTCGAAGATGGCCCCTGCACCTGGGACGACGTGATGAAGCGCTGGAAAGCGCGCGGCCCTAAGAACGACGAATTTGTCGATATGATTCAGCGTGGTAAGAAACAGATGTTGCGTCTACTGGAGCAAGAAGCATGAGTACGACCTATCCATCATTACAGCATTTGCCGCGTGATCATGAAACTTATCCGGCGCTGTGGGATGCCTTGCGCGATGTGACCGACCCGGAGATACCGATTAGCGTGGTTGATATGGGCCTGATCGTGGGCCTGGATTTCCACGAGGGCGTGGTTGACCTCAAACTAACCTTCACAGCGATGGGCTGTCCGGCAATGGAGTTCATCATGGACGACATCCGTGAGCGACTGCTGCGAGAACCCGGTGTGCGTGAGGTCAAGATTGAGATCGTCTGGGAACCGGTCTGGACGAAGGCGCGGCTGAGCGAAGAAGGCATTGAAATATTGCGCACCTGGGGGATTTCAGCATGAATACTATCACCACTAGCACCGAGAACGCGGGTCAGCAGCGTCCCCGGCGCGAGCAGTTGAACGAGACGCGCGTCTGGCAGGTCTTCGCACGCCGCAAGTATGAGGAGCCATTGCATGAGATAGGCAATGTAGTGGCCGATGACGAAGAGCTGGCGAAGGTCTATGCGCGCAGCATCTACGATGAATTTAGCTGGATTGAAATGGTGCTGGTGCCACGCGCGAGCATCGTCACCGTGATTGCATCATAGCAGAGGAAGGATATTTCGATGACGACGACGACACGAACCGATAACGCCGCGCTCTTCGCCATCCTCTCGTCGCTGGCAGATAACAAGCAGGCCATTGGACGGCGCTACGCCTACTGGTGCAATGGCGCGCCCGCCTTAGAGGCAGCAGTGGCGGCAGCGGCCATGACGCAGGATGAACTGGGCCACGCGCGCACGCTCTATCCCCTGCTCGACCATTTCACACAGGCCGAGGCCGACCCGCAGCAGATTGAGCCGGAGACGCGCACGCTACACTATCATCTGCGCTTCTTAGACCAGGACTTCGCCGGTTGGACGGATTTCGTTGCCACCAACTTCCTGCTGGACACAGCGCTGACCACTTTTTTCGAGGCCGCGCAGAACTCCACCTACGACCCGCTGCGCCAGCGCGCACGGAAGATCATGCAGGAAGAGCAGATTCACTGGATGCATGGCGAGGGCTGGATCAAACGACTGGCGAGGGCGGGCGGCGCGGTGCGGGCAGCGCTGGTGCAATCGCTGACCAGTCTATGGGCCGAGACGCTGTGCTGGTTCGGCCCCAACGACGATCCGGTCATGCAGCGGCTTTACCAGGAAGGCATCATCGATGCCACGCCGGACGAACTGCGCCACCGCTTCCTGGCAAAAGTGGTACCCACGCTCAACAGCGTCGGCATCGATGTTCCCGTGACCTTCAATGCCGCCACCAAACGTTACAATCAGGCGCAGCCGCTACCGTGGAATCGGTGGGATGCCACCGGTCGCCGCTTCACCGCGTAACGGGAGCCATGTCAATGAGATATAATGCCAGTCAGTGGGAAGAACAAGAAGGTCGGGCCAGCAGCGTCGCGGTTATCTGCCCATACTGCCGCTCGACAGATACAGAACCGTACTCGCTGTTCGGTAAGCAATTGCTGACCGTGCAGTACTATTGTAATTGTTGTCACACCCCTTTTGAGCGTATCAAGGATGATGATGTGCTGAACGACTATACAGCACGAAAGGAAGGCCAACTATGACCATGACCTCTCAGAAAACTCTTGTCAACTATAGCACAACCGAGGGCATTGCCGTCATTGAACTGACGAACCCACCGGCGAATACATACAGCTACGAGATGATGCGGCAACTCGACGAAGCCATCCTGCAAGCGCGTTTCGATGACAATGTGCATGTGATCGTCATTCGTGGCATGGGCGAGAAATTCTTCTGCGCAGGCGCTGAGATCAGTATGCTGAACAGCGTCACGTCCACCTTCAAATACTATTTCTGCCTGCACGCCAACGAGACGCTGACACGCCTGGAGCAGACACCCAAGCTGGTCATTGCCGCGTTGAACGGGCATACCGTCGGCGGCGGCTTAGAGATCGCGCTGGCCTGCGACATCCGCATCGCGCGTCGCAACGCGGGCAAGATTGGCCTGCCGGAGATCAACCTGGGCGTTCTCCCCGGCACAGGCGGCACACAGCGGTTGGCCCGTGCCCTGCCCAAGAACAAGGCCATCGAGATGATGACCGAGGGCAAGCTGATCAGCTTCGAGCAGGCGCAGGAGCTTGGCCTGATTAACTACATCTACGAGCCTGAGGGCTACTGGGAGAAGGTCATGGAGTACGCGAAGAGCTTCTGCCCACCCAATCGCGCCTCTAAAACAGTTGGTCGCATCAAGCGTTCGGTGCAGTCCGGCTCCGAAATCGCCTTCTCCGAGGCTCTGGCGCTCGAACGCGAGCTACAGCAACTCTGCTTCCAGAGCGAAGACGCCAAAGAGGGCCTCGCCGCCTATATCGAGAAGCGCCCCGGCCATTTCGCGGGCAAATAGCAGTCTAACAGTGGCTGGAAGCCGAATCCGACACCCCGTAGGGGCGTGATTCATCACGCCCTGGCAACGGCTGGCAACGGCTCGACGGGCCACCAGGGCG
>JGI20133J14441_1001046_pt1 | contig 23881 bp, 16 predicted proteins | sample RS3BMetagenome_FD_14441 | JGI IMG/M metagenome (IMG submission 14441)
ACTCAACCGAGCCGCGCGTCACATCAGCAACCTGGTAGCTCCCTTGGGAGTGGCGAAGACCGATAGCGACACCAACCGCCAAGACCAACACGACCGCCACCGCGCCGACCACCCGCCTCCTAGGCACTGGCTCCTCCACCGCCGAATCCGCCCCCGCCACCGAAGGCTCTTCTGCGACCGAAGCCGCCTCTCAAGGCAGAGCAGCTCCCATTCGTTGGGTTCGAGATAGCAATTGACTTTGCTGTGACGACCCCGATTGAGTTCGTCGTTCCCTTCACCGTCACACATTTACCCACAGCCAGATCCGATGCCGTCGCTGACAAATGTTCCTTCACGATCGTGGTGCTCGAGACCGGAATCGTGACAACAGTCGACCCCTTTGTCTGTGTAACCACCACCGAGCCAGGCTCCACGGTCTTGACCGTCCCGACAATGACCTTAAAACCACCGATTTTAAACTTCTTCTTCCTCAAGGAATCTGACCCGAACGTTCCCCCCGGCCGAGTACCGCCCGTCGGAGATGTTGCTGCGGAACAACCGTTGGTGGCGGGCAGAATCGTCAGAGCTCGCACCCGGGGCGTCGATGAACCAGATGGAGTTACCTCCACAGCCGAAACACACTCCCCAGCACGTAACGAACTCGTCTTCGTCGTCACGGTCTGAGCAAAGGTGGTCGATGCACCCCACTTGACGGTCGATTCACCTGTCGTAGTTCCCTGAACCTGCATACTCTCGCTCGGCGAGATGGCTGCAATCTCTCCGGCTGCAGCTGGTGGCCTAAAATGACCCTTCCGCCGAAAGGGTGCAGGGAATTTTGATGTTCCCAAAGCCGTCGAACCCGACGATGCTGTCGGCGTCTTCGCTGACGTCGCCTTGGTGCTCGCCGTCGACCCACAGGCCGCCAAGAGCAGTCCAGCCCCAAACACGACCACTGCACCAATCCACTTGGTCTCTTTCATCACTCCTCCTTATTCGGTCCGCAACGCCTCGATCGGTGAAAGTCGTGCTGCTCGGGTCGCCGGGTAGACACCAAAAACCACGCTGATCACCATGGCGATGGCGATGGCTCCCGCCGTTACCCATGCCGGGATGCTGATTGGATCCGAGATCACCGATGGCAACACGTGTTGAGCGATGAGGGCGATACCAGCGCCGATACCGCCACCCAAGATGCCGAGCAATAGTGCTTCCACAAGAAACTGTGCTCTGATATCGCGTGGTCGAGCCCCTAGGGCCTTGCGTAATCCGATCTCGCGCGTACGTTCACTCACTGACACCAACATGATGTTCATGACCCCGATACCGCCGACCAACAATGATACCCCAGCGATCCCAGCTAACAGAGCTGTCAAGGTTGAACTCACCGATGTCGCTGCCGTCACCAGCGACTGTTCTGCCGTGATCGTGAAGTTTGCATCAGTTGGGTTAGAGATCTGGTTGAGCATCAGGAGTTCGTCGTCAGCCTCTTGATAGGCAGCCGACAACGTTGATCCACTCGTCGCTTTCACCAGTATGGAGTCGACCGCGTCGTTGGAGGTCGTACCGAACAACGAATTGTCGGCGCTCGTCAATGGCACAACGGCCAGATCGTCCTGGTTCGACGTTGGCGAGGTGCCGGAACCAACCGAGTTCAGGACCCCGATGACCGTCATCGGGGTCGTACCAACCGTCACCGTTTTTCCAACCGGATCGCGCCCTCCAAAGAGCTCGGAGGCCGCTTGCGAGCCAAGCACCACGACGTTAGCTCCCTCCGTCTCGTCGTTGGCAGTGAAAAACTCACCAGCCACCATCGATCGAGACCGAACGGTCAGCCAATTTGGTGTCGACCCGTAGACGATCATCGATGTGCTCGTCGTGCCATAGGTGATGGTTTCATTGCCTTGCACCAACGGTGCAACGGCTTCGATCGCTGGGGCCACGCGACGCGACGCGAGGGCCAGCGCGTCTTGGCGGGTGAGTACCTCGCCTGAGGCAGCCGTCGATGCGGTCGACCCACCCGGCGAGATCGTCAACAGGTTTGATCCGAGTGCGGAGATCTCATTCGTGACTTTGGCCTGTGCACCTTCGCCAAGCCCAACCGTCACCATCACAGCAGCGATACCGATGACGATACCCAAAATCGTCAGCACCGAGCGCATCCGATTCCACTGCACCGCCTCGGCTCCAACACGAAGCAACTCGCCGAATCTCATGCCGCGTCTCCAAGAATCCGTCCATCACGCAGGGCCAGGGAACGCGAACCTCGAGCAGCCACCTGAGGATCGTGGGTGATCACAACGATGGTCCTGCCACCAGCGTTCAACTCATCGAAAATCGTCAAAATCTCCTCGGCGCTCACCGAGTCGAGGTTCCCCGTGGGTTCATCCGCCAGGATGAGGTCCGGATCGCCAACGAGGGCGCGAGCGATAGCGACGCGCTGCTGCTGGCCACCTGAGAGCTCCATGGGTCGGTGACGTAGATGGTTACCGAGACCGATCCGATCGAGGAGCTCGCTGGCGCGCTCACGACGTTCGGCTTTTGGAACCCGAGCATAGAGTAGACCTAGCTCGACGTTCGCCACCGCATCCACTGACGCCAAGAGATTGAACTGCTGGAAGACGAATCCGATTCTGCGATTCCGCAAACGAGCGAGCTCAACCTCTCCCATCTGATCCACTCGTTCGCCTGCGATTAGTATCTGTCCAGTAGTTGGGACATCGAGACAACCAAGAAGGTGCATGAGCGTCGACTTACCGGACCCGGATGGTCCGGTAATCGTGAGAAACTGCCCCTCCTCGACCGTCATCGACACTCCGCGAAGAGCTTCGACCGCCACCGAGCCCAACAGATAACGTTTTGTAACGTCGCGAACGGAGATCACATCAGCCACCGAAGGCTCCTCCGGCACCGAATCCGCCGCCGGCACCGAATCCGCCGCCGGCACGGAAGGCTCTTCTGCGACCGAAGCCGCCTCTCCCAGTTGGTGCGACGCCCGCGCCCGCAAAGGACGGAACATCTTCAACGATCTTGTCACCGGCGACCAGACCCTTGGTCACCGTCACCCTAGCTCCGATGATAGAACCGATGGTGATCGGAACCTTCTGTTGGCCCGACCGAGTCGACTCAAGAACGTATGGTGAGGAGTTCAACGAATGTACAGCCAGTGTCGGTATTTCGATGACGTCAGGTTCCACCTTGGTGACGATACTGACGGTGGCCGGCAATCCTGCGTAGAGACCCTTTGGGTCTCCGGTGACTGAGATCGTGACGGGAAATGTCGCTACGCCATTGGAGGTCGTCGCCACAAGACCAACCGATGTGACGGTACCATAAACATTGCTCGTCGCCCCTTGCACGCTCACAGTCACCTGTTCAGAGTGCTGGACCCCCGAGATGTTAGCATCGCTCACAGCAGCGTTGACTATCCAGGAACTCGAGGACTCAATGGTGATGCCGACCATTTTTGTTCCGGTGGAGGCACCAACGCTTTGACCGGCAGTGAGATCGACAGCCGTCACCGTCCCATCAAACGGAGCGTATAACGATGCGTCTGTTAAATTCTGCTTAGCGTTATCTAGGGCCGTGGTATCGGCAGTAACGGTCGCCTGATCTGCTTGAATGGTTGCGCTTGGAACACCGGCATCCTGATCGGTGGTGAGCTTCGTCTCAGCAGCAGCGAGCTGTGCCTGGGCCTGGTCTTCAGCCGCCTGCAGCGGAGCGATATCGAGGCTGGCCAACAAGGTCGAGGGCGTCACCGCTTCACCCACCGTGGCCGCAACCGAGGCGACCGTTCCTGAAGTCAGGAAATCAACCGTCTGATCTTGGCTTGGCTCAACCGTCCCCGAGGCCGTAACTTGCTGAGAAGCAGATGTCTCCGAGACGGTTAGCGTCCGTGAGACCAATGCAAAGCCCTCCGCGCTCGTCCCGGATGTGGTGAAACCCCTCAGACCATAACCGACGCCGACAAGCGCCAATCCGACGATGACTCCCGTCGCGACGCGTTGCCACCGTCTCCAATGCTGTGCCATGGAACCTGACTTTCGACACAATGAACGATATAGAGACGAATGCAATCCTAACGTGTTATCCCTGGGAGATGCTTAAAAATATTTACAGCGTCAGCTACGAAGATTCATTAGCGACTGCCCTAATATATCACTAACAATTCCCTCACAAACCCCTAATACATTGCGACGGATGGCCTTGCCGCGCGACCCGTGCCTCGGAGAAGGGACAGACGTGGCGACAGCTGAGAAAAAGTTTGCGTCCCGCTACTGTTGGGCGAGAATGGCCTCGATCTCAGCGAGCGGATCACGGACTCGTGGACCCATTGCCTCGATCTCGGCACGCTCAATGGTCCCCGTGAACGAAAAGGGCGCCTCATAGCCATCGCCGACGGATGGCCCCCATTCATAACCACAGGTCAGGCCAGCACCTACCCCATTAAACCCCGCAGGAGGCACTCGATCAAGCGTGATCGAGGTAGCTTGACCCCCATCAACACTGAGCGTCACCTCACCTCCATCGCGACCATCCTTACTGAAGACCAGGCTCACCACGTGTTGTCCAACTCCAATGGGATCATCGATCGCGATGGTGTGACGCGTCTTGCCGTAGAGGTTGTGGGTGTAGTGGACACGTCTATCCAGCACATAGAGCGACCAGCCACCCAGTGCAGACCCTTGGGCAATGAGCACCCCCTGGGGCATCACACCAACAGGTACGGTGCACTCCACCTCAATACGATAGGAACGGTACTTGAGATCGATCGCCACCATCTCAGGGACCTGAGAGGCTCCGGGGAAATAACGCATGCGATCGGGGTTGACACGCTGATCCGGCTTTGGATGTACTAAGGCCCAAAGAATACGGTTATCGAGCGGCAACACCTGATTGTGCTCTGCCTCCAGCCACCACTGTTGGACAAGGTCCGCCAACAGCTCGGGGTGTTGGCCTGCGAGATCTTGCGTCTCCGACAGGTCACTCGCGACGTGGTAAAGCTCCCACACATCATCGTCAAAGTCGTCGTTCGGGTTCTTGTCGTCATACAGTGGTGCGATGGGATGGAAAGTGACGGCTTTCCAGCCATCGCGGTAGATGGCTCGCGAGCCGAACATCTCGTAATACTGGGTCGTCCGGAGTGCAGGAGCCTCCGCTGAATCAGGCCGAAGTAGCGAGGCAAAGCTCAGAGAATCCACCGGCGTCTGGGGCACATAGTCGATCACAGCGGGTTCGGCGATGCCTAGGAGATCGAGAATCGTGCCACGCACGTCGATAGCGTGGCCATACTGATGTCGAATTCCTCCCTCATCGAGACGACCATTTGGCCAAGAGACGATGCAAGGATCAGCAACACCCCCCTCATGCACCTCACGCTTCCATCGCCGAAACGGCGTGTTCCCAGCCATCGTCCAACCCCACGGATAGTTGTTGTGGGTCAAGGGTCCACCGATCTCGTCGATGCGTTCATACATCTCCTGCGTCGTAGCTGGATCGAGGTTAGCAAGCCGAATATCGTTGATGGTGCCCTCTGGTCCGCCCTCGGCACTCGCTCCGTTATCAGACACGAGCACGACGATTGTGTTGTCGAGTTCACCAAGATCCTCGACAAAGTCGAGCAGGCGTCCAATCTGTTCGTCGGTGTGGGAGAGAAAACTGGCAAAGGCCTCCATGAAACGCGCGGCGACCGTGGCCTCGGTCTGGTCCAACTCCTCAAAAGGACGCACCCAATCTGGGCGCATTGAAAGACGAGTACTCGAAGGAAGAATCCCACTCTCCAGCTGCCGAGCGAAGGTTGCCTCCCTCCAGCGGTCCCAACCTTCATCGAAGGCGCCTCGGTATCGGTCTGCCCATCGCTTGGGGGGTTGATGGGGGGAGTGGCAGGCTCCAGGGCAAAAGTACAAGAAAAAGGGACGTGAAGCCTCGACGGCCCGAAGATCTGCGATGAACGCAGTTGCATGATCGACAAGATCCTCTGTTAGATGGTAGCCATCGTCGTAGGAACGTGGTGGACGCAGCGAATGGTTATCATGATAGAGCGCTGGGTAAAACTGGTGTGTCTCTCCTCCATGAAATCCATACCATCGATCGAAGCCGCGTCCCAGCGGCCACGACGCACGTGAGGCCGCCATATGGGTCTCATCATCTGGGGTTAAGTGCCACTTACCGACTGCATAGGTAGCATAACCTTGCGATCGCAGCACCTCTGAGAGGAATCCGTTTTCCTTGGGAGGCTTGCCATAGTAACCAGGGAAGCCGATAGCCAGATCGGCCACACGGCCCATACCATTGCGATGATGGTTTCTACCCGTCAACAGGCAGGCTCTCGTTGGTGAGCACAGCGAGGTGGTGTGGAAATTTGCCATTCGCACACCTCTGGCTCCAAGAGCATCCATTCTCGGCGTTGCGATGTCAGATCCGTAACAGCCCAGTTGGGCAAAGCCCACATCATCCAAAACGATCATCACCACGTTCGGACTCCCCACCTTCGGGCGGGGCTCCTCTGGCCACCAAGGCACTGAAGTACGCCAATCCCGACCGATGGTGCCATGGAATTCCATTGGGTACCCTCCTCCTCTAACCCGGTCGCCGGCGACGTTCGAGCCCAGCTTTTCTTGCATTCGGCCCGCCTGACCCGGTCCTCGAACGACTGACGTCAACAGCGATCGAGCGGTACTTGCAACTTCTTCGGCACCGACATAACCGCTACACTTAGGTAGTGCACCTCCGGCGTTTCTTTGCTCGACCGATCGTTCGCATTCTATTAGGAATCATCGTCGCGGGTGTTGTCTTCGCCATCCTGTTCCACTCCCGATCAGAGCTTGCCTTCGCACTCGACCGGCTCAGGACGCTTCGCTTTGGGTGGATGCTATTGGCTGGACTTGCGGAGTTCCTCTCTGTGGTGAGCTATGCCCTTCTCCAACGTAAGCTTCTCAACGTCAGCGGTTCACGCATCAGACTGCGTTTCCTCATGAGTATCACGCTGGCCACCGACGCGATCGCCGATTCGCTTCCGGGCGAGCCGGTCTTTTCCAGCGCCTTTCGATTTGCCCAATATCGCCGCCACGGAGTCGACGCAGCCAACGCGACCTGGGTCATGGTGACCGTCCTTGTTGCTCTTGCCCTTGGTTTATCCGTGTTAGCCCTGCTCGGGCTCCTCATCTCCTTGATCTTTGGCGGCCAACACGGGTCAGCAGAGCTCGGAGTGCTCGCTGTCATTGTGCTCGTCGTGATGGTGACCGTGCTCACGCGGGTATCGCTTTGGCTCCGAGTGATTGACTGGAGTCTTCGAATCAGCCAACATCTGCCTCTCCGGCTTCGCAGCCGATTTCAGCCAGCACTCCTGCGATCGAGAGCGCTCCTTGGAGACATCCATGTTGGAGTGTTCGACAGCTTGATTATTGGGCTCCTCGGCGTCGCCGAATGGGGGTTCGACCTCGGCTGTCTCATCCTCGTCTTCCCAGCTCTCGGGCTTTCGATCCCGTGGACTAGTGTCATTCTTGGCTACGCTGCGAGTCAGATCGTCGGCGTCATTCCCATCACCCCGGGCGGGCTTGGCACCATTGAAGGGAGTCTGAGTGCAGTACTTATTGCCTTTGGAACCCTAGCGCGTCACGCAATCACCGGCGTTCTTGTCTATCGCTTCATCTCCTATTGGTTGATGATACCTATCGGTTGGATAGCCTTCGCCCTTATCAGAATCAATAGTCGTCGCGAACGCAAGCAACCCAGTGAGATATCTGACCAGCAACCATCCGACAACCATAAGGTGTGATCGACAAGCTTCATGAGACTAGCTACCCCGCTGCATTTGGGGCTAACCCATGCGCTTTGACCTCGACCAACTCTCACGTCATCTCGGCCATCCAATTCGCTCTAGATCGCCCCTGGCCAATCAATGCTGCGTAGCGGGTCAGCAGCAGGCTTGGCAAAGACGAATCCCTGGATCAGCGTCACGCCAAGGTCGACGACACAGGCGAGCTCGGCGACCGTCTCGACCCCCTCGGCGACCACCTCGATGCCCTCTCCTCTTGCAGCATCGATGAGACCGGCGGCGATCGCCCGTTGGAAGCGCCATTGATCGATGTCATGAATAAGGTCACGATCGAGCTTGATCACATCGGGCACCAGCCCAATCAGGGTGTTCAGCCCGGCATAGCCGCTACCGACGTCATCGAGTGCCACCTGGAATCCATGGCTGCGATAGTACCGAAAGATGGTCTTGAGATGAGAAAAATCAACGATCTGTTCGCTCTCGCTGACCTCAAAGACAATGCGGCTAGGGTCGAATCCACTTGCATCCGCAATAGCTAGCGTCGTCTTGAGACACTGACGCGGGTCATAGATAGCGTTCGGGAGGAAATTGATGAAGAGCCTCCCCTCAATGTCCACCTTTGCTGCCGAGCGGATCGCCGTCTCTCGCGCAAGGCGGTCGAGATAAAAGATCGAATCGGTTTGTCGAGCATAGCTGAACAGTTGATATGGCGTGATGATCTCGCCATGGCGATCACGTCCCCGGCTCAACGCCTCATAACCAACGATCTGGTGAGCCTGGACACCAACGATCGGTTGAAAATGTGTTTCAATGTCTCCACGTTCAAGGCAGGCGCCCACCTCGGTCATCTCTGTCGATGCCACCAGCGTCCCGAGCGTTGTTGACGTTCCCAACCAACCAAGATCACCTGACGATGGATCGACGCGATAGATGCGAATTCGATCTTGTTGGAATCCTGTCAGGCGATTACCATCACGCAAGAGCGCAGTAACCTGATCAATCGTGACATCGTTTGGAATCAACACCGTGCCTTGTGCAACACAATCGATACCCGCACGCTCCAGACGTTGACGTATCTGGCGGCGTAACTCATCATCGGTGATCACCAGGACTCCCGGATGATCGGTTACCACATCAGTTGACCGATAGGTTCCACAGGTTTCACAGCTCGTCACGATGCGCCCCTTGTTTTCTCTTGATGTTTTACTCAAGGTAACCATCGACACCAAAAGCAACGACTGAACTCTGTCAGTGGACCGCTCCTGCCGAACACGCAGGTCATTGCAAGAGCACAAGCGATCCGATAGCCCAGTTGTGGCTCTCACCACGTTCGACGCGAATGGTTACAGGTCAACATCGCATCTTGAGGGCCCCTGGTTCCATGGCGATTAGCTCTCTGGCAATCGGCGCGAATGGACGGCCTAGGTGTCAGTCGGCGTCAAGCCAGAACCACCTCGGTCACTTCAAGGCGACGACCGAGACGCCAACCGTCGATGAGCTGCCCTCTATCAGCACCTCCCAATGGGTATCGTCCAAGCTGTACAGGGCCGACGGCGTGTTGGCATACGAGTGTTGCTTCAGGATAAAGCCAAGGCCTTTGAGCGTCTTGACGTAAAGATTCATGAAAGTCGCTTGCGACGATGGGCTGGGGGCATAGGTGAGCTGAAACTGAGCCCGATGTTTGGTCGAATCGTTGGCAACGTTGATGAGCGGGGCACCCTTGGGTAAAGGCACCACCCGAACCGGAAAGCTCTTGGGAAGCCTTGCCAAGATAGAGGTGGGCTCCGATGACGTATCAACCGGGCGCGATGCCTTCGATTGAACCTTTGTGTTTCCACAGGCGACAAGCATCACCGATGAGACCGCGAGACTTGGCACCAAGCGATAGAGTCGAGCACGCATATGACCACCCTAGCGTGCCATGGCCTTAGCCATGAAGCTCATGACACAACCGATCAATACACGTTGTCATAATGCTTGTGGGCGTTGCTATCCACGTCGGTGCCGAGGAATCAAACACAAGCGCAAGTTTGACGTCGTCGAAAGATTACCACCGTTACCCGATGACATTCACGTACCAGATCAAACCAACAGCCACCTTTGACCAATGCATCCAAGGGCCTACGAAAACGTGGTCACCGCCGGCACGCCATGAGCCCCATGGCGTGCCGGCGCGCTGGTCTGGCCCTCAAATATCGACATCGGCGGCGTCAGAAGATGCGCCAGAACCACGAATCGGCAGGTCCCCAAAGATGTCGCCCGGCTCTGACCACGTGGACTTGTGGTCCGCATTGGTGGCATCTGCGATCGCACGCCAAATCCTCTCCGGGGTACACGGCATATCAATGTGGTGGACGCCTAGATGTGACAGAGCATCAACGACCGCGTTGTGCACGGCGGGTGTTGAACCAATCGTGCCCGACTCGCCGATCCCCTTCGCTCCAAGTTCGTTATAGGGGGTGGGGGTCTCGGTGTTGAAGGCTTCGAACGATGGAAGCTCGGCGGCCGAAGGGATGGCGTAGTCGGCAAACGTCGCCGAGAGAGGGTTCCCATCGCCATCAAAGATAGCCTCTTCCCATAGTGCTTGCGCCATTCCCTGTGCAATGCCACCATGCTGTTGGCCATGCACAATCAACGGATTGAGGATACGTCCGCAATCGTCGACCGCGACGTGACGGAGGGGCCGTACTTTGCCGGTCTGGGTATCGACCTCTACGACCGAGAGATGAGCTCCGAACGGAAAGGTCGCACTTGCCTGCGTGAAGTCGAATATCTCACGCAACGGAGCGTCCTGTTGGACGGCGAGCCCTGCTAGCTCTGACCATGAGAGATGGGCACTTGGAACGCCAGCCACGCTCAGCCCCCCTTCTTCGGCAACGACAATATCATCCTCCGCCGCCTCAAGGTGGTTGGCCGCCAACCGCCGCGCACGATCAAGCACCAGCGTCGCAGCGCCTGCAACCGCAGACCCTCCGATCTGGAGCGACCGCGAACCTCCGGTGCCACCACCGCGGGGAATGATGGCGGTGTCTGACTGGCGGAACTCGATCTGATCCAGTGGAATACCAAGACGATCGGCCACAATCATCGCAAACGAGGTCGCGTGTCCCTGGCCGTGCGCCGAGGTGCCAACGTCAATCGTGGCCGATCCATCGGGATGGACCTCCACCGACGAATATTCGTTTTGACCTCCACCCGCGGTGATCTCGACATAGGTCGCGACACCAATGCCGAGCTGGATCGCATCTCCTTGTTCTCGACGGCGAGCCTGCTCTTGACGAAGTTGTTGGTAATCGACAGCCTCCAAAAGACGATTCAAGGCCTTGTGGTAATCCCCACTGTCATAGGTCGTGCCAACCTGGGTTGTGATCGGGAAAGTATCCGCGTCCAAGAGGTTGCGCCGACGAATCTCGACTGGGTCAATACCCAGCTCGTCCGCTGCCATATCGACGATTCGCTCCAAGAACGCAGCCGCTTCGGGGCGTCCCGCTCCTCGAAATGCGCCGACTGGGGTGGTATTCGTAAAAGCAGCGACGGCGCTGTAGGCGATTTTTGGGATCCGATAGACCCCTTGTGCCATGGCTCGAGTCGGCCCCAAGACCAGCCCACCACCAAAGCCACCATAGGCACCGCCATCGCCAATCATCCGGCAACGCAATCCCGTCATGACTCCCTCTCGGGTGAGTCCGAGTTCGACGTACTGGACCTGACCACGACCTTGAGGCATGGCCACCATGTTCTCTGATCGACTCTCTACCCATTTGACCGGCATCATGAGACGTCTTGCCAGTGCGAACGCCACCGCGTGCTCAGCGACGATACCGGCTTTACCCCCAAAGGCGCCACCAACATGAGGCGCGATCACCCGTATCGATGAGGCATCAACGTCGAAAACACCGGCCAAGAGATCGGCTACCGCATGTGGCATCTGCGTTGAGATATAGACCGTCCACGGGCGCTGTTCATCCTCCGGTGTCGGTACGACCAAAATGGCGTTACCCTCCATTGGTGCCACTGAGACACGTTGATTGATGAAACGCCCACGGACGATCACTTCGGCATCGTCGAGGACATCGGCATCGTTGGGATCGAGATAGCCCGCGGCGACATTGCGCGAGGCTTGGGCGTAGAGCTGAGGAACGCCTTCGGTGAGGGCATGCTCCATGTCAACGACGGCCTCGAGAGGCGAGTAGTCAATAGCCACCATGTCAGCAGCGTCGAGGGCCTCAGCCCGCGTTCGTGCGACCACTGCCACCACTGGATCACCGACAAAGTACACCGTATCATCGGCCAACGGCGGGCGAGGTACGGCTTTGTTGAGCGCAGCAAAGCCGTGAAATGCCGGAAGGCCAAGCGTCTTGGCGCTAAAGACCCCAACCACCCCTTCGGCTTGTTGGGCAAGGCTCACATCGATGCGGTCGATGTGAGCATGTGGCAACGGAGAGCGTACAAAGACCAGATGTAGCGCGTCGGTGATTGGGGTGTTGTCAACGTAGGTGCCAGCCCCCGTGAGCAGGGCTGGGTCTTCAAGGCGAACGACTGATGTTCCAAGTATTGATCCAGGCATGACTTCAGGTTAACCCGGAGCGCAACGCTTTGCGGGCTTGCACAATCACAGGATCGACGATTCAACACCCAAAATCGACGGGAGAACTGGTCATTGTTCGTGTTGCGCTCGGTACTGTTCCGCAGTGGTAACCAAGAAGTTCAAAGAAAATTCGCGCCCTTGGCAGACAGTTACTTGGTACCAGCAAATAAACTGTGGAGGTGTAACGGAGGTACCATGACAACGTTAACGTCACACGAAGACCGGTACAAGTGGATTGCACTCAGCAACACGACACTTGGCGTCCTGCTCGTTGCGATCAACGAGTCTATTCTCATTATCGCGTTACCAGCGATCTTTCGCGGCATCAAGTTGAACCCGCTGATCCCAGCGAACTCGTTCTACCTACTGTGGATTCTGCTCGGCTTCATGCTCGTTACCGCCGTTCTCGTGGTAACGCTGGGGCGCATCGGCGACATCTACGGTCGAGTCAGAATGTACAACCTCGGTTTTGCAATCTTTACCGTCTTTTCGATCCTGCTTTCCATCAACTGGCTCCACGGGCAAGCTGCTGGTGCCTTCATCGTCGGCATGCGCCTCGGCCAGGGCGTCGGTGGTGCCTTCCTCTTTGCGAACTCGTCCGCCATTTTGACCGACGCCTTCCCAAACAACCAGCGAGGGCTTGCGCTTGGTATCAACAACATCGCTGGTATCGCCGGGGCGTTCATTGGACTGGTCGTCGGTGGCCTCTTGGCACCGGTTGACTGGCGGCTCGTGTTTATCGTCTCAGCCCCGATCGGGCTCGCCGGGACCATCTGGGCCTACCTCAAGCTCCGCGACAACGGAGTCCGCACACCAGCAAAGATCGACTGGCTTGGTAACGTGCTCTTTGCCGTCGGACTCACCGTCCTCCTCGTTGGCATCACCTATGGCATCGAGCCGTATGGGAGTTCGGCGATGGGTTGGGGGAGCCCGAGAGTCCTCATCGAGCTCGCGGTTGGTCTCATTCTTCTGGTGGCGTTCGTCGTCGCCGAGACCAAAGTCAAATATCCGATGTTTCGAATCCAGCTATTCAAAATTCGGGCGTTCTCAGCCGGTAACTTCGCATCACTGCTTGCAGCCATTGGGCGTGGCGGGTTGATGTTCATCTTCGTGATGTGGCTCCAGGGCATCTGGTTGCCGCTCCATGGTTACAACTTCTCGGTGACCCCACTTTGGGCAGGCATCTACATGCTTCCCCTCACCTTCGGATTCCTCATCGCAGGTCCCGTGTCTGGCATCCTGTCTGACAAGTATGGGGCCCGACCCTTTGCGACGACAGGGATGACGCTCGCGGCACTGACCTTTGTTGGCTTTGACTTTCTCCCGATCAACTTCTCCTATCTCCCATTCGCGCTGCTCATGCTCGGCAATGGGCTCGCAATGGGCCTGTTTGCATCTCCAAATCGTGCAGCCGTCATGAACAGTCTGCCTCCCGATCAGCGTGGTGCTGGAGCCGGTATGTCGGGCGTGTTTCAAAATGCCGCCATGGTCCTCTCGATGGGTATCTTTTTCACCCTGATGATCTCGGGGATCGCCTCGGATTTGCCTGCTGCGCTTTATCACGGGCTGGTGGTCAACAACGTGCCGAGTGCGGTGGCCACCAAGGTCTCTCACCTGCCGCCGATCTCGAGCCTCTTCGCCGCGCTGCTGGGCTATGATCCCATCAAGAGCATCCTTGGCACTGCCTTCTTGAGCCATCTGCCTGCGCATTCGGCCGCAATTTTGAGTGGACGCCGCTTCTTCCCAACGTTGCTCAGCAAGCCATTCTCAGACGGGTTGAATTTGGCCTTCCTCTTTGGCGCTATCGCTTGCGTCCTGGCTGGTATTGCCTCGTTGCTGCGCGGCAAGAAATACGTCCATGGAGCCGAGAAAGCGGCCGAGCCGTCACCGAGCGAGGCGGTGGTCGACTAGTAAGGCCCGACGGGCCGGCAGCGTTCGTCAACACGAATGGGCCATTGTCCTGGTGACTTCTGGGTGCGTGGCTCGTAGCGTTCCTAGGGAGCCGAACCGCATGCCATTCATGCGAGTTCGCTCATAGCCTTGCACAATTCGTTCAGCCTCGTTCCTTGCTAACCCGAGTTCCGGTTGCGACCCACGAGCGAGACTCGGGGTCAACGAGGGCTCGATTGCTAAGAGCTGTTGGGTTGTGAGGGTCCGTTCTCGTCGGGCCCGAGGGTCGCCATGATCGGGGCCTCAACGACGACGATCCATCGTGGGGCAGGTGCTCGTGGCGTCTCGATGTAAGGACCTTGGAAATTGCGCCTCAGCGTTGATGGTGGTTGCAGCGCCATGGTCCTACGCTGAACTATGACACAAGATCCAACCGTTCGGGCATCGTTGGCGCCGATAGCGGGTTGTGATCACTTGAACCTGACGACCAGTATTGACCCATCGAACGCTCACAAGTTTGATGCCTATTCATGAAGGGGGCCACAACATGCGACCATTGCAGCCAGAGGATCTCACACGACTCCGGAGCGTCGGTGACGTTCGGACCTCACCGATCGAGAACCGAGTCGTTTTCGTAGAACAGTGGATCGATCAAGAACACAACACCAACTGCCAACGCATCCGCACCATCGTCGCGGGTGCCAAGCCAATCGATCTCACGCAGGGTACCTCTGACACGCACCCACGCTTTCGACCCGACGGCCGAGCGCTCGGCTTCTTGCGTCGAGTCGATACCGTCAATCAAGTTTGGGTGCTACCCCTCGATGGCGGCGAGCCCCGCTGTGTCACGCACTTCCCCGGTGGCGTTGACGAATTCGATTGGTCGCCCGATGGCACCCACCTCGTCGTCGTCGGCCGGGTCGCTAACGACAACAGTCTTGAGGTACGAGATCCATCCCATCTCACGCCTCGGGAACGACACACCACCCAGATCAAGGTCATCACTGAGTTGCTCCACAAATATGATGGTGACGGCTATTTTGATCCCTATCGTCCGTATCTGTTTACCATCGATCTTGCCAACGACGCCTGCGAGCAGTACACCTACTACCCCTATCGGGTGAGCGAGGCCCACTATGGACCAGATGGACACACGATTCTCTTTCGCTCTCGACGTGGTGAGGACTACGATCGTGGCTCCGACGAAGGCATTTACGCTCTCGACCTCACGACTCGCACCATCGACGAGCTTGTCGCCCCAGGCGCCCAGGCCTTTCTCATGGGACCAGATGGAGCACTCGTCTACACCTGGCAGGATCCTCAGTCGATCGGGTACGATCACGCACGTCTCTACCTCCTCCCCAAAGGGGCAAAGAACCCACAGCTTGTGAGCCCGACCTTTGACTACCCGATCAGCAACGAGGCACTCAGCGACGTTCTCAGCCCGGCTGGTGACACCCTCGTCTGGGATAAGCCAGGCGAGAGTCTCTTTGGATTGATCTCTGAGCGAGGGTCCGTGGAGATCGCCCATATCTCGCTCGCGGATCACACGATTGCCAAGATCACCGCCGGCCATCACGTCATCTCGTCCTTTGCGCGCTCCTCGGTCGATGGCGGACTCTATGCGGTCATCACCACGGCTAGCAAACCCAGCGAGCTCTTTCGCCTCATCGACGGCGAGAGCGTAGCACTGACTGATGTGAACGCTGAACTCGCTGGTGAGGTTGCCTTCATCGAGCCCGACTACTTTCAAGCCCCAAGCAACGAGGGACACACCGTGGATACGTGGGTGTACTTACCGCCCAAGACCTACGTTGAGCCCGTTCCCGGTGTACTCGAGATCCATGGCGGACCCATGGCGATGTACGCTCATGCCTTCTTCTTTGAGTTCCAACTACTCGCCAGCCAGGGCTTTGCCGTCATTGCCGGAAATCCACGGGGCTCCACAGGGTATGGCGAGGCCCACTGCTCGGCCATCTTTGATCGGTGGGGCGAACGAGACTGGGCGGATATCGAGACATCTGTCGATGCGGCCTGTGACCGATATCCGATGATCGACCGCAATGCCCTCGGCATCGGAGGAGGGTCCTACGGGGGCTACATGACCGCCTGGATCATTGGACACAGCGACCGCTATCAAGCGGCCGTCGTCGGTCGCCCGGTCACCGATTGGGTCTCGATGGTCGGGTCTAGTGATGTCGGCTGGGATGAGGCCCTTCGTGCCGGCGGCAAGCATCCATGGGAGGACGACAGCTGGTACCGGCAACAGAGTCCACTCACCTATGTTGGCAACGTTCACACCCCCGTTCTCATCGAAGCACAAGAGGGTGACCTTCGTTGTCCGATCGAACAAGCGATGGAGTACTACACCGCGCTGCGCTACCTCAACCAGGTGCCGGTTCGCTTCGTTCGCTACCCGGACGAGTTTCACGGCATGAGTCGCAACGGTAAACCGTGGAACCGCATCCATCGACTGGACGAGATTCTCACCTGGTATCGTCGCTACCTCACCAAGGGCGACGCCTAATACGCAGTACTCGGTTGCCTCCTGAACCGGGGTCGCCGGTCCAACCGTTGAACCTTTGTGTGCACTGGTGGACCGGCGAACCCGAGCGCCCATGACATCGATCAGGCCAACTAGACATAGATTATTCACCCATCACCATCCTCGTCTGATCGGGTGGCGACATCAACAAAGCCGCTGACGTTAGCGCCACGCCCAGGAGCCGATCACATGATCCTCCGACGTCGTGGACGAACGAAGGTCAGTATGTACGAACGTCACTGCATCATGCTTACGAGGTCAGGGCATGCCCCAATGCGTTCACCAGGCGCGACGTAGCCAACCAAGCACAGGCATCCGTTACAAGATGCACTCATCGCGTCGATACCCATCACATCGATGATCCGGGGCCGGTCGATCGACACGCCTGCCCCACAACACGCGTGGGCCCGTAGCATAGCTAGTGGCGGCTCTAGCACGAGTCCAACGTCAACAACGGGTTCCTCGTCGAGGGGAGCACCGCAATCAGGGGACCTTTGATCGTTCTGACAAGGCCGAAAGTCCTCTTCTTGAGTAATTCGAAGGCGCAGACGCTACGTCACCAATACCCTTATGGGTATGTGTAGTCGAGGAATCGATCGATGAGTATCGTGGTGTGCGCAGAGAGGGAGACCTTTTGGGCTCCACGTTTTGTTACCCCAGAACGCAAGTTAAGGGTACTGCATCCATCAAATATCTTCGGCGTCTTCAACGAAAGGTAGATTGCCATGGCAAGGATAGTTATTTTGGGAGCAGGGATCTCTGGCCACACCGCAGCGCTCCACCTCAAGCGGCAACTCAAGAATGAGCACGAGGTCGTCGTGGTGTCACCCAACGCCGACTGGAACTGGATTCCATCAAACATCTGGGTCGGCGTCGGTAAGATGACCACGTCACAGGTCACCTTCGCGCTCGCACCAATCTATCGCCGAAAGCGCATCGACTTCCGTCAGGCCAAGGCGGTTACCATCTGGCCTGAGGGTGACGAGACCAACCCGATGGGCGCTGTCGAGATTGTCTACACCGACGCAAAACGACAGGGTCAAACCGAGCTGCTACGTTATGACTTCCTGATCAACGCGACGGGTCCCAAACTGAACTTCGAAGCCACACCTGGACTTGGACCGGATCACAACTCATGGTCGGTCTGCACCGCAGAGCACGCGGCAAAGACATCAGAGGCATTTGCCGAGATCGTAGCCGCTCTTCGCCGTGGTGAGAAGAAGACCCTTGTGGTCGGGATGGGTCACGGATCGTGCACCTGCGAGGGCGCCGCCTTTGAATACGCCTTCAACGTCGAACACGAACTTAGGCAAGCCGGTGTTCGTGACAAGGCCGAAGTGGTGGATCTCTCCAACGAATACGAGCTGGGTGACTTTGGTGTGGATGGAATGAAGTTCTCACAAAACGGATACCTGACCAACTCCAAGATCTGGACAGAGTCACTGTTTCGCGAACGTAACGTGAAGGCAATCCTTGGGGCTCATGTGGAACGTGTCGACCCAGACACGGTGCATTACGAGCAACTCGACGGCTCAAAGGGGTCGATCAATTACGACTTTGCCATGTTGCTCCCTCCGTTCCGAGGCGTTGGTCTTAAGGCCTTCGACCGATCCGGACAAGATATTACCGAAGAGGTGTTTGCGCCCAATGGCTTTCTCCGCGTTGACGCCGACTACTCCGCAAAACCCTATGAAGACTGGAGCGCTGCGGATTGGCCGAAGACCTACCAAAGCCCGTTGTATGATAATCTCTTTGGCATCGGTATCGCCTTCGCACCGCCCCATCCGATATCTCGGCCACGCACCAGCGTCAATGGGACCGTGATCTCTCCCGCTCCCCCGCGAACCGGAATGCCCTCTGGGGTGATGGGCCGCGTGGTTGCCGAGAACATCGCCCATAGATTGCGGACCAGCTCCACAACGGGCCCCAAGACGGCCTCCATGGCAACGATGGGTGCCGCCTGTATTGCCTCTGCAGGAGCTAACCTGCGCACTGGGTCTGCTGCCGCCATGACCATGTTCCCAATTGTGCCTGACTACCAGAAGTATCCGCTCACCGGCAGGGACACCAAGTCAACGACTGGGGAGATTGGGCGAAGCGGCCACTGGACGAAGCTTTTGCTCCACTATCTCTTCATCTATAAGGCCCGGGCCCTTCCTGGCTGGTACCTCATCCCGGAATGATGTTGAATCAACTCGTAGCCCTGCGCTCGAAAGGACACAACTATGGATAACGTTAACCAAGACATCGCCAACGCGCCACTGCCCACACGACGAACCCTGAAAACCCGCCAGAGCTTGGCGTACCAACTGTTGCGCTTTGCGCTGTTTAACGTTCGCATGCTGAGAATGGTAGGCAAGGGGCACGAGTAGATCCGCGCTCACCGACTGATCGGTGACAACCAACCTCCTGGAGACAATGAGGCACGGCAGTTGAGAGCGGTATAGTCGTCGCGCACCCCACGTCGGCATGCGTCTAGATCCACACTAGCGTAGGTGGGATGGACTTCGCTGAAGAACTTTTCACCGCTATATCAGAGGAGTTGGGTCGACGTCCGCTGGCTGTCGATGTCCTCGCTGAGCGACTCCACGAGCGTGAGGATCTTGCTTTTTTGAGCAAGTTCTCAACAAATGAGCTCGCGGATATGATTCGACACGAGCTCGTACTGTTGGGTGATCAATTTTGGCTCACCGATACCGATATGGTGGTGGAACTTGACGTGATGCTCGATGGCATCCACCTCACTCACTGGGCGACGCCATTCGAACTCGAACATGAGGTACTTACGGCCTCCCCCGACTTGATCCTTATTGATTGCGACGCCGACGGCGACGTCCCGCTCGCTGGCGGTGGGGAGCTCGAGTTGCTCTATGACGGGGAGCTCGGCATCGCCGGGGAGAATGATGAAGATGGTGAGCCGATATTCTTCTACACCGGAGACCCACACTGGTTGCGTGACATCGACCAGCCTTCGCTCGTAATGCTGTCGCGCCATGATGGGGTGATATCAGTTGGTCCCGGCGAACTCGAAGCTGATGGTACTCGTGAGGCCGATGCTATGCGACAAGTATTCGATGAATGGAGCGTCTCCGGAGGGCCACTTGATATTCACGAGCTCCTGCTCGAAGTACTCGCACGTGACCCAACCCTCTTTCGCTCTCCCGTTCCGCCCATCACCGATCTGTTTGCGCGCATTGAGCTGGTCGCTGATGGAGACGACGTCTATGAGGTTGGAGCTGAACCTGGCGACGAAGAGGAGCCAAGCTTAGACGATATTGGCGAACGATTCGGTTTCGATCCTTGCTGTGAGTCGGCCTTTGCGGCGGTGCTCGTCTCTGTTTTGAGAGCAACAGGAGACATCGAGCTGGATGACGAAGAGACATCGACTGATGAGACACAGCATTGGCGTCTCACCCTCGAACATCTCGCCCATGAGAACGTAGCCCCAGCGCTTGCCGACACTATCCTGGATACCAGCGATGAATCGAGTCCGGTTCTCGACGCACTTCTCCAACGGCTCCAGGCCTATGGGCTTGAATCAGCCGAGACCCACTATCTACAAGCGCTCAATCTCGAGCGCGATGGCGAGGTATTAGCAGCGAGACAAGAGCTCGAGATCGCTACCAGGCTCGACCCATGGTATCGCCCAGCGTTGGAGGAGTTGGCCTGGTATGTAAGTGATAGCGGAGACCTACGGAGAGCCGATGGGCTCTACGCACGGGCTCAAGTCGACGAGGATGACCCCCAACGGTCGTACCTACTGGATCTTCTATCCCCGCCACTACGGGGGGTCGGCCGTAACGATCCTTGCCCCTGCGGATCTGGGCGCAAGTACAAGCTCTGTTGTCTCAACGGCGGGACTTGGCCGATCGCGAGACGAGTTGGTCTTCTGTACCAAAAGATCCGCGCCTTCACGCTACGGCCACAAAACCGCTACCTCGCGGAACCGATCTTTGCCTCCCTCATGGACGACCCCTCGGACTCATACGATGGCACTACCCTGACCCTCCTCCTCGATCTCGTATCCTTGAGCGACGAGGCATTGGAACGCTTCATTGACGCTCGAGGGGTCATCTTGCCTGCCGACGAACGCCATCTGGTTCAAGAGTGGATCGGCATTGGTCCATCGTGTTGGCAGATCCTCGAGGTTGACCCCGGCACCTCGATCACCATGCTTGACACCATGACGGGCGTTTCTCACGTGGTGGCCGAGAAGTCGATGTCAAGGGAGGTGCGCGCTGGTGACTATGTCTATGCGCATATGGTTCCAGATGGAACCGGTTTCCAGATCATCGGGATGGTGCTGCGGTTGTCAGCAATCCAGAGGGAGACCCTAGCAAGTGCACTCCGCGCGGGCGGCGAGCCCGAGCGACTTGCCACTTGGGTGAGGACATTGACGATCCCTGCCATGATGCGAACCTCAGACGGCGAAAGGATTGTGATCTGTCAAAGTGTGTTGGTTCCTAGAACCTCAACCTGGCAGGAGATCGCGATGGTGCTCGATGACATGTTCGACCGCCGCGAAGAAGGCCAACGATGGGCAGACATCGATCACAACACAATCGATGGGGTCATCCGTGGGGAGTTGGAGCGACGGGACGACCGTTTGGTGGTGACCACTAACGCAGTTGAACGTGAGGAGCGTATCCTTGGGATGTTGCGCTTTGCCATCGACGACTTGGAGATCATCGAAACCACACACAGAGACCTCGAGGAGGCAAAGCAACTGCTCGAAGACGCAAAGAACGTCCCCTCCTCACCCGTTGGGCGACGCTCCCTGTCAGACGACGAAATCGATTCAAGCGAGATGCAGGCTGCTCTCGAAACATTTATCCGGCAGAGGGAGATCGCCTGGCTTGACGAGTCGATACCGGCCTTGCATGGCTTAACCCCTCGACAAGCCGCACAGGATCCAACGCGTCGAGAGGAGCTCGTAGCCCTGTTGAACGAGTTCGATTACAACCCAACCGTCGGGCCCAACGCAGCCACGTTCAACGCTGATCGGCTACGTAGCCTCCTTGGGATGGAACGCGACGACTAGCAACGGCCGTGGGCGGATGCGGTTGAGCGGACAATCGTGCTGATCCTATGACAAGGCATACCCACAACGATCGACCACCGCACTCAGTCGTAGGAACAACACTGATGAACGCCCCCATCAGCGACCATCAGGCTACCGATTGGCATCCGATACCCAGGGTACCGCGAGGTTCCCAAGACAGATCGTCATGCCCTCGATCCTACATTCAACTCGCATGCACGTGCAAAGGGCCATCGATGAACACATTCGCTGTGTCTATGTGCGCTGGATCGACTCCTGCATTTGCGTCGACCTCGTGCGTTGCGCAGCCCGCACGGCTGTATAGGTCCGGTGCCCACCGTTGAGATTTCTCGCCGTGAGGCCACGGCGCTTGAGCAAGGTTGTCGCGACATGACCTCGAAGGCCAACGGCACAGTACACCAGAAATGGACCGTTTCCAAGTTCTGTGATCCGCTCACGGAGCTCATCGACTGGAGCACAGATGCTGCCCGGTATCGTACCTTGGCGATATTCCGCTTCGGTTCTTACGTCGAGCAAGGTCCAGCCACCAGCGAGCAGTTCTTCAATCTCATCCGTCTCAGCGACATCACACTCACCGAATCTGATGTTCTCCGCCATATAGCCGAGCATGTTCACCGGATCCTTCGCCGAGGAGAACGGTGGCGCATAGGCCAACTCTAAGTTGGCCAGCTCCTCAACGGCTAGATGCCCTGTCATCGCGGTTGCCACGATGTCAATCCGTTTATCGACACCAGCACCTCCCACAGCCTGTGCCCCAAGGATCGTGCCATCATCGGGGTCGAACATTAGCTTGATCGACATCGGCTCAGCCCCTGGGTAATAGCTCGCGTGGTTCATCGGATGAGCACGCACGACCCGATACGGGCGACCTGCATTCTGCAATCGACGCTCGTTCCAGCCTGTGATGGCGGCGGTCAGTGAGAAAACCCGAACGACCGCGGTGCCGAGTGACGGCGCGTGGCGTGAGGGAAGACCGCAGATGTGGTCGGCGACGCGCCTGCCCTGTCGATTGGCGACATTTGCCAACGCGATCAACGATGGCGTGTCACTGATGGCATCAAGCTTCTCGACCGCGTCACCTACGGCATAGATATCGGGGTCACTCGTTCTCATCGCCTCGTCAACCACGATTCCACCTCGTGGTCCGATCTCAAGATCAGCCATCTGGGCTAGGCCGGTATCTGGCCGAACTCCCACCGAGGCGACCACCATCTCGCCCTCGATCTCGCGGCCGTCACTCAGCGTCACGCCCCAATCGTGCACCTCGGCAACGGAGGCACCGGTGATCACCGCAACACCGTTTTGAATGAGCTCGTCTTCCACGAGGATTGCAAGTTCGGGGTCGAGGGCTGGTAGCACTTGCGGAGCCGCTTCGATAACGGTCACGATGATCCCATGATGGACAAGATTCTCTGCGGTTTCGAGCCCGACAAAACCCGCGCCTACCACGACGGCGCTTCGTGGCGTCTTGGCAACATCATTCACGAGTCGCTCCGCATCCTCAACCGTGCGCAGCGGTCGCATCCGTTCAAACCCAGGGATATCCAGCTGCACCGGTGAAGCTCCGGGGCTCAGGATGAGCTTGTCGTAATCGAGCGTCTCCACCGCACCTCCATCGGTTGGTCGAAACTGAACCCGACGCTGCGCTCGATCGATCCCGATCACCTCTGTCCCGACACGCACATCCAGACGAAAGCGAGCATGCAGACGCTCAGGCGTCTGCAACAGCAGATCTTCCTGATCTTCAATGACCGAGCCAACGTAGTAGGGGAGACCACAGTTGGCGTAAGACACATGCCCTGAGCGCTCGATCACTGTAATGGAAGCACGTTCATCGAGGCGCCGAAGCCTCGTGGCCGCTGACATTCCGCCCGCGACCCCACCAACAACGACGACTCGCCGCGAGCTCGGCTCATTCACAACGGGGCTGACCGTAAGTTTTTGCATACCCCCTAGCGTATCGCGACCAACCTAACCTGGTGAGCAGTCAATGCGATGTTTGGGACTTTCGGCCCTAGAGCCGTGGGGCGATTGGCTAGAACG